>JACXTT010002754.1_pt1 | contig 27583 bp, 29 predicted proteins | sample 9270951 | NCBI WGS metagenome assembly JACXTT01 (sample SAMN15532306, study PRJNA645909) | rock metagenome | isolation source: weathered quartz diorite | place: Puerto Rico | collected 2017-06-21 | reverse complement strand
TTAGCGCCGCCGCAAAAAATTTACGCCGAGGCTCGCACCGATGCCCAGAGCCAGCGCCGCGCCCAGCTTGGCGATCGCCCGTCCCGGGCGCGCCGGGTTGATGACCGGCGCATTCGCCGCCGTTTGGCGTAGACGCGCGTGAACTCGGCGCCGAGCAGGAACATCTGCGCCGAGTAGTAAACCCACACCATCACCACGACGAGCCAGCCGGCGCCGCCTCCTCGCCGAAGAAGTAGCCGGCGACGCCGATGACGATGAGCAGCGGCGCGATCGAGAACAGCGCGTAGTAGGAGAGCGCCGCGCCCATGCTCGACGCATAGTCGTCGGGCCATGCGCGCACCGCGCGCTGGGCGAGCCGCCACTCCTGGCGCAGATCCATGGGGCGATATTGCGGGCTTCTAGGCCGCCTTGCGCTGCGGCGCCCGGAGGGCCTCCCATAGCCGGCGCGGCGTCGCCGGCATCTCGAAATGCTGCACGCCCGCCTGTCGCAATGCATCGACGACCGCATTCATCAGCGCCGGCAGCGATCCGGTAACGCCTGCTTCGCCCACGCCTTTCGCGCCGAGGGGATTCAGCTTGGTCGGCACCGGGTGGTCGAGGAGCTTGAGGCCCGCCACCTCGCCCGGCCGCGGCATCGCATAGTCCATGAAGCTGCCGGTGAGGAGCTGGCCCGACTCGTCGTAGACCGCGAGCTCGGTGAAGGCCTGCCCCGCACCCTGCGCGATGCCGCCCTGCACCTGCCCCTCGACGATCTGGTGGTTGATGATGTTGCCCGCGTCGTCGCAGGCGATGTAGGACACGATCTGCGCCTCGCCGGTCTCCGGCGTGATCTCGACCTCCGCGACGTGGCAGCCGTTCGGGAAGCATGAGCCGAACTTGTTGGCGTACGCGAGATCCATCGCGCCGGGGTGGTTCGCCGCCAACTGCTGGATCGAAATGCGCCGGTCGGTGCCCTTGATGCGGTATTCGCCCGCCGCGAACTCGATGTCCGCCTGCGCCGCCTCGAGCTCCTCCGCCGCCAGCGCCAGGCCTTTCTTCACCAGCTCCTGCGCGCCGAGGTAGACCACGCCGCCCACCGCCAGCAACGAACGCGACCCGCCGGTCGCGTTCCCGGTGAGATAGAACTCAGGCCCGGCCGTGCGCAGCCGGACCTTCTCGATCGGTATGCCGAGCACGCCGGAGACAAGTTGCGCATAGGTCGTCTCGTGTCCCTGTCCGTGATTGTGCGTGGGGGCATAGATCGTCAGCGCGCCATCGTCGCCCCAGCGCAGCTCGACCTGGTCCTGCGGCGCGAAACCCGCGCCCGTCGCCTCGATGTAGGTCGACATGCCGCGCCCGCGCAGCCGGCCTCGCTTCTGACCTTCGGTTCTTCTTTTTACGAAACCATTCCAGTCGGCAGCGGCGAGCGCCTTGTTCATGACGCCCTCGAAGTCGCCCGAGTCGTACTCGAAGCCCGCGGCAATCTTGTAGGGGAAGCTGCGGATGAAATTGCGCCGGCGAAACTCCGCCGGGTCCATGCCGAGCTCGTGCGCCGCGTGCTCGACGAGGCGCTCGAGCGCGTAGGACATGATCGGGCGACCGGCGCCGCGATAGGCGGCCATCGGCGCGGTGTTCGTCAGTGCGAGCCGGATGCGCGCGTAGGCCGCCGGCACGTCGTAGACGCCCGACAGACAGTTGACGATGCCGATCGTGTTGATGAACGGGCCGGTCGGCGCGAGATAGCCGCCCAGATCCGCCAGCATGTCGAAGCGCATCCCAAGGATGCGGCCGTTCGCGTCCAATGCAAGTGAGCCGCGCGAGCGCACGCCGCGCGCCTGCTCATCCGCGAGGAACACCTCGCTGCGCGTGCCGGTCCACTTCACCGGCCGGCCGAGCTTCTTCGCCGCAAACAGCGCAGCACAGTACTCGGGGTAGATGTTGAAGCGCACGCCGAAGCCGCCGCCCACCTCCTCCGCGATCACGCGGATCCTCTCCGGCGGCACGCCCAGCACCGCCGAGAGCTGGTTGCGCATGATCGGCGCGCCTTGCGTGCAGGTGTAGAGGTGATACATCTCGCCGCGCGCGTCCCAATGCGCGAGGCAGGCGCGCGGCTCCATCGGATTGCCGACGACGCGCGAGATATCCACTTCGAGCTCGATGGTGCGCGCCGCCTTGGCAAAGGCGGCTTTCGAGCCGGCGTCGTCGCCCGATTCGTAGTCCAGCACGATGTTGCCCGGCACGCTGTGGTGCACGAGCGGGGCGCCGGGCTTCACCGCTTGCGCTGCGCTGATCACGGCCGGCCGGTCGGCGTACTCAACGTTGATCAGCTCGGCGGCATCCTGCGCCGCGGCGGCGCTATCCGCGACGACCAGCGCTACCGGCTCGCCGGTAAAGCGCACCCGGCCCTGCGCGAGCGCCGGGCGCCCGGGATGGATGAGCTCCATGCCGCCGCGGCCCTTGACCGGCAGCGCGCACGGCAGCGACTTCAGCGCGCCGCGAATGTCTTCCCCGGTGATCACCGCCAGCACACCGGGGACCGCCAGCGCAGCGGCCGCGTCCAGCACAACAATGTCGGCGTGCGCACGGTCCGAGCGCACGAAATGGCCGTACGCCTGGCCAGGCAAGTTCCAATCGGAAACATACTTCCCCCGACCGGTCAGCATCCGGTCGTCTTCCAGCCTGCCTTTGATCATCTAGGTTCTAGAGAGCGCGATCAGGATGCTGCAGGGTGCGTAGTCGAGGAGCGTCGCGCCCACGGAGCCTTTCCACCAGCGCGCGGCGAACGAGGTGTGCTGGTTGTGGCCGACGACGATGAGGTCCACGCCGAGGTTCTTGGCGAAGCGGCAGATCTCCTCGACGGGCTCGCCGACGGCGAGCTGGCCGGCGGCGTTGAAGCCGCGCTCGCGCAACGTGCGGATGCCTTCGTCGAGGATCGCCTGCGTGCGCTTCTTCTCCTCTTCCAGGAGTTCCTCGGGCACGAAGCCCTCGGTGAGGAAGAGGCTCGGCGGCATGCTCGCCACCGCAAGCAGGTGCGTCTCCGCGCCGAGGAAGCTCGCGAGGTCCGCAGTTTCGAGGAGCGCGCGCTTTCCTTCATGGGAGCCGTTATACGCGAGCAGGATCTTGCGGTACTTCATGGAAGTTCTCCCATTCTAGTTCCCCTTGTCGAGCAGCCCCACGCGCTCTATGGTCGCACGTTCGGCGGCGAGCGTCTCGGCCGCCCAGCGCGCGTAGTCCGCGCTCGAGCGGTACCAGTACACCTGATCGAGCTGCGCCAGCGTCTTGAGATGCTCCGGATCGTCGAGCGTCTTCTTGAACGCGTCATGCAGCGTGCGTACCACCGCGGGCTCCATGCCCTTCGGCCCCACGATGCCATAGGGTGAATAGGACACGATGTCGAAGCCGAGCTCGCGCGCGGTCGGCGCGTTCCACTTGCTGCGCTTCTCGCCGAACGTGACCAGCAGCCGCATCTGTCCCGCGTCGACGAAGCGGCCCCAGCCGGTGGAGTCCGACAGCGCCATCACGTGGCCGCCGAGCAGCGCCTGCGCACCCTCGGCAAAACCCTTGTACGGCACCTGCAGTACCTTGACGCCCGTCTTGAGCGCGAGCTCCTCCATCAAGAGATGCGGCGACGTCCCGGTGCCCGGGGTGGCGTAGGCGAGCTGCCCGGGGTTGGCGCGCGCATAGTCGATGAGCTCGCGCAGGCTCTTCAGCGGCGAATCCGCACGCACCACGATGCCGAACGTGTAGCCGGTGATGCCGATGATGTAGCTGAAGTCGTTGAGCGCGTCCCAGTCGACCGCACGCTGGTGCGGCAGGCGAAACGCGGTGATCGGCAGCTGGGACACGGTGCAGCCGTCGGGCCGCGCGAGCCTCGCCATGTGCGCCGGCCCGACCATGCCGCCGCCGCCGGGCTTGTTCTCGACCACCACCGGCTGGCCGAGATATTTACTCGCCACCTCGGCGAACTTGCGCAGGTGCGTGTCGGTCGTGCCGCCGGGCGGCCACGGGCAGATCAGGGTGATCGGCTTCGCCGGAAACGGCTGCGCCGCCGCGGTCGCTGCTAGCGCGGCGAGCACGATGCTCGCGAATGTAGCGATTGCGCGCATCCTCCTCCTCCGGCCGGCGATTATAGCGAGCGTGCCGCGGCTAGAATAACGGGCCCGCCTCCATGCTTGATGTCTCCCGCAGCGATCTCACCGCCGGCGTCGCCGGCGCCGGCACCATGGGCCGCGGCATCGCGCAGGTGCTCGCGCAATGCGGCGTGAGGACGCTGCTGTACGACGCACAGCCCGGCGCCGCGCAGCGCGGGCTCGACTCGATCGCGCAGGCGCTCGCGCGCCTCGCCGAGAAAGGACGCATCGACGATCCGCACACCATCGTGCGGCGCATCGAAGTGGTGCCCGGCCTCTCGGCGCTCGCGCCCTGCCATGTCGTCATCGAAGCGATCGTCGAGGAACTCGTCGCCAAGCGCACGCTGTTCTCCGGGCTCGAAGCGATCGTGAGCGACGAGTGCATCCTGGCGAGCAATACGTCGTCCCTCTCGGTCACTGCCATGGCCGCGGTGTGCAAGCAGCCCGGGCGCGTGGCGGGCTACCACTTCTTCAATCCGGTGCCGGTGATGAAGATCGTCGAAGTGGTCGACGGCGTGCTCACCGAGCCCTGGGTGACCGAAGCGCTCGCCGCGCTTGCCAAGCGCTACGGCCACACGCCGATCCGCTGCAAGGACACGCCAGGCTTCGTCGTCAATCACGCCGGCCGCGCGTTCGTCCCCGAGGCGCTGCGCATCTACTCCGAAGGCGTCGCCGACTTCGCCACCATCGACCGCATCCTGGTTGACGCGGCGGGCTTTCGCCTCGGGCCCTTCGGCCTCATGGATCTCGTGGGCCTCGACGTCTCGCATGCGGTAATGAAGTCGATGTACCAGCAATACTTCGAGGAGCCGAAGTACAAGCCCTCGTTCATCGCCGAGCCGCGCGTCGCCGCGGGGCTGCACGGGCGCAAGACCGGTCGTGGCTGGTATACGTACGCGCCCGACCTGCAGATGCCGCCCGAGCCGCCGGCGCCGAAGACCAAGCCCGCCGCCGTCTGGGCGGTGCCCGAGCTCAAGGAACTGCTCATGGATCTCGGCGCAAAGCTCGAGCTCAAGCCCACGCCAGACGCCGTCTGCTTCGTTGCGCCGCTCGGCCTCGATGCGAGCGCCGCTGCGCTCGAGCAGGGACTCGATCCCGCCCGCACGGTCGCCGTAGACCCGCTGTTCGGCTTCACCAAGCGCCGCACCCTGATGGTGAATCCGCTGACAAAGAAAGAAACCAGGGACGCCGCGCATGCGCTGCTCGCCGCCGACGGCGTGCCGGTCTCGGTGATCAACGACTCGCCGGGCTTCGTCGCGCAGCGCGTGGTGGCGCACATCGTCAACGTCGGCTGCGACATCGTGCAGATGCGCATCGCCGCGCCCGAAGATCTCGACCGCGCCGTGATGCTCGGCCTCGGCTATCCGAAAGGACCGCTCGCGATGGGCGACGGGCTCGGGCCCAAGCGCATTCTCGCCATCCTGCAGTCGATGCACGAGCTCTACCAGGAGCCGCGCTACCGGCCGAGCCCGTGGCTGCGCCGGCGCGCCGAGCTCGGCGCCTCGCTCCTAACACCGGAGAACTGAAATGCTCGACGCCTATATCTACGACGGACTGCGCAGCCCGATCGGCCGTCACGCCGGCAAGCTCGCCGGGCTGCGCCCGGACGATCTCGCCGGCGATGTCATCAAGGAAGTGGTGACGCGCAACAAGCTCGACCCGGCGGAGATCAGCGACGTCGTGCTGGGCTGCGTCAACCAGGCCGGCGAAGACAACCGCAACGTCGCGCGCTTCGCCGCGCTGCTCGCCGGGCTGCCGCCGACGACGCCGGGCTGTACCGTCAATCGCCTGTGCGCCAGCGGCCTGCAGGCGGTGGTGGATGCGTCGCGCGCGATCAGCTGCGCGGAAGGCGACCTCTACATCGCTGGCGGCGTCGAGAGCATGAGCCGCGCGCCGTATGTGCTGGCAAAAAGCGAGGCGCCGTACAGCCGCGACGTGAAGCTCTACGACACCACCATCGGCGCGCGCTTCCCGAACTCGCGCTTCATCAAGCAGTACGGCAACCACTCGATGCCCGAGACGGGCGACAACGTGGCGAAGGACTGCGGCATCACGCGCGAGCAGTCCGACGAGTTCGCGCTTGCCTCGCAGCAGAAATACGCGACCGCAGAGAGGGAGGGGTTCTACGCGGGCGAAATCATGCCGGTCGCGTTGCCTTCCCGCAAGAAGGATTCCCCGGCGGAACAAGTCAGCGCCGACGAGCACCCGCGGCGCGACAGTACGATGGAGGCGCTCGCCAAGCTGAAGCCGCTGTTCGAAGGCGGCGTGGTCACGGCAGGCAATGCCTCCGGCGTGAACGATGGCGCCGCGGCGCTCGTGCTGGGCAGCAGGAAGTGGGGCGAGCGCAAGGGCAGGAAGCCCCTCGCCCGCATCCGCGCCGCCGCGAGCGCGGGCGTCGAGCCACGCATCATGGGCGTCGGGCCTGCTTACGCGATCCCGCGGGCGCTCGAGCGTGCCGGGCTCAAGCTCGCCGAGATGGACATCATCGAGATCAACGAGGCTTTCGCTAGCCAGGTGCTGGGCTGCCTCAAGCTCATGAACCTTGACTTCAAGGACCCGCGCGTGAACCCGAACGGCGGCGCGATCGCGATCGGCCATCCGCTCGGCGCCTCCGGCGCGCGGCTCGCGCTGACGGTGGCGCGCGAGATGCAGCAGTCGGGCGCGCGCTACGCCGCGGTGTCGCTTTGCATCGGCGTGGGCCAGGGCCTCGCCGTGATCCTCGAACGGGTGCAATGATGAACGCGCCGATCAAGAAGCCCAAAGCCGAATTCGTCTGGGACGATCCTCTTCTGCTCGACCAGCAGCTCACGCAGGAGGAGCGCATGGTGCGCGATGCGGCGTGCGCCTACGCGCAGGGCAAGCTCGCGCCGCGCGTGCTGCAGGCCTTCCGCACGGAAAGCACCGATCCTGCGATCTTCCGCGAGATGGGCCAGCTCGGCATGCTCGGGCCGACGATCCCCGCCGACTACGGCGGCCCGGGCCTCAACTACGTGGGCTACGGCCTGATCGCGCGCGAGATCGAGCGCGTCGATTCCGGCTACCGCTCGATGATGAGCGTGCAGTCCTCGCTCGTGATGCTGCCGATCTACGAGTTCGGCACCGAAGCACAGCGGAAAAAATACCTGCCGAAGCTCGCTACCGGCGAATGGATCGGCTGCTTCGGGCTCACCGAGCCGAACCACGGCTCCGACCCGGGCTCGATGCAGACCCGCGCGAAGAAGGTCACCGGCGGCTACGCGCTCACGGGCAGCAAGACGTGGATCTCGAACTCGCCGATCGCCGACGTGTTCGTCGTCTGGGCGAAGGACGAAAGCGGTGACATCCGGGGCTTCGTGCTCGAGAAGGGCACCAAGGGACTTTCGGCGCCGAAGATCCATGGCAAGGTGGGGCTGCGCAGCTCGATTACCGGCGAGATCGTGCTGGATGGCGCGTTCTGCCCCGAGGAGCACGCGTTCCCTGAAGTGCGCGGACTGCAGGGCCCGTTCACGTGCTTGAACTCCGCCCGTTACGGCATCGCCTGGGGCGCGCTCGGGGCGGCGGAGGATTGCTGGCATCGCGCGCGGCAGTACGTCCTGGAGCGCAAGCAGTTCGGCCGGCCCTTGGCCGCGAACCAGCTGATCCAGAAGAAGCTCGCGGACATGCAGACCGAGATCACGCTCGGGCTGCAGGGCGTCCTGCGCCTCGGGCGCATGAAGGACGAGGGCACCGCCTCGGTCGAGATCACCTCGATCATGAAGCGCAATTCCTGCGGCAAGGCGCTCGACATCGCGCGCACCGCGCGTGACATGCTCGGCGGCAACGGGATTTCGGATGAGTTCGGCGTCATCCGCCATGTGGTGAACCTCGAGGTGGTGAACACCTACGAGGGCACCCACGACATCCACGCGCTGATCCTCGGGCGCGCCATCACCGGGATCCAGGCCTTCAGCTAAGGCGTGCGAAAGTTCGCGGGCGGGTGAAGGCGCCTCTGCTATCGTCCGCGGATAAGAAATACCGGGAGGGTCGATGCCGATCGTCGGTGCCGTAGTCCTACTGATCCAGTTCTGCTTCGCCTACCACGCGCTGAAGACCGGGCGGCCGTACTGGTGGGTGTTCATCATCATGGGCTTCCCGGTCATGGGCTGCGTCATCTACTACTTCGTCGAGGTGTTCCCCGGCTCGCGCGAGCAGCGCCGCGCGGCCAAGGCGGCGCGCGCCATCGCGCGCGCGCTCGAGCCGGACGCCGAGCTGAAGAAACGCGTCGAGGAGCTCGAGATCTGCGGCAGCGTGGACAACCGGATCGCGCTCGCCGAGGAGTGCATGCTGCACCAGATGTACGCCGAGGCGATCAGGCTCTACGAGAGCTGCCTCACGGGCGCGTATGCCAGCGACGGCGCCCTGCTCTACGGCCTCGCCAGGGCGGCGGTCGAAGCGCTCGACTGGGCAAGAGCGGCGAGCACGCTGCAGCGGTTGAAAGGCGTGGCGCCCAAGACGCGGGCCATGGAGGTGCAGCTGCTTGAAGCGCGCCTGCTCGAGGGCCGCGGCGAGAACGACGCCGCGCTCGCTGCCTATCGGGCGCTCATCCCGCAGTTCGTCGGGCTCGAGGCGCGCTATCGCTACGGGCGGCTCCTCATGCGCCTGGGCAAGAACGAGGCGGCCATGCAGATGTTCAACGAAGTCGTCAAGCACGCCAGGCGCTACAGCTCTGCGATCGAGCAAGAGGAGCGCTGGGCCGAGGCGGCCCGGGAAGCAATCGCTGGCAACTAAACCAAAGGGAGAAAAGCATGAAGCGACGCATCGCCGCCGTCACTTTCGCCGCCGCGCTCGCCGCCTGCCAGACCATGGGCGGGCTCACCGTCAAGGACTACACCGCGAAGTCCGGCCAGCGCGTCATGGCCGGCCAGGCGGAGCCGAAGTCCGAGTTCGCCTGCCAGAAGGTCGCGCAGGAGAAGCACGAATGGGGCATCAAGGGGAACATGGACAAGGTCGGCGCGATGGAACGCGTGACGAGCGCCGCCGTCGACACCGCCCCGTCCAAAGGCGCGAACTACGCATACATCATGGCGCCGGGTCAGGCGAGCGTTGGTGCCATCAACGTCAACGCCTTCAGCGACGCGCAGGTCGCGTACTACAAATGCACCAGCCTGCCGGCGGCTAGCCGGTAAAGGCCGCAGGCTCGGTTTGTAAGCGATGTGGCGGTTTTACGCTGCCCTCGCGTTCCTCTGGGTGGCGCTCTCGCCGCCGCTGTTCACCGCGGGCGCCTGCACGGCCGAATTCGAATCGCACTCGGCGCGCATCGAAGCCGACCGGGCTGAGCTTCGCACGCCCGAGTCGGCAATGCGCTACTGGCGCTCGCGCCTTATTCCCGCTGCACTACTCACGCTTGACGACTGCCGGCGCTCGGCTCCGCGGTTCGTCCAGAACTGCGGCGCGGGCCCGCTGGTCTATGCTCGCGTGCCGGTCGGCAACTGGATCTGCCGCCTGTACCGTGACGACGAAGTACGCGTGCAGCTTCGCTATGACGACGCGGCCCGCCTGACGCGTATTCGGACGGACATGAATGCTTTCAAGTCCTTCAGCGTGCCATTCACCCGAGTCACGATTTATTGGGCACGCTAGGCGCCCGAGCCCGGCGGTGGCATAGTGGCACGGCAAGCGGCAACGCCGGATGAGGAGGGAAGGAAAACCGAACGTCGCGATCGCCTGCCAGGGCGGCGGCAGCCATGCCGCGTTCACGGCGGGCGTGCTGTCGCGGCTGCTCGAGCCCGACTTCGCCGAGCGCTATGAGCTTGTGGCGCTGAGCGGCACGTCGGGCGGCGCGATGTGCGCCGCGCTCGCCTGGGCGGGCCTGATCAGCGGCGCAGGGAAAGACGCGCGCCGGCGGCTCGCCGGCTTCTGGCGCGACCTCGAGGCGAAAGAGCCGGTCGATGCGGCGATGAACTTCTGGAGCGTGTGGTTCGCGCGGCTGCCGGTGACGCTGGAGATGAGCCCGTACGTATTCGAGCCGATCGCCGAGCTGACGCTGCGCGCTCTGCTCGAGAAGCACCTGCGGCTCGAGCGGCTCCCCGCGCCGCGGCCTGAGCAGCCGAAGCTCCTGGTCGGCGCGACCAACATCCAGAGCGGCGATCGCACCGTGTTCGACGGCCGCACGCTCACCTACGACGACCTGGTGGCTTCGGCGGCGGTGCCGCTGCTGTTTCGCGCGGTGAAAGCCGGCAATGCGCTCTACTGGGACGGGCTCTTCAGCACCAACCCGCCGGTGCGCGAGTTCACCGACCTCGAGGACGTGCCCGACGAGATCTGGGTGGTGCAGATCAATCCGCAGCGCCGCGAGGAAGAGCCGAAGAACGTGCGCGACATCGTCGATCGGCGCAACGAGCTCTCCGGCAACCTGTCGCTCGCTCAGGAGCTCTACTTCATCGACCGCGTGAATCAACTGCGCTCGAGGCACGGCACGCTGCAAGCGAAGTACAAGCACATCGTGATCCGCGTGGTCGAGCTGGCGCTTGAGCTCGACAGTGCATCCAAGCTCGACCGCAATGCGCAATTGATCCGCGAGCTGATCGAGCATGGCAAAGAGCGTGCCGCGCTGTTCTTCGACGAGCGCTCGCTCTGGCCGCGGCCGGACAGCCTGCCGGCGAAAGCGGCGCGTCCGGCGGCCGCTGCAAAAGCTACGATTTGATCAAATGATCAGCGCGCAGCTCTCGGCCAGGTCCGGGGCAATTGCCTCCCTGGTGTTCGCCGGCGTTTGCCTGTGGTTTGCGATCGACGCCTTCACCTCGCCGGCCGACATCAGCAACCCCGACCAGCTCTCCGGCGGGGCGAGCTTCGCCGGCATCTGGGCATTGCTTGCGGCGGTTGGGTTTGCGATCGCGGGGTTCTCGTGGAGCTTCGGCGGCAGAGCGCGATGAGCGATGCATTGCAGGCAGCGAAGCTGAAGGCCGAAAAGACGTACAACGCAGCCGCCGATTGCTTCGACGCCGGACCGCTTGCGTTCTGGCAGCGCTACGGCCGGCGCACCGTCGGGCGCCTGAAGCTCGCGCGCGGCGCTGCGGTGCTCGATGTGTGCAGCGGCACGGGCGCCTCGGCGCTGCCCGCCGCGCGGGCGGTAGGCCCTGGCGGACGCGTCATCGCCGTCGATCTCGCCGAGCAATTGCTGAAACTCGGCCGCGCGAAAGCCGCGGCGGCGGAGCTGCGCAACATCGAGTTTCGCCGCGGCGACATGACGGCGCTCGGCTTCTCCGACGGGTCCTTCGACGCCGCGGTGTGCGTGTTCGGCATCTTCTTCGTGCCGGACATGGAAGCGCAGGTAGCGGAACTCTGGCGCATGGTGCGCCCCGGCGGCCAGCTTGCCATCACGACGTGGGGACCGGGCATCTTCTCACCGGCCTACGAAATCTGGCTCGACACCGTGCGGCGCGTGCGTCCGGATCTCCACTCGGGGTTCAATCCGTGGGACCGCATCACCACGCCGCAAGCCGTGCGCAAGCTCTTGGCCGATGGCGGCGTGGCGCAAGGCGAGGTTGTCCCCGAGGAGGGCGAGCAGCCGCTGCGCGGCCCGGACGATTTCTGGACCATCGCGCTCGGCAGCGGCCTGCGCTGGACGATCGAGCAGCTGGGCGCTGACCTCGCGCGCCAGGTGCGCGGCGAGGTCGTCGGCGCACTGGCGAGGAAAAAAGTGGACCATGTGGCGACAAACGTCATCTATGCCGTTGCCCGCAAGGCGTGAACGTTTTGCCGCGGCGCGGCACTAAGGCCTAATGGCAGGCTGGCTGCAGGCCGCGCTCCGGGCAGTGCTTCCCCACGTCGGCGACATCATCGCGGCGGGCAAGCCCGCATTTACCAGGCGCGAGGCCGCTAACCAGGACCTCGTGCAGCAGCAGATCGCGGAGCTGCAGGGCGCGGTGTCCCAGCAGTCGTCGCACATCAAGGAGCTCGCCGCGCAGCTCGAGAACACGGTGAACGCGCTCGAAAGGGCGGCGCAAGCCGCCGACGAGCGGCTGCGGCGCGTGCTCATCTTCACGGCGGTGGCCGCGGCCGTCGCGGTGGCGTCGCTCGGCGTCGCGTTCATCGCCGTCATGACACGGTGAGGCCCGGCCAGGCCGAGCTGTTCGGCGCCGCCGCGCCGGCACTTCCCGAAGGGTTTGTCTACCAGCCGGAATTCCTGGGCGCCGCGGAAGAGCGTGCGTTGCTCGCCGAGTTCGGGCACCTGCCCCTCGAGCAGGCGAAGTTCAAGGAGTACAGCGCGCGCCGCCGCATCGCCTATTTCGGCCACGATTACGACTTCTCCGCGAACCGCCTCGGCGATGCGCCGCCGATCCCGGAGTTTCTCGAGCCGCTGCGCGCAAAGCTCGCGCGCTGGATGGACCTCGCGCCGGCCGATTTCGTGACGGCGCTCATCACCGAGTACCGCCCGGGCACGCCGCTCGGCTGGCATCGCGACGCGCCGGACTACGAGCGCGTTGCCGGCGTGTCGCTCGGCGGCTGGGCGCGCATGCGGCTGCGCCCGCATCGGAGAAAGGCGCCGCCAGGCTCAGACAAGCCGCTCGCGCTGGAGCTCGCGCCACGCTCGGCGTACCAGATGACAGGCGCGGCACGCTGGCAATGGCAGCACAGCATCCCGGCGACCAAGGAGCTGCGCTACTCGATCACCTTTCGCACGCTGCGCCGGAAGGACTAGCGCCCTCGCGCGCGGCTTGCTACTCGAGCCGCATGGCGCTCGCGAAGCCCGCCGGTACCGGGGCGAGGCAGCACATCTCGCTCGACGCCGCAGCGAGACACCTGCTCGAGGAGTGCCGCATGGTGCTGCCGGGCATCCAGGCGCTCTTCGGCTTCCAGCTGATCGCGGTCCTCAACCAGGGATTCGACCAGAAGCTCGGGCACGGCGCACAGATGGTGCACCTCGTGGCGCTGGTGCTCACCGCGCTCGCCATGGCGCTCGTCATGACGCCAGCGGCGCTGCATCGCGTGTCCGAGCCGAAGAGCGTGAGCGAGCGCTTCGTCTGGATCGCGTCGAAGATCGTGCTCGCGGGCATGGTGCCGCTCGCCGTATTCGCGTGGCTGTGGTTTCTGCTGCCGCGGCGCGAGCACGGTAGGCATCATGTATGACGCGGCCGATAATGGGCGCGATGAAGTGGTGGCTCGCGATCCTCGCGTTCACTCTTGCCGGCCCGCTCGGCGCGCAGACGAACGGCATCGTGCTCGTCGCGAAGCCCGGGCTGCCGGACCCGAACTTCAGCGAGACGGTGGTGCTCGTGACGCGCACCGACGAGGGCAATCCGGTGGGCGTGATCCTCAACCGGCCCACCACGCTCAAGCTCGCCGAGGTCGCGCCGCGCGTGCGCGGTGCGCAGAATTTCACGCAGCCGCTCTATTCCGGCGGCCCGGTGATGCGCGAGGTGCTGATCGCGCTGTTTCGTTCCGAGACGCCGCCCAGCGAAGCGGCGTTCCAGGTGCTGCCGGGCGTTTATCTCACCATGCACCCGGCGAAGATCGAAGCGCTGATCGCCGAGCGCCAGGCGGCACTGCGGCTCTATGCCGGGTTTTCGGGCTGGGCGCCGCGGCAGCTCGAGGCGGAAATCGACACCGGCAGCTGGTACGTGCTGCGCGCCACCGAAGCGCTGGCATTCCGCCGCGACACCGCGGGCATGTGGGCTGAACTCGTCGCGCAGGCGAGCGGCGCGCGCACCGCGCGCGAAGCGCCGACGCGCGCCGCAGCGCGCTGACCCCAACGCTGGGCCATTCGCTATACTGCTCGGCATGACTTCCGTACTCCGCGCGTTCTTCGCGCTCGCCGCGGCCGCGCTCGCCGTGCCGGCGGCTGCACAAGACGAGGCGATGATCCTCGTCGCGCATCCTGCATTCCGCGACCTCGAGTACCGCCAGACAGTGCTGATCGCGGCGCCGGCGCCGAACGGCGGCCACGTCGGCGTGATCCTCAACCGGCCGACCAAGCGCTCGCTCGGCAGCCTCTTCCCGGAGCACGAGCCCTCCAAGAAAGTGATCGACCCGGTGTACTACGGCGGGCCGTTCTCGCGCGGCGCGCTGGTGGCGCTGGTGCACGCGCACGACAGCCCCGGCGCGGGCTCGGTGCCGCTGATGAAGGGCCTGTACCTCGCGTTCCGCGCCAACACCATCGACCACGTGATCGAGACCACGCCGAACGACGCGCGCTATTACGTCGGCTACGTCGGCTGGCGCCCGGGGGAGCTGAGGAGCGAGATCGACCGCGGCCTGTGGACGGTGATCAACGCCGACCTCGAGATGGTGTTCCGCAAGGACACCGACGGGCTGTGGGAGGAGCTCCTGCAGTCCAGCAAACGCATCCGCGCCGCCGCGCCCGGCGGCGAGCGCCTCGCGCTAGGGACCAAGCACTAAGCTCAGGGCGCCAGCACCACCTCGGACGCCGCAAGGCCCACAGAATCAGCGCGATGCCGCCGACCAGATAGCCGACGCGATCGGCGCGGGTGAGATTCGGGCTGCGCGGCACGCGACGAGCCGAGCAATTTTCAGGCCCCACGCGGCCCGGGAATAGTGGCACATTGACGCTGTTCACCGAGCGACCCACTCCAGGGAGGAAGCCATGAAGCGCATGCTCGTCGTATTCGCCGTCAGCGTGCTTGCGGCCTGCGCCGCGCAGCAGACGCGCGAGCAGAGCCTCGTCGGCCGCGCCGTCGACGCGATGGGCGGCCCGGAGCGCCTCGCCGCCATCAAGACGGCGTGGGCCAAGGGCACCATCAAGCAATGGGAGCCCGAGCAGTCCGACGTGCCGGGCGGCGAGATGCGCTTTGCCAACGAGGCGAGCTTCGAGTTCGTCCAGGACCGCGCGCAGCGCGCCGCGCGCACCGACATCGAGCGCCGCTTCGCCTATCCGACGCCGCGCACGTTCAAGTTCACCGAAGTCGTCCGTGCCGACGCGGGCTACGTGCTCGGTGTGGATTCGAATGGCCGCAACGCGCAGAGCCAGAAGATGAATCCGCCCGCGCACGCGATGTCGGGGCTGCGCCTTGCCACGGCGCAGCGCGAGGGGCTACGCGGCACGGTGAGCGGGCTCCTGCTGGCGATGCGCGCGAACCCGCAGGATCTGCGCCCTTCGTCCGACCTCGTGGTCGGCGGCGCGAGTTATCCCAGCGTGGGCTACGGGTCGTTCGCCGTCGCCTTCGATCCGCAAACGGGGCTCCCCGCGCGGGTACGCTCGCTCGACTACGACAACATCTGGGGCGACGTCACCTACGACATGGTGCTTTCCGGCTGGCGCGACTTCGACGGCTTGAAAGTAGCGATGGACCGCAAATACGAGCTGAACGGCCGCTTAGTGCAAGACGTGCAGCTCACCGACTTCCGCGCCAACGTGCCGGTCGAAGCAAAGCGCTTTGAGGTGCCCGCGGAGCTGCAGGCGGGCGCGGCCAAGCCCGCCTCGGGCAACGTGCCCTACCAGTGGGTCATCCGCCGGCAGTTCATCGGCACCTATCTCGATTCCGACAATCGCAGCTTCGATACGCGCGCCACCTCCAGCCTGCGCCTGAACGAGGTGGCGCCGGGCGTGTTCCACGTCGTCGGCGGCTCGCACAACAGCCTGCTCGTCGAGATGAGCGATCACCTCGTCATGGTGGATGCGCCGGTGAGCGACGAGCAGTCGCTATGGGTGGTGAATACCGCGCGCCAGCGCTTTCCGGGAAAGCCGATCCGCTGGCTCGTGCTCACGCATCACCACATGGACCATGCGGGCGGCATGCGCGCGATCCTCGCCGAAGGCGCAGTGCTCGTCGTCGGCCAAGGGGCGGCGCCGCACTACCGCAAAGCGCTCGCCGCGCCGATGACGCGCAACCCGGACATGAAGCCGATGGACTTCAGCCAGGTGGCGATCCTGGAAGTGCCCGAGAGCCACGTGATGAGCGACTCGCGCGGCCGGCAGGTCATTGCCTACGCGATGCCCGACAACCCGCATGCCCGCGGCATGCTGATGGCCTACGTGCCGGACGCGAAGCTCGGCTTCGTCACCGACCTGTGGAACCCGGGGCAGCCGCTGCCGGACAAGGCGACGCCAGGCATGGTTTCGGTGGCCAACACCGTGAAGCGCGCCGGCATCGAGCCCGCACGCTTCGCCGGTGGCCACGGCTCATCGGCCGACTACGCCCCGGTGGCGAAGCTCGCCGCGCAGTAAGCGAAAATGGGGACGGACCCCATTTAAATGGGGTCTGTCCCTATTTACTAAGCCGCGGCTTTCTTCGGCCGCTTGTCGAAGATCATCTTGCCGCCGCGCCAGTCGACGTAGATCGTGTCCTTCGGCGCGAAGCGGCCCTCGAGGATCGCTTTGGCGAGCGGGTTCTCGACCTCCGACTGGATCGCGCGCTTGAGCGGCCGCGCGCCGTACACCGGGTCGAAGCCGACCTTGGCGAGCTCGCTCACCGCCGCATCGGAGATCTCGAAGCCGTAGTCCAGCTTCGCGAGCCGCGCCTTCAGCGTCGCGAGCTGGATGCGCGCGATGCGCTTGATGTCCTCGTCGGCGAGGCTGTGGAACACCACGATCTCGTCGATGCGGTTGACGAACTCCGGCCGGAACTGCGCCTTCACCTCGCCCATCACCGCGAGCTTGATCACCTGGTAGTCGCTGCCGGCCATGCTCTGGATCATCTGCGAGCCGAGGTTGGAGGTCATCACCAGCACGGTGTTCTTGAAATCGACCGTCCGCCCCTGACCGTCGGTCATGCGCCCTTCGTCCAGCACCTGCAGCAGCGCGTTGAAGACGTCGGGATGCGCCTTCTCGACCTCGTCGAAGAGGATCACCGAGTACGGTTTCCTCCGCACCTGCTCGGTGAGCTGCCCGCCTTCCTCGTAGCCGACATAGCCCGGCGGCGCGCCGATCAGGCGCGCTACCGAATGCTTCTCCATGTACTCCGACATGTCGACGCGGATCAGATGATCCTCGGAGTCGAACAGGAACGCCGCCAATGCTTTGCACAGCTCGGTCTTGCCGACACCGGTCGGGCCGAGGAACAAGAAGCTGCCGTACGGCCGGTTGGGATCCGCCAGGCCCGAGCGCGATCGCCGGATGGCGTCCGACACCACGCGCACCGCCTCGTCCTGGCCGACCACGCGCTCGTGCAGCTTCTCTTCCATGTGGATCAGCTTCTCGCGCTCGCCCTGCATCATCTTCGACACCGGGATGCCGGTGGCGCGCGACACCACCTCGGCGATCTCTTCGGCGCCGACCTGCGTACGCAGCAGCTTCGGCTTCGCCGCGGGCTTCGCCTCGGCTTTCTTGAGCTGCGCCTCGAGCTGCGGCAGCCGCCCGTACTGCAGCTCGGACATTTTCTGCCAGTCGCCCTTGCGCTTCGCCTCTTCCATCTGCAGGCGCAGCTTCTCGATCTCTTCCTTGATCTGCGTGCTGCCCTGGACCTGCGCCTTCTCCGCCTTCCACTCCTCCTCGAGGTCGGCGTACTCCCGTTCCAGCCGCTTGATCTCGGCCTCGATCAGCTCGAGGCGCTTGCGCGACGCCTCGTCGGTCTCCTTCTTCACCGCCTCGCGCTCGATGCGCAGCTGGATCAGGCGCCGCTCGAGGCGATCCATCGCTTCGGGCTTGGAATCGATTTCCATCTTGATGCGCGCCGCCGCCTCGTCGATCAGGTCGATCGCCTTGTCGGGCAGGAAGCGATCGGTGATGTAGCGGTGGGAGAGCTCCGCCGCGGCGACGATCGCCGGGTCGGTGATTTCGACGCCGTGATGGAGCTCGTAGCGCTCTTGCAGCCCGCGCAGGATGGCGATGGTCGCTTCCACGCTCGGCTCGTCGACCAGCACCTTCTGGAAGCGCCGCTCGAGGGCGGCATCCTTTTCGATGTACTTGCGATACTCGTCGAGCGTCGTCGCGCCGATGCAATGCAGCTCGCCGCGCGCGAGCGCGGGCTTCAGCATGTTGCCGGCGTCGATCGCGCCTTCGGCCTTGCCGGCGCCGACCATGGTGTGCAGCTCGTCGATGAAGACGATGGTGTTGCCCTCGTCTCTCGCGAGCTCTTTCAGAACGGCTTTCAGCCGTTCTTCGAACTCGCCCCGATATTTGGCACCCGCGAGGAGCGCAGCCATGTCGAGCACCAGCACGCGCTTGTTCTTCAGCGACTCGGGTACCTCGCCATTGACGATGCGCTGCGCGAGGCCCTCGACGATTGCGGTCTTGCCGACGCCCGGCTCGCCGATCAGCACCGGGTTGTTCTTAGTACGCCGCTGCAGGATCTGGATGCACCGGCGGATCTCGTCGTCGCGGCCGATCACCGGGTCGAGCTTGCCCTCGCGCGCACCCTCGGTGAGCTCGAACGTGTACTTCGCGAGCGCCTGGCGCTGCGATTCGTCGGCCTGTCCTTGCACGGTTTCGCCGCCGCGCACTTCCTCGATGGCCTTCTCGAGCGCCGCCTTGGTGATGCCGGCTTGCTTCATGAGCCGCCCGGTCTCCCCCTTGTCGAGCGCCGCGGCGAGGAGGAAAAGCTCCGAGGCGATGTACTGGTCGCCGCGTTTCTGTGCTTCGCGGTCGGCGGCGTTGAGCAGCGTGGTGAGATCGCGCGACAGGTGCACCTCGCCGGGCGTGCCTTCGACTTTCGGCAGCCGCGCGAGCGAATCGGCGAGCGCCTTCTTCAGCGCCTTGGTATTGCCGCCTGCCTTGGCGATCAGGCCGGAAATGCCCGGGTCGTTAAGCAGGGTGGCGAGCAGGTGCTGCGGCTCGATGTACTGGTTATCGTTGCCGAGCGCCGCGCTCTGCGCCTCGGCGAGCGCCTCCTGCAGCTTGGTCGTAAACTTCTCGAATCGCATCTGGTTGATCCTATAGAGCCTTTTCCGGATTCCCTCAGGCAAGATGGGGCCATCGCCCCGGTATTCAAGGGAAAATCGTGCCCATGGAACGCCGCACGCGCTTTCACATCGTCTACCTGATCTTCGCGCTCTTCGCGGTGCTGCTCATCCAGGAGGCCTGGCAGCGAGCGCAGACCGTCGAGGTGCTGCCCTACAGCGATTTCGAAAAGCTGCTCGCCGAAGGCAAGATTTCGGAAGTCGTCGTCGACGACACGCACATCACCGGCAGGCTGAAGACACCGCAGGGCGGCAAGACCGTGGCTGTCGCCAACCGCGTCGAGCCGCAGCTTGCCGAGCAGCTCAACAAGTACGACGTCAAGTACACCCGGGTTCACCAGAGCACCTTGATGCGCGATCTGCTCTCGTGGATCGTGCCGGCGCTGGTGTTTTTCGCGGTCTGGTATTTCCTCGCGCGGCGCGTGAGCCAGGGCCTCGGCGGCGGCTTCATGAGCATCGGCAAGAGCCGCGCCAAGATCTACGTCGAGAACAAGACCGGCGTCACCTTCGCCGACGTCGCCGGCGTCGACGAGGCGAAGGCCGAGCTCCAGGAGGTGGTCGAGTTCCTGAAGGACCAGAAGAAGTACGGCCGCCTGGGCGCACGCGTGCCCAAGGGCGTGCTGCTGGTCGGGCCGCCGGGCACCGGAAAGACGCTGCTCGCGCGGGCGGTTGCCGGGGAGGCGGGCGTATCGTTCTTCTCGATCTCCGGCTCGGAATTCGTCGAGATGTTCGTCGGCGTCGGCGCTGCCCGCGTGCGCGACCTGTTCGAGCAGGCGCGCGCCAAGGCGCCGGCGATCATCTTCATCGACGAGCTCGATGCGCTCGGCCGGGCGCGCGGCGCGGGCCCGTACGGCGGCCACGACGAGAAGGAGCAGACGCTGAACCAGCTCCTCGTGGAGATGGACGGCTTCGACCCGATGACCGGCCTGGTGCTGCTCGCCGCGACCAACCGTCCCGAAATCCTCGACCCGGCGCTGCTGCGCGCCGGGCGCTTCGACCGCCAGGTGCTGGTCGACCGGCCCGACAAGCTCGGCCGGATTGCGATCTTGCAGGTGCACGTGCGCAAGGTGCGCCTCGCGCCCGGCGTCGATCTCGAGCAGGTCGCGGCGCTCACGCCCGGGTTCTCGGGCGCGGACCTCGCCAACCTGGTGAACGAAGCGGCGCTCCTCGCCACGCGGCGCGGCGGCGAAGCGGTGTCGCAGGACGATTTCACGCAGGCGGTGGAGCGCATCGTCGCCGGCCTGGAGAAGAAGAACCGCGTGCTCAACCCGCACGAGCGGCGCATCGTCGCGCATCACGAGATGGGCCACGCGATGGTGGCGATGGCGCTCCCCGGCACCGACCCCGTGCACAAGATCTCGATCATCCCGCGCGGCGTGGGAGCGCTCGGCTATACCATCCAGCGCCCCACCGAAGACCGCTTCCTCATGACGCGCGAGGAGCTCGACAACAAGATGGCGGTGCTGCTCGGCGGCCGCGCGGCGGAGGACGTGATCTTCGGCCATCTGTCCACCGGCGCGGCGGATGATCTTGCCAAGGTCACCAACATCGCGCGCAGCATGGTGATGCGCTACGCCATGGTCGAAGGCCTCGGCCATGTCGCTTACGAGGAAGAACGCGCGCCGTTCCTCGGCGGGCCGCTGCCCCAGGGCCACCGCGAGTACAGCGAGGAGACCGCGCGCGAGATCGACGTCGCGGTGCGCGGCATCGTCGAGCGCGCCTACGCGAAAGCGCTCGCCATCCTGCGCCGGCATCGTGCCGTGCTCGAGGCCTGGGCGCAGCAGCTGCTGGAGAAGGAAACGCTCGCCGAGCGCGAGCTCGCCGACCTGCGGCAGCAAGTGGCCCAGGCCGCGTGATACGCGCGGCTGCGGCTGGGGCGCTGCTCGCGGCGTGGCTCGCGGCCGGTCTCATCGGCCACGATCCGTGGAAGCCGGACGAGGCCTATACCTTCGGCCTCGTCTATCACATCCTGCAGCACAACGACTGGCTCGTGCCGACGCTCGCGGGCCAGCCGTTCGTCGAGAAGCCGCCGCTTTTCTACTGGAGCGCGGCGCTCTTCGCCAACGCCTTCGGCGTGGTGCTGCCGCTGCACGACGCCGCGCGCCTGGCGAGCGCCTTCTACGTGGCGCTCACGCTCGCGTTCACCTATCTCATCGCGAAGGACTGGTGTGAATCGCCCATCGCAGCCCCGCTGCTCCTGGCGGGCTGCCTGGGTTATCTGCAGCACGCTCATCAGCTCATCACCGACAACGCGCTCTTGGCCGGCATCGCGCTCGGCCTGTACGGCCTCGCGCGCAGCTCGGGCCTGCTGCTTGGCACCGGCGCCGGCATCGCCTTCCTCTCGAAGGGGCTGCTCGGCCCCGGCATGCTTGCGCTGATCGCGATCCTGCTGCTGCTGTTCCGCGAATGGCGCACGCCCGCCTATCTGCGCAGCCTGCTCATCGCGCTGCCCGCTTTTCTGCCGTGGGCACTCGTCTGGCCGCTGCTCCTCTACCGCGAGTCGCCGGCGCTGTTCCACGAATGGTTCTGGGTCAACAACATCGGCCGCTTCACCGGTGAGGCGGGATTGGGAGGCGTGCTGGATCACGCGCACTACGCGAAAGCGCTCGCCTGGTTCGCCTTCCCGGCCTGGCCGCTCGCACTGTGGGCGTTGTGGCGCGAACCCCTGCGCACGCCGCGGACGCAGTTCGCGACGGTAGCGTTCGTCGTGATGCTGGCAGTGCTGAGCGTCGCGTCCTCGGCGCGCACGCTCTATGGGCTGCCGCTGCTTGTGCCGCTCGCGCTCCTCGCGGCGGTGGGCCTCGAGTCCGTGCCCGGCTGGCTGGCGCGGCCGCTGGATCTGGTTGCCGTCGCGGGCGGCGCGATTCTCGGTCTCGTCCTGTGGCTCGCATGGATCGCGTTCCTCTCGGGCTGGCAGCCGGCGGCTCTCGAGGCGCAGGCACCGGGCTTCGTGCCGCAGTTCGATCCGGTAGCGACCGGCGCCGCGGTGGTCATCAGCGCGCTGTGGCTGCTGGCGCTGCGGCTCTCGCTGCCCGCGCGCTGGCTGGCGAGCGTGACGCTCGTCTGGGGTCTGGCGATGACGCTCTGGCTGCCGTGGCTCGACTACGCGAAGAGCTATCGCGGCGTGATCGCCGACATGCAGCGTGCGCGCCCGAAAGGCGAATGCGTGACGGCGCGCAACCTCACCGAGCCGCAGCGCGCCATGTTCCATTACTTTGCCGGCATCGAAGCAGCCAAGCGCGACTGCCCGCTCCTGCTGATTCACACGCCGGCCGTGCAAGCGCCTGCGCTCGGCGAAAGCTGGCAGCTGCGCTGGCGCGGCACGCGGCCGGGCGACGGCAAGGAGTTTTTCTGGCTGTACGAGCGCTCGCGCGCGCTCGCCAGCGGCTGATTACGACCCTGGATCGGAATTCGGCTTCTCGCAGGATCTCGGTCTCCTTGCGCGGGATCAGCGCCTCGGGTCCCGCCAGCATCTCGAGGCCGAGGAACGTCTGGCGCTCGGTGAGGTGCGCGAGCGGCACGCCGGCCTTGCGGCGCTCGATCAGCTCGCGCAGCCGCCCGTAGCTTTCCTTGTCGAGCGCCGACAGCGGCGCGCACACGGCGCAATCGACCGACACCGGCTCACCGCACGCAGTGGCCCACAGCGCGCACAGCACGCCCTCGGGCGTCTCTTCGGGTTTATCAGGAAGCGGTGTCCAGAAGCAGCGGACTTCCTGCAGGAGGTCGTGATAAGTCTCGTGATGTGCGGTTGCAGCAGGCGGGTGCATGGTCCCGGCATTTAAAAGCGCCGGGGACCTAACCTCTAGCGTGCCCGCCAGGGCCGCCTGGTCCAGACGGCTTACCGCTCGCCTTGCTTCCACCTTTCGGCCGCTTCATCGTCGGCCGCACGCGACTCTACCCACGTCGCGCCGCCCGCGCCATGCTCCTTCTTCCAGAAGGGGGCGCGCGTTTTCAGGTAATCCATGATGAACTCGCAAGCGGCGAACGCATCGCCCCGATGCGCGCTCGCCACCGCGACGAGCACGATCTGATCGTTCGGCGCGAGCTCGCCGTAGCGATGGATCACCGTGCAATCCATCACCTGCCAGCGCGTCGCCGCCTCGTCGACGATCTTGCGGATCGCGCGCTCCGTCATGCCGGGATAGTGCTCGAGCGTCATGCGCACGTCGCGCACCAGGCCGACGAAGCTCGCCACCGCGCCGATCTTGTCGTTCTTCGAGATGGCGCGCACTTCGGCGCCGAGGTCGAAGTCTTCAAGCTGGACGCTTACTTTCATCCTATTTGTTTCAGCCGCCCGTCACCGGTGGAAAGAACGCCACTTCATCGCCCGCGTTGATCCGCGCTTCTGCCTGCACCATGTCCTGATTGACCGCCGCACGCACCGCACGGGCCGGCGCGAACACCTGCGCCCACTCGCCGCCGCGCGAGCGCAGATGATCGCGCAGCGCGGCCACGGTGTTGACGTTCGCCGGCAGCTCCAGCTCCTCGGCTGGCCGTCCGAGCTGCTCCCGCAGCGCGGCGAAGAAACGCAGTTTCACCTTCACCGGTATAGCTCGCTATAGGGCAGGAAACGCACGCGGTCGCCTTTGCGAATGGCGTGTCCCGCCGGATTATCGATCAGCCCGTCGGCCCAAGCGGTAGATGTCAGCACTGCCGAGTCCTGCGTCGGATAGAGCTCCAGGCCGCCGTCGCGGTTCCAGCGCGCGCGCAGGAACTCGCGCCGCGCATCGGGCTCGGGCCAGTCGAAGTCCGCGCGCGCGGCGATGGCGCGCGGCGTGACGTCGCTCACGCCCTGCGCCTTCAGAATGAACGGGCGCACGAAGATAAGAAAGGTGACGAAGCTGGACACCGGATTGCCGGGCAGCCCGATGAAGAATGCGTTGCCGACGTTGCCGAAGGCGAGCGGCCGCCCCGGCTTCATCGCGATGCGCCACATCAGCAACTGGCCTTCGGCTTCGACCGCGGGCTTGACGAAGTCCGCTTCGCCCACCGACACGCCGCCGGAGGTCACCACCACGTCGCATTCGCGCGCCGCACGCCGCAGCACTTCGCGCGTCGCCTCCAGGGTGTCGGGGACGATGCCGTAGTCGTGCACCTCGCAGTCGAACGCCGCGGCGAGGCCGCGCAGCGTGAAGCGATTCGAGTTGTAGATGCGGCCCGGCGCGAGCGGCTCCCCCGGCATCACCAGCTCATCGCCGGTGAAGAACAGGCCGAGCCTGAGCTTCCGATAGACCGGCAGCGCGCGGATGCCGACGGAGGCGGCGAGGCCCGTGTCCTGCGGCGCGAGGCGCTTGCCCGCCGGCAGGATCTCGGCGCCTTTGCGGATGTCGCTCGCGACGCGCCGGATCCATTGCCCGGGCTTGGGCGGCCGGTTGATCGTCACGCGATCGCCTTCGACCGTGCAGTGCTCCTGCATCACCACCGCGTCCGCGCCCGGCGGGATGGGCGCGCCCGTGAAGATGCGCGCGGCGGTGCCGGGCTCGAGCGGCCGGCCGACGCTGCCAGCCATGATGCGCTGCGCGATGCGCAGCGGTTTTTGAGCGTCGGCGATCCGCACGGCGTACCCGTCCATCGCGCTGTTGTCGAGCGGCGGCACGTCCATCGTCGAGCGCTGCGCGCGCGCGAGCACCCGGCCGGTCGCTTCCAGCGTCGGCACCTCTTCGATATCGGGGACGGGCTTCGCCCGCGCCAGCATTTGCGAGAGCGCGTCGTCGACCGAGAGCAAGCCCTGGTTCATTGCAGGCGCAGGTGAGCGAGGATGAAGGACGCGATCGACGCGTCGTCGTTGAGATCGAGCAGCGGCAGGCGGGTTTCGATCGGCGCATCCGACGCAATCGCGACGATGTGCGGGTCGTTCGGATGCAACAGCGGTTCGCCGGTCGCTCGCCGCCACACTTCCAGCTTCGAGATCGGCGCGTGCTTGAAGCCTTCGACGATCACGAGATCGCACGGCGACAGGCGTGCGAGCTGCGCCTCGAACGAGGGCTCGGCGGCGCCGCGCAGCTCGTGCATCAGCACCCAGCGCCGCGAGGAGGTGACCAGCACTTCCGCGGCGCCGGCATGGCGGTGGCGGTAGGAATCCTTGCCCGGCTGGTCGACGTCGAACGTGTGGTGCGCGTGCTTGATGAGCGACACGCGCAGCCCCGAGCCGACGAAGCGCGGGATGACCTTCTCGATGAGCGTGGTCTTGCCGCTGCCCGACCAGCCGGCGAAGCCGAAAACTCTCATACGAAAAGCATTTTCGCACCGGCCACGGCCAGCACGACGGCGAGTATGCGCCGGATGAACGGATTGGCGAAACGCCGGCTGCCATATTCGGCGCCGAGCCAGCCGCCGATAAGCACTGCCACCGCAAGGATCCATATCTGCGCAGGAAGCGATGCCGCCTGCACCGTGAAGCCGCCGGCGAGGCCGGCGATCGAATTGACGAGGATGAACGGCGCTGCGACCGCTGACGTCTGCTTTGTGCCGGCCCAGCCGGTGAGCAGCAGCAACGGGCTCAGGAAGATGCCGCCGCCGACGCCGGTGAGCCCCGAGAGGAAACCGAGCAGCGCACCGACCACCATCGCCAAGGCAAGCGGCGGCTCGCGCACCTCGCGCATTTCCTCGCCGGCGCGCGCGCTGCGCCAGAGCTGCCAGGCCGCATAGATCAGCACCACGCCGACCAGAGTCTTGTATGCGTGGCCGGGCAGCGTGATAGCACCACCGAGGAAGGCGAGCGGCACCGAGACCACGGCGAACGGCCAGAAGAGGCGCCACCTGAAGTAACCCGCGCGCTTGAACTTGTAGGTGGCAATTCCCGACACCAGCAGGTTGAGCGCCAGCGCGATCGGCCGCATTTCGGCCGGCGCGATGGCGGCAAGCGCCATCGCGGCGATGTAGGCGGAGGCGCCGCCGTGGCCGACCGACGCGTAGGCGAAGGCGGCGACCAGCATGCCGGCGGCAAGAGCCGCAATGATGGGCGCGTCCAAGCCCCGCTATATACCACGGAATATAACGGTCAGGGCCGCCGCAGGTGGCGGTCGAAGCGGCGCAGGTCCGCGGCGATGGCGCTCGAGGCCTTGCCCTCCATCGCGCGGAAGTCGGCGAGCACGCGCTCGCCGAACGGCGTGACGCGCGCGCCCCCGCCGCGCGTGCCGCCGATGGCGGTGGCGATGACGGCCTGGCGAAAATCGTGGTTCAGCGCCTCGACGAGCTGCCAGGCGCGCCGGTACGACATCCCCATGGCGCGCGCCGCCGCCGAGATGGAGCCCGTTTCAGCGATACGCGCGATCAGCTCGGCCTTGCCGGGGCCCATGGCCGGCGCGCGTGCGCCGAGCACCCGGAGCGTAAGACCGCGATAGCGTGCCAAGTGGCCGATGCTATTCGGGAACCCGCCGAACGTCGATGCGCGTCAGCCATTTCACATGCCGCGGACCCGGACGGAGGTCGGCAAGCGAAACGAGCGTGAAGCGCCCTTCGCCGTCGCGCAGCGGCTGGGCATCGCGCTCGATGGCGACGATGACCTCGCGCCCGATGGAAGTATTGAACAGCTCGCCCCAGGAGAACACCGCCTGATAGCCGTCGGTTGCGAGCGCCACGACGTACGTGCGGCGGAGCGCGCGCGGCGCGTCGCTGCGGATGCGCGCTTCCTCGAGCAGATCGGCGAGGCGCACGCCCGCATAGCCCTGAGCCGCAACCATGCCGCGGCGCGCGCCGATGTCGCGCAGCTCCTCTGGCGAAAGCACGAGCTGGCGCTCGACCTCGCCGGTGACACGCAACTCGCGAGAAACCGACGATGGCTCGCTGTGCGCTGCGACACATGCAAGCGACGCCATGATCAGCAGCGCGACGCGCCTCATTGGCCTCTGCCAAAGCCGCGCCGCGCAAGGATCGCCTGGCCGCGGTCGGAGAGCACGAACTCGACGAAGCGGCGTGCGTCGGGGCGGGCGCCATGCATAAGGGTGATGCCATAGTCTGCGCCAACAGAAAGCGCGGGGGCAGTTCGATCACCTGGAGCCCGCGCAGCTCGGCGCGCGCTTCGAAGGCGTTCGTGCAATAAGTCAGGAAGACATCAGCCGCGCCGCCGCCCACCAGCATCGCGTATAGGCTGCGTCCTGGGGGTGGCGGCGTCGACCGCGGACCGCCGGTAAGCTGCAGCGCCTTTCGCTCGAGCGCGGCAGCTGAGCCCCGGCGTATGCGCTCGGCTCGGGCAAAGACTTGCCAGGCATAGTCGCCCGAAGGATCAGCCTTCGGCGTCGATGTGCCGAGCTTGATCGACAAGTCGAGCATCGTGTCGAGGATCGTGGCTGACTCCACGGGAAGCCCCGGGCGCACGAGCGCGCAGAGCCGGTTGCGCGCAAATCGCTGCGGTGCCGCGGCCTTGCCTTCCTGCGCGAGGCTTGCCGGATGCTGCATGTTCGCGGAAGCGAAAACGTCTGCCGGCTCGCCCTTGGAGAGCCGATCGCGCAGCAGGCCGGAAGCGCCAAAGGTGGCCTCGACCCCGGGCTCGCCGAACTCGGCCGCGAGCTCTGCCATCGCCTGGCGCAGGCTGCCTGCAGCAAACAGCCTGACCGGGTCCTTCGCCGATGCGCTGCCGACCATGCAGGCGAGAAGTAGTACCGCGGCCTTCATTCGGCGTTCGGAAAGAAGAGCTGCTGGCCGTTGATCTTGTAGTCGGCGAT
>JACXTT010002753.1_pt1 | contig 27594 bp, 18 predicted proteins | sample 9270951 | NCBI WGS metagenome assembly JACXTT01 (sample SAMN15532306, study PRJNA645909) | rock metagenome | isolation source: weathered quartz diorite | place: Puerto Rico | collected 2017-06-21 | reverse complement strand
AGTCATCAGTAGGACCCAAACTACATTTTGGTCTCGGCAACAATCAAAAAATCGATAGTTTGTTGATTATTTGGCCGAATCAAACATATCAGGTGATCCGGAATATCAAGCCAGATCAGACTTTAACGTTTGACCAGAAAAACGCAGCCGGCCATTTCAATTATACCAATTTCTTTCCGCCTAAGGCACCTATGTTCATGAATATTACTAAACAGACGGGTATCAAATGGCAGCATGAAGAAGACAGTTTTGTCGATTTTAATTTACAGCCGCTTATTCCGCACATGCAGTCGCAGGAAGGGCCGAGAATGGCCGTTGCTGATGTGAATGGTGATGGACTGGACGATTTTTATGTATGCGGTGCCAAAGGTCAGCCGGGGGCTTTATTTATTCAGCAAGCGGATGGTACATTTAAACAATCTCAGCAACTGGTATTTGTGAATAATGCATTAAGCGAAGGTGTGGATGCCGCATTTCTGGACGCAAATCAGGACGGCTTTCCGGATCTGTACGTTGTAAGCGGAGGCAGTGAGTTACCCGATGGGGAAGCTGCTTTAGCTGATCATTTATATATCAATGATGGTAAAGGAAACTTTAAGGAATCAAGTGATATTCCTGTAATCAAACTAAATAAGTCAGCCATAGCAGTTGCTGATGTAAATCACGATGGGTGCCCTGATATTTTCGTAGCAGGCGCCTCGGCCGTATTAGGCTATGGTTCAATCCCCGAATCCTACCTGTTGATGAATGATGGTCATGGCCACTATCAAAAAACGCAAATACCGGATGAGTTGAAATATGCCGGTTTGATACGATCAGCTGCCTTTGCCGATCTGGACGGTGATGGCTTGCCTGATCTTGTGGTAGCTGGTGAATGGATGCCGGTAAAAATCTTTATGAATCGTAAGGGTAAGTTGGTGCAGCAGCATGGTGATGAGATGGATAAGCTTTCGGGCTGGTGGCAGCGAGTCATGCTTGCTGATATAGACGGCGATGGCAAAACAGATATCATCGCCGGTAACTATGGCTGGAACTCGAAATTAAAACCGACAGCCGGTGATCCTGTCAAACTATTTCTATCTGACCTGGATAAAAATGGCACCATCGATCCGATACTTACTTACAGCGTTGACAAAAAGGATTATACTTTCTTAGGTAAAGGCGACATAGAGAAACAGGTACCCATCCTAAAAAAGAAGTACTTGTATTATCACGATTTTGCAGGCAAAACGGTACAGGAGATTTTTGGGGACTCATTGAGTACAACTCCGTGGATAGCCAATTCATTTACGTCCGGAATTTTCTACAATAAAGGCAATGGCAATTTTCAGTTTAAGGCGCTTCCGTCAACTACGCAGGTGTCGCCGCTGTTTGGTTTAGCCGCGTTGCCGGGTAAAGGAATACTCACTGGCGGGAATTATTCAGGAGTTGTGCCTTTTGAAGGCCGGTATGACGCAGATTATGGCGATGTTTTGCTGATAGATAAAGCAAGAAATTATAAATTTATTTCACCAGTCGTATCAGGGTTTTTAGTGAGGGGGGAAGTGCGTGATATCAAGGCGATCCGGACCGCAAAAGGAACGATCTATGCAGTGGCAATAAACGATAAACCAATTGAATTTTTCAAACCAAATTAACAGAAATGAATAAAATATATAGATTATTGGTATGCGTGGCTGTTTTGTGCAGTTCGGTTGTGCACGCCCAGGATCAGTGGGTGATAAAGGCTGACAAAATTGACCCTGCAAATTATTATGGCGTCACCGTTGCCAACGGCATGATCGGTATTGTGTCGTCGCCGGAGCCATTTAAAGTAAAAAATGTAGTGCTTGCAGGAGCTTATGATCTGTACGGACGGGGAAGGGTAAGCAATTTCCTGAATAGCTTTAACCTGCTTAACATGTACCTTGAAATCAATGGCCACCGGATTGAAGCCAAGAATATCCGTAACTTTAAACAGGAGCTTGATATGCAGCACGCTGCTTTTACCACGAGTTTTGATTACGGTGATGAAGCCTCTATCAAATACACTTATTATTCCCTGCGGCACCTTCCTTTTACTGTTTTGGCAGACCTTGCCGTTACTGCTAAAAAGGTGGTCAATATCACTGCGGCCAGCGTTATGGAAGCTCCGGATGCATTAAAGGATGTACAGAACTATTATAATGAGATCGATCGCCCGCATGTGACCATCAGTTTGCTAACTTCTACAGCAAAAAGTCCTACCGGTAAACTCTTGTTATGCGCATCTAATACTTTTTTGTTTGATGAAGCACATGGGCAGGAACCTCGCGTCATCCACGAGATGTGGGACAACAATATGCATTTGATGAAGTTCAGTAAGAAGATCGAAGCCGGACAAACTTATAAATACGCTGTCGCAGGTTCATCTATCACCTCCGCGCATGATGCCGATCCGTTAAATCAGGCAGAACGATTAACCATGTTTGCCAAACTGGAAGGACGCGACCGTTTAGTGCAATATCATGAAAAAGCATGGGACGAACTCTGGAAAAGCGATATCAAAATTGAAGGAGACCCGCAATCGCAGCAGGATATACATAGTATGTTGTATCATCTGTACTCATTTTCGCGTGCAGGCACGGCTTACTCACCTTCGCCGATGGGTTTATCAGGTTTGGGATACAATGGCCACGTATTCTGGGATGCCGATCTGTGGATGTATCCTGCTTTGCTGATACTGCATCCTGAAATTGCCAAATCATTGGTTGAATACCGCTATCAGCGATTAGCTGTTGCTAAGCAAAACGCCTTTTCACATGGATATAAAGGGGCGATGTTCCCGTGGGAGAGTGCCGACAGCGGGGTAGAGGAAACGCCTGTGTGGGCGCTAAGTGGCCCGTTTGAGCACCATATTACAGCCTGTGTGGCCTTTGCTGCATGGAACTACTATTGTGTAACCCAGGACAAACAATGGCTGCAGGAAAAAGGCTGGCCAATATTATCGGCGACCGCCGATTTTTGGGCAAGCCGTGTTGAGCGAAACAGCCCTGGACATTACGATATCAAAGATGTTGTTGCCGCTGATGAATGGGCGGAAAATATCGACAATGATGCCTTTACCAATGCTGCTGCAATTGCCAACTTGCGAAATGCTACAGAGGCTGCTAAAATATTGGGTCTTAAGTCAGATCCGGATTGGGAAGTGGTTGCTCAAAACATTCCAATCCTGAAAATGGATAATGGAGTGACCAGAGAATTTGCATCTTACAAGGGCGAAGGTATAAAACAAGCGGACGTTAATTTGCTTGCTTATCCATTGAAAACCATCACCGATCAGGCACAGATTAAAAAGGACCTGGAATATTATGAAACCCGTGTGCCAAATGAAGGCACGCCTGCAATGACACAAGGTATATTCGCGTTATTATATTCAAGAATCGGAAACGGTGACAAGGCCTTACATTTTTTTAAAGATGCTTATGAACCGAACTTAAATCCGCCTTTCCGGGTGATCGCTGAAACCAAAGGTGGTACCAACCCTTACTTTGCTACAGGTGCCGGGGGCATAGTGCAGAGCTTACTAATGGGCTTTGGAGGATTAGATATTACGCCGCAAGGTATTGTTCAGATAAAAAGCACCCTGCCATCTAAATGGAAATCGGTTACGATAACCGGTGTCGGTATAGATAAAAAGACCTATACTATCAAATGACCAATTTAAACTATTAATATTTTATGAGACGTTTTTTATTTTTTGTGCTGATGGCCACTGTGTTTTTTACTTCGTGTAAAAAGCCCGATTATGAGAAGATATTGCATGATCCGGCTTTGTACAGTCGAACCGTGCATGATTTGAATGCAGTGGTAATGGGTAATAATTTTACACCCGTAGTAGCGTCACGCAACTATGCATATGCCGCAATAGCTGGCTACGAAGTAATTGCTGCTGGTCACCCCGATAAATTTAAGTCGTTGGCTGGACAGCTGAACGGCCTTACAGCGGTTGCTAAACCAACGACTGGTGAAAAAATAGATTATGAATATGCATCCATTCTTGCTTTTTGTAAGGTGGGCGAGGCAGTAACCTTTCCTGAAGGTAGTATGAAAGATTATACTGACAGTCTGCACCAAATTGCGGTTAATCATGGCATGCCTTCAGAGATGATCACTAACTCAGAAAACTATGCTAAAGCGGTCGCTGCTTCTATTATGGCCTGGAGTAAAAAAGATAACTACGCCAAAACAAGGAGTGCCCCTAAATTTGCCGTAAATGATTCGGCATGGCGATGGGTACCAACGCCTCCTGCTTATTCAGAAGCTGTTGAGCCGCATTGGGGCGAGATCAGGACGATGGTCATGCATGATGCTAAGGAATACAGTGTTCCACCGCCACCGGCGTTTAATGTTACCGACCCGAGCAGCAAATATTATAAGGAGGTAATATATATCAAAAATACCGGTGACAGCTTAAATGCAGAACAAACTCATATTGCCGATTTTTGGGATGATAACCCGGGCAAGTTGAATGTGTCGGGCCACGTGATGTTTGTGACAAAAAAATTCTCTCCTCCTGGTCACTGGATGAGTATAGTAGGCATTGGCGCCGAGAAAGTCAATGCTGATTTCAATACCACGGTATGTGCATACGCCAAAACCGCTATTGCTTTATTTGATGCCTTTATCGAGTCGTGGACGGCTAAATATGTTTACAAAACAGCCCGTCCGGAAACCATTATTAATAAGTTTTTTGATAAAAACTGGCGGCCACACCTACAAACACCACCGTTCCCGGAATATACTTGCGGGCACTGTACCATATCAGCTGCAGCCGCTGAGGCGCTTACCAGTGTATTAGGTGATCATGTGGCTTATACTGATACTTCAGAGCTCGAATTTGGTATAAAAAATCGCTCTTACAAATCATTTAAAGATGCTGCAGAAGAAAATGTCCTGGCGCGGTTTTATGGTGGTATACACTTTCATAACTCCTGTGTGGTGTCACATGGTTTTGGTACCGTTGTTGGCGACTCTGTCGTTAAAAAACTAATAATGAAAAAATAAATTGTTAATCGATACATTTGATCGGAAGGCAGCTGAATAAATGGCTGCCTTTTTTTATTTTGGCTAAACCAATTAACCTGCCATTTATGCGCTATTTTGTACCATTTGCCTTCGGCTTGTTGATTGCCTGCGGATGCAAAAATAATGGGAGTCATTCTGCCCAAACACTGGAACCAATAATAAAAATAGATTCAACGACAAATTGGACTTTGGTTCCATTTAAAAAGCTGGATAGTGTGAACCCGATTTTGCAGCCAGGCACAGGCAGTTTTACTGATCCGATCCGAAAAACCAAAATTTTGTGGGAAGAAAAGGATGTGTTTAACCCGGCAATCGTTCACAGAGATGGCAAGATATATATGCTTTACCGTGCACAGGATAAGATTGGCAAACCAGGAGGTACTTCGAGGATTGGATTAGCCGTGAGTTCCGATGCTATTCATTTTACACGTATGCCCTCTCCAGTATTATATCCTGATAACGACTCTTATAAAAAGCTGGAATGGGAGGGTGGCTGCGAAGACCCGCGAGTAGTAGAAGACAGCATTGGTACCTATTATATGACCTACACAGCATATGATGGTCAGACAGCGCGCCTGTTGGAAGCTACTTCAAAAGACTTGATGCATTGGTCAAAGCACGGTAGTGTGTTTGCAAAAGCTTATAATGGTAAATATGCCAAATTGTGGAGTAAATCAGGGTCAATCGTTTCTGTTTATAAAGACGGGCAACCGGTTGCAGTCAAAGTGAAGGGTAAATACTGGATGTATTGGGGCGATACGCAAATATGGTGTGCATATTCTGATAACTTATTGGATTGGACGCCGGTTGAAATGAATGCGGGCGAGCACCCGCCGGTAAAACTCAGGTCACAAGCTTTAACTATGCCCGATCTAAAAGTGGTATTGCCCACCCGCGAAGGCAGGTTTGACAGTGATCTCGTAGAATCAGGCCCTCCGGCAATGTTAACAGATAAAGGAATCCTGCTCATCTATAATAGTCGTAATATGCAGGCATATGGTGATAAATCGCTGCCTGATGGTACTTACACCGCTGCGCAGGTATTGTTTGATAAAAATGACCCAACGAAGATCATCAAACGCATGGATACCTGGTTTATGCGCCCTGAAAAGCCGTATGAAATAACTGGACAAGTAAACCAGGTTTGTTTCCTGGAAGGGTTGACAAAGTTTAAGAATGTGTGGTATTTGTATTACGGTACAGCTGACTCGAAAATAGCAGTAGCAGCCAGCAAGTGATATCGGTAATTCCAGCTGCCCTGATAGGGTATAACAATAGAGGTTTAGACAATTGGGTTTAAATAAAAAAGACTACCCTCTTAAAGAAAGTAGTCTTTTCATAAATCTATATGTTATTCGACTATCTCGAAGAATTACGCGGGTCAGGCTTAGATTTTAGCTGATACTCCTGCGGCGGAGTTCCTCCTAACAAATTCTTTACGAAATAATCCCAGCGACGACGCATCATGTAGGGGGAGAACCCACCATAACCATGTGCAGCATTAGGGAAAACTACCAGGTCATAATCCTTGTTTGCCTTCTCTAGCGCTTCGACCACTAATAAAGTATTTTGCGGCGGAACGTTATCGTCCATTAAGCCGTGTGCCAGCATTAATTTACCTTTCAGGTTTTTTGCGTAGTTCTCGTTCGCTTGAGCGTCATAGTTGGAGTTAACTGCTAACCCATCGTAACGTTCGCCCCAGTCGTCCTCATAATTTCGGTTATCGTGATTGCCGGATTCAGAGATACCTACTTTAAAGAAATCTGGGTAACGGAACATAGCGGTAGCAGTAGCAAAACCGCCACCAGAGTGCCCCCAGATGCCTACACGGGTAGTATCTAAATAGCCATATTTTTCTGCCAGTTGCTTGATGCCTGCTATCTGGTCCGGAAGGGTGTTTTGAGCCATATCGCCATAGCTCATATCGTGAAAGCTTTTTGAACGCAACGGGTTGCTTGTACCTTCTATTGCCACAACTACAAAACCTAATTCAGCCAAAGCCTGGTTATCACCCCTTGATGCTGAGAACGACCAACTGCCAACGCTGCCACCCTGCGGCCCTGGATAAATATAATCTACAACAGGGTATTTCTTGTTTGGATCGAGCTTTGTAGGAGTGAACATCAAGCCGTAGATGTCAGTTTTGCCATCATGCGCGATCAATTTGACCGGGGTTGGTGCGTGCCAGCCGGTAGCTTCAAGTCTTGATATGTCTGTTTTCTCTAGTTCAGTAACAATTTTACCATTCAGATCTCTTAAAACGGTAACCGGGGGTACGTTTGGTTGCGAATAACTATCGATAAAATAATTGTCAGAAGGCGAAAATGTTATCTGGTGATTACCGGTTTCAGGAGTGAGAACAGAGAAATGCTTACCATCGAATCCAATTTTGCATAATTGGCTAAAGTATGGGTTTTCAGCCTCGCGTCCATCGGCTACGAAATATACAACCCGGTTTTTCTCGTCAACTTTTAATAATTGTGTAACTACCCAGTCGCCTTTGGTAATCTGGTTTTTTAATTTTCCGGCAGTAGCGTCATACAGATAAAGATGCCCCCAATTATCACGTTCAGAGAACCAAATGATCTCTTTAGTTTTAGACAGATAACGCCAGTTGATCGAACCCCAGCCGGATTCATATTGGGTAGGAGCCTTTTCCTCAAATACTTCCCGAACTTTCCCGGTAGCGGCGTCTGCAATGCGCATTTTTTCAACTTTATGATCGCGTGAGGTAGAGACAAAAGCCAGCTGGCTCGCATCTAGGCTCCAGTCTACATCATCAAAAGTGCCGCTGCTTGAAATGTCGTCGCTTAAGGTTGCTCTATGCGGGTCAGCTGCTACTTCCAGGTTTATAACTTTAGGTACATCAACATTAATGATAACCCTGTGTATCATCGCGATTTCTTTATCACCGGGTAATGGATATTTCCATGCTCTCAGTTTGGGTTTCCCAACGTTGGTTGAAACCAGGAACATATCACTTGTATTGCGCTGATCCTGTTTGAAAGTCGCTATCTTCTTTGAATCAGGCGACCAGCGCAAGATTGCCGCGTCGCTGTGTTTCCAGCCCGCATTATCCGTGGCATATCCAAAGTCTTTTATACCGTCGGTAGTTAATTGTGTTTCTTTGCGGCTCTCTATATCTCGCACCCATAAGTTGTAATCTTTTATATAGGCTACCTTTTTACCATCTGGTGATGCCACTTCTATTTCGGCCCTTCTTCGGCCGCGACCTCTTTCCTTGCCTGCAGTTGCGTGTGAATCATCTGGTTTGCAATCATAGGTTTGCAAATTGCAGCTCCATTGCTTGCCATCGGTTTCAAAGATCACCGACTTACCATCTGCCGAAAAGCTAATAGAATTGAACGGCAGCATATCTCCATCATATTGTTTACCCGTTGCTTTTGAAAGCGAGGCAGCTAATTTCCGCTGATCGAATGCTGCCGCCCTGGTTTTCTTAGCAGGGTCGACCAATATAAACTCACTGCCTTGTGCGGTCAATACACGATACCAGAATTTATCCCCGTCAAACCAAACTGCATTCACGTTTTCGTGGTCGATCAGAGGCGAAGTATTATAACTCAGGAGCTTTTCGGCGCGCTCATAGTCTTTTGTAGTCAACTGAGGCCCCTGTTGAGCATTAACAGTTGCCGCCAATGCCAGGAATGGCATTGCGAAGAGTAATTTGTTCATGATGATCAGTTAAAAATTGTCGTATGCAAATTAGTATTTTTTATACTTATTTGCGATGTGTAATAAGTTTGTGGCAAAAGGAAAGAGAGGCTTACGCATCAAACTGGATATCCCATATGATAACGCGCTTATCATCGCTAACGGAAATAAGTTGATCACCGTTCCATGCAAGCTTATTTATAGACAATATGTGGCTTTGATAGCCTTTTTCGCGACTGATGATCTTGTACAGTTTAAAATCGTCGGCACCCCATATTTTGATGCTTTTGTCCATGCTTGCTGTCGCGAAGTAGGGCAGCGACGGATGAAACGCTATATGGTTTACGGCGAACAAATGAGCAGGGATATTCTTGATGAGTTCGAACGTTATTGAGTCCCATATTTTGATTTGCGCATCCCGCGATCCGGATACCAAATAACTGCCATCAGGAGCGTATTGCACAGCAAACACAGCCATTGTATGACCATGAAGACTTTTAATGAGGGAGTAATCCTCAACATCATAAATTTTGATGGAATTATCCCTGCATCCAAAAGCAACTTGTTTTTCATCCGGCGAAATGCTGATGCTGCGAACAGTATCTTTAGATACAGGAATAGTATAAACCTTTTGCAAGTCTTTTAAACTCCATACGGATACTGTACCATCCTCAGAAGCTACAAGCAACTCATTCTTACGTTGAATAGATTTTATATCGAATATAGGCGCCTGGTGGCTATGTAAAACGTGAGTGATCTTTTGTTCAAGAAAGTTGAAAACCAATACATGACCGCTTCTTAAGCCGGCAAAAAGGAGAGGATAACCTTTGGGACAATAAATTGCATAAACAGATGCCTTAACCGGAAACATCACCTTAATAAAGGAATTATCTTTCAGGCTCCATTCAACTACCCCTTTGTCATTACCACCTGTAAATAATATACCAGGCTTTTGTGATAACCCCAGCGAAAATATCGGGTTACCATGGCCTGTGAGTTCTGCTATTTTGGTTGCGGTGATCATTCTGTCAGTTTGCAGTTTGCAGCAGGCAGTTTGCAATTAGACCAACTGCCTACTGCAAACAGGCAACTGCAAACTTATTTATGTCTGCTCTCCAGGTTCTTCGCAATAGTTTCCAGGCTGAGGCCTTTTTCGCGAAGTAGAACAATTAAATGAAATATCAGGTCAGATGATTCATTGATCATATCTGTTTCGGTTTGAGCCAAAGCAGCTATCACGGTTTCCACGGCTTCTTCACCTACTTTTTGGGCTATTTTGTTCAGACCTTTTTCGCGCAGTTTATTTACGTATGAGCCCTCTTTTGGATTCTCATAACGGTCGTTAACGATCTGCTCTAATTGCAGGATGAAATTCTGATTATATTCGGTATTAAAACAACTGCGGGCGCCGGTATGGCAAGTTGGGCCATCGGCTTTTACTTTTATCAATAAAGTATCATTGTCGCAATCAAGCGCTATGCTTTTTACGTGGAGGAAATTATTACTGGTTTCGCCTTTTGTCCACAAACGGTTTTTTGAACGCGAAAAGAAGGTGACAATATTTTCCTTAACAGTTTTATCGTACGCTTCCTGATTCATATAACCCAGCATCAGCACCTCAAGGGTTTGCTCATCCTGGATGATCACCGGAACTAAACCGTCACTTTTGTTGAAATCAATAGTCATTATATCTATTTTCCTTTACGGATTAATTAGTAGTTCTTATTTCAATATGATTTTGCTTCAATACTTCCTTCAGGTCCGGGATCAATATCTCACCATAGTGGAATACCGAAGCCGCTAGCGCTGCATCAACATTTGTCTTTTCAAATACATCCACGAAATGTTGGACGCAGCCTGCACCGCCTGATGCTATAACAGGGATATGTACCGCATCATTTACCTGTTTCAAAAACTGGTTATCAAAGCCGCCTTTTGTGCCGTCGTGATCCATAGATGTGAGTAAAACTTCACCGGCGCCACGGTTTTCTGCTTCCAGTATCCAATCAAAAGTCTCTTTTTCGGTAGGTATACGACCACCATTCAGGTGTACAATGTTTTTACCCTCAACATGACGTGTGTCAACCGCTACTATCACAAACTGAACACCGAACGCTTTTGCTAATTCGTCAATCAAAGCAGGGTTACGTACCGCTGCAGAGTTGATGGATATTTTATCGGCGCCCGCATTTAAAAGTGCGTCTGCGTCGGCGATTTCGTTGATGCCACCGCCGATGGTGAAAGGAATGTTGATCTGCCGTGCGACTGCTTTTACCAGCTCCACCATCGTTTTGCGACGTTCATGGGTTGCCGTAATGTCCAGAAATACCAGCTCATCAGCTCCCTGATTAGAGTAGTTCCAGGCCAACTCTACCGGGTCGCCAGCATCGCGCAGGTCGACAAAGTTTACACCTTTTACTGTGCGGCCGTCTTTAACATCCAAACAAGGAATAATCCGTTTCGCGAGGCTCATATCGAAATTAATGATTTCAAATTCCAATTTTTGATCTCGTCGATGTTGATGCGCCCCTCGTAGATGGCTTTGCCCACAACAACTGATTCCACTTTTATTTTGCTCAATTCTTCGATATCTTTCATTGAGCTGACACCACCTGATGCGATCAGTTTAATAAACGGCGAATGATCAAGGAGTTTTTGATATAAATCAATACCTGCCCCGGCTAGTTTGCCATCCTTATTGATGTCAGTACATAAGAAACGGAAAAAGCCTAGTTGTAAACATCTGTCAACGTAATCCATCAATTTGATAGGAGAGCTTTCCATCCATCCTGAGTATTTGATCACCTCATCCAGCACATCTATTGCTACGATCACTTGGTCAGAACATTTGTCTTTTCCGCAGATCTCTTTGCTCAAATCAGGTAAAAAGCTTGGATTGGTGATCGCTTGCGTACCAACGATTACGCGGTGTACGCCTGCATCGATCAATTCCTTTACCTTATCTATACTCCGGATTCCGCCGCCATATTGTACCTTCATATCCGTTTTGCGGATCACATCAAAAAGGTATTGCTGATTGCTAAAGTCGTTTTTTGCGCCGTTCAGGTCGATGATGTGAATAAAATCGGTACCATGCGACTTGTACTTTTCGATCATTTCTTCGAGGGTAACATCGTATTCAGTTACTTGCTCGTAATCACCCTCGCGCAGCCTTACAACACGTTTATTTAAAATATCTATCGCCGGAATTATATACATCGCTTTATAAGTTTGAAAAATTAGTTAGTAATACTTCGCCAAATTTGCCTGACTTTTCCGGGTGAAATTGCACTCCGAAAAAGTTATCCCTCCAAATTGATGCCGAAAATTTTATACTATAATCCACTGAGGCCAACGTATTTGCTTTGTCGAACTCAATAAAATATGAATGTACAAAGTAAAAGTGTGATCCGTTTGGAATATTTTTAAATAGCAGGTTCTCTTTTTCGCTGTAAACCTGGTTCCAACCAGTGTGCGGAACCTTGTGTTCGGCACTATCCGCAAACCGTTTAGTTTTTATCGGAAAGATATTCAGCATATTAGCATCGCCCTCCTCGGAGTGTTCTGTAAGCAACTGCATACCGACACAAATACCGAGCGTGGGTTTACGCAAAGCCTTAATTTTTTCGACCATGCCACTTTGTTGCAGCTTGTTCATCGCAGCCCCCGCGTGTCCTACACCGGGTATGATAAAGCGGTCAAATTGTTCAAAATCGGCTTCACTATACACCATACCATATTTTATGCCTAACCTGTCCAAAGCGGCAGTTAGCGAGAAAATATTTCCGGCACCGTATCTTATAATACCTATCATTTGACTATAGTTGCAGCAGCAGTAGCAGTAGCACGCTGCATGGGACTGCAACTGCCACTGCCACTGCCACTATAAAACTCCCTTTGTTGATGGTAACACCATATTATTCACATCACGTTTAACGGCCATTTTTATTGTTTTGGCAAAAGCTTTAAAAATAGCTTCTATTTTGTGATGCTCGTTTTGCCCTTCGGCTTTAATATTCAGGTTGCATTTAGCCGCATCAGAGAATGATTTAAAGAAATGATAAAACATTTCCGTAGGCATCTCGCCAATCTTTTCGCGTTTAAATTCTGCGTCCCACACTAGCCAGTTTCTTCCACCAAAATCTATAGCTACCTGTGCAAGGCAATCATCCATTGGCAGGCTGAAGCCATATCGCTCTATGCCGCGTTTATCACCTAATGCAGCGGCAAACACTTCGCCCAAGGCAATGCCTGTATCTTCAATGGTGTGATGCTCATCGATATGGAGGTCTCCCTTTGCATCAATTTCCAGATCAATGTTGCCATGACGCGCGATCTGATCGAGCATATGATCAAAGAAATGAACCCCTGTAGATATTTTTGCCGTGCCTTTGCCGTCAAGGTTGAGTTTAATATAAATATCCGTTTCCTTGGTAGTGCGGCGGTGTTCGGCAACGCGTTCTCCCACTTTCAAAAACTCATAGACTTTCTGCCAGTCGGTGGTTTCAAGGGCGATGACATCTTCCAAGGCATCATGTTGTTCTTGCGTGAATTCGCCGCTGCCTAAGTGTGAGCCATTGTTTAGCCAGATGGCCTTTGCGCCTAAATTTTTGGCCAATAAAATATCATTTTTACGGTCTCCTATAGTAAATGAACCTTTCAGATCATATTCATCATTGCCGATATATTTTGTAAGCAACGCAGTCCCCGGTTTGCGAGTAGGGGCATTGTCACGAGGAAAAGTTCTGTCGATGGCAAAGTCTGAAAACTTTACACCTTCATTTTCAAATGCCTTTAGTACGAAGTTTTGTATCGGCCAGAAAGTGTCTTCAGGATAAGATGAGGTTCCTAAACCGTCCTGGTTAGTGACCATTACCAGTTCAAAGTCCAGTTCTTTTGCAATCCTTGATAACCAGGGTAACGCCCCCGGGTAGAACTCCAGTTTTGCGAACGAGTCGATCTGCTCATCAGCCGTTTCCAATATCAGCGTACCATCACGGTCTATGAATAAAACTTTTTTAGGTGCGCTCATTTATAGTTTTTTAAAGCTTTTAATAAAATGTTATTTTCTTCTGGTGTTCCTACCGTTATGCGCAAACAACCCTCGCAAAGGTCAACTTTTGAGCGATCACGAACAACAATGCCTTGTTGTACCAGGGAATTATAAATGCCCTTCGCATCTGTTGTTTTCACCAGGATAAAATTAGCATCAGAAGGATAAATATCGATCACGAACTCGTAGTCTTTTAATTCAAGTACCAGTTTATCGCGTTGGATCAAAGTCTCTTTAATCCAATTGTTTACCTGGTCTATATTTTGCAGCGCTTTCAAGGCTAATTGTTGCGATGCATCATTAATGTTATAAGGTGGTTTTACCTTGTTCATCACCTCAATGATCTCTTCGCTGGCGAAAGCCATGCCTACACGCAGGCCAGCCAGTCCCCATGCCTTTGACAGTGTTTGTAACACTACAAGGTTCGCATATTCCGTTAGTTCCTGTATAAAGGTTTTCTGCCTGCTGAAATTAATATAAGCTTCGTCAACCACCACAATTCCCTTGAAATTGGCAAGAAGTGTTTCCACATCGTCCCGGTTCATGGAATTGCCTGTAGGATTGTTTGGAGAGCAAACGAAGATTAATTTAGTGTGATCATCAATCGCCTCTGCAATACCTTCTATGTTCAGTTGAAATTCTTCTGTAAGCGGTACTTTTTTGATATGGATATCATTGATATTGGCCGATACCTCGTACATGCCATAAGTAGGCGGCACCAGGATCACATTATCCACGCCAGGGTTGCAGAACGCCCTTACCAATATATCGATAGCTTCGTCGCTGCCATTACCCAAAAAGATATTGCGTGGAGGTACACCTTTGATCTCGCTCAAGCTTTTTTTTACCTCAAATTGTAAAGGATCGGGATAACGATTGTAGTTCTGATCCAATGGCGACCCGAATGCATTTTCATTTGCATCCAGGTAAACACTGGCCTCACCCTGAAACTCGTCGCGTGCGGATGAGTAGGGGGTCAGGTTTTTAATGTTTTCTCTTAATATATTGTTGATGTCAAACATTGTCTTATTTCATTCTAACGCTTATCGCATTTTTGTGCGCCTGTAAACCCTCCAGCTCCGCCAAAACCTCCACTGTACGACCTATACTTTGTATTCCTTCAGGGCTGATATGCTGAAAAGTGATTTTCTTAACAAAAGAGTCAACTGATACACCTGAATAAGCCCGTGCATAGGCGCTTGTCGGTAATGTGTGGTTGGTGCCTGAAGCATAATCACCTGCACTTTCAGGGGTCAGGTTCCCTAAGAATACAGAGCCCGCATTTATAATGTTGGCAGTTAGCTGTTGCCAGTTGGCAGTGGCCAATATTAAGTGCTCCGGAGCATATTCATTGCTGAACTGCATGGCTTCATTCAAGTCATTTACCACGATGATATAGGAATTATCAATTGCCTTTCCTGCTATTGCAGCACGCGGTAATACCTGCAATTGTTTGCTAACTTCTTCAGTTACTTTTTCTGCAAACAACTGGGAGGTCGTTACTAATACTGATTGACTATCTATACCATGTTCGGCCTGAGCAAGCAGGTCGGCAGCTACAAATTCTGGTACGGCGCTCTCATCTGCAATTACCAGTACTTCTGACGGTCCGGCAGGCATGTCGATAGCGGTATTAGTAGTTGACTGAACAATGGTTTTTGCCTTGGTGACATATTGATTCCCTGGCCCAAATATCTTATCAACTTTAGGAACGCTTTCTGTGCCGTAAGCCATTGCCGCAACCGCTTGAGCACCGCCCGTCAGATATACTTTTTCAATTCCCAGCAACTGGGCAACATAAGCGATGTAAGCATTGATCTTACCATCTTTTTGAGGCGGGGAACATACCACAATCTCATGACATCCTGCAATTCGGGCGGGTATGCCCAACATTAAAAAGGTGCTTGGTAAAACCGCTGTACCGCCGGGGATGTAAAGACCAACTCTTTCTATCGGTCGCAATTCGCGCCAGCAGGTAACGCCTGGCATGGTTTCTACCTTTGATTCAGTATGAAGCTGTGGTTCGTGAAACTTGCGAATATTATTATAAGCAGTATCCAGCGCTTTTTTTTGTTCTGGCGGCAATTCAGAAGCCAGCGCAGCCAACTCTTCCTTGCCAATCGATAAGCTTTTTAATTCAACCTTATCAAATTTGGCTGCATAATCCAGTAAAGCAGCATCACCATGGGTACGAACATTATTGATAATGTCTTCTACCACATTGCGTATCTCATCAGCAGGGTCAACATTGCGCTGAACCAGCTTTTGAATATCCTGTTTGCTTAAATCTGAATAGTTGTATGTCCTCATTATCAGTTTGCAGTGTGCGGTTTTCGGTTGGCAGTTAAAAAAGCAAACTGCTAACTGAAAATCGCCAACTTAAAAAATAATTTTCTCAATCGGCATTACGGTAATGCCTTGTGCACCAGCTTGTTTTAATAGGTTGATCCTGTCCCAGAAATCATTTTCGGGTATTACCGTATGCACCGCAACCCAGCCTTCTTCAGCGAGCGGTATTACCGATGGGCTTTTTACGCCCGGAAGTAGTGCTATTGCTTTATCCAGATTTTCTTTATGGATGTTTAATACCACGTACTTGGTTTCTTTAGCCCTCAGTACCGATTGTACACGTTGCAATAATTCCTGTACATGCTCGTGATCTTCTACTCCTGATTTGCCTATCAGAATGGCTTCCGACGACATTACATTACAGAAAGGTTTCAGTCCATTGCTTTTTAACGTACCACCTGTAGATACAAGGTCACAGATAGCGTCGCTTAATCCTAAGCCAGGTGAAATCTCAACCGAACCCGAGATGGTGCGTATTTCGGCATTGATATTTTTTTCTTTCAGGTATTTACCCAATATTACTGGATAAGTGGTAGCAATTGATTTACCGCTTAATTCTGTTACATCATTTATATGAAGAGAGTTGGGGATTGCAATTTTTAATGAGCATTTACCAAATCCCAGGCGTTGAAGATAGCTTACCTCAACCTCAGTTTCCTGTATCACGTTTTCGCCTACAATACCCAGGTCGGCAATACCGTCCTGAACATATTCCGGGATGTCGTCATCGCGCAGGAAAAGGATTTCGAGTGGAAAATTAGATACGCCTGAAATAAGCGAGCTTTTGTAATTGTCAAAGTCAAGGCCGCAGTTCTTTAGCAATTCAACAGATTTTTCGTTGAGCCTTCCGGATTTCTGGATGGCTATTTTAAGTGTTTTCACAAATTAAATTTAAAGGTATTATAAATAAACAGGGGGTGATATTTCTCGTAGAAACAAACATTATCTGGTCGCCATATGATGGCGATGATGCAAATGGAGATGATGTATGTTAAACCCGTTCATTTTTGTATAGTAAAGCTATAGATGAAGTGCTGCAAATATAGGGAGTTGTTCGTGAAATTAAAATAAGAAAATTGTTATAAATGAATTTTATGCAGACTAAAATGAAATCTGGAAGAAATCAGGAACTATGATCAGCCGCCATACCAATTCCTTTCCATTCTTTTTTTGAAGTCCAGTCCTCGTCAGGAGAGTTCCAGAACGGATCAGATTCAGGCAAGCCCAGTGGAAGCAAAATAGCAGCACATAAATACAAGCTGCCTGTTGAGATGTAATTCTCGGCCAGTGAGGGCTGATGTCCATACAAACCGATCCGGAGCCATCCGTTTGTATCAAACATTTCTGGAGACGAAGTCGTCTTTTCTATAACCGAGGTCAATGCACACCTTACTTGCGCAGCACTCAATTGCGGAGGCAATTGTTTCTGCCATGCAATATTTGCAAGATGATGGAAAGCCCCTGTACGATAAGTGATGGATCTGCCTATTGGTGGGTAAGTACCGTCGGAGGCGATCAGGCGTTCCTGTATTACGCCATATCTTGAATTATGATCAAATACCTTCTTTCTCACAGATTCAAATTCAGGATATTTATCCGTCACAATTTTTAAAGTATCAAAAAGATAGGGATGAATTACATAGCTGTTATAATAATCCCAGTGAAATTCTGCTCCATCTCCGTATAGGCCATCACCTTTGTACCACTCTGTATGTCGCTGTATTGCATAATCAATTCTGCTTTTATCATGTGGTTCATTTATTGTAATGAAAAAAGATTCGATCATCGCAGCGAATAATAGCCAGTTGTTTTCCGGAGGCTTAATACTGTGCGTCTTTTTTAGGCAAATAATTACGCGGCGCTTTGTCTGCGGCTCTAAACTCTGCCATAATTTAGGGCATCGTAAAAGTGCATAAGCAAAAAAAGAGGCATCTACCAGCGGCTGACCACCTTCGTCGCCCCAGTTCATATAGTCTTTAGCGCCGGGATCAACAGCATTTTCAATACTTTTTAGTGCAAGCTTAAAATATTTATCCTGTAGTTGTTTTTCTTCTGCGTTCAATTGTTCAGCCTGCAGCCATGGAGCGATACCGGATAATAGCCGCGCGAAGGCCTCCAAGTGCGTGTATTTAGCTCTTTCTTTGATCAGATCAGGACTTTTGGTCTCTATCGGCATTTTTTCTTTCAACTGATCTGTTGCTAGTGCAGTTAATGCCGGTCGGGCTAATTTTTCAAGATAGTTTAACCATAGTGTTCTGGTATTGACGGCAGGAAAATTATCGGTTAACGGATCAAATGGAACGGGTGGTGTAATCAACGGAGCAATTCCAAGTATGCTGGCATTTTGCAGGAATTTTCGTCTTTTCATGATAATTATTGCTGATACTTAATACCTGAATGAATTCGAAATCTAGCCGACTAATAAGATCGTTGTTCTGATATCATTTCGCTGCCTCATCATAATAATAGATCTCACCCTCTTTGGCGCTGCCAATCTTCACCAATTTCTTATGAGCCATAATATCCTGCAGACTGATCAATTCCGTGTTATACAAATTATCAAACCAGATCAAATAAAAGCGTTTTTCGGCATACATCTTTTGTACCAGGTTGGTTTGCAGTCTATGCGGTATCAGGGTCGATGACATGCCTGTAAATAAATAAACCGCTTCATCTGCGTCGGTATAAATAGGAATACCGGTTTTAAACTGATGCTGATGTTTTTTTAAATATTGTACAAATTCAGATTTGTTCCAACTGTCGTCGCTATAGCCCGGTACGCCAAAATCAGATTCATCATCATAACGTTGATAATCCACTAAAACGGCTGAATATTCAAAGGCAACCATTAATAAAATAGCCACTCCTGACAGAGTATACTTTGAAGCTTTGTTTTTGATTAATCGTAATACATCGGGAACCCAACTGGTACATGCTATCAGCAACGGAACAAACATAGGAGCGATCAACCTGCTGTTGATACGTTCGTACCGGGATATACTGGCCGAAACCACGATAAATAACCCATAAACCAATGCCATAGTAATTACTATATTCTCAACACTGTCTATACGGCGTTTATAGGTTTTCCAGGCAAGAATACCTGCGAGCGCTATAAGAATAAACGATGTAATCAAAGCGGCGTAAGGATCAGCTTTATCAGTTCTTAAAGCAGCCCAATCCCAAATTACGATACCGAAATAATGCAGATTATCTACAAATGGCGTAATTGAAGGCTCTCGTGTACCTGTACTTAAACCAGTATTAATACGGTTCATGATCAGGTTACCCACTAATAGCGAAATCGATACGAAACCATAGATCAGGATATGTTTGATCTTTTTCTTAGTCGGGAGTTCAGTATCTAGCAGAAGCATTAACCCGCCAGTGCCCACTATGGTTATGCCTGCATATCGAGTGATACAGGTAATTGCTGTAATAAAAGCAGCTATCAATAATGCTTTTGTAGTGTGCGATTGTAAATAATGCCGGTAAGCTATGATAAATAGAAGGGACTCGAATACGAATAAGGTCTCTGACCAAAGGAAACTGTATATCTGCAACAATCCAGGGCTTAATATAATGGCAATCATTATTAGCCATTTATATACCCTTGCATGAGAAGTGAAGTTTTCCAGTATCCAACCTGTTGTAAATATTACGCCAGCAAACAAACAACTATTGATGGTGGCGCCTGCAGCGATAGGATCAACGCGGGTAATAAACTGAATAATACCCAGGAATACCGGGTAAAAAACCGGGAAAAACACCAGCGGTCCTTTATTAAAGGTAATTATCGATCCATGTGCCTGCAAATTTGTAGCCGTGCTGGCATACATGATGGAATCGGGTGACAAGCCTACACCGCTATATGAAGTGAATAGGTAGATGGCATAATAGCCTATAATAGCAGCAATAAATGAATCGAGATTTTTAAGATAAGGGCTCAACTTCATGTTGGTTGTGGTTGTAATTAGTTGTAATAGTTGTATTGGCTATAAAAGTTGTAATGGCTATAAATAGTTTACAATATAAATTAAAATAAGCTTTTCAACCATTCTAACTTCTACAACATTTTTAACCTTTTAAAATCACTCAATCAAATCCAGCACATCACTTATCGGCTGGTCGCTATTGATCAGTATCCCTTTTACACCTGCTGCGGTGCCTGCCTCTACATCACGCTCACGGTCGCCAATAAAGTAGGATTTTGCGGGGTCTATGTTATATTTTTCTATACCACGCAACAGTAAACCTGGCTTCGGTTTGCGACAGTCGCATTCTCCCGTGAAGTTAGGGTGGTGAGGGCAATAGAATATGTCGGTAAATTCTACACCATGCTTCGCGTATATTTCTCTCAATTGTGCGTGCATTTTACCTAGCTCTTCTTCAGTATACCAGCCTTTGGCAAGACCACCCTGGTTGGTGGCTACTATTAGTAGGTATCCTTTGTCTTGTAAAGTCTTTAAAGGTTCAATATTTTGTTCCAGAACATGGAAATCTTCCAGTCGGCATACATAATCGCCCATTTCCTGGTTTAGTACCCCATCGCGATCCAGGAACACGGCTTTGTTTTTAGCTGGTGTATTCATTGCCGCAAAGGTAACAATTCTTAAAAACTCCTATTTTCAGAATCTGATACTGAGAGCTTACCGGTTAGACTATGTCTGAAAAGTAATATAATCTCAAAATAAACGCATGGATTTTATCAATTTTATAATTCAAAGGCGTAAAATCCTCTCATTTTGCAACATTTCGTTCGGATGAGGGGATTTTTTATTACTATGCAGACATACTAAATATTAACACGCGATTATGAAAATGTTATAATGAAACTCAAATTATTAACAAAAATTAAATTTTAATATGATATAGATAATATTTTTTAACATAATATGAAAAATCACTAACTATATTACAAAAAAGATTATTAATTTGTAATTTCGTAATTACCGACCTAAGTGAAATACTAATATAACAGAGCGATTGAAGATGGATCAAACCGATAATCCCCAGCAGGGCCTTTACAGGCCAGAATTTGAACACGACTCGTGCGGAACCGGGTTTATAGCCAATATACATGGCCATAAATCAAACCAGATTATAGATGATGCCCTTACCATGCTGGAGAATATGGAACACCGCGGTGCTTGCGGCTGTGATCCTGAAACGGGCGATGGCGCGGGTATTTTGATACAATTACCTCATGAATTTTTGATGGATGAATGCTCTAACCTGGAGATCAGCCTGCCTGAGCCGGGAGAGTATGGTGTAGGGATGATATTTTTCCCTAAAGATTCATCATTGAAAAAGGCTTGTCGCATGGTGATTGCCAATGCACTTGAGAAATTAGGCCTTCAAAAATTGGGTTATCGTAAGTTGACAGTCGATTCATCTGTGATAGGAGAGACCGCACATCTGGCTGAACCAGATGTGGAACAAGTATTTGTTTTGAGGCCACACCATATTACCAATGTAAATGACTTTGAACGTAAACTATATGTTTTAAGAAGATATATCAATAAAACTATCACCGAAACCATTCCTGGTGCGGGCGAGCATTTTTATTTTACTTCGTTCTCTTGCAAAACCATTATTTACAAAGGACAGCTGACTACTTACCAGCTGCGTAAATATTTTGCAGACCTAAGAGATCCGCGGATTGCGTCCGGCCTTGCCATGATCCACTCGCGTTTCTCAACCAATACTTTCCCTTCATGGAAACTAGCTCAGCCGTTCAGGCTGATCGCTCATAACGGTGAGATCAATACTTTAACAGGTAACTTAAACTGGTTCTACTCCGGCTTAAAATCATACGTTTCTTCTTACTTCACTAGTGAAGAGATGGAAATGTTATTGCCGGTGATCGACAATAACCAGTCAGACTCAGCTTGTTTGGATAATATAATTGAAGTTTTACTTCACACCGGCCGTTCATTACCACACGTAATGATGATGCTGATCCCGGAAGCATGGGACGGTAACGAGCAAATGGATCCAATCAAAAAAGCATTTTACGAATATCATGCTACTTTGATGGAGCCTTGGGACGGCCCGGCAGCGATTACCTTTACTGATGGTAAGCTGATCGGTGCACTGCTTGATAGAAATGGTCTGCGTCCGTTACGATTTGTGATCACCAGCGATGACCGTGTTATTGCTGCATCTGAAGCAGGTGTATTAACCATCGACGATAAGATCGTTTTGCGCAAGGGGCGTTTACAGCCCGGCAAAATGTTGTTGATCGATACTGCAAAAGGCAAGATCATTACCGACGAAGAAATAAAGAAACAAATAGCCTCGCGCCAGCCTTATGGACAATGGCTTGAGAACTATAAAATACGCATGGAAGACCTGGCCGAGCCTCGTTTGGCTTTCGCGCCACTGTCCCCAAGTGCAGTGTTCCGTTATCAGCAGGTATTTGGCTACAGCCGAGAGGATATCGAAACCATCATCAAGCCAATGGCTGTTGATGGCAAAGAGCCTGTAGGTTCAATGGGTACTGATGTGCCTTTGGCTATCTTGTCTGACAAGCCACAGCACTTATCGAGCTACTTTAAGCAATTCTTTGCGCAGGTAACCAACCCACCGATCGACCCGATCCGTGAGCGTTTGGTGATGAGTCTTGCAACCTTTATAGGTAACAATGGCAACCTGCTCGATGAGGATAAAATGCATTGCCATTGCGTGGCTTTGAAGCACCCGATCCTGGTTGACCACGATCTTGAAAAATTAAGAAGTATCGATACCGGTATGTTCCATGCCAAAACGCTGCAATGTTATTTTGTGGCCGATGGTATGCCGGGCTCATTGGAAAAAGGTATAGCAAGACTTTGTCGTTATGCAGAAGATGCTGTAGATGAGGGTTTTGAGGTGTTGATCCTTTCGGACCGCGCTATCGACTCAGAACATGCTCCGATACCATCATTATTGGCTGTTTCTGCGGTTCACCACCATTTGGTGCGTAAAGGATTACGTGGTGCAGTGGGTCTGGTAGTTGAGGCCGGCGATGCCTGGGAAGTTCACCATTTTGCTACGTTATTGGCATTCGGTGCTACTGCCATTAACCCGTATTTGGCATTATCCACCATTGAAACCATCAAAAACAATGGCAGCCTGGAAACAGGTCTGGATAACAAAACGCTTATTAAGAACTATGTAAAAGCCATCTGTGATGGTTTATTAAAAATATTCTCTAAAATGGGTATCTCAACCCTACAGTCTTATCACGGCTCGCAGATATTCGAGATACTGGGTATCAACAAGCAGGTTGTCGACCGTTATTTTGCAGGTGGGGTAACCCGTATCGGCGGCTTAGGGCTTGACGAAATAGCACGCGAATCGCTTTGCAAACATAAGATCGGCTTTGGCAGCAGCAAAAACGAGAGCCTTTTGCTGCCTGAGGGGGGTATCTATCAGTGGAAACGTAGAGGCGAGGAGCATTTATTCAATCCAACTACGGTACACTTATTGCAGCATGCTACCAGCACAAATAATTATTCGATTTATAAGAACTACGCGAAGCAAATTAACGAGCAAGGAGAAAAGCATTTTACAATTCGTGGCTTGCTTGACTTTGCACATCACCGTGAATCTGTAAAGCTGGAAGAGGTTGAGCCAGCGGAAAGCATCATGAAGCGTTTTGCAACGGGCGCGATGTCTTTTGGTTCGATCTCGCACGAAGCACACAGCACCTTAGCTATTGCAATGAACCGTATCGGTGGTAAGAGCAATACCGGTGAAGGTGGTGAGGATGAAATGCGTTATGAGTTGCTGCCAAATGGCGATTCTATGCGTTCGGCTATCAAGCAGGTTGCTTCTGCGCGTTTCGGTGTAACCTCAAATTACCTGAGCAATGCAGATGAGCTACAAATAAAAATGGCCCAGGGTGCGAAACCGGGCGAAGGTGGCCAGTTGCCTGGCCATAAGGTAGATGATTGGATCGCTAAAGTACGTCACTCAACTCCAGGAGTAGGTTTGATCTCTCCGCCGCCGCACCACGATATTTATTCTATCGAGGATTTGGCCCAATTAATATTCGACTTAAAGAATGCCAACCGTGCTGCGCGTATCAATGTGAAATTGGTATCAAAAGCAGGTGTAGGTACTATTGCTGCGGGTGTTGCTAAAGCACATGCCGACGTGATCCTGATTGCAGGATATGACGGTGGCACCGGTGCGTCACCAATCAGCTCCATAAAACATGCCGGCTTGCCTTGGGAACTTGGTCTTGCCGAAGCGCATCAGACACTGGTTCGCAACAAACTACGCAGCCGTGTTGTATTGCAAACGGACGGTCAGCTTAAAACCGGTCGCGACCTTGCAATTGCAGCCTTAATGGGGGCAGAGGAATGGGGTGTGGCTACTGCAGCGCTTGTTGCAGGTGGCTGCATCATGATGCGTAAATGCCATCTGAACACCTGCCCGGTAGGTGTGGCTACACAAGATCCTGAATTAAGGAAACTATTTACCGGTAAGCCTGAGCATATCGTGAACCTGTTCCGCTTTATGGCTGAAGAGTTGCGTGAGATCATGGCTGAACTGGGCTTCCGTACTATTAACGAAATGGTTGGTCGTGTTCAGTTCCTGAAGGTGAAAGACGGACTGAAAAACTGGAAAGTAAATCATATCGACCTGTCGGGCATACTGCACCCGGTTAACAATCCGAAAGGCATGACGCTGTATAACAGCGAAAAACAGGATCATGGTATTGACGCGATTATCGATTGGAAATTACTGGAAAGCGCTAAAGCTGCGTTGGAAGACAAAACACCAGTATTTGCATCATTCGATGTAAAGAATACAGACCGTACCATTGGGACAATGTTATCCAACGAGATTTCAAAGAAATATGGTTCAGCCGGATTGCCGGATAATACCATCAACTATAAATTTAAAGGTTCAGCCGGACAAAGCTTTGGTGCATTCAATACAAAAGGTATCTCTTTTGAATTGGAGGGTGAGGCCAACGACTATGTAGGTAAAGGTCTTTCAGGTGCGCAATTGGCTATCTATCCATCTGTTGATGCGAAGTTTACTCCTGAAGAAAATATCATTATCGGTAACGTAGCGCTTTATGGTGCAACTTCCGGTGAAGTATTCATTCGCGGTATGGCCGGTGAGCGTTTTGCAGTACGTAACTCGGGTGCAACCGCAGTTGTTGAAGGCATAGGCGATCACGGTTGTGAGTATATGACCGGTGGACGTGCTCTGATATTGGGAAGCACAGGACGCAACTTTGCTGCGGGAATGAGCGGCGGTATTGCATGGGTTTATGATCCTGACAATACATTTGCCGACAATTGCAACAAAGAGATGGTTGATCTTGATCCACTGACTGAAAAGGATTCGGAGCAGATCATTGTGTTATTGAAGAAACACGTAAGCCTGACCGGAAGTAAAGTAGCACAAGAACTATTGAAAAACTGGAATGTGGCTTCGGCCAAATTCGTGAAAGTATTTCCGAAAGATTATAAAGCGGTATTACAAAAAGCAGAGTATCAAACTATCAGCTAATATTTTATGGGAAAAGCAACAGGATTTAAAGAGTATAACAGGGAACTTCCCGATAAAGTATCTCCAGCAGAGCGCGTAAAGAACTATAAGGAGTTTGAAGGACTATATCCGGAGCAAAAGCTGAACGAGCAATCGGCACGCTGCATGAATTGCGGTATTCCGTTCTGCCATTCGGGCTGTCCGCTGGGCAATATTATTCCGGAGTTTAACGATGCAGTGTATCGTAAAAACTGGGAAGAAGCTTACCAGATATTATCTTCGACAAACAATTTTCCTGAGTTTACAGGAAGGATTTGCCCTGCACCATGCGAATCGGCGTGTGTGCTAGGTATCAACAAGCCACCAGTAGCTATTGAAGAGATCGAAAAACATATTATTGAGATCGCTTACGAAAAGAACCTGGTTAAACGTACAGCACCTCTTGTAAAAACAGGTAAAAAGGTAGCTGTGGTTGGCTCTGGCCCTGCTGGTTTGGCTGCCGCCGCACAGTTGGCCAAAGCTGGGCACGCTGTAACAGTATACGAGCGCGATGACAAACCGGGAGGCCTGCTGCGTTATGGTATCCCTGACTTTAAACTGGAAAAATGGGTAGTTGAACGTCGCGTTCAGGTAATGGAAGAAGACGGCGTTGTTTTCAAATGCAACGTAGAAGTTGGTAAAGATATAGCTGCTGATGAACTGGTGCGCAGCAATGATGCTGTGGTATTAGCAGGCGGATCAACAATTCCGCGTGATCTGCCTATTCCTGGCCGTGAATTAAAAGGTATCCATTTTGCGATGGATTTCCTGAAACAACAAAATAAACGTGTAAGCGGTATTGGCTTTGACGCTGAAGATATACTAGCAACCGGTAAGGATGTGGTGATCATTGGTGGTGGTGATACCGGTTCTGACTGTGTGGGAACATCTAACAGACATGGTGCAAAATCTATCCATCAGTTTGAAGTGATGATGAAGCCACCGGTTGACCGTACCCAAAATATGCCATGGCCTTCATACCCAATGGTATTGAAAACAACTTCGAGCCATGAGGAAGGCTGCCAAAGATATTGGGGTATCAATACCAAGGAGTTTTTAGGTGATGCAGATGGCAATCTAAGAGCTTTAAAGGTGACCGATGTAACCTGGGAAACCGATATAATGGGCAGACCGATGAAATTTGTTGAGGTGGAAGGTTCTGAGCGCGAGATAGAATGCCAGCGTGTGTTCCTGGCGATGGGCTTTGTACATCCGCAGCACGAAGGTATGTTGAACAGCCTGAGTGTTCACCTGGACGAGCGCAAAAATGTAAAAGCTAAAGAAGGTGTTTACCGAACTAATGTAGGCAAGGTATTTACAGCCGGCGATATGCGTCGTGGACAATCATTAGTGGTTTGGGCCATTTCTGAAGGCCGTGAATGTGCCCGCAAAGTTGACGAATTTTTAATGGGACACTCCATATTGGAAAGCAAAGATGCAGTCAACCAGTTTGAACAAGTGTTTTGAGGATAGTGAATTAGTGATTGAGATTTGCGATTAGTTATTTATAAAGAGAAACATTTCTAATACAATCAGTTAATAAACCCAAGTTAGGCCGTGCAAGCAAGTATGCTTGCCGGCTTTTTTTGTTTACTTCTCCGATGGATTCTTCTTCCCGGCTTCTAGTTTCTCGATCAAACTAACTTTTCTGGCGTACCGTGTTTTATCCTGTTTCGCAGTGACAACCCATAGAACATATTCCTTTCGGTTGGAGTAGGAGAGTTTCTCGTAATTAGCCAAGGCCTGTGGGTTTTTTTCCAGAACTGTTTTTATCTCATCAGGCAGCCGGACGATGCGATTATCGACATCAATCCATTGACTGTATTCATTTTGTTTTATTTCTTCGTTGCAGGTATCCGATGTTTTGGTTTGTTCTTTCGGTTTGAAGCGCAATGCGGTCCATGTTTCATCTACGGCTGCGGCTGCCACACCACCGTAGC
>JACXTT010002752.1_pt1 | contig 27595 bp, 25 predicted proteins | sample 9270951 | NCBI WGS metagenome assembly JACXTT01 (sample SAMN15532306, study PRJNA645909) | rock metagenome | isolation source: weathered quartz diorite | place: Puerto Rico | collected 2017-06-21 | reverse complement strand
GCTCGAGCTCGAGCCCCGAGGCGGCGTGATCGACGTGCGTGGATCGCTGGCCGGCTCGCGCGAGCAGTGGGCGTGGCGGATCGAGATCGGCGCCGCCGATCAGGCCGGCGGGCCGCCGCGCACGCGGCTGGCCCTCGGCGCCTTGTTCGGCCGCGAGCGCATCGCCGACCTCGAGCTCCGGATCGCCGCCGCGCCGCACGAGGCGGGGGAGTTCGAGCCCGACATCGAGGCCGCCGGCCTGCGGCATCGCATCGCCAGTCGCATGACGAGCCTGGTGGCCGTCGCCGATTCGCCCTCGGTCGACCCGCTCGCGCCGCGGCGTCGCGAACGGTTGCCCGTCGAGCTGCCCGCCGGTCTGTCGGCCGAGGGCGCGGGTTTCCTGATGACCGGGCACGCCCCATTGGTGCTCGCCAAGAGCATGCCCGCGATGACCGGCTTCGGCATGCTGGACCAGCTGAGCAAGATCACCAGGCAGCGCTTTGCGGGTCCGCCGTTGGTCAACGTGACCGCCTTTCTGCTCCGGCGTGAGGGCTCGATGGCGATCGTGGAAATCGAAGTCCCCGACGATGGCTTCGTGATTCCGGAGGTCGTTCTGATGAGCACAGGCCTGATGGAGAAAGGCCGCGGCCTGAAGGCGCGCCTGATTCCGGAGTCGAGCAGCCCGCGCGGGCCGCACCCTCGCGGCATGACGATTCGCATCGCGCTCCGACTCGAGAGCGGAGGGGATTGGCCGGAGGATCTGATGACCGCGGGCTGGATCGACAGGCAGAAGCAGAAGCTCTACGCGATCGCGATCAAGACGCGGCAGGTGACGTGACCGAGACCGTCACCTCGGTCGATCACGCCTTCGCGCGAGCGCGTGCGGGCGATACGCGGGCCTTCGCGGAGTGGATGGGGCGCGTCGAGCGCCCCATCCGGCTCAGCCTGCGGCGCTTCGCGCGCGTGGTCGACGTCGAGGTCGTCATGCAGGAGACGTTTCTGCGCATGTGGCTGGTCGCCACGCGCCGGCCTGAGCGGAATCTCGAAGGGCCGAACGCGGCGCTGCGCTTCGCGGTCGGCGTGGCGCGCAACGTGGCGCTCGAGGAGATGCGGCGCGCGCGGATTTCCGATCGCGTCGCGCTCGAGGACGCGGAAGGGATTCCAGAGATGAGGGTCGATCCCGAGCCAGCGTCCAGTCCCGCGCTGGCGCGGGCGATCCGCGAGTGCCTCGGCCGCCTGCCCGCGCGCGGACGCGAGGCCATTCTCGCGCGCATCGCCGACGGCCATCGCCTTCCCGACGTCGATCTCGCCGCGCGGCTCCACATGACGCGGAACACCTTCCTCCAGAACATCGTGCGCGCGCGGCGCGCGCTGGAGGCCTGCCTTCAGAGCATGGGCTTCGTCCCGCACGAGGTCGTGCCATGAGCCCCGCCGAAGTCGATCTGTTGCTCGAGGCGGCGGTCAGCCCCTATCGCGAGAGCGGCGCCGACGGCCGCATTCATGTGTCACCCGCGTGGTGGGATCTGTCGCCCGAGCAGCGCGGCGATCTGTTCGTGCGCCAGGCCGCGACCCGCGAGCTCGAACGGGCGCTCGACGCCGAGGGAAGGAGCGGGACGGTGAAGGCCGTGCTGGAGAGATTGGGAATCTTCTGAAGTGAGGGCGGCCCGGGGCTATACGCGCCTCGTCAGCATCACGTGCATGGCCCGCTCGCCCGCAACGTGCTCGGTGCACTCGTAGCCGAGCCGCGGAAGATCGAGGCCCGCGAAGAGATGCTCGCCCGCGCCGAGCAGCGTGGGAGCGACCGCCAGATGCAGCGAGTCGATGAGCCGCGCCTGGAGATACTGCCGGATCGTCGCCACGCCGCCGCCGACCCGCACGTCGCGGCCGCCGGCCGCCGCGACCGCCTGACGCAGCGCGTCTTCGATGCCGCCGGTCACGAAGTGGAAGACGGTGCCGCCCTTCATCGTGATCGTCGCGCGCGGATGATGCGTGAGCACGAACACCGGCACGTGATACGGAGGCTCATCGCCCCACCAGCCCTTCCACGCGTCGTCGGGCCACGGGCCGCGGATCGGCCCGAACATGTTCCGGCCCAGGATCCATGCGCCGAGGTTCTCGAAGCTGCGCGCCGCGAAATCGTCGTCGACGCCCGTCTCGCCGTCTTTGCCGGTTCGTTGCAGGCGCCGAAACGTGCGCGTGGGGAAGGCCCACTCGTGGAGCGCCATTCCGCCGACGCCGAGCGGGTTCTCGAGGGCTTGGCTTGGTCCCGCGCCGAAGCCGTCGATCGAGACCCCGAAGCCATTCACGCGTAGCTTGGACATGAGTCGCATCCTAGCAGGGCGCTTGGTGAGGGGCTCTAGCTGGTTTGCCGGTCGGGGAGTAGGCTCGCCCGCCGTCACCGCAGCAACGCAATCGAACAAGGAGCAGGAGGTCAGAGCATGCGGACTTTCGACGTCGTCGTTGAGCGGGACCCTGAAATCGGGCTCTTCGTAGGTTCCGTCCCGGGCTGGCCGGGAGCGCACAGCCAAGGCACGACCCTCGATGAGCTCCAGAAGAATCTGCGCGAAGTCATCAACGTGCTGCTCGAAGACGGTGATCCAAAACTGGAGTCGGAGTTTGTCGGTCTTCAAGTCATCCGGGTTGCTTGAGCTTGGGCTCCGGAGGGACCATGAAGGCGGTCTACTGGATCACGACGATTCTCGTCAGCCTGTCGCTCATCATGGCCATCACGTATCTCCTCGGCGGCCCCGCGACGGAAGGCTTCACCAAGGTCGGCTACCCGCAGCACGTCCGCATCTTCCTCGGCATCGCGAAGCCGCTCGCCGGGCTCGTGCTGCTGCTGCCCGGCTTCGCGCGGCTCAAGGAATGGGCCTACGCCGGCGCGACCTTCGCGTGGATCATGGCGACTATCGCCAACAAGGCCGCAGGGCAGCCCGAGTGGTTCATGCCGCCGATCCTGATCGCGCTGCTGTTCGTGTCGTACGCGACACGGCCCGCGAGCCGTCGGATCTGAGCGCGGAGTGAAGCGCTACGCGGCGTTCCTGCGAGGCGTGATGCCCGGCAAGCCCCCGATGGCCGAGCTGAAGAAGGCGTTCGAGAAGGCCGGCTTCGTCGAGGTGCGGACCGTGCTTTCGAGCGGCAACGTCGTGTTCAGTGCCGCGGCCGGCTCCGAGGCGGTGCTGGAGAAGAAGGCCGAGGCCGCGATGAAGAAGGTGCTCGGCAAGGAGTACATGACGATCGTGCGCTCGGTGGATTTCCTGCGGGAGCTGCTCGAGGCCGATCCGTTCGCGCGCTTTCGACTGGCGCCCGGGTCGAAGCGGGTCGTGACGTTCTTGCGATCGCGGCCCGCCGCGAAGCTGAAGCTGCCGATCGAGGTGGACGGCGCGCGCATCCTGGCGATGGACGGGCGCGAGGTGTTCACGGCCTATACGCGGACCCCGAAGGGCCCCGTGTTCATGACCCTGATCGAGAAGACCTTCGGGAAGGACGTGACGACGAGGACCTGGGAGACGGTCGGGAAGGTGGCGGGGTAGCGATTTGAACGGGGGATCAATGAATGCGTGGCTAGAGTTTCGTACTTTCAACGAGTTGGTCGACGTCTTAGCACCCAACACACCTCATGCCTTGGTCCTCGACTGGTGGCGAAGATTGGAGCTGACTATCGGCGATTATTTCGCGGCTTCTCATCGGTGCCCGCACCCTCGGCCGCGCCAGTACCTACCGGCGTTCAATCGCGACCTTCTCATCGGGCCAGGCGTAACTAGAGAGATAGATGAGCTTCGTCGTCGGCGAAACGAGATCGCTCATGGAGGGGGAGAGCCATTGGCGCCTGCAGAAGCCGCGGAGTTCGCCAATCGGTCGCTATCCATCATCGGAGTGATCGCGTGCGCAGTCCCCGATAAGCGGGCGACTAATCGGCGAGATCGCGAAACGAGTCTCCGGAGCGGTTAGTTACCTCATGTTAGGGTGGGACCCGTGAACCACAGCGAAATCGTCAGCTTCCTTTGGGGCGTTGCGGACCTCATCCGCGACTCCTTCAAGCGCGGCAAGTACCAGGACGTGATCCTGCCACTCACGGTGCTGCGCCGTCTCGACTGTGTGCTCGCGAAGACGAAAGAAGCTGTGCTCAAGCGGCAGGCGGAGCTCAAGGGCAAAGGGCTCGAGGACCTCGAAGGACAGCTCAAGCGGGTCTCGGGCTTCGCCTTCTACAACACGTCTCGCTACGATTTCGAGAAGCTGCTCAGCGACGCGCCGCATGTCGCCGCCAACCTGCGGAATTACATCGCTGGCTTCAGCCCGAACATGCGCGAGGTGCTGGAGAGGTTCGAGTTCGACAACACCATTAGTAAGCTCGACGAGGCGGGGCTGCTGTTCCAGGTGCTCGAACGCTTCAAGAAGGTCGATCTCCATCCGGACAGGATCGACAACCCGACGATGGGCACGATCTTCGAAGAGCTGATCCGGAAGTTCAACGAGGCGCTGAACGAAAACCCGGGCGAGCACTTCACCCCACGGGATGTCGTGCACCTGATGGTCGACTTGATGCTTGCCGGCGACTCGGAGCGCATCCAACGCAAGGGTGTCGTCTGCACGGTTTACGACCCCTGCTGCGGCTCGGGCGGCATGCTCATGATTGCCAAGGAGCACGTTACAGTGGGATTCCGAAAGAATGGCGACCTGCTGAGACCAGCAATCAATCGCGCCGCGGAGATTCACCTTTTCGGGCAAGAGGTGAATCCGGAGACGTGGGCGGTATCGAAGTCGGACCTCTTCATGAAGGACCCCACAGGTCGCGATGCGGACAACATTGCCTACGGGAGTGTGTTGTCAAAGGACCGCCATGCGGGCCGCAGCTTCGACTACCTGATCGCCAATCCTCCGTACGGCAAGGACTGGAAGCGCGACGAGGACGCGGTGGAGGCCGAGCACGAGCGTGGCGCCGCCGGTCGCTTTGCTCCGGGGCTGCCACGGATTAGCGATGGCCAGCTCCTCTTCCTCCTCCACATGCTGGCTCACGCGAAGGAGCCGAAAGAAGGCGGCTCGCGCATCGCAATCATCATGAACGGCTCGCCGCTCTTCACTGGCGACGCCGGGAGCGGCGAGAGCGAGATCCGCCGCTTCATCCTGGAGCACGACCTGCTCGAGGCGCTGATCGCTCTCCCCGAGCAGCTCTTCTACAACACGGGCATCGCCACCTACATCTGGATCGTGACCAATCGCAAGGCACCCGCGCGTGCGGGGAAGGTCCGGCTCATCGATGCGAGCTCCTTCTGGATTCCGATGCGCAAGAGCCTCGGCGATAAGCGGCGCGAGATTCCGCCGGAGCGAGCACAAGATGTCGTGAAGCTCCTTTCCAACTTCCGTGATGGCGAGAGGCGCAGAGCTACGAAGGATGGCAAGGACGAGGAAGTCGTCGTGAGCCGGGTCTTCCCGACTACCCACTTCGGCTTTCGCAAGACCACTGTCGAACGGCCGCTTCGGCTCAACTTCCAGACGACCCCCGAGCGGATCGCCCGGCTCGAAGCGGAAAAGAGCTTCCAGTCCCTCGCACAGTCAAAGAAGAAGGGCGCCGCAGCCGCGAAGGACCTGGCCGAGGGTCGGGCCCTGCAGGAGGCGATCCGCGCGCTCGTCTGCGGTCTCCACGAGACCCCGGTGATCAAGGATCGAAACGAATTCGAGCGCGTGCTCGACGACGCCGCCCGGGGTGCTGGCCTCAAGCTCTCGGCACCTGGCCGCAAGGCCATCCTCTCGGCGCTCTCCGAGCGAGACGAGACGGCGACCATCTGCCGCAACGCGAAGGGCCAACAGGAGGCCGATCCCGAGCTGCGTGACACGGAGAGCGTTCCTCTGCCTGGCGGCGATGATCCGGCGGACGCCGAGGCCGTGCCGGCCAGCGTACGCGCCTTCTTCGACCGCGAAGTGACGCCGCACGTGCCGGACGCGTGGATCGACACCGGCAAGCGCGACTCGAAGGACGGTCGTGTTGGCGTCATCGGCTACGAGATCAACTTCAACCGTTACTTCTACCGCTACACTCCACCGCGCCCGCTCGAGGAGATCGAGGCCGATATCCGAGCAATCGAAGGTGACATCGTGAGGATGCTGGCAGAGGTGACGGGCGGACAAGCCGCCGCGCCAAGAGTCGATGGTCGCCCACAAATACCAAAACACGCCGTAGAGGACTCCAAGAGCTGACGACATGACGACGACCCCTCGCGCCTCCCACGAGATCGATGGCAAGGGTCGCACCGTCCGCGAGCTCCTCGATGGCCGCAAGTACTCGATCGACTATTACCAGCGCGAGTACAAATGGCAGCGGAAGCAGGTCGCCGAGCTGATCGACGACCTCGCGGCCAAATTCCTCGACAGCCACGAGGCCGGCAACGAACGAAGCGCCGTCGCCGAGTATGGACACTATTTCCTCGGCTCTATCATCGTCAGCGACCGTGAAGGTCAGAAGTTCATCATCGATGGTCAGCAACGCCTGACGACGCTGACGTTGCTCCTCATCTTCCTGCAGCACCGTCTGGCCGACTCGGAGCAGAAGGGCCAGATCTCCAAACTCATCTTCTCGCCGAAGTACGGCGCGCGCTCGTTCAACCTCGACATCTCCGAGCGCCTTGCCTGCATGGAAGCTCTCTATAAGGGTGAGGAGTTCGCCGAGCCCGACCCGCCCGAGTCCGTCGCCAACATTCTCGCGCGCTTCGGCGAGCTGGAAGACCTTCTCCCAGACGACCTCGCTGGGCCGGCGCTGCCTTATTTCGTGGACTGGCTGATCGAGAACGTCCACCTGATCGAGATCACGGCCTACTCGGATGAAGACGCCTACACGATCTTCGAGACGATGAACGACCGTGGGCTCTCGCTCACGCCGGCCGACATGCTGAAGGGGTATCTGCTCGCAAACATCGAGGACTCGGAGAAACGCACCCGCGCGAGCCGCGTCTGGAAGGAGCGCGTGCAAGCGCTTGCCGAGCTGGGCAAGGACGAGGACGCCGACGGCATCAAGTCATGGCTGCGCAGCCAGTACGCGGAGAGCATCCGCGAGCGCAAGCGGGGTGCCGAGCCAAGAGACTTCGATCTGATCGGCACTGAGTTCCACCGTTGGGTGCGTGACCACGAAGAGGCGCTCGGCCTCGCGGCGAGCGCCGAGTTCGCGCGCCTCATCGAGCGCGACTTTGCCTTCTTCGCCCGCTGGTACGAACGCTCGCGCCGCGCTGCCGAGACGCTCACGCGCGCCCTGGAGTGCGTACACTTCAACGCTCAGCACAACTTCACGCTGCAGTACCCAGTGCTCCTCGCCCCCCTCCGCGTGGAGGACGACGAGGTGGCGGCGCTGCGCAAGGTGCGCGTGGTGGCCGCGTACTTGGACATTCTTATCCACCGTCGCGTCTGGAACTCGCGCGCGATCGACTACTCGACCATGCAGTACGCGATGTTCCTCGTGATGCGCGAGATCCGCGGCAAGAGCGCCCCAGAGCTCGCCGCGATGCTGAAAGACCGCTTCGACCTCGAGACCACCCCCGAGTTTTCCGCGAACGGCGCCTTTCGCTTGCACGGCATGAACGGACCGCAGATCCACCGCCTGCTCGCGCGCATGACCGACTACGTAGAGACCCACTCCGGACAGGCATCGCGGTACGCCGAGTACGCCCAGCGCGGCCGGAAAGGCTACGAGATCGAGCACATTTGGGCCGACCATGCCGAGCGGCATCGGGATGAGTTCGCACATCCGAGCGAGTTCGAGGAGTATCGCGACCGCATCGGCGGCCTCCTGCTCCTCCCCAAGAGCTTCAACGCTAGCTACGGCGATCTGCCCTACGCGGAGAAACGCGAGCATTACATCCGCGAGAACCTACTGGCTCAGAGCCTTCACGAGCGAGCCTACGACCACAACCCGGGGTTCAAACGCTTCATGACGGAGAGCGGGTTAGGCTTCCGGCCTCATGAAGAGTTCAAGAAGGCGGACCTCGACGCGCGGCAGGCGCTCTACCTCAAGCTCGCGGAGCGGATCTGGAACCCGGAGCGGCTGACGCAGGAGGCGGTGTCTTGAGCGAGGTGGTGCGCGCGTTAAGCGCGGAGCCGCTGCGGCGCTTCAAGCCGTACCTTGCCTACAAGGACTCCGAGGTCGAATGGCTGGGGGAGATTCCGGCGCATTGGGAGGTGAAGCGGGCCGACTCTTTCCTACGCTACGACAAGCTACAGATCGAACCCTCCGAGGTATCGGACGACCTCGTGTTTCACTACTCGATCCCGTCGGTTCAAGAGACGGGGGATGGCGCATTGGAGCCTCCGTCCGAAATCGATAGTGCGAAGCTGCGGATCGTGGATGAAAGGCTCCTCGTCTCTAAGTTGAATCCCAGGAAGGGCGTTGTCCTTATCGCAATGGAACATGACGTTCCGACCTTGTGCTCCACAGAATTCGTTCCGTTTGAGCTGCGAGATTCTAAGATTCGATGGGCCATGTACCTATTCCTCGCTGAGTCAACCCGCCAGCGGCTCTCCTCCGTCGTGCGCTCAGCAACTCGGAGCCATCAGCGCGCCGAGATTTCGGAGATCGCAAAGATCTGGCATGGAGTTCCACCGATCAGCGAGCAGCACACCATAGCCGCGTTCCTCGATCGCGAGACAGCGAAACTCGACGCTCTCATCACCAAGGCCCGCGACGCCGTCGAGCGCCTCAGGGAGCTCCGCACCGCTCTCATCTCCGCCGCTGTGTCGGGCAAGATCGACGTACGCGGCGAGGTTCCTGAGGCCGATCCGGCGCTCTGAGGGCTGGAAATCACTCTTTTCACTCCTGCCGCTTTCCGCTAATAATGACTCCCGTTGTTTTCACGGCCGCAAACAAGGGAGCCGCATGACGCCCGTCGCGAAGCGCCAGCCTCATGGTCGCCGGGTCCGAGTCTCGGGCGGATACTCGGCCTACATCCCCGAGGCTCTGCCACCGCGCCTCGATTGGAGCGTGGACTTGGCCGCCGTGCTGTCAGCCGCGGATCATGCCGTGGGGCGGCTCGCGGGCGAAGGACGGCGGCTGCCGAATCCCCATCTCTTGATCCGCCCCTTCGTCCGCCGCGAGGCAGTGCTGTCGAGCCGCATCGAAGGCACACAGGCGACACTGGGCGAGCTGCTGGCCGCCGAGGCGGGGGCTGTGGTCGATCGCAGCCCGGCCGATCTTCGCGAGGTCGGCAACTACGTCGTCGCGCTCGAATATGGCGTGAAACGCTTGCGCAGTCTGCCTCTCTCGCTGCGCCTCGTGCGTGAGCTGCACGAGAAGCTCATGCGGGGAGTTCGTGGCGACACGGCCACGCCTGGGCAGTTCCGGCGTAGCCAGAATTGGATCGGTGCGCCAGGCAGCACGATCTCCAACGCAAGCTTCGTTCCGCCGCCTCCCGACCGGCTGATGGATTGCCTCAGCGCGTGGGAGAAGTTCCTGCACGACGGCTCGCTGCCGCCGCTCGTGCATGTGGCGCTGGCGCACTCTCAGTTCGAGGCAATCCATCCTTTCCTCGACGGGAACGGCCGCGTTGGCCGACTGCTCATCACGCTGCTCCTCATCTCGCGGAACGTGCTGCCGTCGCCGCTCCTCTACCTGAGCGCGTGGTTCGAGGCGACGCGCCAGGAGTACTACGCGCGCCTCTCAGGCGTTACCGAACGCGGCGAGTGGGAAGAGTGGCTCGCCTACTTCCTCACGGGAGTGGCCGCGCAGGCCCAGGACGCGCTCGGTCGCATCCGGCGCATCGACGATCTACTGATTCGCTGGCGCGAGCAGCTCGCCAGGACTTCCTCTCGGGTGCCGGAACGGGCGATCGAGTCGTTCGCCGAGAATCCGTTCTGGACGGTCAACGGCCTGGCGAGACGCCTCAAGGTGGCCTTCACCACGGCTCAGCGGGCGATCGACCGGCTCGAATCGGCGGGGATCGTGGCGCTCGCGAGCGAGGCCAAGCGGAATCGGCTGTATTGCGCACGCGCGATTCTGGAGATCCTCGAGGAGCCACCCCAGCTCGCACGGGGTCAGGTGGCTCGCCGGCGAGAGAGGAGACGATGAGCATCGAGATCTCCGAACGGTCCTTCGAGCAAGCGATCGAGTGCGGGCTGCTCCAGAACGGACCGGATGCCTGCGCAGGCGACGCGGGCCAGGTGCGCGAGTCGGCGCCGCCATACGATGGGATTGCGCCGGGCGGATACCGGAAGCGCAATCCGGAAGACTATGATCGCGCGCTCTGCCTCGTGCCGCGTGATGTGCTGGACTTCGTGCTTGCCACCCAACCCAAGGAGTGGAAGAAGCTCGAGCAGCACCATGGCGCAGCTCTGCGGGAGCGGTTCCTCGGGCGCCTTTCGTCCGAGATCGAGCGGCGCGGCGCGCTCGACGTGCTGCGGAACGGCATCAAGGATTCGGGTTGCAAGTTCCGGCTCGCGTTCTTTCGCCCCGCGAGCGGCCTCAACGAGGAGACGCGGCGGCTGCACGCGGCGAACCTTTTCTCCATTGTCCGGCAGCTGCGCTACAGCCTGAAGAACGAGAAGAGCCTCGACCTCGGGTTGTTCCTGAACGGCATCCCGATCTTCACCGCTGAGCTCAAGAATCCGCTCAGCGGTCAGGACGTCGAGGACGCGATCCGGCAGTACAAGACTGACCGCGACCCCCGGGAGCCATTGCTAGCCTACGGCCGCTGCCTCGGGCATTTCGCCGTGGATCCCGGCCTGGTCTTCGTTACGACGCACCTCGCGGGAGCGAGCACGCGTTTTCTGCCCTTCAATCGGGGGTGGGACCGCGGCGCTGGAAATCCGCCGGTCTCGCCTACCCGCAAGGGCTATGCGACCGCGTACCTGTGGGAAGAGACTTGGGCCCGGGACAGCGTGCTTGATCTCATACGCCAGTTCATCCACGAGGTCGAGGAAGAGGACGAGAAAGGCAAGAAGACCGGCCGACGCTTCCTAATCTTTCCGCGCTACCAGCAGCTCGACTGCGTGCGCCGTCTTGTGGACGACGCGCGCTCACGCGGAGCGGGGCAGCGATACCTGATCCAGCACTCTGCGGGGAGTGGGAAGAGCTTTACGATCGCCTGGCTCGCTCACCAGTTGTCGACCCTGCATGATTCGAACGACCGGCGGGTGTTCGACTCGATCGTGGTCGTGACCGATCGTCGCGTGCTCGACCGCCAGCTGCAGACGACGATGCGTCAGTTCGAGCAGACGCTCGGCGTGGTGGAGAACATCGATACCACCTCGCGCCAGCTCAAAGAGGCTCTCGAGTCGGGTAAGACGATCATCGTCACGACCCTCCAGAAGTTTCCGGTGATCGCGAAGCAGATCGGTGATCTGCCGGGCAAGCGCTTCGCGGTGATCGTCGACGAGGCGCATTCGTCGCAGTCGGGCGAGAGCACGAAGAGCCTGAAGGCCGTGCTGGCTTCCGGCTCGCTCGAGGCAGCGGAGGCCGAGGAGGCCGAGGCGCCGACGGCGGAGGAAGAGTTGGAGGGCGCCGTCCTCGCAGAGATGGAGCGACGCGGGCGCCTGCCAAACCTCTCGACGTTCGCCTTTACGGCCACGCCCAAGCCCAAGACGCTCGAGCTCTTCGGTGAGAAACGCGCCGACGGGAAGTTCGAGCCCTTCCACCTCTACAGCATGCGCCAAGCCATCGAAGAGGGTTTCATCCTCGATGTGCTCCAAAACTACGCAACGTACAAAGCCTACTGGCGGTTGCTGAAGAAGGTCGAGGACGACCCGCGCTACGAAAAACGCAAGGCCGAGTACCTGCTCAAGTCGTTCGTCGAGCTGCACCCGCACGCGATCGGCGAGAAGGTGAAGATCTGCGTCGAGCATTTTGCGGCGCAGGTGCAGACCGAGATCGGCGGCAAGGCCAAAACCATGATCGTCACACGCTCGCGCCTGCACGCGGTGCGCTACAAGCTCGCGGTCGACCGTTGCATCGCCGAGCGCGGCTATCCGTTCAAGGCACTGGTGGCGTTCTCGGGGACCGTTCGGGACGGTGGGAAGGCCTACACCGAATCCAACATGAACGGTTTCCCGGAGGCGCAGACCGCGAAGACCTTCGAGCGCCCCGAGTACCGATTCCTGATCGTCGCCAACAAGTTCCAAACCGGCTTCGACCAGCCATTGCTGCACACGATGTACGTGGATAAAAAGCTCGGCGGCGTGAACGCGGTGCAGACCCTATCGCGGCTCAACCGCCCATATGGCGCCGAGAAAAAAGGCACGCTGGTGCTCGATTTTGCCAATGAGGCCGACGAGGTCAGGGTGGCCTTCGAGCCCTATTACGAGACGACGCTGCTCTCGGAGGCGACGGATCCGAATCTCCTCTACGAGCTCGAAACGCGCCTTGCTGCGTTCCCCGTTTACACCGAGGCCGACGTAAACGCGTTCGCAAAGCTCTACTTCGACTCGAAGGCGACACAGGATCGCTTGTACGCCGCGCTGGCCGTGGTGGTCGAGCGCTCCCGGCTGTTGTCGGAGGAGGAGCGCGCCGACTTCCGTGGGCAAGTCACCGACTACGTGCGGTTGTATGCATTTCTTGCGCAGGTGCTCTCCTTCCCCGATGCCGACCTGGAGAAGCTTTACGTGTTCGCGCGGCACCTGTGCCGGCTCCTGCCCGCCAATCGAGAGGTGCTGCCGCGTGAGGTGCAGCAGAACATCGACATGGAGTCGTACCGAATCCAGCAGACGGGAAGCGGGAAGATCCCGCTCGAGCGCAGGCCCGGTATTGTTGACCCCATAGGCGCCAGCCAAGGGTATGGCGTCGCGCCCGAAGAACTGGAGACGCTTTCTCGCATCATCGCGGAGCTGAATGAGCGCTTCGGCTTGAACCTCGGCCCCGAGCATCGCGTGACGCTCGGGCAAATGATGGAGAAGCTGGACGATGACGTCGCGCTCGACGCGGCCGCCCGCGTGAACACGCGCGAGAATGTGCGGCTCACCTTCGATCAAAAGGTCGAGCACGTCATTCAGGAGATCGTTGACTCGAACTTCGAGCTCTACAAGCGCATCACTGATGATCGTGCGTTCGGCGAGGCGGTCAAGAACTTCCTGTTTGACCAGTACCTACGCGCGCACCGCAATGCCGAGGAGCTGATCAAGCGCGGCGAGTCGAAGACGCTGGAGTTCAAGTCGACCCTGCGCTGGAGCCTCAAGGAGGATCGGCAGGACGACAAGGGTGTGACGCACGCCGTGCTGAAGACCATCGCCGCGTTTCTGAACACCGAAGGCGGTGATCTGCTGATCGGCGTGGCAGACGACGGATCTGTCGTCGGCATCGAGCGCGACCAGCTCGAAAGCGACGACAAGTTCATGAGGCATCTCACGCAAGTCGTTCGCAACGGCCTCGGCGATCGCGCCGGAACTTGCATCGACCCGAAGACGCAGGTCATCCAGGGAAAGACCGTATGCGTCGTGAGCTGTCAGCGCAGCCCAGAGCCGGTGTTCTTGAAGTGGAAGGAGATAGAGACGACGACAGAGGGAGATTTCTTCGTGCGAAGCGGGCCCGGGACCGTGAAGCTCGCCGCGGAGAGCGCAAAAGAGTTCATCCGGACCCGCTTCGCGCCTGCGACGCCGAAAGAGCGGGTATCAGAATAGCTGACGCAAATGGAGCAGTAGTTGGCCGGTGGGTTGCTGAACGTCCAAGAAGCGCTCCGGAGGCGTGGCATGAGCACTGAAGTACGTCCTCTCGCACGGACTGTAGACGTGTCCGACGATCAGCTGACTGTGAGTTTCGCTGACGGACGAGTCATCAGCGTGCCGTTGGTCTGGTTCCCGCGCCTCTTGCGGGCAACTCCATCCGCTCGTGCAAAGTGGGAGCTGCTTGGTGACGGCGAGGGCATTCAAGGCCCGATGCGGACGAGGATCTCAGCGTCGAGGGGCTGCTCGCAGGTCACCGGGCCAGAGGAGTCGCCTAGGGACGGCCCTCATGCCCACCCACCGCCTCCTGATGCTCGGCGCCACCGGCGGCACCGGGCGCCACTCGGCGCCCAAGATCAGTCTCGAGAAAGCACTGCGATCTGAGCTGGCCACTTAGGTCGAGCAAGAAGCTCTGACCATACCCAAAATGGGTCATGACGTACCCAAAGTGGGTAGGCGATCTACGCCACAGAATCGGGGCGCCGCTTCATCCTCGACCCGGACCAAGACCGGGCTCGCAGAAGCACTCTTCTCGCGGACTTGCTCCTCGAGGAGCTCGATGGACGCAGCCACGTCCGCCAAGGCACCTGATCGCGCCCTGAACCGCCGACTGCGATCAGCTCGAGAGTCGCACCGACCCGACGATACAGAGTGGTGCCCCCGGAGCGCGCGCGAACCAAGTAAACGCCGGCGGCGGATCTGTCTCCCAAGCCCTCGGATCCCCACAGAACGGTGGTCGAGCCCGGAGCGGTTCGGTGCCATACCTGGCGTCCGCTCACGTCGAAAGCCTGCAAGTCCCAGCTCGCGCGCGAAGGCGGAAGCACGAAGCGGATGTTTCCGATCGCGGGGTTGGGGGCGACTCGGAACGTGGAAGCCACTTCCGGACCAACGTCCAGGACGGGTTGCGAGATGATGAGGTTGTCGAAGTGGACCTCCTGACCCACGTCCGGAACGCCGTTGGAGCCCGCAAGCACGGCGAGCGTCACGTCGTCGGTCGTCACGGTTCCCTCGTGAATCTCGACCCATTCGCCCGACGCCGACCGGTAGTACATCTGGCCCAGGCTGCCGACTCGAGTGATGCGAAGGCTGCCGGACGCGTCAATTGTCGGTGCTTCGGGGACCGAGCACCCATTTTGCGTGTAGCCCTCGTACGCGAGGCCGCCGATGCGACACGAGCTCGGCTGCGTGGCCAACAGGCTCATCACGCTGACGACGACGCCGTCGGTCCAACGATCGACCTCGAGGCCTGCGACTCGATACCCGGTTGCCGGGACATCGAAGCTCGTGAGCTCGAAGTCGACGCGAATGTCGTAATCGCCGCAGATCCTGTAGTTGGTCTTGTTGAGAAGGAGGTCCTGGCTGCCACCGCCCGCGCACCCGTACGATGCCGCCATGACGAGCTTGCCACCGACCTCGAGCGGCGACTGTTGGCAGGCGCCGGAGGCGTACAGCGTGTAGCGGTCCGTCGAAATGGTCCCGTCGTCGAAGCTCTCGAACTGGGAAGGAAGGCAGACCGGATCGGAATCGGCGCGCTTCGCAAGAGTTGCGGTTGCGAGCGCGAGCAGGAGTAGGCAGAAGCGGTGCTGGCGGCCGTCCATAGATCCTCCGCGGGGAGAACGAAACCCTGTGGGCGTGCTCGAAAGGCTAGTACCGGTCGCGTGGCCCGTCACCAGCCAACTGCGGCCCGGTCGGTCACGCCTCGCTTTCGACCCCGTATTCACGCCTGAGCTGCCCCCTTGCGCTGAACGCCTGTCGGAGGTACAAGCAGCCGCGATCCCCCCATCCCCAATCACCTCACGGAGACCAACATGCGGCGAATGTATTGGATCGGCCTCGGCTCCCTGACGCTGGCCCTTGCGGCGACTCCTCTCGCGGCCCGCGCCGATAGTGCTCCGGACCACTCGATGGCCAACATGCCGGCCGACATGGGCCACACCAAGCTCTTCGACAACTTCGGCACCTGGCATCGCGCCGTCTCCACCAAGTCGGCCGAGGCGCAGAAGTACTTCGATCAGGGCCTGCGTCAGCTCTACGGCTTCGAGATGCAGGGCTCGGAGCGCTCGTTCCGCAAGGCGGCCGAGGCGGATCCGAGCTGCGCGATGGCCTGGTGGGGCGTGGCGATGAGCCTGGGGCCGCACATCAACGTGCCGGCGCTGCCGGACCGCACGCACGGCGCCTTCGAGGCGATCCAGAAGGCGCGCGGCCTGATGGCGGGCGCGAGCGACGTGGAGAAGGCGCTGATCGAGGCGCTCAGCCATCGCTATCGCGATCCGCAGCCGTCCGACGTGAAGGACGAGATGGCGGCGGAGACCGAGTACTCGAACGCCATGGGCGAGGCGGCCAAGCGCTTCGCCAGCGATCCGGACGTCTCGACGCTCTACGCCGAGTCGATGATGGACCTGCAGCCGTGGGACTACTGGAATGGCGACGGCACGCCGAAGGGCAACACCGAGCGGATCGTGGCGACGCTCGAGGACGTGATGAAGAAGTTCCCGAACCAGCCGGGCGCCAACCACTACTACATCCACGCGGTCGAGGCCTCGAAGCATCCGGAAAAGGCACTGGCCGCGGCGGATCGCGTGCGCACCATCATGCCGGGCGTGGGCCACATGACCCACATGCCGTCGCACATCTATGAGCGCGTGGGCCACTACGACGAGTCGGCCGCCGCCAACCGCAAGGCGATCGAGTACGACAACGTGTACCGGCCGTTCACGGGACCGATGGACTTCTTCCCGATGTACTCGGGGCACAACGTGCACTTCCTGGGCTACACGCTGATGAAGCAGGGCCGCAGCGCCGAGGCGATGGAGAAGGCGAAGCGGATCTACGAGCTGCTCCCGGTCGAGATGATGAAGGCCATGCCGGGCTTCGACGTGTTCCGCGCCGAGGCCGATTACTTCGACGTGCAGTTCGGCCACTGGGACGACGTCCTGGCCGCGGCGCCGACGCCGGATGGCTTCCCGTTCCTGCGCGCGATGCGGCACTGGGCGCGCGGCATGGCCTTCACCGGCAAGGGTCAGATGGACCTGGCGGCGGCCGAGGCCGAGAGCGTGACGGCGATTCAGAAATCATTGCCCGCCGACATGGGCGAGGGTTTCAACACGGGGCCGGGGCTGCTCGAGATCGCGAAGGAGACGCTGGCGGGGAAGATGGCGAGCCAGAAGGGCGACAAGGATGGAGCGGTCACGCACTTCGCGCAGGCGGTGAAGCTGGAAGACGGCCTGCGCTACGACGAGCCGCCGGATTGGCTGGCGCACACGCGCTGGATGCTGGGGCCGGCGCTGCTCCAGGCCGGGCGCGCGGCCGAAGCCGAGCAGGTGTATCGCGACGAGATGAAGGTGCACCCCAACAACGGCTGGTCGCTGCACGGGCTGGCGCTGAGCCTGCGCGCGCAGAAGAAGGACGCCGAGGCGGCTCAGACCGAGGCGGCGTTCAAGAAGGCCTGGCTCAACGCGGACGTGGATCTGGCGGCGATGGCGAAGTGAGCTGAGCCGGATCGGCGGCGAGGCGGGGGCGCGGCGCTCCGCCCGCCGTTCTATTTCCAGGCGAGCTGTACGAGCTGGATCAGGTTGCCGCAGGTGTCGTTCAGCATGGCGATCGTCGAGCCCGTGACCTTCGTCGGCGGCATGGTGAACTCGGCCCCGCGCGCCTTGATCCGCTCGTAGTCGGCCTGGACGTCGTCGGTGTTGAACAGCGCCGCGGGCTGGCCCTGCTGGAATCGGGCCTGCTGGTAGGCCTTGGCCGCGGGATCGTCGTTGAGCGCGAGCTGGAGCTGCGTGCCGTCTTGCTCATCCGCCGATCCGACCGTGAGCCAGCGATACGGCCCGTTCGAGAAGTCGGCCCGCTTGGCGAAGCCCAGCACTTCGGTGTAGAAGCGCAGCGCCTTCTCCTGGTCGTCCACGTAGACGCTCGTCAGCTTGATCTTCATCTCGTCCCTCGCGAGTCACGCGGGCCCGCGGCCCGCACCGTTATCGCTTCGCGGCCGCCTCGGCCATCCAGTCCCGCATCCCGCCGCGCGCGCTGACGGCGTGGGTGTAGCCCTGCTGCTTCAGTAGCTCCACCGCCACCAACGACCGGCGCCCGGTGGCGCAGATGGTCACGATCGGCGCGGCCTTGTCGGCCGGCAGTCCCTGCACCGGGCCGGCCTGCATGGCCTGGAGCGGAATGTTGACCGCCGCGGGCAGGTGCCCGCTCAGGAACTCTCCCGGCGTACGCACGTCGATCAACGCGGCCCCGGCGCGGATCATCTCGGCCGCCTCGGCGGGGGCGACCTCGGGCAGCGGCGCGGCGGCCGCGGCGGGCGCCGCCTCGGGCGAGCCGGCGAACAGCTCGGGCAGATGCTTGCGCAGCGACGACGTGTACTTGAAGACGTTGTCGGGGAACATCACCACGCAGATCGCGCCCGGCTGGTCGGGCACGAGCGCGAACGCGCCGGCCAGCGCCATGCCACTGCTCGGTCCGGCGATCAGGCTCTCCTCCTGATTGAGGCGCTTGCACATCTGATACGCGGCGTCGTTGTCGATCTCGTGAACGCCGTCGTACTCCGCGGGCAGGAAGAAGTCGGTGAGCGCGAGCGCGCGGCGGCTGCGCACGCCCGGGATGTCGTGGCCTTCGCTGGGGTGAACGCCGAGCACCTTGACCTGCGGGTTCTGCGACTTCAGGAATCGACCCGCGCCGGTGATCGTGCCGCAGGTGCCGAGCCCGGCGACGAAGTGGGTGATTTTCCCGCCCGTCTGCCGCCAGATCTCGGGCCCGGTGGTGCGGAAGTGCGCGTCGGGATTGGCTGGGTTCTTGTACTGGTTGAGCTGATGCCAGCCCGGCTGCTTCGCCATTTCGTTGGCGGTCTCCATCGCGCCTTCCGGCGCGCCCGGCATCGGGCACAGGTCGTCGGCCAACTCGACCAGATGCGCGCCAAAGGCGCGCAGTGCCGCGCGCTTCTCTGCGGGAATGGCGAGCGAGAGCGTGGCGGTGAAGTCGAGGCGTCGCGCGTTGGCGAGCATCGCCAGCGCCAGGCCGGTGTTGCCCGAGGTCGGCTCGACCAGGTGCTCGAGCGCGATGCCTTGCTCATCCGCGGCGCGCAGCAGATTCGCGGCGACGCGATCCTTCACCGCGCCGAAGGGGTTGTACCACTCGAGCTTCGCGTAAACGGTCGTGTGCTCGAAGGGACTGATGCGGTTGATTCGCACCAGCGGCGTGGGATTCTCGACGCCGGAGAGCAGCTCGAGGATCGAGTCGTAGACGCGCTTCCCGTGGTCGGACATGAAGGGATGGTAGCAGGGGTGTCCAACCGGGCTCACGTGGCCCGGCGCGTGCTCAGGCCCGGATCCAGCCGCGCACGGCGTGGGGCTGGTACGGCGTCTCGAGCGCGGCGACCTCCTCGGGAGTCAGCTTCAGCTCCAGCGCCCGCGCCGCGGCCTCGAGATGCTCCATCTGGGTCGCGCCGATGATGGGCGCCGTGACGCCGGGCCGCGACAGCAGCCAGGCCAGCGCGGTCTCCGCGGGCGACACCCCGCGCGCCTGGGCGACGCGGCGATTGGCTTCGATCACCGCCTGATCCGCGGGATGGTCGTAGAGCTGCCCGGCCAAACCGGCGTCGCCGCGGGCGCGCGCGGTGCCGCCGTCGGTCGTGCGCGCGAGCCGGCCGCGAGCGAGTGGCGACCACGGGATCACGCCCACGCCTTGATCGATACAGAGCGGCAGCATCTCGCGCTCTTCTTCGCGATAGACCAGGTTGTAGTGGTTCTGCATCGAGACGAAGCGCGCGAGGTGGTGCTGGTCCGAGTAGGCGAGCGCCTTCATCAGCTTCCAGGCCCAGGTCGAGCTGCAGCCGAGGTAGCGCACCTTGCCCTGGCGCACCAGCAGGTCGAGCGCCTCGAGCGTCTCTTCGAGCGGCACCGCGGGATCGACGCGATGGAGCTGGTAGAGATCGATGGTCTCGACGCCGAGCCGCCTGAGCGAGGCCTCGCACGCCTGCACGACGTGCTTGCGGCCGAGGCCCGTGGTGTTGGGCGCATCGAGCTCGGCCTCGCCGGGGCGCCCCGCGGTGCGCGTCGAGTAGAACACCTTGGTCGCGATGACGATCTCGTCGAGTCGGCCGTACTCGCGCAGGGCGCGGCCGGTGACTTCCTCGCTCACGCCGAGCGAGTACATGTCGGAGGTGTCGAAGAAGTTGATCCCCAGCTCGATCGCGCGCTTGAAGAAGGGCCGCGCCGATTCCTCGGGCAGGACCCAGGGCCGCCACGAAGGCGCGCCGTAGCTCATGCAGCCGAGGCACAGGCGGGAGACGCTGAGGCCGGTGCGGCCGAGGGTGGTGTAGTGGATGGCGAGGCTCCGTATCGATGGAAGTCGGCGCCCGCATGCTGGCCGCGCGGCCAGCAGCCGTCAAGCGGAGCGCGAGATCGCCCGCTCCGGTCCCAAGGTCTGCGTGCCGCGCAGGTGGATCGCGAAGTGCTCGCTGTGCCGGCGCAGGTCGCGCAGCGCGAGCCACAACAGCTCGGCGCGCCGGCCGCGCTCGCCCGGCAGCGGGCCCCGCACGGTCTCGTTCCACTGGTGGCCGTTGAACAGGGCCAGCAGCTCGAGCGAACGGGCCAGAGAGTCCTCGAGCGCCGCCGAGAGATCGTGGATCGTCACCGGCGCCGCGAGCCTGCGGAACGGCGGTCGCACGATCCCCTCGATCACCCACGCACGCTCGAGGAACTCCAGGGCCAGCTCACGCCCGCTGTGGCCGCAGTCGGGAGCACGATCGTCGAGGCGCTCGGCCGGGAAGCGGCGGATCATGCGCAAGGCGCGATCGCGTTCGCCGCAGGCGAGGTCGATGAAGAGCTGCTGCTCGGTGTCTGGATTCATATCGGCAACTCTAGCCCGCCGCCGGCGGCGATCCGATGACCGCCGTGTTACCAAACGGAGAAAGCCTTATGCTCCGCGGCCGATGAACGGCGCCTCGATCTTCGGAATCCTGGGCGGCTTGAGCGGGTTCGTCGCGGTGGCGTGCGGGGCCTTCGGCGCCCACGTGCTGCGCGGCCGGCTCGAGCCCGACATGCTCCAGGTCTTCGACACCGGCGCGCGCTACCAGCTCGTTCACGCGGTGGCCCTGGTGGGGGTGGCGCTGGCGCTGGAGCGCCGCGCGCACTCGGCGCTCACGCTCGCGGGCTGGCTCCTGACGGCCGGTCAGGCCCTGTTCCCTGGCAGCCTCTACGCGCTCGCGCTGACCGGGGTCGGGACCTGGGGCGCGGTCACGCCGCTCGGCGGGCTGTGCTATCTGGGCGGCTGGGTGACGCTGGCCCTCGGGTTCCTCAACCGAAAGCCGGCCGCCCCGTGATGCAGGAAGACCCGGCCGGACCGAAGAACGAGCGCGAAGCGGACGAGATGCAGATCCGGATCCTGCGCGGCCTCACGCCTTCCCGAAGACTCGCGACGGCGCTCGAGATGACCGACTTGGCCCGCGCCTTCGCGCGCGCCGGGATTCGCATGCGACATCCGGACTGGTCGGAGGCCCAGGTGAGCCGTGAGCTGCTCCGGATCGCCTTCCTGCCCGAACCGTTGCCGGATTGGCTGCCGTGACCAGTCGGGGGTTGCTGCGGGTGGTGGTCGAGGCGCTGGAATCGGCTGGCATCCCGTACATGCTGACCGGCTCATACGCCAGCTCGATTCACGGCCGCGCCCGCGCGACGCAGGACCTGGACCTGGTCATCGCTCCGACGCTCGACCAGCTCCAGCATTTCGTCAGTCGGTTCCCAGCGCCGCAGTACTACGTCAGCGAGCAGGCGGCGCTGGAGGCCCTGAGGAGCGAAGACCAGTTCAACCTGATCGAGCCGTCCAGCGGCTGGAAGGTCGATCTCATCGTGCGCAAGTCGAGGCCCTTCAGTCGAATCGAGTTCGAGCGCCGGCAGCGGGCCGAGATCGACGGGTTCGCGGTCGCGGTGGCCAGCGCCGAGGACGTGCTGATCGCGAAGCTCGAATGGACCAAGCGCGGCGAATCCGAGCGACAACTCGAGGATGCGGCCGGTATCCTGCGCGTGCGCGGGCCGGAGTTGGACCGCGGCTACGTCGAGGGCTGGGTGAGTCGGCTGGGTCTGGAGAATCAATGGCAAGCCACCTTGCGGCTCACCTGAGGCGCCGAGCGGCCGCGGGTGCATCGATTGTCGCTATGATGACCACCATGTCGACATCGCTCGCCGCGCCGACCGATCCCTCGCGACTCGGGCGCGACGTGACGCCCACGCTCGAGACGCTGCACCTGATGCTCGATCCCGAGCAGAGCGCCTACTCGGGCACGGCCACGATCGAGCTCGTGGTCCACGCCGCGACCGACTCGCTCCGCTTCCATGCCCGTGACATGCACCTGTCCAAGGTCACGCTCCGGCGCGGCTCGACGGTGGTGCCGACCACGCTGACGCGCGGCGACATCGGACTGGTGACGGTGCACGCCGAACGGGCGCTGGCGCGCGGCGCGTGCACGCTCGAGGTCGCCTTCGAGCTGCCCTACAACACGCGCGCGACCAGCCTCTACAAGGTGGTGACGCGCGGGCGCGGCTACCTGTTCACCGACTTCGAGCCCGACGATGCGCGCGGGGCCTGGCCGTGCTTCGACGAGCCGTCGTTCAAGATCCCGTGGCACGTCACGGTCGACGTCCCGAAGGGCCAGCGCGCGTTCTCCAACACCCCGCCGCTGAGCGAGACCGCCGTGGGCGATCGACAGCGCATCGTGTTCCGGCCCACGCCGCCGCTGCCGAGCTACCTGGTGGCGGTCATGGCGGGACCCTTCGAGACCGTGCCGATCCTGGGCATGTCGATTCCGGGGCACGTGGTCACCGTGATGGACAATGCGCGGCTCGGCGCGCGGGCCGCGCAGGACACGCCGCCGATCGTGGCCGCGCTGGAGCGCTACTTCGGGCAGGGCTATCCGTTCGAGAAGCTGGACCTGATCGCGGTGCCCGAGTTCTCGGCCGGCGCGATGGAGAACGCGGCCGCGATCACCTTCCGCGAGAACCGCCTGCTGCTCGATCCGGCCACGATGAGCGGCCAGCAGCGGAAGAGCATGATCAGCACCACCGCCCACGAGCTGGCCCACATGTGGTTCGGGGACCTGGTCACGCTGGCGTGGTGGAACGACCTGTGGCTCAACGAGTCGTTCGCGTCGTGGATGGGCGACAAGATCACGGCCGAGGTGGCGCCCGAATACCACATCGAGGTCGACGAGGTGACCGACGCGCTGCGCGCGATGGCCACGGACTCGCGCCTCACGACGCGCGCCATTCGCGAGCACCAGGCCGGGACCGACAACCTGAGCGGCCTGTTCGACGTGCTCTCGTATCAAAAGGGCCAGGCGGTGCTCAGCATGCTGGAGGGCTGGCTCAAGCCGCCGGTCTTCCGCGCCGGCGTGCGGGCTTATCTGACGGCACACGCCCACGGCAACGCCACGGCCGAGGATCTGTGGAAGGCGCTCTCGAAGGCGGCAGGGCGCGACGTGGGCGCGGTGGCGGGCTCGTTCCTCGAGCAGCCGGGGGTACCGCTGGTGACGGTCGAGCCGCTCCTGGGCGCCAAGGCGCGGCTCACGCAGCGGCGCTTCCTCAACGCCGGCCTCGAGGATCCCGAGCCGCGGCTGTGGAAGATTCCGGTGACGCTGCGTTACAAGATCGGCGACCACCTGTTCACCCAGGACGTCCTGCTCAGCGCGGCGTCGCAGGTGGTCGATCTGCAGAGCGACGGCGTGCCGGTCTGGATCCAACCCAACGCCGACGAGCGCGGCTACTACCACTGGTCGGTGCCGAGCACCATGCTGGCGCCGCTGGCCGAGGGCGTGCGGCAGGTGGGCTCGCCGCGCGAGCGCGTGGGCTTCCTCGGCAACCTGCGCGCGCTGCTCGACGCCGGGCAGATCGACGGCGCGACCTACCTCGACGAGCTGGAGCGCTTCAGCGGCGACCGCGATCCGCAGGTGGTCGCGGCGGTGGTCACGGCGATCACCGCCCTGCGCCATCCGTTCGTGACGCTCGAGACGCGCGACGCCTTCGCGGCCTGGGTGCGGCGCACGATGTGGCCGGTGCTGAGTCGCTTCGGCATGGCGCCGTCGAAGGGTGAGCCGCCGACCCTGTCCTTGATGAGGCCCCAGCTCATGCAGCTGCTGGGGGACGACGGGCGCGATCCGCGCGTGCTGAGCTGGGCGCGCCAGGCCGAGCAGTCGTTCATGAAGGATCCCACGACGGTCGATCGCTCGCTCCAGGACGTGGCGATCAATCTCGCGGCCGTGGAAGGCGACGAGGCATTGTTCGACGGCTATCGGGCGCGCTTCGAGGCCTCCCACGTGCCCACCGAGCGCGCGCGCTTCCTCACCGGCCTGGCGAGCTTCACCGATCCGGCGCGGGCGGATCGCGCGCTCCAGTACGCGATCGAAGGGTCGCTGCGGCCGCAGGAGATCATGACCATCGCCAACGGGCTGGGCGCCCATCCCGAGCTGCGCGATCGCGTGTTCGAGTGGACGCTGGCCCACTACGACTTCATCGCCTCGCACGTGCCGCCCTCGGCGGTGGCGACGCTGCCGCGACAGGCCGGCGGCTGCTCGCTCGAGCGCGTGGCCAAGGCGCGCGAGTTCTTCTCCCAGGACGGCCACCATCCGGTCGGCACGACGAAGGAGCTGGAGAGGATGGAGGCCGAGGTGCGCGACTGCGTGAGTCTCCATGACCGCGAAGGCGGCACGGTCGGCGGCTATTGGGCCCGGGTGGCGCGCGCCAAGTGACGATCGGCGCGGGCGCCGGCGCTCGTGTACCCTGACCCGGATGCCGGTCACCTACTCCAGCTACCTCCAGCTCGACGAGCTGCTCGCGCTGCAGCGTCCGCTCTCCGCCGGGCCCGAGCACGACGAGACGCTGTTCATCGTCATCCACCAGGTCTACGAGCTGTGGTTCAAGGAGATCCTGCACGAGCTGGACTTCCTCGAGGCGCAGCTCGAGCGGCGCGACGCGCCGCGCGCCCAGGCCACGCTCAAGCGCATCCTCACCATCCTCAAGGTGGTCGTGGCGCAGATCGACGTGCTCGAGACCATGACCCCGCTCGACTTCCTCAGCTTCCGCGCCCGACTCGAGTCGGGGAGCGGGTTCCAGTCGTTCCAGTTTCGCGAGATCGAGTTCGCGCTCGGCGCCAAGAACGCGCAGGCCCTCGATCGCTACCCGCCGGGCAGCGCGGCGCGCGCCCGGCTCGAGCGGCGGCTCGCGGCGCCGACGGTGTGGGACGCCTTCCTGCGCTATCTGGTGGCGGCGGGCTACGCCGTGCCGCGCGCGGCGCTCGAGCGCGACCTGCGCGCGCGCATCGCGCCGGTGCCGGCGCTGCACGCGACGCTGATCGAGATCTATCGCAAGGATCCGACGACGAGTGCGCTGTGCGAGCGCCTGGTCGACCTGGACGAGGGGCTTCAGGAGTGGCGCTACCGCCACGTCAAGATGGTGCAGCGCACGATCGGCACCAAGCCCGGCACGGGTGGATCGTCGGGGGCGGACTACCTGATGACGACGCTCAACCAGCCCATGTTCCCCGACCTGTGGGCGATCCGCGCCGAGCTTTGATTCGCGCATGATCGCGGTCGAGGACGTGGCGCGCTCGCCCAACGCGCTGGCGCCCCACTACGCGCAGTTCCGCGTCGCCGAGCGCCTGCTGCTGACTGGACACTCCCACCAGGCCTGGCCCGACGTCGCGCGCGAAGGCCAGCTCGAGGCCTGGAGCGACGCGGCCGAGCACGTGGACCAGAAGTGGGAGCGCGCCTGGGCCAAGGCCGAGCGCGTGCGCCAAGGCTTCGCCGCGCTGCTGGGCGACCGCGGCGGCGTCATCGCGCTGGGGCAGAACACGCACGAGCTGGTCACGCGCTACCTGTCGGCGCTGCCGCTCGCCGAGCGTCCGCGCCTGGTCACCACCGACGGCGAGTTCCACACGCTGCGCCGCCAGATGGACCGGCTCGCCGAGCTGCCGGCGCTCGAGGTGGTCAAGGTCAGCGCGGCCCCGGTCGAGACGCTGGCCGAGCGCCTGGGCGCGGCCGTCGACGCGCGCACCGCGGCGGTGCTGGCCTCGTCGGTGCTGTTCGCGAGCGGGCGCATCGTCCCCGGCCTCGCGGCCACGCTGGCGGCGTGCTCGCGGGTGGGAGCGGAATTGCTGATCGACGCCTATCACCAGCTCGGCGTCGTGCCGTGCGACCTCGCCCGCCATGGCCTCGATGACGCGTTCGTGGTCGGCGGCGGCTACAAGTACTGCCAGCTGGGCGAAGGCAATTGCTTCCTGCGCGTCCCGCCCGGGCGCGAAGGCCTACGCCCGATCCTGACCGGTTGGTACGCGGAGTTCGCCCAGCTCGCCGCGCCGGTGGAGAGGGGCGTGAGCTACGGCGAGGGCGCGGCACGCTGGAGCGGCGCGACCTACGATCCGACCAGCCACTATCGCGCCGCGCGCGTGTTCGACTTCTTCGCCGCCATGGAGCTCGACGCGCCGCGGCTGCGCGAGATCAGCCAGCACCAGGTCGGGCTGCTGGCCCAGCACTTCGACGCGCTCGATCTCGATCCGGCGCTGGTGGCGCGCGATCGCCGCGTGCCGCTCGTGGCGCTGGGCGGTTTCCTGGCGCTGCGCTCGCCGCGCGCGGCCGAGCTGTGCGCGCGGCTGGGCGAGCGCGGCGTGATGACCGACTCGCGCGGCGAGATCCTGCGCTTGGGCCCCGCGCCTTATCTCTCCGACGCGCAGCTCGGCGACGCGATCGCGCAGCTGGGCGAGGTGGCAGCGGCCGTCGCCGATTGACGCCACCGTGACATCGTGGCGCGCCACGCCGCTACGCTGCGGTGGTTCCCCTGACCGGCCGCAGAGGAGAGCCCCGTGAGGATTCATCGCTGGTGGATGAGCGCCGTGATGGTGGTGGCGCTCGGTGAGCGCGCGGCCTGGGCCGCGGACGACGTCAACGCACGACTCGAGCGGGCCCGCGAGGTCTACCACGAGCTGATCCAGTCGCCCGATCGCGAGATTCCGCAGACGCTGCAGGAGCAGTGCAAGTGCGTCGCCGTGTTCCCGCACGTGGTCAAGGCCGCCTTTGGCATCGGCGGCCGCTACGGCAAGGGAGTGGTGAGCTGCCGCAGCGACTCCGGCCCCTGGAGCCCGCCCGCGCCGTTCTCGCTGGCCGGCGGCAGCTGGGGCCTGCAGATCGGCGCCGAGGCCGCCGACGTGGTTTTGTTCTTCATGACCGATCATGGCGCGCGCTCGCTGCTCGAGAGCAAGTTCACTCTCGGCGCTTCGGCCAGCCTGGCGGCCGGGCCCACCGGCCGCGTCGCCGAAGCCGGCACCGACTTGAAGCTCGACGCCGAGATCTACTCGTACGCCCGCGCCAAGGGGTTGTTTGCGGGCTTATCGCTCGATGGCGCCCGGCTCGCCGCCGACGCCGAGGCCACGCGCCAACTCTACGGCGAGCCGCTCGGCGCCAAGGCCATTCTCTTCGAGCACAAGGGCACGACTCATTCGAAGGCGGCGGAGGAATTCATCGACATGCTCCCCGGCCGCGCGGCGCCGCACTAACTCGATCACTTCCGCGCCGTGATCCAGGCGTACACCAACCTCGTCCGCAGGTCCGAGCCCGGGTCGTCCCGCAGCCCGAACGCCCGCCACAAGCGGCGCGCGCCGGCGACGTCGCCGATCGCGAGCTTGGCGGTCATGCCGCCGTCGAACAGCAGCGCCGGATCGATCCACGGCTGGGCCGGCGCAGCCAGTACCAACGAATCGGTGAGGGCGGAGCCTTTCACGTAGTCGCGCACCTCGAGCGCGTGCATCCACTCCAGCGCCTGCCCCACCGGTCGCGGGGCGCGGCCCACGCGCGCGACGCGTTCCACCGCCGCGAAGAACGCCTCGTCGCTCCAACCGTTGGTGCCGCGATGCAGGTCCTGATCGGCCAGCAGCGCATCGCGCAGCCAGGCGCGCGGGTCGGCGCGGCCCGGGGTCCGCACGCGTTCCCAGCGCTCGAGCGCCCGGAACAGCC
>JACXTT010002751.1_pt1 | contig 27595 bp, 27 predicted proteins | sample 9270951 | NCBI WGS metagenome assembly JACXTT01 (sample SAMN15532306, study PRJNA645909) | rock metagenome | isolation source: weathered quartz diorite | place: Puerto Rico | collected 2017-06-21 | reverse complement strand
GCTGTTCCGGGATTGGCGGGACGAACTTCACGCTGCGCCCGGCGAAGTGCGCGCCGGCGTCGATGGCCAGCTGCGTGTGGGTGATGTCGCCGTCCACCTTGGCGCTGGCGTAGAGCCGCACGGCTCGCGCGGCGATCGTGCCGACCACCCGGCCGCGGATCTCCACGGTCTCGGCCTCGACCGCGCCCTCGACCTGGCCGGTCTCGCCGATCGACAGGTGCCCGACCTTGAGGTCGCCGCGCACCGCGCCGTCGAGCTGGACCTCGCCCTCGCTGGAGAGGTCGCCGACCATCGCGACGTTCTCGGCGATCAGCGAGCAGGCGATGGGCTTGCGGGCCGGCGCCTCGGGCCCCTCGGGGCGGCTGGAGGCGGGTTTCGTGGGCTTAGTCGGCTTGCTGAACATATGCGCCCGCCTTGAGGAAGCGTTCCGGGTTTTGCGCCCGGCCGTTGACCCACACTTCATAGTGCAGGTGCGTGCCGGTGGAGCGGCCGGTGGAGCCCATGCCGCCCAGCCGCTGGCCGACCGCGACCTGCTGGCCGACGCTCACCGAGATCGCGGCGAGGTGGGCGTAGCGGGTCTTGAAGCCGCGGCCGTGGTCGATCTCGACCGTGTTGCCATAGCCGTTGCGCACGCCGGTGAAGGAGACGACGCCCGGCGCCGTGGCGTGGATCGCCTCCATGCGGCTGCCGGAGAAGTCCTGGCCGGAGTGGAAGGCCGGGTGGCCGTTGAACGGGTCGCTGCGCACGCCGAAGCCGCTGGAGCGGTCCGCGTCGCCCTCCACCGTCGGCTTGGCCAGCGGCAGGTCCTTGGCGGCCAGCTCCAGGGCGTGGGCCTCGCTCATGTCGGCGGCGGCCCGCTGGATGCGGTCGGCGAAGCCCTCGTCGACGTCCAGCACGGCGGCCAGCGCGCGGGGGTCCTTGCTCTCGATCAGCGGCCCGCCCAGCGAGCCGCTCTTGGGCATGAACGACGCAGGCGTCAGGCCGGCCAGGCGGAACGCCAGGCGCAGCCGGTCGGCGCGGCTCTTGGCGAAGCTGTCGGCGGCGTCCAGCAGCTGTTCCTGGTTCACCCGGATGGTGTCGACGATGTGGGCCGGGTTCTTGTCGTTGGACGCCAGCGCCTGGTTGATCACCGGCGTCAGGGCCGCCGACGCCCCGGGCGTGTCCTTCATGTCGGTGAGCAGCATGGCCAGCGCGGCGTGGCGCTTCTCGATGCTGGCGGCGACGGTGGTGTTGGCGGTCCCGCCGGCGTTCAGCTCGGCCACCGCGGAGTTCAGGCGGGCCTGGCGGTCGGCGATCCAGCGTTCGTACTTGGCCTGGGTGCGGGCGACCTCACGGTCCGCCGATCCCACCGACAGCATGTTGACCAGCATGGCGGCGCTGCAGACGCCCATCCAGAGCGCGGCGCCCGAAACGGCGGCGGCGGCGGCCATCTGCTTGCGGGGCGTGAGCACGTAGCCTTTCATCTCGCCGCCCGACCGGACGTAGAGGTGACGCTCTGGGAAAAAATCCTCGATTGAGCGTCGTAGGCGCGCCAGGCGTGTCATGCGTTCGCTCGGGTCCCCAGCCCTTCGATCCGGCGATATGCAATGAGAACTTAACCATGCGCAAGGCGCATTGCGCCGCAGGGCCAAGGTGATTCGGATTCACCCACCGTGCGAACTATTCAACCAGGGCTAGAGCGCCTTTACAGCATCCAGCACGGCCTGCGCGTGGCCCGCCACCTTCACCTTGCGCCAGATCTTTTTGATGGTCCCATCGGCGATCAGGAAGGTGGATCGGTCGATGCCCATGTAGCGCCGGCCGTAGAGGCTCTTTTCCACCCAGCTGCCATAGCTCTCGACCACCTTGCCGGCCGGGTCGGAGCCCAGTCGCACGGTCAGGTCATACTTGCCGGTGAACTTCTCGTGGCTCTTCACGCTGTCCTTTGAGACCCCGATCACGGTCGCCCCGGCCTTGGCGAAGTCCGCCGCCAGGGCCGAGAACTGCTGGGCCTCCATGGTGCAGCCCGTGGTGTCGTCCTTCGGGTAGAAATAGAGCACCAGGGTCTTGCCGGCGAAGTCGGCTAGCCGGATCGGCCCGTCCGCGCTCTCCAGTTCGAAGTCCGGCGCCTTGGCGCCCTCGCTCGGTCCAGTCATCGACACAGCTCCTCAGACGGGTTTCACCAGGACGATCTTCTTCTTGCCGGCGGCCAGCTTGATGACGCCATCCACCAGGTCGGCGTCGCTCACCGTGCGGTTGGCGTCGGTCTCGGCCTTGTCGTTGACCCGCAGGCCGCCGCCCTGGGCCAGCCGCCGGGCCTCGCCGCGCGAACCGGCCAGGCCGGCCGCCTCGAACAGGGCCGCCAGCACGATCCCCGCCGACAGCTCCGCCGCCGGCACCGCGTGGGTCGGCAGGTCGTCGCTGAGCGAACCGCGCTCGAACGCTGCTTCCGCCGCGCCCGCCGCCTTGGCCGCCTCGTCCGCGCCGTGCAGCAGGGTCGTGGCGGTGTTGGCCAGCACCTTCTTGGCCTCGTTGATCTGGGCGCCCGGAAGGGCTTCCAGCACGGCGATCTCGTCCAGCGGCAGGTCGGTGAACAGCCGCAGGAACCGGCCCACGTCGGCGTCCTCGGTGTTCCGCCAGAACTGCCAGTAGTCGTAGGGGCTGCGCATCTCGGCGTTCAGCCACACCGCGCCGCCCACCGTCTTGCCCATCTTCGCGCCGGACGCGGTCGACAGCAGCGGCGTGGTCAGGCCGAAAGCGGGCTTCTGGTCGACGCGGCGGATCAGCTCCACGCCGTTGACGATGTTGCCCCACTGGTCGGAGCCGCCCATCTGCAGAACGCAGCCCATGCGGCGTTCCAGCTCCAGGAAGTCCACCGACTGCATCAGCATGTAGTTGAACTCGAGGAAGGTCATCGGCTGCTCGCGCTCGAGCCGGGCCTTGACGCTGTCGAAGGCGAGCATCCGGTTGATCGTGAAGTGAACCCCGAATTCCCGCAGGAACTCCACGTAGCCGAACGTCGACAGCCACTCGTCGTTGTCGACCATCAGCGCATCCGTCGGTCCGTCGCCGAAGGTGAGGAACTTGGCGAACACCGTCTTGATCGAGGCGATGTTGCCCTGGATCTGCTCGTGGGTGAGCAGCGGGCGCGCCGCGTCCTTGTCGGTGGGGTCGCCCACCTTGGTGGTGCCGCCGCCCATCAGCACGATCGGCTTGTGGCCGGCCTGCTGGAAGCGCCGCAGCATCATGATCTGGATCAGGCTGCCCACGTGCAGGCTGGCCGCCGTGGCGTCGAATCCGATGTAGGCGCGGACCGGCCCCGCCACGCAGGCCGCGTCCAGCTCCGCGGGATGGGTGATCTGATGGATGAAGCCCCGCGCCTGCATGGTCTTCAGGAACTCGGACTTGAACGGCGCGTCGGACATTCTGGGATTCTCTGGGGTCGGCTGGCCGGGCTTTAGCACGGCGGAAGCGAAGGTATCGAGGGACATGGCGGGCTCCTTGAGGATGAGGAGGCCGGCGCTTGTCGGGATGATCAGGATGCGCCGGCCGGGGAGGGCAGGCGCGAGGGATCGGGCGCCTGCTACAGGGGCAGGCGGTAATAGCGGCCAGTGAGGGCGGCAGGTCCGATCATGGGCGGGCTAGCTACAGGACCGCGCTCATGGCAGTCAATCCATATGCGCGTACTGGGATTCATGACCGGCACCTCCCTCGACGCCGTCGACATGGCGGTGCTGGAGACCGACGGCGAGGCGATCAGCGCCTTCGGGCCGGCGGGCGAGCGCAAGCTCACCGACGCCACCCGTGACATCATGCTGGCTGCGACCGCCGAGGCCCTGACCTGGGCGCGCGGGACGCCGGAGCCGGCGATCTTCGCCGAGGCCGCCCGCGCCGGGGCGGAAGAGCATTTCGCCGCGGCGGAGGAGTTCCTGGCGGCCAACGACCTGAAATGGTCCGACATCGATCTGATCGGCATGCACGGCCAGACCGTCCTGCACGAGCGGCCGCTGGAGGGTCGGCCCGGCCGCACGGTCCAGCTCGGCGACGCCCAGCTGCTGGCGTCGAAGGCCGGGGTCCCGGTGGCCTACGACTTCCGCACCGCCGACGTCGCCGCCGGCGGGGAGGGCGCGCCGCTGGCGCCGATCTACCACCTGGCCCGCGCCGTGGCCTCTGGCCTCAAGGCGCCTCTGGCCGTGCTCAACATCGGCGGCGTGGCCAACGTGACCTTCTGGTCCGGTGGAGACGAAATCGCGGCCTTCGACACCGGGCCGGGCAACGGCATGATCGACCTGATGGTCCAGGCCAGAGGCGCCGGCCGCTTCGACGACAAGGGCCGCTACGCCAGCGTCGGCCGCGTGGACGCCGGCGTGCTCTCCGGCCTGCTGGCCCATCCCTACTTCACCGCGCCCGCGCCCAAGTCCCTCGATCGCTTCGACTTCTCGCTCGAACCGCTTGAAAAGCTTGAGCTCGAGGATGCGGCCGCCACCCTCGTGGCCTTCACGGCCGAGGGTGTGCGCCTGGGGTTCGAGCTGATGGGCCAGTCGCCCAGCGAGGTCATCGTCACCGGCGGCGGGCGTCATAACCCAGAGATCATGAAGGCGTTGGCCGAACGCCTGCCCATGCCGGTGAAGACCTCCGAGGATCACGGCTGGCGCGGCGATTCCATCGAGGCCGAGGCCTTCGCTTACCTCGCCGCCCGCACGGCCCGCGGCCTGCCGATCAGCTACCCCAAGACCACCGGCGTCCCCAAGCCGATGACCGGCGGCAAGATCGTCCAACCCTAGCTTGCGCCGAATGCATGGGTGGGCGACCGTCCGGCCCGAGAGCATTTGGGGGTGCGGATGGTTCGTTGGAATTGGACGGCGCGGATCGCGGGTCTGGCGTTGCTGTCCCTGGCGGGATCGGCGCAGGCCGCCGGTCCGAGTGTGACCATCAGCTTCCCGGCGTCGGCCGAGGCCAAGCCCATCGACGGTCGCCTGATCCTGCTGTTCTCCACCGATCCGAAGAGCGAGCCCCGCACCCAGATCTCCGGCGAGAGCGCGCTGCCGTCGCCTTTCGTGTTCGGCCAGAACGTCGACGGGATGAAGCCCGGCCAGGCCGTCAGCATCGGCCCCAAGGCCTTCGGCTGGCCGGCCCGCTCGCTCTCCGGCCTGAAGGCGGGCGACTACACTGTCCAGGCGGTGCTGAACCGCTATGAGACCTTCCATCGCGCCGACGGCGCGGTCCTGAAGCTGCCGCCGGACCGCGGCGAGGGCCAGCATTGGGAGTCCAAGCCCGGCAACCTCTATTCGACGCCGATCAAGGTCCACATCGACCCGGCCCACCCGAAGCCGATCGCGATCAGCCTCGCCAACAAGATCGCCCCGATCGCCGACAAGCCGGACACGACCTACATCAAGCACATCCGCATCAAGAGCGAGATGCTGTCCAAGTTCTGGGGCCGGCCGGTCTATCTGCGCGCCCACGTCCTGCTGCCGGAGGGCTTCGACGCCCATCCGAATGCGCGCTACCCGCTGATGGTCTTCCACGGCCACTTCCCGGACGACATCTCGGGCTTCCGCACCACGCCGCCGGACCCCAACCTCAAGCCCGACTATTCCGAGCGCTTCCACCTGGCCGGCTACAACAGGATCCAGCAGCAGGAGGCCTTTGACTTCTACAAGCGCTGGACCGCCAAGGACTTCCCGCGGTTCCTGGTGATCGAGATCGATCACGCCACGCCCTACTACGACGACAGCTATGCGGTGAATTCCGAGAACCTCGGCCCCTATGGCGACGCGCTGAACTACGAGCTGCTGCCGGCCGTGGAGAAGCAGTTCCGGGCCATCGGCGCCGGCTGGGCGCGGTTCACCTACGGCGGCTCCACCGGCGGCTGGGAAGCGCTGGCGACCCAGGTCTTCTATCCGGACCTCTACAACGGCGCCTTCGTGGCCTGTCCCGACCCGATCGACTTCCGCGCCTACACGGTCATCAACATCTACAAGGACAAGAACGCCTACGAGCTGAAGGGGAACGCCGCGAACGAGGAGCGGCCCGCCAGCCGCAACTACCTGGGCGAGGTCTTCCAGACCCAGCGCGACGCCAACCACATGGAGGCGGCGCTGGGCGACCACAGCCGCTCAGGCGGCCAGTACGACATCTGGCAGGCGGTCTATGGCCCCAAGGGCGCCGACGGCTATCCGCAGCCCATCTGGGACAAGGTCACCGGCGACATCGACCCCAAGGTCGCGGCCTACTGGCGCGAACACGCGGACCTCACCCACATCATCGAGCGCGACTGGAATACGCTGGGCCCCAAGCTCACCGGCAAGATCCACATCTATGTGGGCCGCGGCGACACCTACTTCCTGAACAACGCCGTCTACTACGCCCAGGAGACGCTGGAGGGCCTGAAGGACCCGCCCTTCAACGGCGAGTTCGCCTATGGCGCCAAGGATGAGCACTGCTGGAACGGCGACCCGACCCTGCCCAACGCCTACACGCGCCTGCACTACAACTTTCAATACCTGCCCAAGATCCTCGACCGGATCGCCAAGACCGCGCCGCCGGGCGCGGACCTGACGAGCTGGCGGTACTGACGCCTTCAGTCGTGTTGGGGGCTCAGCCGCCCAGCAGCAAGTTGTCGATCAACCGGGTCGCCCCGAACCGCACGGCCATGGACGCCAGCGCCTGTCCGCCGACGCGGGTGAGTTCGTCCAGGGTTCGGGGATCGGCGAGGCTTACGTAGTCCGCTTGCGCCTGGGGCTCGGCCGCGATCGTGCGGCGCATGACCTCCCGCAGCCGCTCGGCGTCGCGCTCGCCGGAGGCATATAGGGCCTGCGCGGCGGTCAGCGCCCTGAACAGCACCGGCGCGGCGGCCCGCTGGGCCGGGGTCAGATAGCTGTTGCGGCTGGAGAGCGCCAAGCCGTCGGTGTCGCGCACGGTCGGCGCCACGACGATTTCCACCGGCAGGTTGAGGTCGGCGACCAGCTTGCGGATCACCACGCTCTGCTGGGCGTCCTTCTGGCCGAAATAGGCGACATCGGGCTGGACGATGTTGAACAGCTTGGCGACCACGGTGGCCACGCCGGCGAAGTGCCCGGGCCGCACGGCGCCCTCCAGGACGCCGGTGACGCCGCCGACCAGCACCTGGGTCGCGAAGCCCGGCGGATAGATCTCCGCCGGCTCGGGCGTGAACACCACGTCGGCGCCGGCGGCCTCCAGCAGGGTCAGGTCGCGGGGCAGATCGCGCGGATACCGGGCGAGGTCTTCCGACGGGCCGAACTGGGTGGGATTGACGAAGATGCTCACGGCGACCGCCGCGCACTCGGCCCGCGCCCGCGCCACCAGGCTGATGTGGCCTTCATGCAGGAAGCCCATGGTCGGCACGAGCCCGACGCGCGCCAGGCCGCCGCGCCAGGCGCGCATCTCGGCGATGGTGTCGATGACCTGCATGGCTGCGTGGGCCTTAGGCCAGCGCGCGGGCGAGTTCGTCCTCGTCCATGCTCGAGCTCTGACCCTTGGTCGGGAAGGCGCCGCTCTCGACGTCGGCGGCGTAGGCTCTGAGCGCCGTCTCGATGGCGGCTCCGATCTCGGCGTAGCGCTTGGCGTGGCGCGGCGAGGTGTCGAACAGGCCCAGCACGTCGTGCCAGACCTGCACCTGGCCGTCGCAGCCGGCGCCGGCCCCGATGCCGATGGTCGGAATGCGCAACCGCTCGGTCACGGCCTTGGCCAGCGGGGCGGGCACCAGCTCCAGCACCACGGCGAACGCGCCGGCCGCCTCCAGCGCTAGGGCGTCTTCGACCAGCCGCTTGGCGCAAGCCGCCTGCTTGGCCTGCACGCGCACGCCGAGCTGGTGCTGCGACTGGGGGGTAAAGCCCAGGTGTCCCATCACCGGCACGCCGAGCGTCGTCAGGTGCTGGACGATGGGCGCGATGGCCCGGCCGCCCTCCAGCTTGACCGCCTGCACATGGGCCTCCTGCATCAGGCGGCGCGCAGCGGCCACGGCGTCCGCCTGACTCGCATAGGTCAGAAACGGCAGGTCGCAGACCACCAGGGCCTTCTGCGCGCCCCGCACCACGGCCGCCGCGTGACGGGCCATGTCGTCGAGGGTCACCGGCAGGGTGGTGTCGTGGCCGTGAACGACCATCCCCAGGGAGTCGCCCACCAGCAGCATCGGCACGCCCGCCGCGTCGGCCAGCTTCGCCGAGGGGAAGTCGTAGGCCGTCAGCATGGCGATGCGTCGCCCCGCCGCCTTCATCTGGCGGATGTCCATCAAGGTGGTGCGCATGGGATGCTCCGACGTCGCTGGACGGCGGAAGGTCCCGCCGTTGACCGGTTGTGCGCCCCCACGCCTTTGACCTTACCCCAGTCGGGGAACTAGCGCCTCAGTCCTTGGCGCGTTCCTGGTAGGACCCGTCTTCCGTCAGGATCACCACCCGGGTGCCGGCAGCGATGTAGGGCGGGACCATGATCCGCGCGCCGTTGGAGAGCGTCGCGGGCTTGTAGGACGACGACGCCGTCTGGTTCTTCACCGCCGGCTCGGTGTCGGTGATCTCGAAGATCACGGTGCGCGGCAGTTCGAGGGCGATCGGCACGCCTTCGTGCGTCGAGAGGGTCACGACCATGTTGTCCTGCAACCAGGGGGCCGCGTCGCCCACCACCTCCGGAGAGGCCACGACCTGATCGTAATTCTCCGGGTTCATGAAGTGGAACCCTTCGCCGTCCTGGTAGAGGAAGGTGAAGTTGCGGTCGTCGACGAAGGCGCGTTCGACCTGCTCGGTGGTGCGCCAGCGTTCCGACACCTTCACGCCGTCGGAGATGCGCCGCATGTTGAGCTGGGTCACCGGCGTGCCCTTGCCGGGATGGATGTTCTCGGCGGTCAGCACGACATAGAGCCGGCCTTCCATGTCGACGACGGCGCCCTTGCGGAGCGAGCTGGCGGCTACTTTCAAGCGGTCTTCCTTCGATGCCCCCGGAGCCGCGCGGGGTCCCGCTGCGATTCCGCAGATGAAATTGTTGTCGCGCCCCTATAGCGATTGGCGGCGAAATCGCCAGCCCCCCAACCGGTCGCACCCTTTGCCTGACCCGACAGCCTCGCCCTGGTGGCGCCCCGACCGGCTCGCCGACCGCCGTCCGTTCCTGGTGAAGCGCGCGGCCATCACGCGGGCCATCCGCGCCTGGTACGAGGCGCGCGCCTTCGTCGAGGTGGAGACCCCGGCCCTGCAGGTCTCGCCCGGCAACGAGGCCCATCTGCACGCTTTCGCCACCGAGGCGCTGGACCTGGCCGGCGGCCTGGCGCCCCTCTACCTGCGCACCTCGCCGGAGTTCGCCGCCAAGAAGCTGCTGGCCGCCGGCGAACCGCGCCTGTTCGAGCTGGCCCGCGTCTGGCGCAACCGCGAACGCGGGCCGCTGCACCATCCCGAGTTCACGATGCTGGAGTGGTATCGGGCGAACGAGCCCTACGAGATCCTGATGGCCGACTGCGCCCGCCTGCTGGCCGTGGCGGCCCAGGCGGCCGAGGCGCGCGTCCTGACCTTCCGGGGCTGCAGCATCGACCCCCTGGCCGAGCCGGAGCGCGTGACCCTGGCCGAGGCCTTCGACCGCTACGCCCGCATCGACCTCCTGGCCGCGCTCGACGACCGCGACGCCCTGGCCGCGGCGGCGACCGGGCAGGGGATCCGTACCGCGCCGGACGACACCTGGGCCGACGTCTTCAGCCGGGTGCTGGTGGAGAAGATCGAGCCCAACCTGGGTCGCGAGCGGGCGACGATCCTCTGCGAATACCCCGTGAGCGAGGCGGCCCTGGCCCGGCCCAAGGCCGCCGATCCCCGCGTGGCCGAGCGCTTCGAGCTCTATGCCTGCGGCGTCGAGCTCGCCAACTGCTTCGGCGAACTCACCGACCCGGCCGAACAGCGCCGCCGCTTCGAGATCGAGATGGCCGAGAAGGCCCGGGTCTACGGCGAGACCTACCCCTTGGACGAGGACTTCCTGGCGGCCCTGGCGACCATGCCGCCGGCCAGCGGCGGGGCAATGGGCCTCGACCGGCTGGTCATGCTGGCGACGGGGGCGTCACATATCGAGCAGGTGCTCTGGGCCCCGGTCACAGCGCCTTGACGAGCGCCGGTCCGGGCCGCTTCTCTCAGCCCATGAACGCCTTTCCCGACGACATCTTCACCGAGCCGTCCGACGTCGATCCGGACACCCTGGCCAATCTCGGGCCGCTGACCCGCCTGGCTGGGATCTGGGAGGGCAAGAAGGGGATCGACCTCAACCCCAAGGCCGACGGTCCGGAGCGGCGCGAGTACCTCGAACGCATCGAGATGCAGCCGATCGATCCGCAGGCCAACGGCCCGCAGCTGCTCTACGGCCTGCGCTATCACGTCCACATCAACACCGAGGAAGAGGCGATCACCTTCCACGACCAGGTGGGCTATTGGCTCTGGGAGCCGGCCACCGGCCTGGTCATGCAGACCCTGGCCATTCCGCGCGGCCAGTCGCTGCTGGCCGGCGGTAAGGCCAAGCCCGACGGGGCGGGCCTGATCGTGGCGGCGCGGCGCGGCGAGACCGAGTTCGGCATCACCTCCACCGCCTTCCTGGAATACGCCTTCCGCACCGACGCCTATCAGCTCGACGTGACCTTCAACGCCGACGGCAGCTGGAGCTATGTCTCCGACACGACCCTCGTCGTGCGGGGGCGGCCCGAGCCCTTCCTGCACCGCGACCGCAACACCCTGCACAGGGTCGCCGCGCCGACGCCCAACCCGCTGTCGCTGATCGAGGGCTGACGCCCAGCGCGTTGCCCGGGCGGCCGCCTTGGGCCATACCGCGTCCCGCATGAGCGCCGCCCCTACCAAGCCCGGCAAGACCGTGACCACGCCCAAGGCCCTGGCCGCCGCCGGCCTCGTCGCGCCTGACCGGGTCGCCGGCCTGGAGCGGGTTGCGTCGCAGTATGCGGTGGCCATCACGCCGGCGATGGCGGAGCTGATCGACGCCGCCGACCCGGCCGACCCCATCGCGCGGCAGTTCATTCCCAGCGAGGCGGAGCTGGAGCTGCAGCCGCAGGAGTCCGTCGACCCGGTTGGCGACTTCACCCACTCGCCCGTCGAGGGGATCGTCCATCGCTATCCCGACCGCTGCCTGCTGAAGATCAATCACGCCTGCGCGGTCTACTGCCGCTTCTGCTTCCGCCGCGAAATGGTCGGCCCCGAGGGCCTGCGCCCGCTGTCGCCCGCCGCCCTGGACGCGGCGATCGCCTACATCGCCGAGCACCCGGCGATCTGGGAGGTGATCGTCACCGGCGGTGACCCGTTCATCCTGTCGCCCCGCCGGCTGGCCGAGGTCATGGCCCGGCTCGCCGCCATCGACCACGTCAAGATCGTGCGCCTCCACACCCGCGTCCCCGCCGTGGCCCCTGAGATGGTCACCGACGCCCTGGTCGCGGGCCTGAAGGCGCCGGGCAAGACGGTCTATGTGGCGCTCCACGCCAACCACGCCCGCGAGCTGACCCCCGCCGCCCGCGCCGCCTGTGCGAAGATCGTCGACGCCGGCATCCCCATGCTGGGCCAGACCGTGCTGCTGGCCGGCGTCAACGACACGCCGGAGGCCCTGGAAGCCCTGATGCGGGCCATGGTCGAGACGCGGATCAAGCCCTACTACCTGCACCACCCGGACATGGCGCTGGGCACCGGCCACCTGCGGACCTCCATCGAGGCCGGCCAGGTGCTCATGCGCGCGATCCGCGGGACCGTCTCGGGCCTGGCCCAGCCGACCTACATCCTCGACATCCCCGGCGGCCACGGGAAGGTGCCGGTCGGCCCGGACTACCTGTCCGACGGCGCCGTGGAAGACCCGGCCGGCCGCCGCCACGCCTACCCTCCGAAAAGCTGATGGCCTGGACCCGCCGCTACGACGAGGCCGAGCCGCAACGGGTCAACAAGTGGCTGGGGCAGAGCGGCGTCTGCTCGCGGCGCGAGGCCGAGGCGCTGATCGAAAAGGGCCTGATCTCCATCGACGGCGAGACCGTCACCGACACCGGCCGCAAGATCCTGCCGGGCCAAACCCTGACTCTGGCCGACGCCGACGGCCCCGCCGCGCTCAGCGTCGTGCTGCACAAGCCCATGGGCGTCGTCTCGGCCCAGCCGGAGCAGGGCCAGACACCCGCCGTGCGGCTGCTGACCCGCGCCGCCCTGGTGGGCGACAGCCCGCAGATCCCCGACCGCGACACCCGCCTGGCCCCACTGGGCCGCCTCGACATGGACAGCCGCGGCCTGTTGCTACTCTCCGACGACGGCGTGCTGGCCAAGGCGATCATCGGGCCGGAGTCCGACCTGGACAAGGAATACCTGGTCACCGTCACCGGCAAGATCACGCCGGAGAAGATTGCCCGCCTGTGCCACGGCCTGGCCATGGACGGCCGCCAGCTCAAGCCCGCCAAGGTCAGCGTCGTCCAGGGGCAGGAGTTGCGCTTCATCCTCAAGGAAGGCCGCAACCGCCAGATCCGCCGGATGTGTGAACTGGTCGGCCTGCACGTCATGGACCTGGTGCGCATCCGCATCGGCTCGCTGCGGCTCGGCGATCTTCCCGAGGGCAAGTGGCGGGTGCTGAACCCGGACGAGCGGGCGGCCCTGGTCGGCGGCTAAGGCCTCTGGGTCACGCGCCGCGACTTGCGTACGGTTGAACTCAGCCTTCGGGCCAAATCAATTCTGCCGGATACGCGAAGCGCCTAAGCCGATCGCATGGACCCGCCGCATCCCCTTCGCGCGATCCGCGCGCTGTCCGCGCCCCTCGTGGCCTTTTTCCTGATCCAGAACCTGGTCGGGCTGGCGGCGCTCGCCATGGTCGGCCGGATCGGCGACGCGGCCCTGGCCGGGGTCGGCCTGGGCACGGTGCTCTACACCCTGCTGCTGGCCCTGCTGTACGGCGTCGACACCGGCGCCCAGGCCAGCATCTCGCGCGCCGCGGGGGCGGGCGAGCCCGACTTGGCGGGTCGCCTGCTGACCAACGCCCTGGCGCTTGGCGCGCCGCTGGGCGCCGTCCTGGCCCTGATCGCCGCCTTCGCCGGACCCGCGGTCGTCGCGGCCATGATCAGCGATCCGGTCGCGGCGGCGGCGGGCGCGGCCTTCCTGCGCGGCGCCGCGCCGGCTCTGCTGCTGCAAGGGATCACCATTCCGTTCAACGCCTACTGGATCGCCTCGGGTCGGCCGGGCGTCGCCTTCGCGGTCACCGCCGTCGTCGCGCCGTGCCAGATCGCGCTGAGCGTGCTGCTGATCGCTGGAACGCCCGCGCACGGCGCGGCCGGCGCCGGCCTGGCCGTGAGCTTCGCGGGGCTGATCGGCCTGGCGGCGCAGGTCCTGCTGGCGGTGCGCTGGCGGCCGATCCCCGGCCTGCTGGCGCAAGCCCCGGACCGCGCCCGCCTGCTCGCCATCGCCCGGATCGGCTGGCCCATCAGCCTTCAGCAGAGCCTGTCCCAGCTCGGCCTGATGGTCGCCTACGCCATCGTCGCCAGGCTCGGCACCGCCGAGGTCGCCGTCGTCAATGTGCTGTCCAACCTGATGCTGCTGCCGATCCAGATCGCCGTGGGCATGGGCGTCGCCGCCGCCACTCTCGTGGGCCAGGCGCTGGGCCGTCACGACCCGGCCGAGGCCCGCCGGTGGGGCTGGCGCACAGGAGGCCTGGGCGCGGCGGTCGTCCTGCCCATCGGTCTGGTCGTGCTGCTCGCGCCCCGCCTGGTGCTCGGCCTGTTCATCGCCGACCCGGCCACCGTCGCGCTCGCGGTGTGGCCGGCGCGCCTGCTTGGGGCGACCATGAGCCTGGACGCCGTCGGGCGTATCCTGGGGTTCGCACTGCGCGGCGCGGGCGCCACGCGGGCCGCGAGCCTGGTCCCCTTCGTCTGCCAATTCATGATCCAGCTCCCCGCCATGTGGTGGGCCGGGCTGGTCCTGGGCTACGGCCTGCGCGGCGTGGTCGTGGTGCAGGTCACGCTGACCGTGCTGACCTGGCTGGTCGTCACCGGCATATGGCGCGGCGGCCGCTGGGACCGCGTCCGGATCGCCGAAGCCGAGGCCGCTAGATCCCCGGCAGGATGAGCTGGAAGACGGCGCCGTGCGGCTGCGCCGGGCGATGCTCCAGCCGCCCGCCGTGGGCCAGCGCGATCTGCCGGGCCACCGCCAGGCCGATGCCGGATCCCCCGGCCTTGGTGGTGAAGAACGGCACGAACACGCCTTCGGGGTCGTCGGTGGGCAGGCCCGGTCCGTTGTCGGCGACGGTCAGGGTGACCAGTTCGTCGTCCAGCCCGAGGCTCAGCCGCACCGCCGCGCCCGGCCGGTCCCGCACGGCGTCCACCGCGTTCTTCAGCAGGTTGATCGCCGCCTGCTCCAGCAGGTCCGGATCGGCGGCCAGGGTCAGCCAGGCGGGGTGGACGGCGCTCTCATAGCTGATCTCGGCGTCGGCGATCATCGCCTGCGCCAGCCGGTCGAGCCGCCGCACGAGGTCCGCGGCGGGCAGGCGGGTGATCACCGCCGCCGGCGCGTCGGTCAGCCGCCGGTAGCGCTCGACGAAGTTCATCAGCCCCTGGCTGCGCCGCGCGATCACCTCCGCGGCTTCGATCACCTCGGCCTCGGCGGCGGTGCTGTGGCCGGCCGCCAGTCCGGCGGCGATGCTCTCGGACAGCGAGCAGATCGGGGTCAGTGAGTTCATCATCTCGTGGGACAGCACGCGGACCAGGTCCTGCCAGGCCTTGAGCTCCACGGCGTCCAGGTCGCCCGAGACGCTCTGCAACGCGATCAGCCGGCGCGTCCCGCCGCCGGCGGTGAAGCCGGACACCTGCACCAGCATGGCCCGCTGGTCGGCCAGGCGGACGATCTCGCGCGCGCCCGCCGGAAGTTGCGCCAGCCGCGCCGCGGTCTCGGGGCCGAGCGCGGGGATCGCCGCCAGGGGACCGACGCCCGCGCCGAGGCTGGTGCGCGCGGCGCGGTTGGCGGCGGTGACCAGCCCCTCGCCATCGAGCACCAGCAGGGCGGCGCTCACCGTGTCGGTCATGGCTTCCAGGAAGTCGCTGCGCGCCTGGCGTTCCGCGCGAACGGTCGCCAGACGGTCCAGCGCCCCCTGGATCGCGACCCCCAGCCGCGCCAGGCCCACCGGCGTCGTCGGACGCTCGTAGCCCTCGGCGGTCAGCCCATCGACGAACTGGGCCAGGGTGCGGTCCGCCGCCCGGGTGCTGCGCACCAGGTCGAGGGCGACGAGCAGCAGGGCGGCGATCATCACCACGGCGGTCGCATAGAACCGCCGCTCGCCCGCCATCAGCACGCCGAAGGCGAGGGCGGCGATGACGATGGCGCGCAGGCCGGCGCCGAGCGCGAACCCTGCCGCGCCGGAGAGACGCCTAGAGACCATGGCGCTCCATCCTGCGGTAGAGCGCCGGCCTCGTGAGACCCAGCGCCGCCGCGGCGTGGCTCACATTGCCCTCGTAGACGCTGAGCGCGCGCACGATCGCCCGGCGCTCCATCTCGTCGAGGTTCATGGCCGCGCCCGACGCCCGCCGTTCGGCGGTCAGCCCGGCGGCGGTGCGCATCGCCTCGGCCAGGGCCTCGTTGCGCCAGGGCTTCAGGATGAAGTCCGCCGCGCCGCGTTTCAGGGCCTGCACGGCCAGGGCGACGCCGCCATAGGTGGTCATCAGGACGACGGAGAGCGCCGGGTCGGCGGCGTGCAGCCGGGCGAGGGCGTCGAGCCCCGCCGCGCCGTCGCGCTCGCCGGCCGCGAAGTTCATGTCGAGCAGGACGGCGTCGTAGAGGTGCGCCCGCCCGGCCAGATCGTCGGGCGCGATCGCGGTGTCGACCCGCTCGGCCTCGCGCCCCAGGGCGGCCGCCGCGGCCTTGAGGACGTCGGGGTCGTCGTCGACGATGAGGAAGGCGCTCGGCACGTCTTGAATCTACGGGGTTACTGCCCTCGGGGCAAAGCCAGCGGCGTCAAGGGCTTGGCCGGGCGCCGGCCGCGCCGGTCGTTCGCAACTGTCCGTTTCCGGACAGCCCGCGAGGCCGCGACGCGCCGCAATTTCGATAAGCCATTGGAATGCGGGAATTTCCTGAACGGCGGCGGGCAAGCGACACTGTGGCTCATGAGCGCCGTGATGGACAGAGTGATCGAACGGCCCGTCTGGCGTCGCCGGCGGACCCTGATCGTGGGCGGCGCCCTGGCGGCCGTCCTCTCCACGCTCGGCCTGGGCGTCGCGGTGCTGGGCGAGGTCAAGTCTAGCGTCCGCGTGCCGGCCCAGACCGTGACGCTGGGGACCGTCGAGCGCGGGGTCTTCCACGACTTCGTGGTCTTGCGCCCCACTGCCCAGCCGAAGGACGTGATCTACCTCGACGCGCTGGAGGGCGGGCAGGTGCAGGAGGTGCTCGCCCAGGCCGGCGACATGGTCGCCGCCGGCCAGCCGCTGCTGCGCTTCCGCAACACCGAGCTGGAGCTGGAGGTCCTCGACCGCGAGGGCCGTCTGGTGGAATCGATCACCCAACTTCAGACCTACGAGAAGCAACTCGAGGACGCCCGCGTGGCCAACGAGAAGGCCGCCGCCCAGATCGCCTACGACATCACCCGCCTGCAACGCACCGCCGAGCGCCGCGACGCCCTGGTGGCCAAGGGCTACGTCAGCCGCGACCTCTATGACCAGGTCCACGACGAGCTCGACCACAATCGCAAGCTTCTGCCGCTGCAGACGGTGTCCAACGCCGAGCAGGATGCGCTGCGCAGGCGCCAGATCCCGCAAATCCAGAGTGAACTCGGCACCTTGCAGGAAAGTCTGAAAGTCACGCGCGGCAAGCTCGACAGCCTGGTGGTCCGCGCGCCGGTGGCCGGGCGCCTCACCGACATGGACATCAAGGTCGGCGAAATCCGCAACCGCGGCCAGCGCCTGGGCCAGATCGTCGCCGATACCGGCTTCAAGCTGCAGGCTCAGATCGACGAGTATTTCCTGGACCGTATCCGCGTCGGGCAGACCGGCCTCGTGACCGTCGAAGGCCGCGACGTGCCCGTGCGCGTGACCCGCGTCGACCCCCAGGTGAAGAACGCGACCTTCCAGGTGGATCTCGCCTTCGAAGGCGCCATGCCGCACGGCCTCCTCCCTGGCCAGGCCCTGGAGGGCCGGTTGACGCTTGGCGGCGATCGGCCGGCCCTCATTTTACCCGCGGGCCCGTTCCTGGAGCGCACCGGCGGCGACTGGGTCATGGTGGCGGATCGGGGCGGCGGTCATGCTGACCGGCGCCGCGTCAAGATCGGCCGTCGCAGCGCCGAACAGGTCGAGGTGCTGAGCGGCCTGACACCCGGCGAACAGGTGATCACCTCGGACTACGCGGCCTTCGAGAAGGTCGATCGCGTCACTTTGACGAAGCCATAGGGGGCACGGATGCTCAAGCTCACGAACGTCAGCAAGATCTACCGGACCGCCGAGGTCGAGACCCTGGCGCTGAACGACATCTCCATCGAGGTGGGGGCCGGGGAGTTCGTCGCCGTCATGGGGCCGTCCGGCTGCGGCAAGTCGACCCTGCTCAACATGCTGGGCCTGCTCGACACGCCCACCAGCGGCGCCTTCGAGTTCTTCGGCCAGGAGGTCGCCCGGCGCTCCGAGGCCGAGCTGACCGCGCTGCGCTGCGAACGCATCGGCTTCGTGTTCCAGAGCTTCAACCTGATCGACGACCTGAGCGTGGCCGAGAACGTCGAGGTGGCCTTGCTCTACCGCAAGGTGCCCTCGGCCGAGCGTCGCCGCCGCGTCGCCGAGGCGCTGGAGACGGTCGGCATGGGCCACCGCGCCAAGCACCGCCCGCAACAGCTCTCCGGCGGTCAGCAGCAGCGCGTGGCGGTGGCCCGCGCCCTGGTCTCCAATCCCAGCCTGATCCTCGCCGACGAGCCCACCGGCAACCTCGACACCATCAACGGCGAGGCGGTGATGGCCATGCTGACCGCCGCCGCCGAAAGCGGTGTCACCGTGGTGATGGTCACCCACTCCCTGGCCCATGCCGCCGCGGCGCAACGCACCATCAAGCTGCTGGACGGCCGCGTGGTCTCCGAAACCCTGCTCGCGGCCTGAGAGGAAGATCCGATGTTCGGCAACTACCTAGCCGCGGCGCTCCGCAATCTGCGGCGCAACGGAGTCTATGCGGCGATGACGGTCGCGGGACTGGCCGTGGCCTTCGCCTCCGCCATCCTGATCGGCCTCTACCTGCGCCACGAGCTGACCTACGACCAGTTCATCCCGGGGCACGACCGCGTGTTCCTCCTGAGCGAGTCCCTCGAGACGCAGGCCAAGCCCAAGTACAGCATCGACTTCACCTCCGGGCGGCTGTCCGCCGACCTGAAGCCCGTCTTGCCGGGGGTGCAGTACTACGCCCGGCTGGGCGCGAGCGGGTTCCCGCCGGTGATCCGCCGCGGCGACGTCAGCATGAGCGAGCGCCTGTTCGCCTCGGTCGATCCGGACTTCTTCAAGGTGCTGCCGATGCCGGTAGTCGCCGGCGATCCGGCCACGGCGCTGGACGCGCCCGACGGCGTCGTGCTCACCCGAACCATGGCCCGGAAGTTCTTTGGCCGCGACGCGCCCCTGGGCGGGGTGCTGCTGATTGACGGCCGGCCCGCGCGCGTGACCGCGGTGATCGAGGACCTGCCGTCCAACAGCCATCTCAACTACGAGGTGTTCGGCTCGTCGAGGTCGCCCACGTCCGTCCTCTGGAAGCTCTATGCGGCGGGCTACTCCTCGAATTCGAACATGACCTACGTCCGCCTCAAACCCGGCGTGTCGGCCGCCTCGATGGAGGGCGCCCTCCAGGCCTTCGTCGACTCGCGCATCCTGACCGAGATGCGCGCGCAGAATCCCGATGACAGGGTCGGCCGCGTGTCGATGCACCTGAAGCCGCTGACGTCGATCCATCTCGATCCCGCCGACGGCGGCGACCCGAAGCCCGGGGCGGACGTCAAGGTGCTGGCCGGGATCGGCATCATCGGCGTGCTGATCGTGGTCGTCGCGGCGATCAACTTCGTCACCCTGATGACCGCGCGGGCGTCCCGACGCGCCGTGGAGGTGGGCGTGCGCAAGGCGCTGGGCGCCCAGCGCCGGGACCTCGTCGTCCAGTTCATGGGCGAGGCGATGATCTACGTCCTGGTCGCCCTCGTCCTGGCCGTCGCCCTGGCGGAGCTCCTGCTGCCCGCGGTCAGCGCCGCCCTGCAGCGCAAGATCGCCTTCGACTACCTGACCGACCCCCAGCTCCTGGCGGTGATGATCGGCGTCTCCGTGGTGACCGCGCTGCTGGCGGGGCTCTACCCGGCCCTCGTCCTGTCGTCGTTCCGGCCCTCGTCGGTCCTGAAGGGCGGCCCGATTGCGGCGGCAGGCGGCGGGGGCGTCCGCGAAGCCCTGGTGGTGGCGCAGTTCGCCGTGCTGGTCGCGCTGCTCTTTGCGGCCCTGACGATCTACCGGCAGACCGCCTTCGCGCTCAGGGACGCCAGCCACACCAACAGCGACCAGGTGCTGATGCTTTTCGCCTCGCCCTGCACCGACGCGTTGCGGGACGCCGTGCGCGCCGTGCCGGGGGTTCAGCGCGCGGCCTGTTCGTCGGTAGCGGCCGTCGGCCTGGGCTCCAGCAACGACATGAGCTTCGCCAATGGGCGCAAGGCGATGCTCGGCTCCACCGCGGTCGATTTCGGGTTCTTCGAGGTCTACGGGATCAAGCCGGTCGCCGGTCGCTTTCCGGACGAGGCCCGGCCGGGCGACGACGGCGCCAGGCTCGGTGAGCGTTCGCCGCCCATCGTGCTGAACGAAACCGCGGTGCGCGAACTCGGCTTCAAGTCAGCTCAGGCCGCGCTCGGCCAGCAGGTGATCTGGCACTTCAATCCGCACTTCTCGATGGAGAACATGACCGCGCCGGGCCCATCCCAGGCCTCTGAGGTGATCGGCGTGGCGCCCGACTTCACCTTCGGCACCGTTCGTCAGAAGATCCCCGCCACCTTCTTCTATGTGGGCCCGAAGACCGACATGCTCAATTCGGTGGCGCTCAACATCAAGCTGAACGCCGCCCATCCCGCGGAGACCGTGAAGCAGATCGACAAGGTCTGGGCGAAGATGAGCGGCGGCGCCCCGCTGCAGCAGTATTTCGCCAACCAGTTCCTGCTCATCAAGAACTACATCGACAACGTGATCCAGGGGGGCTTCATCGCCATCTGCGCCCTGATCGCCGTGTCGATCGCTTGCCTCGGCCTGTTCGCGCTCTCGGCCTACACGGCGGAGCGCCGGACCAAGGAGATCGGCATCCGCAAAGCCATGGGCGCCAGGTCGTCTGACATCCTGCGCCTGCTGCTGTGGCAGTTCGCCAAGCCGGTGCTCTGGGCCAATGTGCTGGCCTTGCCGGTGGCCTGGTTCGCCATGGACAGCTGGCTGAAGGGCTTCGCCTATCACGTGGACCTGACGCCCTGGACTTTCGTGGCCGCGGCCAGCGCCGGCGTGGTCATCGCCCTGGCGACGGTGTTCTTCCACGCCCTGCGCGTCGCCCGCGCTCGGCCGGTGAGCGCGCTGCGTTACGAGTGAGCGCTGGCGAGCGTGACGAACAGTTCGCTCTCGATCAGCCACTGGCCGGTGACCTTGCGCCAGGCGGCCATGTAGGCGCCTGAGACGCCGCCGCCCGTCCAGCGGCCGGTCTCGGCGGCGCGCTCGCCCGCGGCGTCCGGCTCGATCCGATCCGGCGTGCGGACGTACGGAACGAAGCCCGGCTCGCGGAACTGGGCCGCGAAAGCCTCCACGATGGCGTCGGCGCCGAGGATCAGCCCGCCGTCGCCGGTGATCAGCTTCGCGTCGGCCAGGAAGAAGGGGCGCAGGCGCTGGGCCTCGCGTCCGGCGATCAGCTTGTTGGTCAGACGCCGGCGCGCCGCGATGGCGTCTTCCGGCGTCGCCACGGGATCAGGCGGGATCCGCCGCCAGGCGCTTGTCGAGATAGGCGCCGACCCGCTGTTCCACGTCCGGCAAGTTTTCCATCCAGAAGTGGCTGGCCCCGTCGACCACGTCGTAGTCGATGACGATGCCCTTCTGGGTGCGCAGCTTGGAGACCACGCGCTCCACCTCGATCGGCGGCACCACGCTGTCGTTGCCGCCGTGCAGGATCAGGCCCGACGCCGGGCAGGGCGCCAGGAACGAGAAGTCGTAGGCGTTGGTCGGCGGCGACACCGAGATGAAGCCGTCGGTCTCCGGCCGGCGCATCAGCAGCTGCATGCCGACCCAGGCGCCGAACGAATAGCCGGCCACCCAGCACTGCGAGGCGGCCGGGTTGGTGGACTGCAGCCAGTCCAGCGCCGTGGCCGCGTCCGCCAGCTCGCCGATGCCGGAATCGAACTCGCCCTGGCTGCGGCCCACGCCGCGGAAGTTGAACCGCAGCACCGAGAAGCCGCGCTTCATGAACAGGTGGAAGAGCTGAACCGTCACCGGGTTGTTCATCTGGCCGCCCGCCTTGGGATGCGGGTGCAGGATCAGCGCGACGGGGGCCGTCTCGCTCTTGCCCTGGGAATATCGGCCTTCGATCCGCCCGGCGGCGCCGGTCAGAACCACTTCTGGCATACGAACCTCTTCACATCGGGGCCGGATTGAGGGCCCTGGAATACTTGACTACTGCGCTGGGTCTTCCTAAGTCGCAACCTTCCGGCCAGACCGGTCCCGCGCAAGGCGGCGGCTAATAACATAGGGCCGTCGGAAAACGCGAGAAAACTGAACAGGGCTCGCCCAAGGACCAAAGACCATGCGTCTGTCCACCAAAGGCCGTTACGCCGTCATGGCCATGGCCGACCTGGCCAGGCGCCAGGCCGAACCTTGCCGCGCCGTGGCGCTGGCCGAGATCGCCGCGCGCCAGGAAATCTCGCTCTCCTATCTCGAGCAGCTCTTCGCGCGCCTGCGCCGCAAGGGCCTGGTGCAGAGCGCCCGGGGTCCCGGCGGCGGCTATCGCTTGGCCCGCACTGCCGCGGAGACCTCCATCGCCGACATCGTCCACGCCGTCGACGAGCCGCTGCGCGCCACCCGCTGCGCCGTCCAGGGCAAGGGCTGCATGCTGAAGGGCGAACGCTGCCTGACCCACGACCTGTGGGCCGACCTGGGCGACCGGATCGAGGACTATCTGGCGTCCGTGAGCCTGGCCGATGTGATCGGCGGCCGCCTCCGGGCGCCCAAGATCGCAGGCGGGGTCGCCGCATGACGAAGCCTGCCGTCTATCTCGACCACAACGCCACCGCCGTGGTGCGGCCCGAGGCCCGCGCGGCCATGGCGCATGCGCTGGAGGTGGGCGGCAACCCGTCGTCGATCCACGCCGCCGGCCGCGCCGCCCGCGCCATGGTCGAGCAGGCCAGGGACCAGGTCGCGGCCCTGATCGCCGCACCGGCGTCGACCGTCATCTTCACCTCCGGCGGCACCGAGGCCAACGCCATCGCTATCGAGAGCGCTGTGGCGGCGGGCTCGAAGCGCCTGATCGTCTCCGCCGTGGAGCACGACAGCGTCCAGGAGACCTCCCGGGTGTTGGGCGTCGCGGTCGAGGTCCTGCCGGTGACCGCCAGCGGCGAGGCCGACCTCGCCTGGCTGAAGGCTCGTCTCGCCGCCTGGGACGCCGCCGACGGCAAGCCGTTCGTCGCCCTGATGCTGGCCAATAATGAGACCGGCGTGATCCAGCCGGTCGCCGAGGCCGCCGAGCTGGTCCGCGCCGCGGACGGCTGGCTGCACGTCGACGCCATCCAGGCCGCCGGCAAGATCCCCGTCGACAGCCGCGCCCTGGGCGCCGACACGCTCAGCATCTCCGCCCACAAGATCGGCGGGCCGCAGGGCGTCGGCGCGCTCACCTTCGGACCCCGCGCCACCCTCTCGCGCCGCCAGCACGGCGGCGGGCAGGAACGCGGCCGCCGCGGCGGCACCGAGAACGTGCCCGGCATCACCTCCTTCGGCGCGGCCGCCGCCGAGGCGCTGAAGGGCCTGACCGAGTATCAGAGCCGCGCCGCCTGGCGCGACGCCGTCGCCCAGCGCCTCAAGGCCGAGGGCGGCGTGGTGATGGGCGAGGCCGCGCCGCGCCTGCCCAACACGCTCTCCATCGCCACGCCCGGCTTCCCGGCCGACGTGCAGGTCATGGGCCTGGACCTGGCCGGGGTGATGGTCAGCGCCGGGTCCGCCTGCTCGTCCGGCAAGGTGAAGGCCTCGCCGGTTCTGGAAGCCATGGGGCAGGGCGATCTCGCCGGCTGCGCCATCCGGGTCAGCGGCGGCTGGAACACGACGCAGGCCGACTGGGACCGCTTCGTCGAGGCCTGGCGCGAGGCCCGCGCCCGCCACGCCGCGCGCCATCCCGAACCGGCGGGAGCCGCCTGATGGCCGCGGTCACCAAGACGGTCGAGCAGGTCGCGGGCCTTGAGAAGTACAAGCACGGCTTCGTCACCGACATCGAGCAGGACTTCGCGCCCAAGGGCCTGAACGCCGACATCGTCCGCTTCATCTCGGCCAAGAAAAACGAGCCGCAGTGGATGCTGGACTGGCGCCTGGAGGCCTTCGAGCGCTGGCAGGCCATGGATGAGCCCGACTGGGCCAAGGTCTCCTTCCCGAAGATCGACTACCAGGACAGCTACTACTACGCCGCGCCCCGCCAGAAGGCGGCGCTGAAGAGCCTGGACGAGGTCGACCCGGACATCCTGGAGACCTACAAGAAGCTGGGCATCCCGCTGCGCGAGCAGGAGGTGCTGGCGGGCGTCGAGGGCGCGCCGCGCTATGCCGTCGACGCCGTGTTCGACAGCGTCTCCGTGGTCACCACCTTCAAGAAGGAACTGGCCGCGGTCGGGGTGATCTTCTGCTCCATGAGCGAGGCGATCCGCGAGCACCCGGAGCTGGTGAAGCAGTACCTGGGCTCGGTCGTGCCGGTCAGCGACAACTACTTCGCCTGCCTCAACGCCGCGGTCTTCTCCGACGGCAGCTTCGTCTACGTGCCGCCGGGCGTGCGCTGTCCGATGGAGCTCTCGACCTACTTCCGGATCAACGCCGAGAATTCCGGCCAGTTCGAGCGCACCCTGATCATCGCCGACAAGGGGGCCTACGTCTCCTACCTGGAGGGCTGCACCGCCCCCATGCGCGACGAGAACCAGCTGCACGCCGCGGTGGTCGAACTGGTGGTCCTGGACGACGCCGAGATCAAATATTCCACGGTCCAGAACTGGTATCCGGGCGATCCGGAGACCGGCAAGGGCGGCATCTACAACTTCGTCACCAAACGAGCCGACTGCCGCGGCGACCGCTCGAAGGTCTCCTGGACCCAGGTCGAGACCGGCTCGGCGATCACCTGGAAGTACCCCTCCTGCGTCCTGCGCGGCGACGGCGCCTCGGGCGAGTTCTATTCCATCGCCATCACCAACGGCCGCCAGCAGGCCGACACCGGCACCAAGATGATCCACCTGGGCGCCAACACCCGCTCGCGCATCATCTCCAAGGGCATCAGCGCCGGGCGCTCGTCCAACACCTATCGCGGCCTGGTCTCGGCGCACCCCAAGGCCAAGGGCGCGCGCAACTTCACCCAGTGCGACAGCCTGCTGATCGGCAAGCACTGCGCGGCGCACACCGTGCCCTACATCGAGGCCCGCAACGGCCAGACCAAGTTCGAGCACGAGGCCACCACCACGCGCCTGTCGGAAGACCAGCTGTTCTACGTGATGCAGCGCGGGCTCAGCCAGGAAGAGGCGGTGCAGCTGCTGGTCAACGGCTTCGTCAAGGACGTGCTGCAGGAGCTCCCCATGGAGTTCGCGGTCGAGGCCCAGAAGCTGGTCGCCATCTCCCTGGAAGGGAGCGTCGGATGACAGGCGTTCCTGCAGACATTCACGACTACGAGGCTCCGGATGCGGAGGGCTTCCCAATCCGGAAAAATGACGACGTGGTGACGCTGCGAGCGCTTGCGGCGACCGGCCGTGGCAATTGCCCCAGTTTGCCACCGGAAATCCCGGCAGGCGTGCGGGCGACGGCGATCATGCCATTGGATGAGCTGACCGGCCTATTCGAGATCGAATGCTATTTGCCGGACGGTCGATTTGCGTTCGCTTCCGAGGTCGCGGCGCAGCTGCGGCTATTCCGGACGAGGGAAGACAAACTGGCGAGGGCTGTTCAGTGAGCGCGCCGACCCGCCGCAAGAGCCCGCCGTCCACCCTGTCGCTGCGCCACGCCTTCGAGGTCGAGCAGGCGCGCCGCGAGGCCGAACGCTACGCCCGCGAGGAGGCCGAGCGCCGCCAGCAGGAAGAGGACCTCGGCCGCGCCGAGCAGCTCTATGACGCCGTCATCGGCGACCCGGACTTCCTGAAGGCCCACGGCCTGACGGTCGACTGGCGCCGCTACACCGTGCTGATCGAGGGCGCCGACTTCCGCATCCGCACCTATTTCGAGGCCGGCGAGGCCAGCGTCGCCATCGGCGACAAGCGCCAGGTCGCCACCACCGGCGCCGCCGCACCCGTGAAGCGCGAAGAGGTCGGCAGCGTCGCCGACGCCCTTCGCGTCATCGCCCAATTCCTGGCTGACGAGATCCATTGATGCTGAGCGTTTCCAACCTCCACGCCACCGTCGGCGGCAAGGAGATCCTGAAGGGCCTGACCCTGGAGGTCCCGGCCGGACAGGTGCACGCCATCATGGGGCCGAACGGGGCGGGCAAGTCGACGCTCTCCTACGTGCTGACCGGCCGCGACGGCTACGAGGTGACGCAAGGCTCGGCGACGCTGGACGGCGAGGACCTGCTGGCGCTGGCTCCCGACGAGCGCGCCGCGCGCGGCCTCTTCCTGTCCTTCCAGTATCCGCTGGAGATCCCCGGCGTCCCGGCGCTGACCTTCATCCGCACCGCGCTGAACGCCCAGCGCCGCGCGCGCGGCGAGGACGAGATCACCGCGCCCGCCTTCCTGAAGCTCGCCCGCGAGCAGGCCGCCGCGCTCAAGATCGACTTCGAGATGCTGAAGCGCGCGCTGAACGTCGGCTTCTCGGGCGGTGAGAAGAAGCGGATGGAAATCCTTCAAATGGCGATGCTTTCGCCGCGCTTCCTGATCCTCGACGAGACGGACAGCGGCCTCGACATCGACGCCCTGCGGATCGTGGCCGACGGGGTCAATGCGCTGCGCAGCCCTGAGCGCGCCATGCTGGTGATCACCCACTACCAGCGCCTGCTGGACTACATCACGCCGGACGCCGTCCACGTGCTGGCCGGCGGCCGCATCGTCGCCTCGGGCGGCCCGGAGCTGGCCCACGAGCTCGAGGCCAGCGGCTACGAACGCTACGAGAAGGCGGCGGCTTGAGCCTGTCCACCGCCATACGCGACCGCGACGTCGCCCAGCTGCCGTCCCGGCGTGACGAGGACTGGCGCTGGACGGACCTGCGCGGCCTGATCCGCCTGCTGCCGCCGCCGTCATCGCCCATCGAGGGCGACCTGGGCGAAGGCGTGTTCGACGAGCTGGTGCAGCGCAAGATCGTCGTCGCCAATGGGCGCGGCGAGGCGGTGATCGACGTCCCCGCCGGCGAGACCTCCTGGGTCGCCTTGCGCTTCCTCTCCAGGAGCGACGGGACCCATGCCGCCAACGCCACGATCAAGGTCGGCGCCGGGGCGACCCTGCACCTCTTCGAGACCTACGAAGGCGAGGGCGGCTACGTCACCCAGACCACGCTCAGCTTCTCGCTGGGCGAGGGCGCGGCTGTGGAGCGCATCGTGCTGGCCGCCGACAGCCCGAACGGCGTCTCGGTCAGCCAGGCGGAAGTGTCGCTCGCCCCGCGCGCCGATTTCGCCCAGACCGTGATGACCTCCGGCGGCCGGCGCCAGCGGATCGAGACGCGCGTCGCCCACCCCGGCGGCCACGCCAGCCTGCGCCTGGACGGCGTCTACCTGCTGGCCGACAAGGCCCATGCGGACCTGACCACCGTGGTCACTCACGGCGGCGTCGACGGGATCACCGAGCAGCTCACCAAGGGCGTGGTCCGCGACCAGGCCCGCGGCGTCTTCCAGGGCCGGATCGTGGTCGCCGAGGGCGCCGACCGCACCGACGCCAAGATGGGCCACCACGCGCTCATCCTCTCCGACAAGGCCGAGGTTGACGCCAAGCCGGAGCTGGAGATCTACGCCGACGACGTGGCCTGCGCGCACGGCAATACGGTGGGCGCGCTCGACGAGGACGCCCTGTTCTACGCCCGCCAGCGCGGCATGAACGAGGCGGAAGCCCATGCCCTGCTGACCGAGGCCTTCATCGGCCAGGTGATCGACCGCATCGACCAGGACGAGGCCCGCGACGTGGTCCGCGCCTGGGCGGCTGAGCGGCTGAGGGCGTGAGCATGGCCTTCGACGCCGAGGCGATCCGCAAGCAGTTCCCGATCCTGGCCCGCCAGGTGAACGGCCATCCGCTGGTCTATCTGGATAGCGCCGCCTCGGCCCAGAAGCCGCGGGCGGTGATCGACGCCATGGTCCGCGCCATGGAGCACAGCTACGCCAACGTCCACCGCGGCCTGCACACCCTCGCCAACGAGACCACCGAGGCCTACGAGGCCGCCCGCAAGTCCGTCGCCCGCTTCATCGGCGCGGCGCCGACCGAGGTCGTGTTCACCAAGGGCGGCACCGAAGCGATCAACCTGGTGGCCTCGGGCCTGGGC
>JACXTT010002750.1_pt1 | contig 27604 bp, 23 predicted proteins | sample 9270951 | NCBI WGS metagenome assembly JACXTT01 (sample SAMN15532306, study PRJNA645909) | rock metagenome | isolation source: weathered quartz diorite | place: Puerto Rico | collected 2017-06-21 | reverse complement strand
TTCCCCGTTATTTTTTCCCTCAGAAAAAAATTATCCCTTTCCGTAGCCGGCTTCGGCGCACCCGGCCATTTTTCCTTTTGGCTTTTACCTCGATAACTGCGTCCTTTGCCCAATCCCCCACTTCCGGCACCGCCACCCTCCACGAAATCCACGCAGACGGCGCGAAAAGACTCACTGAACCTCAAATCATCGCCCTCACCGAACTTCAACTAAACTCCACTGTGGATCGCGATGCCCTCCAGGCCGCCGCCGACAGGCTTGTTCGCACTGGCCTCTTCGCCCACGTCAAATACGATTTCCACACTCGCGGTGACGAACTCACCGTAAATTTCCATGTAGAAGAAAACTTCCTTCTCCCAGCCTTCTTCGACAATGTTCCCTGGTTTGATGATTCGGAAATCGCCGCCGCCATCCGCGCAAAAAATCCCTCCTACGACGGCACACTACCCGCGTTCGGCCCGCTCGTTGATGAAGCCGCCGACGCCATCAAATCCCTTCTCGCCACTCACAAACTCGACGTAAGCGTCGAGCATCAAGTCATGTCCAATCCTATTGGCGACGGCAACGTGCAATCTTTCTCAATCGAAGGCGCCTCCCTTCTGATTTCTTCCATCGGCTTCGGCGATCCTTCGCTCGATGAAGACCGTGCCATTCAGGCACATCTCGCCGAACTCCGCGGCAAACCATACTCGCGCCTCGCCATAGACATTTTTCTCACCGAACAAGTCCGCCCCGGCTATCTCAAAAAAGGCTATCTCCGACTGAAGCTCGGTCCGCCGCAGGTTCGCCTTACAGGCGCCCCCACGCAAAAACTCCCTGACAAAATTCCTGTCTACATTCCCGTTGAGGCCGGCCCCGTCTATCACTTCACTGGCGTTCAGTGGTCCGGCAATTCACTCATTCCCACGGACGACATCAACGTTGTCTTCGGACTCAAGCCAAACGACGTCGCCGATGGCGAAAAAATCTTCTCTGGTTGGGATCGCGTACAGGAAGAATACGGCCGCCGCGGCTATCTTGATGCAAAGGTCGAGCCGGTCGAGTCGTTCGACGATTCAGCCCACACCGTTTCTTACAAAGTGCGCATCACCGAAGGCGGGCAATTCAAAATGGGCGGCTTCGTTCTCACTGGCCTTTCCGTCGCCGGCGAGCGCAAAATCCGCGAAACATTCCCAATCCAGGCGAATGAGCTCTTCGACAAATCCAAATTCGAAAATTATCTCTCGCGTTTGCAAAACAAACCCGCGCAAATCTTCGGCGATCTTCCCGTCCACTACGACAACGTCGGCCACTGGCTTCGCACGGACCCCGACAAAGGCACCGTCGACGTCCTCCTCGACTTCAAATAATCTGATATTCCTGAGCTATACTTTTGTTGTGAGCTCCGTCATTCAAATTCGTCTCGACGAATCTTCCTCTCCCTCGCCTGAGCAAAAGGAATCCCAACTCCTCTCCAATCTCGCAGAACTTCCTTCCCTCATCGTCGCCCTCTCCGGCGGAGCCGACTCCGCCTACCTCGCCTGGGCCGCACACAAAGCTCTCGGGGACCGCGCACTCTCGGTCACAGCAATCTCTCCTAGTTATTCCACGCACGACCGCGACCAACTCACTTCTTTCCTCCAACAATTCTCCATTCGCCACGAATTCGTCGAAACTCACGAAATGGAAAACGCCTCTTACCGCGCGAACGCGGGCGATCGCTGTTACTTCTGCAAGGACGAACTCTTCTCCGTCCTCGACCAACTCGCCGCCGCACGCAATATCTCCGCCATCGCCTACGGCGTCAACGCCGACGACACGCTCGACTTCCGCCCAGGCCATCGTGCCGCCACCGAGCATCACGTCCTCGCGCCGCTCCTCGATGTCGGCCTCCGCAAATCCGAAATCCGCGAACTTTCGCGCCGCGCCAACCTTCCGACATGGGATCGCCCCGCGTCCGCTTGCCTCGCCTCCCGCGTTCCCTACGGCACCGAAGTCACGCCCGAGCGCCTCTCTCTCATCGACCGCGCCGAAGCCGCCCTCCGCGACCTCGGCTTCCGTCAATTCCGTGTCCGTCTCCACGACAGGCTCGCCCGTGTCGAAATCGCCCGGGAGGAACTCCCTCGCGCCCTTACTCCCGACATGGCCGCCGCCATCAACACACGCCTCAAAGCCGCCGGCTTCCTCTACGTCTCGCTCGACCTCGAAGGCTACCGCCAAGGCTCGCTCAACGATGCCCTGTCGAAGCCGTTGTAGGAGCCGCTCCTTGCCCCGAGCGAAGTCGTGTCCGAAGCGCGCCTTCCAACGGAACATTCCCCTTCCATTTTCCGTACCTATCCATGTCAGCCCAAAGCGCGTATCCTAGCGCTGGAGAACCAATGCGCTCTCGCACAATCTATCTATCGGCCCTTCTTACAGCATCCGCCGCGCTCGCCGCTTGTGGCATCGGGCCTACGGAGCAAGGCTCTTTTGAGCGCACTTTCCCTGTCTCCGGTCCCTTGCGCCTCGAACTTTCCAACAGCTCCGGCTCCGTCCGCATCAGCGGCACTGCTAGCGGCAAAGTCCACATTCACGCGGAAGTCAGCGCGGGCTCCTTCTTCGGTAGCGCAAGAGAAGAATTGAAAAGGGTTATTGACAATCCCCCCATCGAACAGCGCACCGGTCTGATCCGCATCGGCAAGGATTTCAGCAGTTTCCGCAACACCTCCATTTCCTACACGATTGAAGTTCCGCAGGAAACCGAACTCGCCATCTCCGTAGCCAGCGGCTCGCAGGACATTCAACATGTCAAGGGCCCCGTAACCGTCGACTCTGCGTCGGGCGAAGTCAGCGTCGAAAACGTCGATCGCACCGTGCAAATTAAATCCGCCAGCGGCTCCATCCACGTTCGGAATCTTGGGGACGACGCGCGCATCCACAGCGCTTCCGGCAGTATAGAGGCCAATTCCGTCAAAGGCGATCTTCGTGCCCACGCGCTTTCCGGCTCCATCAACATCAGTTCTCCCGGCGGCCGCGTTGAAGCCGACACCGCGAGCGGATCCGTCACCGTCGCTGGTGCCAACAACGACGTAAAAGCCGGCAGCGCTTCCGGCAGAATCAAAGTCGCCGGCAATCCCGTCGGCAACAGCTACTGGCATCTGAAAACCGTTTCCGGCAGCGTCGAAGTCTCCGTCCCGAAAGACGCCGGCTTCCATCTTTCCGCCGAAGCCGTCTCCGGACAAATTCGCGCCGACCTCCCCATCGTCATCGAGGATCAGGACAAGCACTCCCTCCGCGCTCACGTCGGCACTCCCGGCGGCCGCGTTGAAGTCCGCACCGTCTCCGGCGGCATCCACGTCCAACCTTCTTCCTAGTGGAATAGACTTTAGTCTGTTCTTGTAGGGCCGGCTTTCCGAAGCCGGCCTTTCTCGGACTGCGGCTTGTCCCGCCTGCCCTGAGCGGAGCCGAAGGAAGCGTGGCCGAGGGGCGGCTTGCCGCCGCTTTTGCGGCGTGGCCCCCAACTCAATTCGCTCGCTATCCAAAATCCAGAGCGTGTCATCCCGACCGAAGTGGCCCCGTTTTTTCCTGCGCGCGGTGTTTTGCGCGCGGGGCCACGGAGCGGAGGGATCTTGGCTCTATGTCAAATTCTCCTTTGGTCGCTGTGACCATCTACTCCCATTCGTATAAAATCACTCGATGTTTCGAATCTGCTCCGCCGCCCTGTTCCTTCTTCTCGCTCCCTCTCTCTTCGCGAAAACCACTTCACAAAATCCTCCCCCCGCCTCGAAAAAACCCGCCGTTCCAAAACCTCTCTCTCCCTCCGACGAGCTTCAGCAAGCCATCGAAGCCGCCGGCAACGACCGCGCTGCCCTCGTGCGCAATCTCGAAAGCTTTCTCCTGAAATACCCTCAGGCCCGTGAGCGCCCGCAAATCTTCCGCGCCCTCGTCGAAGCCTGCCTCCAGCTCCGCGACACTCCAAAAGCCGCCTCTTACGCCGAGCGACTCGTCTCCATTACTCCTGAAGACATGTCCATCACGCTCCTCGCCATACAGCTCCTCGAAAAAACCGGCGATGATCCCGCTCTCCGCCGTGCCATCACTTACTCCTCACGCGTTATTTCTTACGTGGAAAACTCCTCGGACAACGAAAAATCTCCCCGCGTCTCTCCAGAAGAATGGGCCACCCAGAAAAAGCGTGACGAATCCGCAGTTCTCCTCGTCCGCGCGCGCCTTGAATCCAAACTCCGCGACACAGCCTCCGCCCGCAAAGACGCCGCCGTCAGCTACGCTCTCCTCCCCAACTCCGCCGCGGCGGAAAAACTCGGTGAACTCGACGAACTCGAAAAAAAATATCCTTCCGCAATCACCGAATACGCCCGCGCTTTCTCTCTTCTCGATTCCTCCGTCAAAAATGAACGTCGCCGTGAGCTACGCCAAAAACTCGGCAACGTCTGGCGCCTCGCGCACGGTTCCGATACGGGCCTGGGCGATTTTCTCCTCGCCACCTTCGACGAAGTCTCCTCCTCCTCTGCACCAAAGCCAAAGCGCAACGCTGGCGCAAAAGAGCCCTTCGATTTCGTCCTTCGCAAAGCTCCCTCAGGCGACGCCTATCCGCTCGCTCAACAAAAAGGGAAAATTCTAGTCGTGAATTTCTGGGCGACGTGGTGTGGTCCTTGCCGCGCTCTCGAGCCCTTTTACGAAAAAGTCGCCGCCGAATTCCGCGACGACCCGAACGTCCTCTTCCTCGCCGCCGATTGTGACGACGACGAATCCCTCGTCGCTCCCTACCTGGAAGAGGCCAAGCCCCGCACCACCACCGTCTTCGCCGACGGCCTCGACGATCTCTTCCGCGTCGAAGCCTTCCCTACCGTCATCGTCCTTGACCGCTCCGGCAAAATCTCCTACCGCTCCGACGGCTTCGGCGACGCTTCCTTCGTCACCGAACTCTCTGCCGCCGTCCACCGCGCCCTCTCCACCGCCGCAAACGCAACTCTTTCCCCCGCTCCTTCCAACTTCTAACCATGGGCGCCTTGCACAGCTCTGTCATTCCGAACCCAACTCAGTGTCCCGGTGCCCTAAGTTCGCTTTTTGAACCTAGGGCTTAGGTTGCTCTGACAGTTGCAGGGCAGCTTTTGCCCTGCGGCTTTCTCGGGGTGGCCTACCGTTGCGCGTTGGTTTTGGCAAGGATGGGCCCCTCTTTCTTTCGTCAGGCGACGAACGCAGGATATCTCGAGCTCTCACCTTGTAGAGGCGCACCAACGCGCTTTGGGGAAACCAAGCCGGAAAAACGGCACTCTCAATTGTTTTATGGACAGAGGCGCGATGCGGAGGCCATGTGAGTGACGATTCCGTACCCCTGTCGCTTCCGCTGCTGCGGCTGGCCACCGGCACCTCGGAGGTCACGACTCTGTATCGCGAATTGCGGAAGCCGCTGCTGCGGTACCTTGTCTGCCTCGGATTGACGCGCGACGAGGCCCAGGACGTGGTGCAGGACGCGTTTTTGAGCTTGCATCGGCATCTTGCTTCGAATGGTGCGCAGGAGAATATCCGCGGCTGGCTGTTTCGCGTAGCGCACAACCAGGCGAGGAACCGGCAAACAAGCTACCACCGGCGCTTCGGCGAGCCCATCGACGGCGAAATGGATTTCCTGGCGGACGAAGCGAACCCAGAACAGCGGGTCCTGGAGAAGGAAAAGTTCCGGCGTCTTGCGCGTGCGATTCGATTGCTGACGGAGTCCGAGCGGGAGTGCCTGCTGCTGAGGGCCGGGGGATTGCGTTACCGGGAAATCGGAGAAGTCCTGGGAATGGCGACGTCCACGGTGGGAGACACCGTGGAACGCGCCATCAAGAAGTTAGCGGAGAAATGCGATGTGTGAGGTTCAAGCGAAATTAGTGGCCTGGCTCGACCACGAGCTTTTGGCAGACGAGGCGGAGGTCGTGGAGCGCCACGTCGGAGGTTGCGGGGAATGCCGGCGCCGAGTCGCAGCATACGCGCGGGTGAATGAAACCTTCGAGGCGTATTGCGATGCAGTGATGGCGGCTAAGACGCAACCTCGCGTTCCACGCTGGGTGCCTGTGCTGGTCGGCGCAGCTGTAGCTGCAGCCGTGCTGTTTTTCTCGTTCCCTCGGATGCGGGTCTCGCCGCCTATTCCGGCTCCCACGATTACGGCAACCGTGGCTCCCGTTCCCGCACCGCCTAGACTGGCACCTGCCCGGAACAAGACGCCGCGGAAACTGCACCTGGTTGAACAGCCGCGGGGCCAAGCTGTGAGATGGCAGCCACCGGAAGCCGCGGTGCAAATCGCTATTCCGGCGGACGCGATGTTTCCGCCGGGCACGATGCCGGCAGGAATGAATTTCATCGCGGAATTGAGTATTGCTCCAGATGGATCGGTGAGACAGGTTCGTCTGCGGCAGTAAGTTCGTTGAGTCAAAAGGAGAATCGTTACCATGAAACGCACCTTGTTCCTTGTTCTGGCAACCGCCTCGTGCGCCTTTGCGCAGGAGAAAGGGGATGTGATCTATCGGACCACCGGCCCGGTCGGTGCCGTTGCAGCCGGTTTCGATAAGGAAGGCGGTCCCGTGGTGGCTGCGCCGTATTCAGCGACGATCACGAACGAATCCATCCAAACTCTCGCGGACGGCAATCGGCTCGTGCAGAAGAGCACGGGAACCATTGCGCGGGATTCGCAGGGCCGCACGCGACAGGATACAGCTCTGCCTGCGATCGGAAACTTGTCGGCGGCGAATGCGCCGCATCTGGTTTTCATCCACGACCCGGTGGCGCAAGCCTCCTACACTTTGAATCTGACGGAAAAGACGGCACAGAAAATGCTCGCGCCTCCCCTTCCGAGTGGAGTAGGGGCCGGGCGTGCAATGGTCACGATGAGAGTCGCCGAAGGGAACGCGACGATGCAGTTGCCTCCGCCGGACGCCGATGCGATGCCGGTCACAGCGGCTGCTCCCGGGCCGGGAACGTCAGCGATGTTCTTTGAAAAGCATTTGGTTACGGCAGAACACGATCAGGGAAACGTGGAAGATCTTGGTTCTCAAACAATGGAAGGCGTCCTCGTGAACGGAACGCGGACGACGCACACGATTCCCGCAGGGCAAATCGGAAACGATAAGGCCATCACGATTGTTACGGAAGTCTGGACTTCGCCCGAGTTGAAGACCGTGATTTACAGCAAACGGAGCGACCCGCGCATGGGAGAGCAGACGTACCGCCTTACAAACATTGTGCGGACAGAACCGAGTCCATCGTTGTTTACGGTGCCCGCGGATTTCAAAATTGTGGAGGGGCCACAGACGATCTTTTTTAAGGCGGGACAATAACTGCACCGGCACGCAGCAAGAGTTGCTCGAATCTTCGGTGGCCTGGCTGGTGGAACTACAAGCTGTCCTACAAATAGCTCTTTAGGAGGTCGGGGCTTTAGCCCCGACGCACTAAGTCCGCAAGAATGGGCTTTAGCCCCTGAAGAAAGTTTTTGGACTTTGCCGCGTATTTATGAGACAGCCTTTAGATTTCACCGCACGATTCACGAAGCGAGCCTTAGTCAAAATGCAAGAACGAGAAGAGTTCCTTTTGAGTGAGGAAAAAGTAAGCCCAGCGGCTCGCACACTCAAAGTGTCTTTGACAAAGACGACGCCTTCATGGAGCGTGGCACACTTGATCGCAACTGCCGACCCCAATAGAATTATCTAGCAGGACAGCCTACCCTTTGCGCTCCTGCCCCTCGTAAAGGCTGGGCCGTTCCCCTCGGGCGCTTTCCTTCTGAACCCTTTTCACAATTCATTCGAATTAACCCATAAGTTATTTAATTGACTTTATACCTACTCTGTGCTACTCTGACGAGTGTAAGCTAGCCCAATTCGAACAGTTCTCGCTTCACTCCGCATCCCTAGCTCCCTTCCGTTCATTTTCTTGCAAAACCTCCTCCCGTTTACCCCGAGCCTCGAGGGGCAACCCCTTTCTTTTGATACTCATACAAATGCCTCGGGGATGCCGTACCTCTGCGAACGCTTTTCTTCTAACCGCAAACGGCTCACGGCAAACCTCCGGCACAGCTATCTCCTCTCCCCTCAACAACTTGCGCACACTTCGTACAAACCGTCGCGAAGAAATTCGATCCAACTCCTCTATTTTCAATCGATTGCGCACACTTGCAAAAACAATGGGGGGTGTACTCTCAAAACGCTGCTTTTTTCGCTGGAAATTCCCCGGCCACTTCTCTCGCCGCGACAATTGTGTTTACATGAATCCGCACCGTATCCTCAACCCGCCTCGCATACCCGCCTGCCAGCGCCGTCGCCACCGGCATTCCGCGCTTCCTCACCTCTTCAAACACCCGCTTGTCCCGTTCTTTCAATCCCTTTTTCGTCAGCATCAATCCGCCCAGTTGATCCTCGCAATAGGGATCCGCGCCGCCCACATAAAAAACAATGTCCGGCCGGAATTTTTCGAGCGACTCCACAACAACCGGCAACAGCGTCTCCAGGTATTCGTCATCCTCAACGCGATCGTCCATGTTCAAATCCACGTTCGATGGCGGCTTGTGCGCCGGATAATTGTTCAACTGATGAATCGAAATTGTGTAAACCGATTCGTCATTGCGGAAAATATGCGCCGTGCCGTTTCCGTGATGCACGTCAGTATCTACAACCATCGCTTTGCGAATCGCCCCATCAGCTTGCAATTTCCGGATCGCCACGGCCACGTCATGAATCGCGCAAAATCCTTCGCCATGATTCGCGAACGCGTGATGAAATCCGCCGCCCAAGTTGCATCCAAATCCGTCGCGCAGCGCGCACTGCCCCGCCAAGATCGATCCTCCCGCCGCCAGCCACACCGCCTTCGCCAGCTCCGGCGAATACGGCACTTCGAGTTTCATTATGTCGCTCGCCGTCAGCGTCCCGTTGCGCAACTTTCCAATCCACTCGCGAGTGTGGACGCGCAGCAAGTCCGCATCCGTGGCCTCTTCGGGCAGAGCAAAATCCTCCGGCACGGCAATTTCTTCCCGCAAAAGCATCAGTTGAATCAATCGGAATTTCTGCGAAGGAAAAACGTGCGGCCCAAGATTCAAATCGTAATCGGGGTGATAAACAATCTTGAAAGGCAACATTTCAATTCGCGCAGCCGAACTTAGCTCGGGCTGTTGTAGGGTCTTCTGAGACGGACCTCCTTCGATTTCAATTCTCGCGTTCGAGAATAAAATTCGGCAGCGTCAAAAGCGCCCGTGCATACTCCGAATCCCTTTGGCCGTTAATGCAAGCCTTCGCCTTTGTTGCATATTCGTGCGCAAGAATTCGCGTCTTCTGCAGCGCGCCCGATTCGTGCACCAGCGCCACCAACCGCTCCGGGCTCACACTCACGAACTCTTTTTCTTCCAAAACGCGCGCCACGAGTTCCCGCGCTTCGCGATGCCCGTTCTCCATCGCATAAATCAGCGGCAGCGTGACTTTTCCTTCTTTCAAATCGCTCAGTACAGGCTTGCCAAGCTGCTGCGCCGAAGCCGTAAAATCGAGCAGATCGTCAACCAACTGAAACGCCAGTCCCGCATACCTTCCATAATCCGCCAGCGCTTCTTCCTCTTCCCCTTCGAGTCCGCCGAGCACCGCGCCGAGCCGCGCGCATCCGCTAAACAGGCACGCCGTCTTGTGCGTCGCAAGTTTCAACGCATCTTCTTCCGTCACATCAATGCGTCCAATTTTCGCGAGTTGGATCAGTTCGCCTTCGACCATTTTTTGCGTGAGGTCAATCAGGACATCCAGAATCCGGAAATTGCGCTCTTCCAGCGCCATCTGAAACGACTGCATGTACAGCCAATCGCCGGCAAGCACGCTGCGATGATTTCCCCATCGAGAATTTGCCGATGGGCGGCCGCGCCGCGTGTCCGCACTGTCAATCACATCGTCGTGAATCAACGTCGCGCTGTGCAGCAGTTCCACAACAGCTGCAAGACGAATCGTGCCTTCTCTTCGCCTTCCTGCGTAGCGATTCGCCAGCAGCAAAAGCGCGGGGCGCATGCGTTTTCCGCCGCCGCCCAGCAAATAACTCGTAATTTCGGAAACCGGCTCGAACGCTGTTGCGCTTTGCCGCGACAGTTCCTGCTCCACCAGCAGCAGGTCTTCGCGAACCAGCTCAAAAATCTCTTTTGCCGTCAGAAGGGCGATCTCTTTTCTCCTGGTTTCCGGTGTCATCTCAGTGGGACTCCGTGGCCGTGGGCACAGGCGGCCGGGCAAGACCAAAGAAGCGCCGAAAATTCTCCGCAGTCCTGGCAGCCGTTTCTTCGGTGCTCAAGTTTCTCACACTGGCCAGCATTTTCGCCACTTCCGCGACGTACGCAGGTTCATTTCTCTTACCACGATACGGCACCGGAGCGAGATACGGGGAATCCGTTTCAATCAAAATATTTTCCATCGGCAAAGCTTTCGCAATGTCGCGCAAATTCTGCGCTTTCGGAAAGGTTGAATTTCCCGCAAAGGAAATCTGAAAGCCGATGTTCACGCCACGTTTCGCATCTTCGAGCGTGCTGGAAAAGCAGTGCAAAATTCCGCCCAGCCCGCTCGGCACCCACTCTTCTTCGAGAATTTTCATGCAATCGTCCCAAGCATCGCGGCAATGAATCACGATCGGTTTTTTCGCAGCCTTCGCGAGCTCCATTTGCTGGCGAAACACTTTCGCCTGCACGTCACGCGGCGAATGATCGTAAAAATAATCGAGCCCAATTTCCCCCCATGCAATTACTTTCGGATGTTTTGCCAGCCGCGCGAGTTCATCGAGATGAGTTTGCCTCACTTCTTTCGCTTCGTGCGGATGAATTCCGACGGTCGTGTAAATCCAGTCGTGCTGCTCGGCAAACGGCAGCGCTGCATCGAGCTTTTCCGGACCCGGCCCCGTGCCAATCGCAACCAAGGTCGACACACCTGCCGCGCGTGCTCGTTCCAACATTGCGTCGCGGTCTTCCGCAAACTGCGGAAAATCTATGTGTGTGTGAGAATCGATCAGTTCCATTCGATGGCTTGGCTTCGCGGCGCGAATTACTTCAGGCGCGCGCCGATTTCGACGTCTTCGTCGGGAAAACCAGCGAGGACGGGGCGGCCTTCCGGGCCGACCGACGCAGCGACAATCATTCCATTCGATTCCACGCCGCGCAGTTTTCGCGGTGCAAGATTCACGACGACCGCGACTTTGCGGCCAATCAATTTTTCCGGTTCGTAATACTGCGCAATGCCCGCACAAATCTGGCGAATTTCCGTGCCAATGTCCACCGTGAGCTTCAGCAATTTATCCGCGCCGACGATGCGCTCAGCGGTTTTGATCTGCCCGACGCGCATTTCGACTTTGGCGAAATCCTCGATGCCGATTTTTTCCGTCGCGGGAGCGGCCGCCGAACCGCTCGGAGTCGCTGCATGCGCAGGAGCCGCAGCCGGTGCTGGTGTTGGATTCAGTTCCTCGTTTGCCATCGCTTCGATCCTCTCTATCGCTTTTTGTTTATCAACGCGTGGGAAGAGGGCCTGCGCTTTTCCAAGCTGCGCGCCTGTTGCAAGCTGTCCCCAACGCAATCCATCGAGTTCAACTGCGGAAACTCTCCCCGGTTGTCCAAGCAAAGTCCATACTTTCGCGGTGCTGTCGGGCAGAACCGGATGTGCGAGAACAGTGACGATCCGCAGCAACTCCGCGGTCGTCCACAGAATTGTCGCTTTGCGCTGCATATCCGCTTCGGAATCGCCGAGCGCCCACGGTTGTTCCGAAGTCAAATATTTGTCCGCAGCCGCAATCGCGCTCCAGATCGCCTCGAGCGAACGCGCAAACTCGAAGTTTTCAAAACGCTCGAGTGCTTCACCGATAGTTTCGCTGGCGACTTTCGCTAATGCATCATCCTGCGGCAAACGCGGACCAGACTTCGGAATTTTTCCGTCAAAGTTTTTCTCGATCATCGCGGCGGTGCGGCTCGCAAGATTGCCAAGTCCGTTCGCGAGATCGCTGTTGTAGCGCGTGACGAGCGCGTCGAAGCTGAAATTCCCGTCTTGCCCGAATACTATTTCGCGCATCACAAAATATCGCAGCGCGTCCATGCCGAGCATATTGGCAATAGGACGAGGCAAGATTACGTTTCCTTTGGACTTGCTCATTTTGGCCGCATCCATCAGAAACCAGCCGTGCACCCAAACTTGTTTTGGAACTGGCAGCATCGCCGCCATCAGAAACGCGGGCCAGTACACGGTATGAAAGCGAATGATGTCTTTTCCAACCAAATGCAAATCGCAGGGCCAGAAACCTCGCTTTTCGTAATCGGGTCCGCCGACAGCGCTGAGGTATGCCGTGAGCGCATCGAACCAAACATAAAAAACATGCGGTTCTTCTCCTGGAACAGGAATGCCCCAGCGAACCGTGGTGCGCGTGATGCTCAAATCTTTCAGGCCGCCTTCAACGAAACTGATGATTTCGTTTTTCCGAGTTTCCGGCTGAATGAAATTCGGATTTTTCTTGTAAAAATCAAGCAGCGGTTTTTGAAATGCGGAAAGCTTGAAAAAATGATTTTCTTCGGTGATGGTCTCTAGCGGACGGCCGCAATCGGGACAGTTGTCGCCGGGCTTCGCATCGTTCACGAAGGCGTTGTCGTAAATGCAGTATTGGCCGGTGTAATGGCCTTTGTAGACGTAGCCGTTTTCTTTGCACAACCTGAAAAGCCATTGCACGGTGCGCACGTGGCGTAAATCGGTTGTGCGAACAAATTCGTCGGCGGGAATGCCCAGATCATCCCAAAGTGCTTTCCAGGCGACGGCCATTCTTGCTACGAATTCGGACTCCGGAATGCCCGCTTTTTGCGCGGCGCGCTCGACATTGACGCCGTGCTCGTCCGTGCCAGTGGTCATCACGACTTCGTACCCACGCATACGCTTGTAGCGTCGAATCGCGTCAGCGACCACTGTGGTGTACGTGTGGCCGATGTGCGGCAAGCCGTTCGTGTAGTAGATCGGCGTGGTCAGATAAAATTTCGGTTTGTCCGGCATGAAAAGTTCTCAGTGGTAAGTTATCAGTTTTTAACAAAAGCGTCGAATCGAGGGGTCGGCGACGGTGGCAGAGCACGAGCTTAAGCCTGCCTGCTGCAGGCAGGCCCATGCAACAAGGGGTACTACATTTTGTCGAAATTACGTTTTGCTTCTTCCATAACTTGCTGCAGCGGAACGTGTTTTTCTTCCGCGAGCTTTCTGCAATCTTCAAATTCAGGTGAGGCGTGACGAATGTGGCCGTTGACGCGCGAAATTTTCACCCGTACATCGCCGAACTGCGTGTGCACGTTCACGAATTCGCGTGGAAGTGCGCGGCGCTGCGCGCGATACGTTCGCGCACCGAACGTTGTGGTTTCGGCAAAGACAAGGTCCATCAGCGCAGTGGTATCGTGCGGGCGGCAAAGAAGCGTGAGCAACATTCCCGGGCGATTTTTTTTCATTTGCACCGGAGTTGTGTAGACGTCCAGCGCACCGGCGGCGAGCGCCTTCTCCAGAAAGTAGCCATAAATTTGCGGATTCATGTCGTCGAGATTCACTTCAATGACGGAGATTTCTTCATCGAACCCAGCGACGGATTTTTCCGCTGCTTCCCCGATCATGATGCGCAGAACGTTCGGCTGGCCTTCGAGATCGGCGGTGCCTGCGCCGTAGCCAATGGCAGAAACGCTCATCGGCGGCTGGGGACCGAACGTGGTACAGAGCGTCGCGACAATCGCGGCACCGGTGGGCGTGACGAGTTCTTTTTGCACACCGTTTGAGTAGGTTGGTTTGCCCTGCAACAATTTCGCCGTGGCGGGAGCGGGCACGGGCAGGACGCCATGCGCCATTTTTGTGGTTCCGCCGCCTACGTTCAGCGGGGAGCAGGCAAACTGCTCAATGCCGAGCGATTCAAATCCGATGCAGGCACCAACGATGTCCACGATGGCGTCCACGGCGCCGACTTCGTGGAAATGAATCTTTTCGATGGGCACATCGTGAACGGTGGCTTCGGCTTCGCCAAGTTTGCGAAAAATGGCGGAGGCTTGTTCGCGGACACGGGGAGAGAGCTTTGATTTTTGCAGGATGTCGAGAATTGTGGTGAGCGATCGATGCTTGCTTTGGTCTTCGGTCTTTACCTTCACATAGGTCGAAGACATGCCGTTCTTCCAGACTTTTTCAGAGGAGAGCTGCCAGCCGGGAACTTCGAGGCCGCGGAGTTGTTCGCGGAGGTAGTCGAGGGAGAGTCCAGCGTCCACCAAAGCGCCGAGCGTCATGTCGCCGCTGATTCCGCTAAAGCAGTCAAAATAGGCGAGTTTCATGAGTTCCGTTGAACAATTGATGGTATCGGCGCGGAGAAACAGTGTCAAACGTAGCTCAATCTTTTAGCCGATGGCATTGAAGATGTTTTTATCGAGAAAATCGTTGCGGAATTTGCCGTTGGGATCGAATTTCTTGGCCAGCGCAATAAAGTCAGGAAGTTTTTCACAGCGCGATTGCAATTGCGCCGGCAGCATGGTGAACAGCTTTCCCCAATGAGGGCGCGGTTTGAATGGTGCCAATTCCCTTTCGATGATCGGCAGCAGTTTGCTCGCTTCCGGCCACTCTGGTTTCCATGTGAAGTGGATTGCGACGCAATCCTGTTTGTAAGCTGGACTCAGCCAGAGGTCGTCAGCTTTGATGGTTCGGATTTCTGTGATCATCAGGTGGGGGCTGACTTTTTCATGCAATCGCTCGACAGCAAGAATGGCGTCAAGCGCGTTTTTGTGCGGAACGAAATATTCCGACTGTAATTCCTTTCCGGCGCTTGGAGTGAAACCCATTTTAAAATGCGGTAGCCGGTCATACCAAGGACCGGGAACGCCCATTTGTTCGGTGCAGTTCTCCGCGGAGAGTTTGGCAATCGGATGAAGATTCTTCGTGGCGGGCGTTGCGCCGAAAAAGTCTTTCGGCTGCTTTAGCGATGCTCTGGACGGATCGTACAGCGATTTCAACCACACTTCATTGATGCGCTGTTTTCGCCAGTCGGTGAAGAGGCTGACGCTGTACGCGGCGGAGAGAATTTCGTCGAAGTGTTGTTCGAGCGAACTGAGCGGGAGATTTTCATACACGCGCTGTGCGATCTGAAACGTCGGCTGAATATTCAATGTGACTTTCGTGATGACTCCGAGCGCGCCGAGATTGACGACGGCTCCCGGGAAAACGTCGGGATTTTCTTTGCGTGAGAGGGCCACGACATCGCCCGCGGAGTTGACGATCTCGAGCGCTGAGACAGCCGTGGCGAGATTTCCGTTGGCCACACCGGAGCCGTGAGTTGCGGTGATGCAAGCACCGGCAACAGAGATGTGCGGAAGGGACGCGAGATTGTGAAGTGCGAAACCCTTCGATTCGAGAATAGGCGCGATGGTTCCGTATCTCACGCCAGGCCCGACGGAAATCGTGCGAGCGGCCGGATCGAGCACTGGAGATTGAGACGCAAAGTCAGTGCTCAGGAGTTGCTGTTTGCTGTCGGCAATGCGATTGAAGCAGTGGCGCGTGCCGAGCGTTTTGAAGTTGGAATGTTTGCGGACAAAATCCTGAACCGCCGCAATTGAGTCCGCAGAAGAAACGTTCTCCGTGCTGTATTCAATATTGCCCGCCCAGTTTTTTAGTTTCTCTGGCGACGCAAACGAAGTCATTTCAAACGGCATGGCGGCAGCGGCGGTGCAGAGTTTGAGGAAGGTGCGTTTCTTCATGGGAGCAACCTACTCGCATCGTGAAGAAGAGTACAGCGACTTTGTTAAGTTCGCGATTGGCCTTTATACTCGCTATTTCATTCAGCGAGGCAAGAAAGCACTGTGTATATCACACTGACCAAACAATTGCGCGAGGTGCTGGCGGCGCATATTGCGGAGAAATATGGCGCGATGCTAGGCGGCACCGTGCCGAATATTGTGCTGGAGCGACCGCCAAAGATTGCACTCGGCGAGGCTGCGTCCCCAGTGGCGTTCGAATTAGCGAAGCGGCTGAAGCGCGCGCCGCGGCAGATTGCGCAGGAGATCGCGGCGGGGCTGGGAGCGGTACCGGGAATTGCGCGGTTGGAAGTGGCGGGCGGCGGGTATCTTAACGCTTTCTTCGACCGGGGAGAATTCTGGAATCGCGCGCAGGCGGAAAAAAGTGGCGAGCGGCGAGTGACGAGTGACGAGAAAAAGAAGGAAAAAGACTTTAACACAGAGGACACAGAGACAGAGAGCACAGAGGAGCGCAAAGAAAAGACAATTCCTCAGGGGCTAAAGCCCGCCTCTCGGTCAGCCGAAAATGTCGGACCTAAAGGTCCGACCCCCAAAATCATTGTCGAGCACACGAGCATTAATCCGAACAAGGCGGCGCACATCGGGCACGTGCGGAACGCAGTTCTCGGAGATACGTTTGCGCGGATTTTGAAGTTTTCTGGAAATCGCGTCCAGATCCAAAACTATATTGACAATACGGGCGTGCAGGTTGCGGACGTGGTGATCGGATTTCTGCGCATGGAGAAGCGCACGCCGGCGAGCGTGAAGATTTTGGCGAGCGAGCCGAGGTTTGATTACTACTGCTGGGATTTGTACGCGAAAGCGACGCAGTTTTTTGAAGAGGATAAAGCGCGTGCGGCGCAGCTGCGCGGCGAGACGTTGCGTGCGATTGAGGAGAACAGAGGCGAGGAAGCGGAAGTGGGACAAGTGGTTGGCGACGCAATTGTGGGTTGCCATTTGCGGACGATGGCGCGACTAGGGATTTCTTACGAACTGCTTGCGCGGGAGAGCGAGATTTTGCATTTGCATTTTTGGGATGCGGCGTTTGAGATGCTGAAGAAATCTGGCGCGATTGAGCTTGCGACGAGCGGAAAGATGGCGGGATGCTGGATCATGCCTTGGAAGAAGGAAGTAAAGGAGGGAAAGGAAGTAGATGAGGTAAAGGATTCGGAAAAAGCGGACGACGAGGAAAACTCACAGGACAAGATTATCGTGCGGTCGAATGGGACGGTGACGTACGTCGGAAAAGATATTGCGTATCAACTGTGGAAGTTTGGATTGCTGGGGAAAGATTTCAAGTATGCGAAATGGATGAAAGTGCCGGAGGGCGAGACGGTCTGGTACACGACGGCGGGGGCTGCAGATCCGGCGGCGCCTCATTTCGCCGAGCCTGCAGCTGCCGTCTACAACGTTATCGACTTCCGGCAGGCCTATCCCCAGGATGTTGTCGCCGAAGGTTTACGCCGCCTCGGCCACGCGGAGGCCGCCCAGAATTCTATCCACTTGTCCTATTCCTTCGTGGTGCTGACCCCTCGCTGCGCAGCGGAATTGGGCTATGAACTCTCTCCGGAAGATGCCAAGCGGCCCTTCGTGGACATGAGCGGCCGCAAAGGGTTCGGCGTCAAAGCGGATGATTTGATTGACAAGCTGGAAGCCGCGACGCGGGCGGAAGTTTCTGTTCGACATCCAGAAATGAACGAAGCCGAGCAAGTCCCGACCGCGCATGCGATTGCGGTGGGCGCGCTACGATTTTTCTTACTGAAGTTCACAAAAAATTCACTGATCGCGTTTGATTTTAAGGACGCGCTGAGTTTTGAGGGTGAGACGGGACCATATTGCCAGTATGCAGTGGTGCGGATTCGCGGGATTCGGAGAAAAGGCGCGGAAGCGGTTAGCGAGAATGTAGCGCTAGCAGCGGGGACCGTTGAAAAGATCTTAGGCAGCGCGGACGGAAATGAATTGTGGGAATTGATTTTGCAAGCGGGCGCTTTGGATTACGCAGTGGACGCGGCCATAGGTGCGCAGGAGCCGGCGTTTGTGGCGAAATATACGTTTCAATTGGCGCAGGCGTTCAACAATTTTTATCACAAGCACCATATTTTGTCAGAAGAGGATGTACAGAAGCGCGCGTTTTTCCTGGCGTTGTGCGGATTGGTGGAGGCGCAGCTAGTACGTGCGTTGGATTTGTTAGGGATTGAAGCGCCGGAGAAGATGTGAAATCGGGAAAAGTTAGAAAGGAAATAGCGCCACGTGGATCATCCACGTCGCGCATTTTTTGATTGGATTTCGCTAAAAAGTTGAGACCAGGTGGACCAACGTGCGAAGGCTGACGCCCGTTGGGCCTTTGGCGAGCCAGGGCTTGGCGTCGTCGTTCCAGGCGGTGCCGGCGATGTCGAGGTGAATCCACGGCGTGTCGCCCGCAAATTCGCGAATGAACCATGCGCCGGTGATGGAGCCGCCGCCTTTGCCGCTGCCGATGTTTTGAATGTCCGCAAAACTTCCCTTGATGAATTCACGATATTCGTCGTCCATCGGAAGCTGCCACATTTTTTCGCCGGTCGCCTTCGCGGAGGCGAGAAGCTTGTCAGTCCAGGCTTGATCGGACCCGAAAACGCCGACGTTGACGTTGGCAAGAGCGACGACGATGGCGCCGGTGAGCGTGGCGGCATCGACAAGATTCGTGGCGCCAAGCTGTTTTGTGTAGTGAATGGCATCGGCGAGGATAAGGCGGCCTTCGGCGTCGGTGTTGAGGACCTCGATCGTTTTGCCGGACATGGCGGTTTGAATGTCGCCGGGCTTTTGCGCTTTTCCGCCGGGCATGTTTTCCGTGGCGGGAACGACGCCGATGACTTTCACGTTGGGCTTGAGAGCGGCGAGTGCGCGCATGACGCCGAGCATGGTGGCGCCGCCAGCCATGTCGTATTTCATTTTTTCCATGCCATCGGCGGGTTTGATGGAGATGCCGCCGGTATCGAAGGTAACGGCTTTGCCCACGAGGCCGATGACGGGTGCGCCGGGCTTAGGGTTGGCGGGAGTGTAGGTGACGACGATGACGCGTGGTGGTTCGACGCTGCCTTGCGCAACGCTGAGCAACGCGCCCATTTTTAGTTCGGCGATTCTCTTCTCGTCGAGAATGTCCACGGCCAGGCCGGCTTCCTTGGCCATGGCTTCGGCTTTTTCCGCGAGGACGCGCGGCGTTAGTTTGTTCGAAGGTTCGTTGACGAGGTCGCGGGCGAAATTTTGAGCTTCGGCAATGATGCGGCCGCGAGCCAGTCCTTTCTCGGCGGCAGATTTGTCCGCCTCAGGAAACCCGGCGAGGGAAACCGAATCGACCGTTTTGTCCTTCTTGTCGGTTTTGTATTTATCGGTTTCGAAATCGCCCGTGAGGAAGCCCTCCACGATCGCTTGCGCACCGTCTTCGGGCGGCAGCGCGCCGCCGGCAAGAAATGCGAAATTCTTGACGGATTTCGCCTTGAGTGAACGCAGTGCTGCGCCCGCGATTTTGCGCAGCGTAGCGACGTTGAACTGATCGCGCTTCCCTGCCCCGACCAGGAGAAGGCGCGCAGCTTTGAGACCGGCGGGCGCGTGGAGCAACGTGAACTCGAGTGTTTTGCCCGTCAGCTCACCGCTAGCGGCAAGCTTTTTGAGCAAGCCGCCGGTCAACTGATCTAACTCGGCGACACGGCCTTGAACTGGGTCGTCACCTTCGAAAACAGGGGTGACAATCGCCTCCGTTTCAAGCGAAGCGTACGGTTTGGTCTCAAGCGTGATTTGCATGATGAAGTTATCGCCTCCGGTTGCGATACAAAGCTTGTTCGGCTTCCTTGCGGGCTTCCTTGGTGCGCTCGTCGTGGCGGCGGTCCCACTGCTTTTTGCCTTGCGCCAAAGCGATTTCGCACTTCGCGATGCCGTCGCGGAAGTAAATCTTTGTTGGGATGACGGTTAGACCCTTGGATTGCGTCTTGCCGGCGAGTTTATAGAGCTCGTTTTTATGCAGCAGTAACTTGCGATTGCCGAGCGGTTCATGGTTCCAGGGACCGCCCGGCATATATTGCGCGATGTGAGCGTTGACCAGCCAGGCACCGTCGGATTTGAAGTCTACGTAAGCGTCCCGGATGTTCGCCTTTCCTTCGCGAAGGGCTTTTACCTCAGTGCCAAGCAGGACAAGACCTGCTTCCAAACGCTCCAAAAGATGATAGTTGTAGCCTGCGGCGCGGTTCTGCGCGACAATTTGTTCTTTAGGTTTCTCGGTCTTTTTCGCAGGTTTGGCCACAGCCCTCCACTATAGCGACCGGATGTTATAGGATGCAAGACAGCCAACCCTTCGATTGTTGTTCGACCTCTAATGCCAATGCTAGACTCGATAAGTCCTGCGTTGAGGCTACGGAGAAAAGATGCGCCGTTGGGGGAAAGTAGTTCTGTGTGGGGGAATTGCTCTTGGAGCCGCAGGCTGCCCAAAGGGCGGAAGCGAATATAAGCAGGCGCGCAAGGCGGAAAACCTCCAAGACCTCGACACTGCCCTGCAGTACTACCAAAAAGCCTACAATTCCGACCCGCGAAACGCGGCGTACCGCATCAAGTTGAACCAGATTCGCATGGAAGCCGGCCAATTTCACGTGAAGCAGGGCCAAAAACTGCGCGAAAAAGGGGATTTGCAGTCCGCGGTAGGGGAATTCCAGCGCGCAGCTACAATTGATCCTTCGAACGAGGCGGCGAACCAGGAGTTGAGCAGGACTCTGCAGACGATTGCAGAAAAGAACCGGCAGGCGGACGCGCAAGCGAACGCTCAGACCGAGGAAGAAGCCAGGGCGTACGCCGCCGGCCCTCCGGAGTTGAAACCGCTCTCGCGCGCGCCGATCAACCTCAAAGCGTCCGACGATGCCAAGGTCATTTTCAACACAATCGGAAAGCTGGCAGGCGTGGACGTGATTTTTGATTCGGATTTTGTGGCGCGACGCATTTCGGTTGAGTTCAACAACGTTTCGTTGGAACAGGCGCTGGACATCGCCTGCCTGCAGAGCAAGGCGTGGTGGAAGCCGGTTACAGAAAATGTGATTTTTATTATCCAGGAAACGGCGCAAAAACATCGCGATTACGACGAAACGGTGGTCAAGACTTTTTACCTGTCAAATATCACGCAGCCGCAGGATTTGACCGACATCGCGAATGGTTTGCGGCAGGTTGCGGAAATCAAAAAGATTCAGCAGCTGAATTCGCAGAATGCAATCATCGTGCGCGATACGCCGGATAAAATCGCGATCGCGGAAAAACTAATCAACGACATTGACAAGGCGCGGCCGGAAGTCGTGGTCCAAGTGGAAGTCCTTTCGGCGAGTACGGACCGGCTTAGAGATTTGGGAGTTTTGCCGGGACAATCGGCATCGATTGCGTTCAATCCCCCGACCACAACGTCCAGCAGCAGCGGTTCGAGTACAACGACAAACAATGCACTTCCCTTGAAAGGCTTCCACTTTTCGACAGCGGACTACAGCGTGACGCTACCGGGGGCGACGGCAAATTTCATTTTGACGGACACAGCGACGAAGATTATTCAAAACCCGGAAATTCGGTCCGTAGACGGACAGCCTGCAAGGCTCAGAATCGGCAGCCGCGTGCCGATTGCGACAGGCAGCTTCCAGGCGGGCGTGGGAGTCGGAACAAGCGCGGTGAACCCGTTGGTGAACACGCAATTCACGTATTTGGACGTCGGTGTGAACGTGGACGTCACGCCGCACGTGCACCCGAGTCGTGAAGTAAGCCTGAAGGTTTCGATTGAAGTCTCGCAGGTGATTAGCACAGCGACGATCGGCGGGATCCAGCAGCCGGTGATCGGCCAGAACAAGCTCGAACATGAGATCCGATTGCGCGAAGGCGAAGTGACCGTTCTGGGCGGCCTATTTCAACAGATTGATTCGAGCACGCTGAACGGAGTTCCCGGCCTGAGCCAGATTCCATTCATGCAGTATTTGATTTCGGACAAGAAGAAAGAGCACCAGGAAAGCGACGTACTGATTGTCCTGACGCCGCATATTGTGCGTTTGCCGGATTGGACCAGGGCCAATTTGCGGTCGATTTATGCGGGCTCCGAGACGAACGTGCAAGTGAAGCGCGAGAGCGAGATTCGAACTCCGACAGCGCCTGCTGGTGCACCGGCACAACCGACGGCAACACCGACTGGGAACGCGGCGCTGGCGCCAGCGGCAGCAGCGCCCGACGCGACGGCTCCGCGCGTGCGATTCGAACCCGGGACGCTGAACTTGAAGGTCGGACAGACAGCAGTGGTGGGAATCGCAGTCGATAACGTCACCGACCTTTTTGCGATTCCGATGATGGTACAGTACGACCCCGCGCTGATTAGCGTGGAAGAAGTCCAGCACGGAGCGTTTCTCTCAGGCGGCAATCAGGAAATCGCGATTGTGCAGCGCGTGGATGCTGAGCACGGGCAGGCGATTATTTCCGCGACACGGCAGCCGAACACGCCGGGCGTGAGCGGCAGCGGAACGCTGCTGGGATTGGTAGTGAAGGCGAAAGCGCCCGGGAACGCGAAGATGTCCATCGTGCAGGTGAACGCGATCGACTCGCAGCGCAAAGTGATTCCGTTGGTGACGGGCGAGGCAACAGTCCAGGTTCAACCGTAGTCCAATGAAGAGAGCTTCAACGCGCGGCTCAGGTATGAAAACACAAAATGAAATTCGGTGCGGACGGCGGAACGAACACGGAATGACGTTGATCGAACTGGTGATTGCGTGCGGGATTTTGGTGATTCTCGCGGGCGCGGCGCTGCCGATTGCGCGGCGATCCATCAAGTATCAGCAGGAAGCCGAACTGAGGCGCGACCTGCAGTACATGAGAGACTGCATTGATCGGTACAAGGATGCGGCTGACAAGAATTTGATTCGCACAGAAGTCGGCAGCGAAAATTATCCGCCGGATTTGGAGACGCTGGTCAACGGAGTGAATGTCGGCGCGCAGGACAAGAAGGTTCGCTTCATGCGAGAAATTCCCGTGGACCCGATGACCAAGCGAAAAGACTGGGGACTGCGGTGCGTTTCGGACGATCCGGACTCGCACAGCTGGTGCGGGAAAAACGTCTTCGACGTGTATTCCAATTCGCACGATACGGGAACGGACGGGCGGCAGTACTCCGAATGGTGAGGCAACATGGACTATAGTTGCAAAAAAACGAAGCGTACGCCGCGCGGCGAAAGTGGTTTTACACTGATTGAGTTGATGATCGTGATTTCAATTATTTTCATTTTGATTGGGATGGCGGTGGGAAACTACCGAAACTCGGTGCAGCATGCGAGGGAGGCCGCGTTACACACTGACCTGCGGACGATGCGAGAAGCCATTGATAATTACACGCTTGACCGGCTATCCCCGCCGCAATCGCTTGAGGATTTGAAGAATGCCGGGTATTTGCGGGAGATTCCCGTTGACCCGATGACGCAACAGAAAGATTGGGTGCTGGACTACGGCGATACGGTGCTGACTCCAGATCAAAACGGGTCAGGGATCACGGACGTACATTCTACTTCCGCTACTGTCTCAAAATTCGAAGGCACGGCGTACAATACCTGGTAGCCCCGCCTTTTGTCTGGCTCATAGCCACTCTAAACAAAAAAGGCAACCCTGTGCTGAGGACGGTTATGACGTACGTCTGCCATAATCCGTCCGTTTCTCGTCATGAACGGCGTAGGCTAGTCTATTCCTCGCGTCTCTCCCCGTTTACACATCCAAACCGATTTTTTCGCCGTATGTCATAGGGAATCCAAGAGAGGATCGGGCAAGCTGCGATGGAAACCGGATTTGACATTGAAAAGTATTTGAACCACTCCAAAAAGGTGGATGTCGGTAACCTGGACTTTTCGTTGGCACGGAACTATCCGCTCTCCGATTCGGAGATCCGTTGCCTGACGTACATGATGGATGTCGAGTCGCACACAATTGTATTTCTCAAGGGAATTCTCTCTACTTGCGCCGTGACCGACCCGGAAACGACCGCGTTTCTGAGTTGCTGGGCATATGAAGAATTCTTTCACGGGCGCACGCTGCGCCATTTTCTCGAAGCTTCGGGATTTGAGTTTTCTTCGATGCGCTTTGCCGAAATTCAAAAGCAGGCGACGTTTCGCGAATGGATTGAGGGAGTCGGCGCTTCCCTGCTTTGCCAGTTAACGCGGCATTTTCACGGCGTTTATCTAACTTGGGGTGCTATTTCCGAGCTGACAACGCTGGAGGCATACGGGGTTCTTGCGAACCGCACAGCGAATCCTATCCTGGCCGAAGTGCTCCGCCGCCTCGCCAAAGATGAGCGCCGTCATTTCGCTTTCTACTACAACAAGGCGCGCACGCAACTGGCTCATCCGCACGCACAGAAACTCACGAGTTTCATTCTAAAGAAATTCTGGCTGCCGGTCGGAGCCGGTCTGAAAGCAAACGAAGAGGTCAGTTTTATCAGCCGGTTTGTTTTGGGAGATGCCCACGGCGCCCAAGTCGCCGAACGGATTGACGCGATGATCCGCAAGCTGCCTGGCATGGGTTGGTTTGACCGCTTGAGCCTCACGCGCGCAGCGAGCCTCGCTAAGCCCGGAATAATCCCCACTCAGCCCGCGCAACTCATTCAGAATTGAGCAAAAGAAAAGGGCCGGATCCTGGTCCGGCCCTGCAAATCACGAAATGGTTGCGGGGCCATAAGTTTAAGTCGGCAAGCAGTTGAGTCTACAAGTCTTGCCGAAATTACTGGCTATTTTCTAGGAAGAGTAATAGTGAAGGAAACATTGGGAGAAAGTTAGGCAACGGTTTTCCGCAGAGCCTGTTTGTACCTGCCTAACCGAGCCTCCTTTCAACCGTTAAATTACAGCAAATCAGTAAGTTACATAGCTTGACTCGGCGCTACTCTCTGGTCAGTTCCTTGCTCTTACGCCACCGTCCCCAACTGGGTCCCCACCAAATTAGGCCAATACCAGGCTTCTTCGTACATCCGAGCCCTGGGGACGAAGCCGGGTTTGGGGGTGTATAAATTAACTTCGACGAAGGAGATCTCGCATGACGCTCACACAGTTCCTTAGCAAGTTCCATCGGGAAGAGTCGGGTCAAGACTTGGTGGAGTACGCCCTCGTACTGGCTGCCGTGGCGACTGCCGTTGTGGCCGGTTCGGCTACGCTCTCAACTGACATCGCAAACGCGATGACCACGTTGAACACCAAGATCCAGAACGCGCTCAACGGGGTGTAATGCCGCAGGGCGCCGGGTGGCACCTACCCGTGCGGCACGGCGCCGCTTTACTTGAATCAGCTCAGATTACCTGGATCAGGCTCGAGCAGCGGCTCGTCCGGGATTGGTGCGTGGTTTTTGGCAATTGAATGAAGGAGGTTGGGTATGACATTCATACGGTTCATTAGCAAGCTTCATCGGGAAGAGTCGGGACAGGATTTGGTGGAGTACGCGCTGGTTCTGGCTGCCGTAGCGACGGCCGTTGTGGCGGGCTCGGCCACGCTCTCCACCGATCTTGCAAATGCGATGACCACTCTGAACACGAAGATTCAGAACGCCTTGAATGGATTGTAAGGCTCCGGGTGTGCACTGGCTGGTGTGAGCCCGCGCCACTCTTTCTAAGCGAGGTTTATGAGTTCCGCTCAAATCACTGCGCTACTGGCACTCTCTGTAGCGATTCTTGCTGCGGCCACGGACGTTAGGTCACGGCGGATTCCAAACCGGCTGACGTATCCCGCGATGCTTGTTGGTCTGGCGTTGCAAAGTGCGCTCCACGGCTGGAGAGGGCTGCTGTTCAGCGCTGCCGGCGGTCTCCTTTTTGGCGGCGTTTTCATGCTGTTCCACCTGGTGAGAGCTATGGGAGCAGGGGACGTAAAACTAGCTACGGCTCTCGGATGCATAGTCGGCTTCTCGGAATCGTGGCAGGTCATGTTCGCGACTGCAGTAGCTGGAGGAGCACTAGCGCTCGTCTTCATGGCAATCAATGGCCGAATCGTCGAGACGCTGCGAAACACATTGTGGGTGGCATGGTTTCACGCTCAGCACGGATTGCAAGCACACCCCGTAGTGAACCTTGACAACCCCAGTTCGATACGCATGCCATACGGCCTCGCGTTCGCGGGCGGCACATTGTGCTGGGCTGTCTTTTCGCTTTTTTGGAGATAACTTTATGGGTACACGCCGACTTGGTTTCGCCCTGGTAGCAGCACTTGTTATTTCGTTAGGCTTAACGTCTGTTTTCTATCTGCGCATTACCCGCACGCAGGCGAGCGCCCGGCCGAAAACCAAACGCATCATCGCGGCCGCGGTTCCCCTCCAGCCAGGTAGTCCAATCGTCGCCGAAAACCTAACCGAGATTAACTGGCCGGAGAACGTGCCGCTAGAAGGGTTGATCGAAAAAAAGGAAGACGCTGCCGGTCACGTGCTGATGTACGCGGTGGCGGCAAACCAGCCAGTGTTACGGCGCGACTTGGCGGCAAGCACCAGTTTAGGACTGGCGGCTAAAATTCCGGACGGCATGCGTGCAACCGCAGTGAAGACGAATGAGGTCACAAACGTGGCAGGATTTGTTTTCCCGGGATCCCGCGTCGACGTGCTGGTTACTTTCAAACCTGAATACAACAATGCGGCAACCACTGCGACGCGCACGGTTCTGCAGAACGTCCAGGTCCTGTCGACGGGAACGAAAATGGATCCCGATCCAAACGGCAAGCCGGAAAACGTAACTGTCGTCACTCTGCTCGTGACGCCCGAAGAGTCGGAAAAGCTGGCGCTGGCGCAGACCCAAGGCACGATTCATTTTGCGATGCGAAATGGTGCAGACTCGGCCAGCGCAGATGTTGCGCCGGTTGATTTGGCCGAATTGGCCGGAGTGGAAAAGAAACCGACCAAGCCGGAAGTGACACACCGCAAACCAGTTGCTGCAGCGGTGAAGCCGCCAGAGATCTTCTACAGCGTAGAGACGGTGATCAACGGCAAGACAACTGTCTCTAAGTTTCCGGTAAAGCCGGAGTAAGGCGGAGGAGGCCAGTTGCAGCTCGCCAAAACTCGTTCATTGCTGACGTTACTTTCAATAATCATCTTTGGTCTGTGTGGCCCGGCCCGGGCGCAAATGCCTGCCGAACCCGCTACACAACAAGTACCCCAGGCGGAAAACTCCGGCAACCAGGTTCTGCACATACTCGTAGGGCATTCCGTGCTGATCCGCACCGACCCTCGTCTTCAGCGCGTTCTGGTCGGTAACCCGGCAGTCGTGACGACGGCGACGACGGCTCCTAACGAAGTAGTAGTAACCGCAATGGCGCCAGGCAGCAGCAGCATTGTGCTTTGGCAAGAAGACAATCGGTCACGAATCATTGAGGTATTTGCCGACGTGGACGTTTCGTTGTTGCGAGATGCGATTGCGCGCGGATTGCCCGGAGAGACGGTTCAGGCGGAAGCGGAAGAGGGCAGGGTCGTGCTCACGGGCACCGCTTCATCGGCCGCAGTTGCCGAACAGATCGGAAAAATGGCAGCACCCTTTTCGAAAGAGATCGTGAACTCACTTCGAATTGCGTTGCCGACGCGGCAAAAGCAGATCTTGTTGAAAGTGCGATTTGCCCAAGTAGATCGCACGAAGCTGACGGCCTTTGGCTTCAACCTGCTCAGCACCGGAGCCGCGAACACTATTGGAACGACAACCACGCAACAGTTCGGAACCCTGGGGCTCGGAGAGCAGGGCAAGCTGACGAGCGCTATCGGCGCTCCCGCAAAGGGCTTTACCACCACGGAAACCATCTCTGATCTTCTCAACATCTTTATCTTCCGGCCTGATCTCATTCTGGGCGCAACGATTCGTTACTTGCAACCACAAAATGTCCTTCAAATCTTAGACGAGCCGAATTTGACGGG
>JACXTT010002749.1_pt1 | contig 27605 bp, 29 predicted proteins | sample 9270951 | NCBI WGS metagenome assembly JACXTT01 (sample SAMN15532306, study PRJNA645909) | rock metagenome | isolation source: weathered quartz diorite | place: Puerto Rico | collected 2017-06-21 | reverse complement strand
GCGGCCGCAGCCGGAGCGGCGGCTGCCGGTGCCGCAGGTGCGGCTGCCGGGGCTTCCGTCGACGCCGTGGCTGCCGGAGCGGCAGCGGCGGGCGCGGGCGGCTCGGGGAACTTGGCGCCGCCGGCGTCGGCCATATAGACCACGGCGCGGCCGAGTTCATAGTCCGAGTAGTCGTCGGCGGTGGTGCCGGCGCGCGCCTGCATGGCGCCCTTGCCGTGCAGCACCGAGTTCAGCAGGCCCTGGAAGCCCTGGCCGATGCGAGCCGTCCAATCGCCGGCATTGCCGTACTTGGGCGCACCCGCGGCACCGGTGGCATGGCAGGCCGCGCAGACTTCCTTGTAGACCTGCTCGCCCGTCTTGTAGACGCGCGGCGCGTTGGGGTCCTTGATTTCAAGAGAGGCGACGGGCTTGATGCGGTCGTTGGTTGCTTCGGCCGTCGTCACCGCGCCGGCGCTTTCGCGGGAACCATGCCCGACAAAGCTGACCAGCAGGATGATGACAAGGATGGGAATCAGGAAAGCAGCGATGACGACGGCGATCAGCTGCTTGGGCGTCTTGATGGGAGACTCGTGTTGGTCGTGTTCGTTGTTGACGTCACTCATACAGAACTCTCAATTTTGCAGGAAACCTGTGCAGCTCGCGAACGGCATGCTTTGTTTGGCCCTTTGTCTGGCATGGGTCTGTCGCCATCTGCGTCATCGGCCCGTCCCGAAACCGACACCGCTCCCGCCGCCTGGCGCCCGTGCTGCCGGCGACCGGCCAGGAGATTGCCGGGTAGCTTCGTTGTGACGCAAATAGCTGTCGATTATAGCCCCATTGATGCTGGGGTTGGAGCCAAAAGCGGCGGTTGCGAGACGTCGGGAGTTACCCTGTCATGCCCTTTTCATGGACGCCCCAGGCCAAACACGGTATCCTATGCGACTTTCCGGCGGCGGCATTCGTCCGTTGCCAGTGTGTCTTCCGCGCGCCCGTAGCTCAATGGATAGAGTACTGCCCTCCGAAGGCAGGGGTTGCTGGTTCGATCCCAGCCGGGCGCGCCATCTCTTGTGCCTTTGCGTCAGCGGCACCACCCATCACCCCAGTAACAGCCATCACGACCGTGGCCGCGATGGCGCCGGCGTGTCTCATCACTCCCGAGCTTTTTGCTTGCTTCTTGCGTGCGGCTTCCTCGGCGAGGATGTTGAAGGCTTCGGCGTCGTCGATGCCGGCCTCGTGCGCTAGGCGCAATGCATCGTCGTAGTCCGGCAAACGCTCACCGCGAGCGTAGCGGTTGAGCGTGTTTTGCCGCATGCCGAGGTCCTTGGCGGCCTGGTTGACGCTCCGTCCGTGCAGCGCCCTCTCAATCAATTCTTTGTAGCTCATAGCTAACCTCTATTTGCAGAGTTACCCCGAGCGGTTTAATCTCCGCTTCAATTAAACCGGTTGGGATTACACCCGTTGGGCTTAATCCGATCGGGATCATAACGGGTAAACCGGGCAGGGGGTTAACAAATGGCTTTTGGCATGCGCAGGGCCGTCGCACGAGCGAGGGTAGGGGTGGACCCCTTCCGCAGCTCGAATCGCCCCCAATGGCTCGTAGAGGTCCTGGCGCAACGCCAGGCAGAGCAGCAACTCCGCGCCCAGCAGGCCATCTCCCGCATGTACCGCGAACAGAAGGGGCTCATCTGATGGCCGCGCGTGTCGATCTTGAGACCGGTGAACTGCTCGACGTGGGAGGCCTGACGGCCGCCCGCCCGCAGCGCAGCGAGGACGGACGGCCGTCAGGCCGTTCCCCCCGTCCGGTAAAACGGGGGGAAAGTGGCAAACGCGAGGCACAGCAGACGATCGTCGATTGGTTGACCTTCACGTTTCTGCCGGTCGGGTCGGTGGGCGACGCACTGGAGCAGTTGCGCCGCTACTTCCATCTCTGGTTTGGCTTGCCGGTCACACTCAAAGCGAACGGCTACGGCTGGCGGCGTTACGAGTCGAGCGTCGACGTGATGGCCTACGTGAACGGCGAGACGGTGCGCCTCGGCATCATTGGCGCGGGTGGCGAGCACGTGGGCGGCACGATGTGTCTAGACCTGTCAGGCGTGGGCTGCGCGGCCGTGGTGGACTGGGACGCCATATATGCGACCGTCCAGGACCTGGACGCGCGCATCACGCGCTGCGACCTGGCGCGCGACTTCTGCGAGGGCGAGGTGACGGTCGACCAGGTCGAGAGTTTGTATTTCGCGGGCGACTTCAACGCCGGTGGGCGCATCCCGGTGTATCGCAAGATCGAGAGCGGGGTGGCCGGGGCAGGGGCCTGCGGCGGTAAGACGCTGGAGATTGGCCGTCGCAAGAACGGCAAGATGCTGCGGGCCTACGAGAAGGGCCGCCAACTCGGCAAGCAGGATAGTGAGTGGCTGCGGATCGAGATCGAGTTTCGCAGCAAGGATCGCGTCGTCGAGCACGACATTCTCATCAACCGCGACAGCTACTTCGTCGGCGCCTACAAGGCGCTCGAATCCTTCCTTGAAGCCGATCCGAAGCGATTGGCGACAGATCAAAAAACGGCGCTGGACGTGCAGGGCGACATCGTGCGCGAGAAGGCGCTGGACCACGTCATGCACCAGTACGGGAAGCTGTTCAACGAAGCGAGCGGTACCGACCAATATCAAAACGCAGCCGTGCTTGTGACTCGGGTCACCCGTAAAGGGGTCCCGGCGCAAGCGCACAAAACTGCTGTGGCGCGGCACGTGCGTGGTGGGCACGAACCTCCACCGATCTATCGGGAGTGAACCATGGAAATGTTGGCACGCGTGACCATTCGTGGCGCGAAATCGTGGGTTGGCAATTTGGACGGCCGTCAGATGGACACCGGCACGATCTACACCGACGTCGAGCTGCGCGGCGAGGACTCGAAGGGCGTCTGCACGCAGGCGCTCAAGTGCGAGAACTCGGGCGTTGTGAAAACGATCATTAACAACCCGTTCCCGTTCATCGCGGAGATCACGATGATCGAGACGAGCAACGGGAAGGACGGCGGCGACGTGAAGGTGGTGACGGGTATCAAGCCGTTGCAGCGCGTGGACGAGAGCAAGAAGGCAGCGTAAGGGGGCGACATGGCAACGGTCGATGCTTCACAGGTGTTCTCTGGCATTGATGTGTCAACGACTTTGGGCGCGATCGTTGCCGCCGGCTGCATCGTGATGACGATGAACTTCGCGCGCTGGGCGATGTACGTGTTGGCCGACATCTTCGAGGAAATCGCGATCTGGCGTGAGAACCGCCGCAACGGCGACTACTGAAAGGGGCAGGGCGATGAATCTGTTCCGTTGGGTGATTGAGCAGTTTTCCGAGCGTGTGGCGGCGGACAAGGATCGTCGTCAGCACGCCAGGGCCATGTACGCGAAGTACGTGGCAGCGAGCAGGGGCTGACGTGGCGCAGTGTGTGCTCTGGCAGGCGAACGGCCTGGTGGCAACGGCCGATACGCCGGAGACGTGCCAGGGCTTTGTCCTGCAGACGGCCACGGAATACACGTCGACGCTCACGCTTGCGCAAGCTTTACAACCCCCAGCCGGCACCGATATCGGGGCGGCCTTCCTGCTGGGGTTCTCTCTTCCGGTCGTGTGCTTCGTTGTCGCACGAATGGTCCGCTCTGTGTTCGTCTGGGAGAAATGAAATGAACCGTATCGTCAAGGGTGCTCTGGTTGTTCTGTCGGTCGCTGCTGCTGGCGCTGCCAATGCAGCGGGCGTGGATGCCTCAGGTGTGCTGGCCGGCATCGATAGCACGTCCGTCGTGACCGCCATCGTCGCGGCCGGCGCGATCATGGCGCTGCCGGGTTTCGCGAAGTGGGCCATCAAGAAGACGGCCTCGTTCTTCGGCTAATTCCGGCCCGTTTGCTCTGTTGGCCCGTACAGCCTCTGTACGGGCTTTTTTCTTTCTGGGGGTGGGGTGATGCTATGGCTACTGTACTTCGCGCTTCTCGGGCTGGTTTGCGGGCTCGCTGTGGCGTTTGGTTACGGCGCGTAGAGGCGCTGTTCCTCGCGCTGTCGATGGCGTTGCTGCTGTCCGCCCAGGACGTGCGGGCGCAAACGCTGTCGGCTGATGGCTCGCTGTCCTGGGGCATCAAGGGCGGGCCGTCCACGTCGCAGGTGGTGAACGGGGCGCTGGTGATCGGCACGGCGTTGGCGTTGACGGTGGCGGCGCCTGCGATTTTGGGCGGGGCGTCGGCAACTATGGCGCTCGGTGGTCGCACGCTGACGGTTGCGGCCTCGGCGGTGGGTCCGATCGCGGCGGCGATGCTTCGCCAGGCGGCAGCCAAGGGACCATTGACAGGCGCGATGCTGGCGCTGGCTGTGGCGATGGCGTCGGACACGGTTTATAACCCTGCGGCAAACACCTTTACGACAACGCCATCGGGAGATCCGAAGACGGGTACTGGCACCGTTTGCCAGTACAGCAGCGGCGTTGTCGCTGGCACGTGCCGTAACAACGTGAGCTATCAACAGTGGGTTCTGGCTTATCGTCCTACCGCGACGAACTTTCAGCCGTTGGATTGTCGGGGAGATGGTGGCAAGTGCTTGCTTGCGGTCCATTTGACATACTGGTGGAACAACAATTGGTACGACGATCTTATGGCGATGACGGCACCGAACTCTGGCACGCCTGCACCATCGACGGATGTTCAGCTATCGACCGCGTTGCAGGCCCCGGCCGCGTTGGCGAAGGTGTGGGATGCGGGCGGCTGTCCGCAGAAGATCACCAGCTACCGGGATACGGTGTCGGCCGATGATCCGTGCGCGCAGATCGTCGGGCCGCAGGGTGGTAAGGGTGCCTGGACGCCTGTCACGGTGCCGAACGGCGGTGTGATCACGCTGCCCACCCAGACGGCGACGAGTTCGACCGTGGGGGCCGATGGCAAGACGACCACGACGACGACGGCAACTACGCCGAAAGCGACCGTGACGCCGAACACCGATGCGCCGACCGTGGCAGCCAATCCTGTCCTGGTGCAGACCGGCGCGACGGTGGCCCGCACGGTCAACGATGGCACCAATGCCACGACGACCACGACGACGACCACCAACCCTCCCGGTACCGAGAACCCGCCGCAGGACGGCAGCGCCACGTTCTCGGCCGGCGACGCGAAGCTGTACGACAAGAAGTCCAAGACTTTCACGGACGTGCTGACCGCGTTCCAGGCCGCGATCAACAGCGCGCCCTGGATGCAGGCGGCGAAGGGCTTCTTTGCGGTGAACATCGTCGGTGGCTCGTGTCCGCATTGGGCGGTGCCGGCGTCCAAGTGGTTACCGGCGCTTGATGCGACGCCGTTCGTCTGCTCGTCGGTGATGCTGGGGCTTTACCAAGTGGGCGGCGTGGTGGTGCTGGCGGTGGCTGCGTGGGCGGCGTTTCGGATTGCATTCCTATGAACGGGATCATCAATGCCATCTCGGCGTTCGCGGCCTGGCTGCTGTCGCTCGTCGTCAAGGGGTTTCAGGCGGTTTGGGACCTGTTCACGGATCTGGCTATCGGTGTCGCGGATTTGTTCTTTACGGCGCTCGCTGCGCTGGTGAACGCAATCCCTGCGCCCGACTTCTTGACGTCCCACAGCCTGCAAAGCGCGTTCTCGCAGATGACCGGGGACATCCTGTTCTTCCTGGGTGTGTTCAACATCGGGCCGGGGATTGCGATGCTCGGTTCGGCCTTCGCCTTCCGCATGTTGCGCAAGGTGGTGACTCTCTTCCAATGGTGATGACATGCTGATCGTGCATGAGGGATTGCCCGGTGCGGGCAAGACGTGGGAAGCGGTGGTAAAGCGGATCATCCCGGCGCTGCAGGCCGGGCGCATGGTCTACGCACGGATCAACGGGCTGGATCACACCAAGATTGCCGAGGTGGCCGAGCTGGAGGTGGAGCGCGTGCGCGAGCTGCTGCACGAGATCCCCGAGGCGGACGTGCTCAAGTGGAACGACCAGGTCAAGAACGACGCCCTGGTCGTGCTGGACGAGGCGCAGAACTTCTGGCCGCACGGCTCGACCAGGTCGGTGCCGCCGGACCAGATCAAGGCGGTGGCCGAGCACCGTCACCGTGGCCTCGATATCGTGCTGATGTGCCAGGTGCTCCAGGGCGCGGGCGGCGTGCATCCGGTGTGGGTGAACCGGGTGGACCAGAAGATCGTGTTCGAGAAGCTTAATGCGCGGGGCAAGGACAGCTCGTACAAGTGGACAGCCTACAAAGGCATGCACGATGGCCGGAAGATCAAGTTCGTGCAGGTCAACAAGGGCAGCGAGAGCTACGATCCGAAGTACTTCGGCACCTACAAGAGCCACCAGGCAGAGACGACGAACACGGCCACGTACAAGGACAACCGGACCAACATCTGGCACAACCCGATTTTCCGCAAGTGGGCGCCGCTGATGTTCGTCTGCGTGGCGGTTGCCGTGTACTACCTGTTCGACTTCTTCAAGGGCGGTGGCTTTGAGAAAAGCTTGGTGAAGGAGAAGAAGGCGGATGCGCCGCACGTGGTCACGACGGTGACGACGGTGCCGGCATCGAGCGTGGCGGCGGTGCAGCCGACGGTTCCGGCCGGGGCGCCGGTGAGCCAGGCACAGACGCAGGAGGCGTTGGCGGCGGACTATGTGGCCGCGATCTCGGCGAAGTGGCGGCCGCGCTTGTCCGGGATGATCTACGACGCCAAGCGGGCCAGGCTGTTTGTGGAGTGGTACGACGATAGTTTCCGGCTCAAAGAGCGGCTTTCGGCGGCCCAGCTCGAAGAAATGGGGTGGGGCGTGCGGCGCTCGGCCTATGGCGAGCACGTGATGCTCAGCAAGAGCGGGGTGCACATCGCGGTCACGCAGTGGCCCATCGAGCCGTTCGGCAAGATCAGCGAGGAGACGAACCGGGGCATTTCCGCAGCCGCGGGGAACGAACGTAGCCGGTCGGATAGCTAATTTTCGTTACGCGATAAAGTGTAACAATAATTGAATATGCGTTACGCGTAACGTAAAATAGAATCATTGAAACGGAGGTGAATATGCGTGACGTAACGGATAATCGGACTGGCGAGTTGGACGTGGAGGTCAAGCGCAGCCGGGGTCGTCCGCGCAAGGCCGATGCGATGACGAACGCGCAGCGCCAGGCGGCCTACCGCGCGCGTCGCCGCCAGCAATCCGTTACGGTAACGAGAAATGCTCCGGCCCCGCGCCTGATCGTTGACCAGGTCGACGCCTACGACGAGTGCCGTCTTGAGATTGACGCGTTGCGCGCTGAGTTAGCGGAGGCGCACGAGACGATCGACGAGCTCAACGATGAGCTGCTGCCGCTGCGGGCTGTAAATGCGCGGCTGGCTGATGAGGTTGCCGAGGTGAATCTGCAGTTTGTGCGGCTTATCGAGGAGCGTGACGCGGCAAAGGCTGCTGCGGTGAAGGGCGCCGCGAAATCCGTAACGCGCAACGACAAAGGGGCTACAGCCCTATGCGCCGAAATCAAGCGGTCGAGCAAGTATTACGGCCAAACGGCGGCCGGGGAGCTGTTCCCGGTGTCCATTGTTGGTGGCGGCGAGTACGTTGTGCAGGGTGGCCCCGGTGGCCAGTATCGCTTCAAGGATGTTTGGCTCTGGGCCGTCGATGCCCTGGGCAAGAAAACCCGCTTGGGCTAATCCGTTACGCGCAAGGCGTAACGTAAAGTGCGTCTTTGACGTACCTGCAGGTGTCTAGCGTCGGGAGTGTCGGCGCTTTGGCAGGACCGCGTATTGCATTAAGCCTGGGCAACCCTCCGGGCGGTTATCGCGCGGCTAGCGCGGCCTGCGCGACCGAGTAGCGGGTACGACCAGGAGCGTCGGCCGCCAGGCGCAGGTCCGCAGGCAGACCCTCCCTCCATGCAAGCCCATCCCCTGGGCTTTTCTTTGGCGATTACGCCTTTTAGCATCCCCGCAGCATGATCTCTTCTTGGACTTGGGTCAGTTGCGCCCGTACGCCGTCCTGCTCGAGCTTCCATCCTGTGCGCCTGAGCTGGTCGAGCAGCATCGATTCGTCGACGCGTAGACGTTGGCAGCGGCCAGCCGAGTACGGAGCTGACTGGGTCTGCTCGACGGCGATGATATTGCCCTTGGCATCCCGTGTGGTGGTAGTCGTGGTGGTGACTTCGTAGGCTTGTGCTGCTGTCGTGGGGATGGCCAGCATGGCCAGAAGCGTTAGCATTGCTCGCACTTTGCGGTCCTTATTATTCGTTACGGGACGCGTAACAATAACATGCAGACGGGTCGATGCTTTTTGAGGAAGTGGTAGGGATTTATTTGGCGGGGTCTACGCACCGGAGTAAGCAGCGCGATCGGTATTCCTTGCAGCGTCTGCAGCCTCATTTCGGCGGTAGGCTGGTAACGGAGTTGAAACGGGCGGACGTGCGCTCGTATGTCGTGCGGCGTGAGGAGGAGGGCGTCAAACAGTCGACGATCGGGCGCGAGTTGCGTTTCTTTTCTGCGGCGCTGAACTTCGTTCGCCTGGAGCACGACCGGCCGGATATTGGCAATCCGATTCAGCGGCTCGGCCTTGAACGCTCGGAAGGTCGGGTTCGCTGGATCACGCAGGAGCAGGCGAGCCGGCTGGTTGACGCGGCCGAGCTGCATGCCAGGTGGCCGCACCTTGCTTGCTTCATCCGCCTCGCGCTCAACACCGGGGCACGCAAGTCTGAACTGTTGAAGTTGACCTGGTCACGCGTGGACCGGCATCGGCGGCTGTTCGTGCTGGAAGCGGAGGATACGAAATCGGCGAAGCGTCGTTCCGTGCCGTTGAACGATGCGGCGTTGGACGCGCTGGCGGTGCTCGGGGGATGGGGGCGCAGGCACGCGCCAGGTAATCCTTGGGTATTCGGCCGGGACGGTGGCCGTAGGATCACAACATTTCAGACGGGATTTGCTGCAGCTTGCGAGAGGGCGGGGATCGAGAATTTCCGGATCCACGATATGCGGCACACCTGTGCGAGCTGGCTGGTGATGGCTGGTGTGCCGCTGGAGGTGGTTAGAGACCTGCTAGGGCACTCGTCGGTAACGGTAACGGAGCGATACGCGCACCTTGCGCCAGACCGAATACAAAGCGCCGTGCAGCGGCTGTTGCCTTTTTGAGACGGCGGCGGAAGTACTGCCCTCCGAAGGCAGGGGTTGCTGGTTCGATCCCAGCCGGGCGCGCCAATCCTGACAACGGTTCCCGGCGCATCGCCGTATTCCCGCCAGCCCCCGCACGGCACCGTCCTATTTCCGCCCCTTCCCGAACAGCAGGTAAGCAGGACAAAAGCCCGCGAGTCCCGTGATCAGCGGAATCAGCCCGATCCAGCCCCACGGCGTTTTGGGTCCGGCGATGGCCAGCGCCAGTAGCGCTGCGCCAACCACGATCCGGATTCCCCGGTCCACGCCACTTACGTTTCTGCAGAACGACATCTTTCGCTCCGGTTGTTGATCATGTGGCTATCGTTGCGCCGACGGCCCGGGATGTCTGTGACTTGGTCACCGTCTTCGCGTCAGTGCCCGGCCAGTGCCCGCATCGCCTGCTGATTTCGCACCCGGACCCTGCCCCGCAGCAGGCTCACCCATCCGCGTCGCTCGAACTCCTTGAGATGGCGGCTGATCACTTCCCGCGCCGATCCGAGTTCCGTGGCGATGGCCTGGTGGGTGATATCCAGTTCGTCGGCCCCGCTCTGCAGCAGGTAGTCGGCCAGGCGGACGTCCATGCGCTCGAACGTCACCTCCTCGAACAGCGTCATCAGGTCGACCAGTCGGGTCCCGAAGGCGCCGAACACGAAACGGCGGAACGTTTCGGATCCGGCCAGTTGCAGCTCGAATGCCGGGCGGGAGAGGATGAGCAGCGCGCAAGGTGTTTCCGCGACGCCCTGTGCGGCGTATGCGACGCCCGCCAGGAGGCAGGCCGTCGTCATCACGCAGGCCTCGCCGGGCCCGACGCGATACAGCGTGATTTCGCGGCCCGACGGCGATACCGTCTGCACGCGCACGACGCCGGACAGGACCAGGACAAACTGGTTGCAAGGCGATCCTCGCCCGAACAGACGCTGGCCAGCCGGCACATCTATCCGTTCTCCGGCATTGGCCGGCAGTCCAATTTGCGCAAGGTCGGACAAGGCTGCTGGGTCGTTCATGGGCAGGTATGACGTTCGTGATCGTGGCGACGGCGGCTGCCGGACATCGTCACCGGGCCGCTACGGGTTGGCACCCATGATAGAGACGTGAAAGCGATCGCTATCTGATCTCGCGCATCTTCCCGGCGCGTCACGACATGACGCTGCCCGCACGCCGTTTCATCGCTGCAACCAATCGTGCTCCCGGCGTGCCCTCCGGCGCGTGCGTATTGCCCGCCGGCCCGCCCCCAGCGTCCATGGCTCGCAACTTGCGTGGAGCTTTCTCCACGGAAGAAGAAGGGAAGGCCGCCCCACGCCAATCCCGTGCGTAGCAGGCGGCCTCCCAGCCAAAGCGGAGGTATGCCATGCCCACGATCCCGAACGAGCACATGGAGGCGCTGCGCCAGTCGTTGCGCGGCAAGGTGGTGGCGCCCACGGACGCCGGCTACGATCAGGCGCGCACGATCTGGAATGCGATGATCGATCGCCGGCCCGCGGTGATCGTGCAGTGTGCCGGGGCGGCCGATGTGGTGTGCGCGGTTCGCTTTGCCCGCGAGCATGGCTTGCCGATTGCCGTGCGCGGCGGCGGGCACAACATCGCCGGCAGCGCCATCTGCAATGACGGGCTGGTGATCGACTTCTCGGCGATGCGTTCGGTGCAGATCGACACGCGCACGCGCCGCGCCTACGTGGAACCCGGCGCCACGTTGGGCGACTTTGATCACGAGGCGCAGGCCTGCGCGCTCGCCACGCCGCTGGGCATCAATTCGACGACAGGCGTAGCCGGGCTGACCCTCGGCGGCGGCTTCGGCTGGCTGACGCGCCGCTACGGCATGACGGTGGACAACCTTGTGTCGGCCGACGTGGTGCGCGCCGATGGCGAGCGCGTGCATGCGAGCAAGGACGAAAATCCCGACCTCTTCTGGGCGCTGCGCGGCGGCGGCGGCAACTTCGGCGTGGTCACGCTGTTCGAGTTCCAGCTGCACCCGGTGGGGCCGCAGGTGCTGACCGGGCTGTTCGTCTACCCTGCCGCCGAGGCCAAGGCTGTACTGATGCAGTACCGGACCTTTGTCGAGACGATGCCCGAAGACCTGAGCGTCTGGTTGGTGCTGCGCAAGGCGCCGCCGCTGCCGTTCCTGCCCACCGACGTGCACGGGACCGACGTGCTGGTGTTGCCGGCGTTCTACGGTGGCGATCCCGCCACGGGGCAGGCGCTGCTCGCGCCGCTGCGCGGCTTCGGCAAGCTGCACGGCGAGTTCCTCGGCATGCAGCCCTACACGTCGTGGCAGAAGGCATTCGATGCGCTGCTCGGGCCGGGCGCGCGCAACTACTGGAAGTCGCACAACTTCACGGACCTGCCGGACGGCGCGATCGACAAGATGATCGAGTACGCCGGCAAATTGCCTTCGCCGCTGTCGGACATTTTCGTCGGCCTGGTGGGCGGCCATGCGGCGCGGGTGGCGCCGGATGCCACCGCGTACCATCACCGCGAGGCGCGCTTTGTGATGAACGTGCATGCGCGCTGGGAGCGCCCTGACGAAGACCAGGCTTGCATTGCGTGGGCGCGGGAATTCTTCCGCGCGACCGAGCCGTTCGCCACCGGCGGCGTCTATGTCAACTTCCTGACCGACGACGAGGTCGGCCGCATCAGCGCCGCCTACGGCGCCAACTACGAGCGCCTGGCGCAGATCAAGCACGCCTACGATCCCGACAACGTGTTCCACGTCAACCAGAACATCGCGCCGAAGGCCTGAACGCGCCGTTGTCTTACCCGCCGGCGGGCTCGTGCTTGTTATGATGCACGGATGCCCGCCGACTTCGCCATCCCCCATCACGAATACGAGATCACCGCGATCCGCGCGCAGGGCGCCGGCGGGCAGAACATCAACAAGGTGTCGAACGCGGTGCATCTGCGCTATGACGTGCGCACGTCGTCGCTCGCTCCCGATCACAAGGAGCGTCTGCTGCAACTGCACGACCATCGCATCACGCGCGACGGCGTAGTGGTCATCAAGGCGCAGCAGCATCGCAGCCTGGAAATGAACCGCGAGGAAGCCGTGCGCCGCCTGCACGAACTGGTGCAGAGCGTAGCGGTGCCGCCGCGCGTGCGGCGTCCCACGCGGCCAACCTTCGGGTCACGGCAGCGGCGGTTGGAGGGCAAGAGCCAGCGCAGCCAGGTTAAGGCGCTGCGCGGCCGGGTGACGGACTAAGCGACGCTATCAAAACGATTCTGGCGTCGTTGCGCGGCCTTGCCGTACTGCTGTACTGTCTGCGGCCGTGCCCTTGCAGGGCGCGCATGCGCAGGCAGGCGCATGCTGCTACGCGGGCGGATCGCTGGCGATCCGAAACCCCCGCTTCGCCCTAGCCGGAACCGCTTCGCTCCATTTTGATAGCGTCTCTAAGGCACGGACTAACGCACGATCCCGCGCACGAAGGCCGCTGCTTCCTTCAGCGCCCGCCGGGCCTCCGGCAAAAACGGCGTGTAGATCTGCCAGACATGCGGCACGCCGCGCCAGATATGCAACTCGGCCTTGCCGCCCGCCGCACGTACCCGCTCGACCAGCCGCCGGGAATCGTCGAGCAGCACCTCTTTGTCGCTGGCCTGCACGTAGAGCGGCGGCAGCGCGGCCAGTTCCGCGGCGCTCGCATAGAGCGGTGAAACCAGCGGATCGGTGGCCGGCGTCGCGCCCAGGTACAGGCGTGCGGCGCGGCCGATCGACTCGCCATGGAACATCACGTCGTGGCGGTCATTGGTGCGCAGCGTGTCGCCGGTGGCGGCCAGGTCGGTCCAGGGTGAGAACAGCAGCGCACCGGCAGGCTGCGCGCCGCCGCGCCGATGCAGTGCGATGAGCGTCGCCAGCGCCAGCCCGCCGCCAGCGGAGTCGCCGGCGATGACGATGTGGCGGGCAGAGAGGCCACGCGCGAGCAGTGCATCCCAGGCCGCTAGCGCGTCGTCGAGCGCAGCCGGATATGGATGCTCTGGCGCCAGCCGGTAGTCGAGCGAGAACACGGGCATGTCAGTCAGGCGAGCCAGCGCGAGCGTGAGCGGACGATGCGTCTGCGGCGTGCAGAAGTAGTAGCCGCCGCCGTGCACGTAGAAGATCGTCGGCTCGTCCGCCGGCGCGGCGCCATGACGGCGCGTCCATTCGCCGGGCAGGCCGGCATCGGCCGAGGTCTCGATGCGCCAACCGGCGGGCACGCGCGCGTCGTGGCCGAACTTCGCCATCTGCTTGCGGGTCGCTTGCACGTCGATGTGCTCAGGTGGCGCGCCGCGCTTCAGCGTCTTCCTGAGGGTGTACGACAAGAACAGGTTTTGCAGGCTCATCGGAGGTCTCCCGGCGGGGTCAGGACAACGATTTAGGGGGAATGCGCGCGGCGGCGTGGCCGGCGGAGGGCGTGGCGAGTGCCGTGCCGGTGCTGGCGGCGGCACCGTGCAGCAGCCAGAAGATCAGTTGCGTGGACTGCTGCATCAGGCGGCGACGGCCGGCGGCGTCGGCTTCCAGGTAGTCGGGCGAGAGGTGGAACAGATACGAGACCACGTAGCTGCACACGTCGTCGACGGCCGCCTGCGACAGTTCCGGGCACAGGCGCAGCCGCTCGACGTCCTCCGCCATCTCGGTGGCGATGGCGGCCAGCAACTCGCGCACGGCCTCGCGCACCGCCGGTTGCGGACCCGTGAAGCCACACACGCCGGCGAGGAACGCGTCCGCGTGGCCGCGCACATAGGCGAAGAACGCCTCGCACGCGCGCGCGGCCACCTCGTCGGGGTTGTCGCGCGCGGCGGCCCAGCGCACCGCGCGCAGCATCGGGCGCAGTTCGTTGCTGACCTCGGCGATGGCCGTCAGCGCCAGCGCCTCCATATCCTCGAAGTGCCGGTAGAAGGTATTGGGATTGAGCCCCGCCTCGCGCGCCAGCTCGCGCAGGCCCAGTGCGGCAAAGCTGCGCTTGGCAGCGGCCAGGCGCAGGGCGGCGTCGATCAGTCGGCGTTTGCCGTCGGCGATGTCTTCCATCGTGGGAGCCTGCATTCAAACAGTCATTTGAAACATCGCGAACCCTCCGTGCGGTGGCCGCGACTCGAATTGACACTCGGTCTACATTCGTCTACTTTGCTGCAAAAGTAGACGAATGTCTACACTGGAATCCACCAGACAAAGCGCGGCCCGGCACAGCCAGGGCGCCGCCGCACGCAGGAGACAGCATGCAGGCGCAGGGGAACACCACGACAGCAACGGATGCGGCACCGGAAGGCCCGGAGATCGCCATCGTCGGCACCGGCTTTGCCGGCCTGTGCATGGCGATCCGCCTGAAGGCCGCCGGCATCCATGACTTCCTGCTTTACGAGCAGGCCGACGACATTGGCGGCACCTGGCGCGACAACGCCTATCCCGGCGCGGCCTGCGATGTGCCGTCTCACGTCTACTCGTTCTCGTTCGCGCCCAAGCCGGACTGGTCGCGCATGTTCGGCGGACAGGGCGAAATCCTGGACTACCTGCGCGGCTGCGTGCAGCGCTATGGCCTGCAGCGGCACCTGCGGCTGCGGCACGAAGTGACATCGGCCCGCTTCGACGAAGCGCAGGGCTGCTGGCACGTGTGCTTCCGCGATCAGCCGCCGATTCGCACGCGCGTGCTGATCGGCGCCAACGGCCCGCTGTCGCGGCCGTCGTATCCGGATATCCAGGGATTGGCGAGCTTTGCCGGCACGCAGTTCCACTCCGCGCGCTGGCGCCACGACTGTGACCTGACGGGCAAGCGCGTGGCGGTGATCGGCACGGGCGCGAGTGCGATCCAGTTCGTGCCGCAGGTGGCAAAGACGGCGGGCCACGTCGCGCTGTTCCAGCGCACGCCGCCGTGGGTGATGCCCAAGCTCGACCGCGACATGCGTCCGTGGGAGCAGCGCCTGTTTCGCGCGGTGCCCTTCGCGCAGGCGCTACTGCGCACGCGACTGTACTGGCAGTACGAGATGCGCGCGCTCGGCATGATCGTGAACCCGAAGCTGATGCGCAAGCCTACCGACATCGGCAAGTGGTGGATCGCGCGGCACATCAGCGATCCCGCGCTGCGTGACAAGGTTACGCCGCGCTATGTGATGGGCTGCAAGCGCATCCTGCTCTCCAACGACTATTACCCGGCGCTGGCGCGGCCCAACGTGCAGGTGGTCACCGACGGCATCGCCGAGGTCACGCCGCGCGGCGTGCGCACGCGCGACGGCACGGAGCACGAGGCTGACGTGCTGATCCTCGGCACCGGCTTCCAGGTCAACGACGTCACGGCACCGTTCGACCTGACCGGCATCGGCGGCGCGCGCCTGGAAGACCTGTGGCAAAGCGGTGGGCCGCAGGCTTACCTCGGCACCAACGTCGCGCGCTTCCCGAACTTCTTTTTCATCATCGGCCCCAACACCGGACTGGGGCACAACTCGATGGTGTTCATGATCGAGTCGCAGGTGCGCTACGTGCTGCAATGCGTGCAGATGCTGCGCGCACGGCGGCTGCGCTACATGGATGTCAGGCCGGAGGTGCAGACGCGCTTCAACCAGTGGCTGCAGGAACGCCTCGGCCGCACCGTGTGGGCGACCGGTTGCCATAGCTGGTACCTGGACCGCAACGGCAAGAACACCACGCTGTGGCCGGACTTCACGTTTCGCTTCCGACGCCGCGTGGCGCGCGTCGAGCCGGCCGACTATCACCTCGTGAACTGACCATGCAGCCGACCGTTTCATCGTCTTCGCCGGCCACGGCGCAACCGGCACCATCGACGCCGCCGACGACTCCGCAGCCGATTCCGCGCGATCCCGGTTGGCCAATCCTCGGCAACCTGCCGCAGATCACGGGCGGCGCGCTCGCGAAGTATCTGCTGGAACGCAGCCGCCATCACGACGGCATCTTCGAGGTGGATTTCGCCGGGCGCTTCGTGCCGTTCGTGACCTCGGTCGCGCTGGCGTCGGAGGTGTGCGATGCCGCGCGCTTTCGCAAGTACATTGGCCCGCCGCTGTCGATCCTGCGCGACATGGCGGGCGACGGCCTGTTCACGGCGCACAGCGACGAGGACAACTGGGGCCGCGCGCACCGCATCCTGATGCCCGCCTTCGGCCAGCGCGCGATGAAGGGCTACTTCGAGCAGATGTTGCGGGTCGCCAACAACCTGGTTGCCAAGTGGGACCGCCAGGGCGCGGACGCGGACATCGCCGTCGCCGACGACATGACACGCCTGACGCTGGACACCATCGCGCTGTGCGGCTTTGGCTACGACTTCGATTCGTTTGCGAGCGAGCGGCTGCACCCGTTCATCACCGCGATGGTCGGCGCGCTGGAAGAGGCCATGGGCAAGCTCACGCGCCTGCCGATCCAGGAGCGCTTCATGCGCGCGGCGCACCGCAAGTTCGACGACGACATTCGCTTCATGCGCGAGCTGGTCGACGACGTGATCCGCCAGCGGCGCGGCGCGCCCACCACCGGCCACGACCTGCTGAACCTGATGCTGGAGGCGCGCGATCCAGAGACCGACTTGCGGCTCGACGACGCCAACATCCGCAACCAGGTCATCACGTTCTTGATCGCCGGGCACGAGACCACCAGCGGCCTGCTGACGTTCGCGCTCTACGAACTGATGCGCAACCCCGGCGTGCTGGCGCAGGCGTATGCGGAGGTCGACGCCGTGCTGCCCGGCGACGCGCCGCCGACCTACGCGGACCTGGCGCGGCTGCCTGTGCTGGACCGCGTGCTGAAGGAAACGCTGCGGCTGTGGCCGACGGCGCCCGCCTTTGCCGTGGCGCCGTTCGAGGACACGCTGCTCGGCGGACGCTACCGGATCCGCAAGGACCGCCGCGTGTCCGTGGTGCTGACCGCAGTGCATCGCGATCCGAAAGTGTGGGCCGACCCGGAGCGGTTCGATATCGACCGCTTCCTGCCCGAGGCCGAGGCGAAGCTGCCCCGATACGCCTACATGCCGTTCGGCAACGGCGAGCGCGCGTGCATTGGCCGCCAGTTCGCGCTGACCGAGGCCAAGCTCGCGCTCGCGCTGATGCTGCGGCATTTCCATTTCAACGATCCGCACGACTACCAGTTCCAAATCAAGGAGACGCTAACGATCAAGCCCGACGCGTTCGTGCTGCGCGCGCGCCGCCGGCGGCCGCACGAGCGCATTGTTGTCAATGCCGGTGCGGCCGCCGCAAGCGCGGTGGCGCAGGCTCCGGCGGTGCAAGGCGGCGGCCAGCCGCTTTCCGTGCTGTGCGCATCGAGCCTGGGCACCGCGCGCGAGCTTGCCGAGCAGATTCACGCTGGCGCGCTCGCGGCGGGGTTCGACGCCACGCTGCGCGATCTCGACGACGTGGTCGATGCGCCGCCGTCGCAGGGGCTGGCCGTGATCGTGGCCGCCACGTATAACGGCCGCGCGCCAGACTCGGGCCGGCGCTTCGAGGCCATGCTCGACAGCGGCGCGAGCCATCGCGCGCCGGGTCTGCGCTTTGCGTTGCTCGGCTGCGGCAACTCGCAATGGGCGACGTACCAGGCGTTCCCGCGCCGCGTATTCGAGTTCTTTACGGCCGCCGGCGCGCAGCCGCTGCTGCCGCGCGGCGAGGCCGACGGCAATGGCGATTTCGACCACGCGGCGGAGCGCTGGCTCGCACTGCTGTGGCAGGCGCTACAGGCCGGCGATGCGAGCCACGCGGCCGGCGCGGCTATCGACGTGCAACTGCGCACCGTTGCCGACATCCGCGCGAGCACGCTGCCGCCCTCCACACAGGCATTCACGGTGCTGGCCAACGCGGAGCTCGTCAGCGATCCCGCCGGCCTGTGGGACTTCGCGCGCGAGGCGCCGCGCACGTCCACGCGCGACATCCGGCTGCGGCTGCCGGCGGGTACGCGCTATGCAACCGGCGATCACCTGGCGGTCTACCCGCAGAACGATCCCCGGCTGGTGGCGGACCTGTGCGAGCGGCTGGATCTCGACCCCGAGGCCATCGTTACGCTCGCCGCGCCCGCAGGAGCGCCGGCGACGCGCGGCCTGCCGCTGGGAGATGCGTTGCCGGTACGTGCGCTGCTGACGCACTTCGTGGAACTGCAGGATGTTGTATCGCGCCAGGCGCTGCGCACGCTCGCGCAGCACACACGCTGCCCGTTCACGCGCGAGGCGCTGGAGCGGCTAGGCGGCGACGATCCGGAGCACGGCTACGCGGCGCAGGTCGCGGCCCGGCGGCTTGGCCTCTTCGACGTGCTCGCGCGCCATCCGGCCATCGCGCTGACGCTGCAGGGCCTGCTGGCTTGCACGGTGCCGATGCGGCCGCGCTTCTATTCGATTGCGTCATCGCCGCTGGTGTCGCCCGACGTGGCGACGATCACGGTCGGCACGGTGTACTCGCCCGCGCTGTCGGGACGGGGCCTGTTTCGCGGCGTGGCCTCCAACTGGCTGCAGGGATTGGCGCCGGGCGACGTGGTGGCCGCGTCGATCCGCACCCCCAATCCGCCGTTCGCACCGGAGCCGGACCCGGCGCGCACCATGATCCTGGTCGGCCCCGGCACCGGCATCGCACCGTTCCGAGGCTTCCTGGAGGAGCGCGCCGCGCAGCAGGCCGCCGGCGCGCGGGCGGCGCCCTGTCACCTGTACTACGGCTGCCGCCATCCGGCGCACGACTGGCTGTATCGCGACGACATGACGCGCTGGCAGCAGCAGGGCGTGGCCCAGTTGCGCCTGGCGTGCTCGGTCGTCGACGGCGAACCGCGCTACGTGCAGGACCTGCTGTGGGCCGACCGCGCGGCGGTATGGGCGCAGTTGCAGGCCGGGGCGAGCGTCTACGTCTGCGGCGACGGTCGCCACATGGCGCCGGCGGTACGCAAGACGCTGATCGACATCGGCGCGGCGCAGGGCGGCATGGACGAGGCCGGCGCGTCGGACTGGTTTGCCGGGCTGGTCGCGCAGGGGCGGTATCGGCAAGACGTGTTCAACTGAGAGCTGGCGCAGTGGCAGGATTCGACGGAACATTGTCCGTTGATCCGGGTCGCCGCGCCGTACGCTGGCAGCCATCCCCAACTCCCAACAAGGAGCGCGCGATGGCAACGCCCGCGATGTCGCAAGCCCGGATCCTGGCGGTCTGCCAGGCCCTTTTCACTTCCGCCCTGTCCGTCGACCTGACCCTGACCGGGCTGGTCGGCTACACGCTGGCGCCCGACAAGGCGCTGGCGACGTTGCCGTTTGCGCTGATTACCGTGGCCTCCGCGCTCACGGCCATTGCGGCGGCGTTCCTGATCGAGCGGCTCGGGCGCCGCGTGGCATTCTGCCTCGGCGGCCTGGCCTGCATGGCGGGCGGGGTGGTGTCCGTGTGGGCCATCGCGAACCACGATTTCGTGGCGTTCTGCGTTGGCACCGCGCTGGTCGGTGTGTTCCAGGCCTTTGCGCGCTTCTACCGGCTGGCCGCCGCCGATGCCGCGGGCGTGGCCGAGAAGCCGCGCGCGATTTCCACCGTGCTGACCGGCGGTGTGGTGGCGGCCGTGTGCGGGCCGGCCATCGCCGCGTGGAGCAGCGACCTGATGAGCCCGCTGCCGTTCGCGGGCTCCTACGCCGTGGTCGCGCTGTTCGGCGCCGCGACCGTGCTGCTGCTGGCGCTGGCGTACCGCGACGTGCCGGCCGCTGCAACGGGTACGGCGCCCGGTGCGGAGCTGCCCGCGCGGCCGCTCGCCGAGATCGTGCGCCAGCCGGTGTTCCTCGCGGCCTTCGCCAACAACGGCATCGGCAATGCGGTGATGATGTTCGTGATGACCGCCACGCCGATCGCCGCCATCGCGTGCAGCCACACGATCACGCAGGGTGCGCAGATCATCGAGTGGCACCTGGTGGGCATGTATGCGCCGTCGTTCATCTCGGGCTGGCTGCTGCAGCGCTTCGGCAATCCCGCGATGCTGATGGCCGGCATTGCACTGTCCGCGCTCGGGTCCGTGGTGGCGCTCAGTTCGACCACGCTGCCCGCGTTCTACGTGGCGCTGTTGTGCCTTGGCGTGGGCTGGAACTTCATGTTCGTCGGCGGCACCACGTTGCTGACCAGCAGCTACCGGCCGGCCGAGCGCGCCCGCACACAGGCGGCGAGCGAGTTCTCCACCGCCGTGCTGACGGCTCTGGCGACGCTTGCCGCCGGGCAGGTGCTGCATCGCTATGGCTGGGACGCGGTCAACCTGGCCGTGCTGCCGGCGCTTGCCCTGGCGCTTGCCATCACGATCGGCTGGCAGCGGCATGCGCGGCGCGGCCCGGCAGCCGTCGCTGCCGGAATGGCCGGATGAGCGGCGGCGCCGGTATGATCGGAGCAACCCGGCCCTTTATCGACTGACATGGCATCCCGTCTGCACCTGGTTTCCGATCCGCCCCGCGTGGTGGTGGTCGTCGCGCCCGATCCGGCGCAGGAACTCGACGTCACCGGCCCGACAGCGGTGTTCGGGCAGGCCAATCGGTTGTGCGGGCGTGCCGGGCAGCCGGCGCCCTATGAGATCCACGTGGCTAGTGTCAGCGATGACGGCATCGTGCGTACCGAGACCGGCCGGCGGATGCTGGCCGACGCGCCGTACCACGACATCGAGGCGCGGATCGGCCGGCCGATCGACACGCTGCTGCTCGCCGGCGGCGCCGGCCACGCCAGCGCCGCCGGGGATGTGCGGCTGCTCGATTGGCTGCGCGCCCAGGCGCCCCGCGTGCGCCGGCTGGGCGCGGTCTGCACGGGCGCGTTCGTGCTGTGCGGCACGGGCCTGCTCGATGCGCGCCGCGCGACCACGCACTGGCGCCATGCGCGGCGCTTGGCCGAGCGCCATCCCGGCGTGCATGTCGATGCGGACCCGATCTGGATTCGCGAGGGGCGCCTCTACACCTCTGCCGGCGTGACGGCCGGCATGGACCTGTCGCTCGCGCTGGTGGAGGAAGACCTCGGCTATGCGGCCTCGCTGGAGGTGGCCCGGGAACTGGTGCTGTTCCTGCGCCGGCCCGGCAACCAGGCGCAGTTTTCGACCGTGCTGCAAGCGCAGGCGGCGCAAAGCCCCGAGTTGCGCGACTTGCAGGCATGGATGGCCGACCACCTGGCGAGCGACCTGTCCGTGGCGGTGCTGGCCGAGCGCGTGGCGATGAGCCCGCGCAACTTTGCGCGGGTGTTTGCGAAACAGGTGGGAGACACGCCGGCGCGCTACGTGGAGCGGCTGCGTGTGGAAGCCGTGCGGCGCATGCTGGAGGCGAGCGACCGGCGGCTGGAGGGCATCGCCCATGCCACCGGCTTCGGCAATGCCGACGTAATGCGGCAGGCGTTCCTGCGCCACGTGCAGACGACGCCCGAACGGTATCGGGCGGCGTTCCGGCAGCGGCCCCGCCAGGACGGCGAGGCCGCAGAGGGTGACGAAGCGGCCTGAGACGAACGCCTGGGCCGCGCTGCGCGACGGCTTAGCCGCGCGCCGACTGCAGCGCCGCGATGCGCTGCTCGATCGGCGGGTGGCTGGAGAACAGCGCCAGCCACGACTTGCCGCCCGCGATGCCCATTGCCTGCATGTTCTGCGGCAAGCCTTCGGCGTCCAGACCACCCAGGCGGCGCAGCGCGGCGACCATCGGCGTGGGCGTGCCCATCAGCTTCGCGGCACCCGCATCGGCGCGATACTCTCGATGGCGCGAGAACGTGGCCACGATGATGCTGGCCAGGATGCCGAACACGATCTCGCAGACCACCACGGTGATCATGTAGCCGATGCCGGGGCCGCTCGACTCCTCGTCGTTCTTGCGCAGCATCGAATCGACAAAGTAGCCGACCACGCGGGCGAGGAAGATCACGAACGTGTTGACCACGCCCTGGATCAGCGTCAGCGTGACCATGTCGCCGTTGGCGATGTGAGCCACCTCGTGCGCCAGCACCGCCTCCACCTCGTCCTGCGACATCGACTGCAGCAGGCCCGTGGAAACGGCCACCAACGAGTTCTTCTTGGTGGCGCCGGTGGCAAAGGCGTTCGGTTCGCCCTCGTAGATGGCGACTTCGGGCATCGGCAGGCCGGCGCGGTCGGCCAGCTTCTGCACGGTCTGCACCAGCCAGAGCTCGTTGCTGGTGCTCGGGTGGGTGATGACCTGGGCGCCGGTCGACCACTTGGCGATGGTCTTGGACATCAACAGCGAAATGAACGAGCCGCCAAAGCCCATCAGCGCGGCGAACACCAGCAGCATGCCGAGGTTCAGGCCGTTGGCGGTCAGGAAGCGGTTTACGCCCAGCAGGCTGGCGGTGAAGCTGAGGACAAGCATGACGGCGAGGTTGGTCGCCAGGAAAAGCAGTACGCGTTTCATGAGTGTGGGTAAGGCCAGGAAAAAAGACGCGGACGAGCCGCAAGTGCGTGACGCGCGGCAGGTGCCGTGGCGTCACACGGAATCAGGCTGCGCAGCGGATGCGCTGGGGCGGATCAGCCGCGCGGCGGGCGCGGCGGCAGGGGCAGGCTGGGTTCCGGCAGCGGGCCGGCGGCGTAGTGCGGCAGCGCGCCGCGACCGTTGCCAGCCGCCAGATGCGGTGAGCGGGCAGGGAGCAGTTGCTCGGCCAGGTCGACGCTTGCTTGCGAGGGATCGGCGCTGTCGGCGGGAACTGCGGGATCGCCTGCGGCGGTCAGGTCTGTCTCGGCGGCGTCGGGCGCACTTGCTGTGGCCGAGTCGGCTATCGCGGCAGGTTGCGCGACAACGGCCGTGTCCGCCAGCGCCGCGTGCACGGCCGCACTCGCCCAACTCTGCAGCGGCAGGAAGGCAAGCATCAGGACCAGCAGGAGAGGCCGGAGGGCGCGCACGTTGGGGGCAGTGTCGAGATCGTTTGCGGGCATTCTACAGGACAGTGCGACACGACAGCGCACGCCTACCCCACGATCCGCAGCGCCGCGCGCGTGCCCCACCAGGCGGCTTCCTCGAAGACCGACAGGCCGGACAAGTCCGCATGCGCGAACAGGATCGGGCCGTCGGCCTCGCGCAGCGCCCGGGCGCCCGCGTTGAACAGGAAGCCGGGCCGTGGCGACGCCATCGCATGGCCGCGCGCGGTGATTTCCACGCGATCGGCGTGGCGCCAGAACGCGCGGCCGTAGACCTGCCGCAGGTCGGTGCTCGCGTAGTCCATCAGCTCGGCGGGCGCGGCCTGCGCGAGCCAGCGGCGCACGTCCGTCGGGCTTTGTTGCTTGCCGATTGCGGCGGCGTCCAGCGGGCAATAGGCCGTGAACACGGTGTTGGCGGGCTTTGCCTGGCGAATCCACTGGTGGGTGGCGACCACGTAGCCGAGTCCGCGTGCGCCGTAGACCACGTTGTCCCAGGCGAGCGGCACGCCGGGCGCCTCCGGCGGAAAGCCGCGCAGGCCGAAGCTGGAGACCAGCCACGACGCATGCGGCGGCAGGTCGCGCGCCGGATCGAAGCCGTGGCGCCGCACCGGGGCAATGCGCGCGGCCACGTGCAGCGGCATGGCGCAGATGACACGGCGCGCGCGCAGGCGCCAGGTGCGCGGCATCGTTCCTGCCGCACCCGGCGGATGCGCGCACAGTACCTCCACGCCGCCGCCCGTTTCCTCGATCCGAAGCGCCATGCCGGCGCGCCGCCAGCCGCCGGTCGAGTTGCCGGGGCGGCCGGTGGTCGCGCCGATGCGTGCCGAGAGCCGCGTGACGATGCCGTGCAGCCCGTCGGGCCACGTCAGCACCGCGCCGTCGGTGGCATTTTGCGCGTGGCCGCCACGGCTGGCGAAGTAGTGCAGGCCGGCCCAGGCCGAGATCGCGTCGTGGCCGGCGCCGTAGTCGTCGCGGCAGCAGTAGTCGGCGTACCAGTGCAGCGTCGGCGACGTGAAGCCCTCGGCCAGCAGCCACTGCTGAAAGGTCTGTGCGTCGAGCGCGGTCCAGGACGGATCGCGCGAGGCCATCGCGAGCGGGATCGCGAAGACCTTGCGGCCGTCGTTGCCGCGCGCCTGCCGCAACTGTTCGACGCGGGCCAGGAAGCGCGCGTGCTGCGCGGCCTCGGCGTCGTCGATGCCTTCCGTGGGCAGCAGGCCGTCCTGCCACCTGCCCTGGAAGAACAGTCGTTCCTCGGGCGCGTGCACCAGCGCGCGCTCGTCGAAGCGCGGGCGGGCGGAGAAGGGATCGGACTCGATGATGCCGAGGTCGGCCAGCATCTCCCGCATGTGCGCGGACTCGGCCGACGGCAGCGGCAGGTAGTGCGCGCCGCGCGGAAACGGCAGGTCGCCGAACGCACCGCTGGCCGCGTTGCCGCCGAACTCGGGGCCGTCCACGACCACAAAGTCGCGCAGGCCCGCGCGCGCAAGTTGCCAAGCGGCCGACAGCCCGGCTGCGCCGCTGCCAAGGATCGCCACGTCCGTCTTTACCTCGCCGTCGGGTTCGGGCCACCGACCGGCGTCGCGCAGCGCGTGGCCTTCGGTCATGCCGGGACGCAGCACGGTCGGAGTCGGCTCGCGCAGGCCAACGCCCGCGAGGAAGCGCGCCGATTCGGCGGACAGCCGGTCGCAGCCGGCCAGCGCCGCGCCGCCCGTGGCCGTGGCGGCGATCAGGAAGCGCCGGCGGTCCATCGACGTTCCACGGCGGACTCAGCGAATGACATTGCGCCAGTCGTCCTCGAAGTCATGCACGAGCGACTGCTCGTTGAGCCGGTTGGCCTGGCCCGCGCGCGGTGCCATGTCGGCCGGGAAGCGGAACATCAGCGCGGTGCTGTCGGCGTCGAGAAACTTCAGTGGGATGTCATAGCGCACGGGCGGCGCGTAGTCGGCGCGCCGGCTGGCCAGGATGAAGCCCCATTCGCCAAACGACGGCACGTAGGCGTGGTACGGCCACGTGTGCAGGCCGGCCTCGCGCAGCGTGGCGTCGATGCCCCAGAACGAGCGCGGCGCGTAGTACGGCGAGGTCGACTGCACGACGGCGTAGCCTTTCTCTGCCAGATGGCGCGACAGCAGGCGGTACATCGGCACGGAGTACAGCTTGCCAAGGCCGAAGTTGGACGGGTCGGGCAGGTCGACGATGATGGCGTCGAATACCTCGGCGTTCTGCTCCATCCACTGCGCGGCATCGGCGTTGACGACGCTCACGCGCGGATCGGCCAGCGAGCCACGGTTGAGCGCGCGCAGCGGGGCGCTGTCCGTGAAGAGCCGTGTCATTGCCGGGTCCAGGTCGACCAGCGTCACATGCCGGACCTGCTTGTGCTTCAGGATCTCGCGCACGGCCAGACCGTCGCCGCCGCCGATCACCAGCACGCGCTGCGCCCACGGCAGCGCTTGCAGCACCGGGTGGACCAGCGCCTCGTGGTAGCGATGCTCGTCGCGCGACGAGAACTGCAGGTTGCCGTTGATATAGAGGCGCAGGTCGTCCTTCCAGCGCGTGATGACGAGCCGCTGGTAGGGCGTGGTCTCGCTGTGGATGATCTCGTCGCCGAACAGGCCGCGCTCGGCCCAGTGAGTGAGGCGCGTGGAGCCCGCAAAGCCCGCTGCCAGCAGCGCGAGCACGATCCCCGCGCGCAGCGTGCGGCCGGCCACCTGCGTCAGTTCCTCGCGGAAGATGCGGATCGTGAAGAGCGCCACCGCCACGTTGAGCATGCCAAACAGGAAGCCGGTGCGCGACAGCCCCAGGCGGGGCGCCAGCACCAGCGGGAACACCAGCGACACGGCCAGCGCGCCGAGGTAGTCGAAGGTCAGCACGCGGCTGACCAGCTCGCTGAAGGCCGCCCGGCGCGCGTTCAGGATCCGCATGACGAGCGGGATCTCCATCCCGACCAGCACGCCGATCACGAACACCAGCGCGTACAGCGCGGTGCGGAACGGCGCGGACAGCCACGCGAACACGACGAACAACAGCGCCGCCGAGAGGCCGCCGAGCAGGCCGACCAGGATCTCGATGTCGATGAAGCGCGCCAGCACGTCGTCGTCCTTGATGTAGCGCGACAGCCATGACCCCACGCCCATGGCGAACAGGTAGCAGCCGATGATCGACGAGAACTGGAGGATGGAATCGCCCAGCAGGTAGCTGGACAGGGCGCCGGCGATCAGCTCGTAGCCAAGCCCGCAGGAGGCCACGATCAACACCGAAAGGATGAGGGTACGGTCGCGCATCAGGCGGGGGGAGAGTGCGGGGCGCACGCCTCGCATCGGGAAGGAATCTTCCTGGCTGGATGAACTGGATGAAAGGGACTGCGGATATACTTGGCCGCGCATTGCCGCGCCGGCGATTGTCCGGGGCGGAGGCGGCAACCCCTGCGGCAACACGACGCCACAACCACCACGCGGAACGCCACGGAACCGAACTATGCAACCGATCTATGCCTACGCCCTGCACCTGCTGGCAAGCCTCGTGCTGCTGGCCGTGTTCGTCGGAGTCTACACCAGGATCACGCCGTTTCAGGAATTCACACTGATCCGCCAGGGCAACGTGGCGGCGGCGCTGTCGCTGGGCGGCGCGACGATCGGATTCTGCTTCACGCTGTCGTCCAGCATCCAGCACAACGACACCTTCCCGATGTTCCTGATGTGGTCAATCGGGGCGATGGTGGTGCAGGCGCTGGCCTACGCGGGCCTCACGCGCGCGCTGCCGGACATGGATGCCGCCATCGAATCGAACAACATCGGCATGGGCGCGCTGATGGGCACCATCTCCGTGACCGTCGGCGCGCTCAATGCCGCCTGCCTTTCCTGATTTCCCGCACCACTTCCCTCCCAAGACCGAAAAGGGGCTGACATGAGCATCGGGTCATTCATCAAGAAGCAGTTCATCGACATCCTCCAGTGGACCGAGGACACCGACGGCGTGCTGGCCTGGCGCCATCCGATGGAGGACATGGAAATTCAGTATGGCGGCAGCCTGACGGTGCGCGAGTCGCAGATGGCCGTGTTCGTCAACGAGGGCAAGATCGCCGATGTGTTCGGCCCCGGCATGTACAAGCTGACCACGCAGACGCTGCCGGTGCTGACGTACCTGAAGAACTGGGACAAGCTGTTCGAGTCGCCCTTCAAGTCCGACGTCTATTTCTTTAGCACCCGCCTGCAGATCGGCCGCAAGTGGGGCACGCCGCAGGCGATCACGATCCGCGACGCTGATTTCGGCATGGTGCGGCTGCGCGCATTCGGCCTGTACTCGTACAAGATTACCGATCCGGCGAAGTTCTACACGGAAATCAGCGGCACGCGCGCCGAGTACACGCGTGACGAGGTGGAGGAGCAACTGCGCAACCTGCTGATCGCCACCATGACCAATACGCTGGGCGCGTCGTCACTGCCGTTCCTGGACATGGCCGCCAACCAGACGCTGATGTCGCAGACCATCCGCGACAAGCTGGCGCCGGAGTTCGAGCGTTACGGCGTGGCGCTGGACAACTTCGCCGTCACCAATGTCTCGCTGCCCGAGGAGCTGCAGAAGGCCATCGACACGCGGATCTCGATGGGCATGATGGGCGATATGGCCAAGTACACGCAGTACCAGGTTGCCACCTCGATTCCGCTCGCGGCGCAGAACGAGGGCGGCGTGGCCGGGCTCGGCGCCAGCCTGGCCGCCGGCGCGGTGATGGGGC
>JACXTT010002748.1_pt1 | contig 27606 bp, 24 predicted proteins | sample 9270951 | NCBI WGS metagenome assembly JACXTT01 (sample SAMN15532306, study PRJNA645909) | rock metagenome | isolation source: weathered quartz diorite | place: Puerto Rico | collected 2017-06-21 | reverse complement strand
GGCGGGGTGCGGGGACGGCAGGCGTGGCAGGAGCGCGCCGAAGCCGCGGCGCAAGCTCGCGCGCGCGCGCAAGAACAGGTGAAAGCGACACGCGCCGGTATCGAACAAGACAAACAGCAGGCGCTTGCCAACCTGCAAGCGGAAGCCGGACGACTGGCGAGCGAGATTGTGCGTACTGTGTTGCGGCCGGTGGAAGCTGCGAGTCCGGTAGGTGGGCAATGAGGGTCAAGGGCTTCCTCCGGACCCTTCCGTTGCTCGCGCTATTGTCGCTGGTTCCGGCACTTTCGGTGCGAGCGTTCGGGCGCCTGCAGGAACATTCTTCGGACTCCGCGCAGGCGGCCTCAGAGGATAAAGCTCCCGGCGCGGAACTGGCCAAGGAAAAACGCGAAACAGCTGGGGAAGAAGAAAACGAGAATCTGAAACACTCAGCGACGATCCGGTACCTGGCCAAGAAGACTGGGATGACTGTGCATCAAGCGCACCTGGTGTCGGTGAGTCTCAATTTTCTGATTGTTGCCTTCCTGATCTACTGGTACGGGCGCAAGTTCGTGCCTGCTGCCCTGCGCAATCGCTCGGAATCGATTCAGCGGGCTCTGGAAGAAGCGCGTGCTGCCAGCCAGGACGCCAATCGGCGGCTTGCCGAAATCGAGACGCGGTTGAGCAAGCTGGATGCTGAAATCGGGCAGATGCAGGCTTCTGCTGAGAGGGAAGCTGAAGCCGAGGGTATACGAATCAAGCAAGCGGCGGAAGAAGACATTCGCAAAGTGGTGCAAGCGGCCGAGCAGGAAATCGCGTCCGCTGCCAAGCAAGCCCGCCGGGAACTGATGCAGCAGACTGCCGACCTCGCCGTGGCGCTGGCCCGCAAACAGATTCAGGTTGACGCCGCGACCGACCAGGTTCTGGTCCGCAACTTTGCCGGAAAACTGTCCTCCGGGGGCGGTGGAAAGGACCGTCAGTAATGGCTTCGGTGGTCGGCGTTTACGCCCGGGCCTTTGCCGATGTGGTGATGAGCCGCAAGCTCGATCCTGCGCTCATGTTGCGGGAGCTGCGCGCAACCGAAGCGTTGCTTGCGGAAAGCGACCAGTTGCGGCGTGTCATGGAGAACCCGTCCATCCCCGGCGACCGCAAACAAGCAGTCTTGGACGCGCTTGCGCAACGGCTGGGCATGACGCGGCAGGTGCGAAACTTCATCGCGGTCGTGACCGATCATCGGCGACTGCCGCTGCTGGCGGACATCCTGAGGCACTTGGAACAGGAATTGAATGACCGCATGGGCATTGCCGATGCGGAAGTGGTCAGCGCTCGTGTCCTCAGCGAAGCCGAGAGGAAATTGCTGGAAGCAGAAGTTGCCAGGTTGACCGGCAGACAGATCCGCGCCCGCTACCAACAAGATTCTTCGCTGTTGGGAGGAGCGTTGGTAAAGGTCGGCAGCACGATTTACGACGGATCCGTGTGCGAGCAGTTGGATCGGATACGGGATCAGTTGATGAGTTAACACTTGGCATTTAGCACTTAGCATTTAGCCAGAGCCTTCGCGGCCGACTGATTTGGCTAAGTGCCAAATGCTAAGTGCTAAGTGCCCGAACTTGAGTTGAACTTATGGCGCAAATCAAAGCAGACGAAATCACGCAATTAATCCGCGAGCAGATCGAGAACTACGAGTCGAAGATCGCGGTCGACGAAGTGGGCACGGTCATCACACTGGGCGACGGAATTGCCCGCGTGTACGGCCTCGACAAGGTGATGGCGGGCGAGTTGCTCTCTTTCCCACACGGTGTAGCGGGAATCGCCATGAACCTGGAGGAAGATCAGGTTGGAGTAGTGCTGCTCGGTGAATATACGGAGATCAAAGAAGGCGACGAAGTGAAGCGCACCGGCCGCATCATGAGCGTGCCCGTGGGCGATGCCTTGATCGGCCGGGTAGTGAATTCGCTCGGCCAGCCCATTGATGATAAGGGCCCGATCTCGACCGACAAATTCATCGCGCTTGAGCGCATTGCTCCTGGCGTGATTGACCGCCAGCCGGTGCGCGAGCCGATGGCAACTGGTCTCAAGGCGATCGATTCGATGATCCCGATCGGCCGCGGACAGCGCGAACTGATCATCGGCGACCGCCAGACCGGTAAAACCGCGGTCGCGCTCGACACCATCATCAACAGCAAGGGCAACAACCTGATCTGTATTTACAACGCGATCGGACAGAAGCGATCGTCGATTGCGCAGGTAGTGAAGATTCTCGAAGATGCGGGCGCTATGGAGTACACGATCGTCGTCGCAGCTTCGGCCTCTGAACCCGCGCCGATGCAGTACATCGCACCCTACGCAGCCTGTGCCATGGGCGAGTACTTCCGCGATACCAAACGCCACGCGCTTTGTATTTATGACGATCTTTCAAAGCACGCCGCGTCGTACCGCGAAATTTCATTGCTGCTGCGGCGGCCGCCGGGACGCGAAGCCTATCCCGGAGACGTCTTCTATCTCCACTCACGCCTGCTGGAGCGCGCCTCCAAGTTGAGCGACAAGAATGGCGGCGGTTCCCTGACGGCACTGCCCGTCATCGAGACGCAGGCGGGCGACGTTTCCGCCTATATCCCGACCAACGTCATTTCGATTACTGACGGTCAGATTTATCTCGAAACCGACTTGTTCAACCAAGGCGTGCGCCCGGCGGTAAACGTCGGACTTTCCGTGAGCCGAGTTGGCGGCAGCGCGCAGATCAAAGCCATGAGGCAGGTTGCGGGAACGCTCAAACTTGAGCTTGCGCAATACCGCGAACTGGCGGCTTTCGCGCAATTCGGCAGCGACCTCGACAAAGCCACGCAGGCCCAGCTCAACCGCGGCAAGCGACTGGTGGAAATCCTGAAGCAAGGTCAATTTGCTCCTTTGCCGTTCGCGAAGCAGATTCTTATCATCTTTGCCGGAACCAGTGGCGCGCTTGACGACCTGGCAGTTGAACAGGTGCGCGACTTCGAAAAAGATCTCTATAAGTACGTAGACACGACCCATCCCGGGCTGCTCAACACGATCATGGAAAAGAAAGTTCTCGACGAGAGTCTGAAGGCCGAGATGGCGGGAGTAATCAAAGAAGCGAAACAACAGTTTGTGGACACTCGACAGGCGGTAGCGAAATAGTAGTTCCCAGTTCACGGTTCTCAGTTCTCGGTCAGGACTGAGCACGAAAGGTTTTACTGGGAACTGAGAACAGAGAACTGAGAACTCCTTCATGCCCAACGTTCTCGACATCCGGCGCAGGATCCGCAGTGTGGTCAACACGCGGCAGATCACCAAGGCCATGAAGACCGTGTCAGCGGCGAAGCTTCGCCGGGCGCAGGAGCGCGCGCTGGCGGCGCGTCCGTATTCACAGATGCTTACGAATGTTCTGAAGTCCCTGGTTTCGCGCGTCGATATTTATCATCCGGTGACTGGCGAACTATTGCATCCGCTACTGGCGGAGCGTCCTGAGAAAAGTATTCTCCTGATTGTTGTAACCGGAGACAAGGGGCTGGCGGGCGCGTTCAACACCAACATTCTGAAAATCGCAACCAAATTCATTGAGTCCAATGCGGATAAGAACATCGACATCGAATGCATCGGACGCAAGGGGCGCGACTTTCTCCGGCGGCGTTTTCCAACGGAGCCTGACAAAGCGGTGGGCGAAGAAACCCGCCCTCGCGCCGGCCGCGTGCAAATTGTGGGCGAGCACATTGGTGTGCTGGCAAAAGTGGAATTTTCTTTTGCTTCACAGTTAGCCGAAACAGTCGTCGAACGTTTTTCGCGAGGCGAAATCGATGGCGTTTACGTTCTTTACAACGAGTTCAAGTCTGTCATTGCACAGCGCCTGATTGCACAACACCTGTTGCCGATCAAGGAAGTTGGCGTGGTGGATGTGCGCATGGCCGAAGAGGCCACCGAAGAAGAGAGGAAACGGCGATTGGAAGCCGCCAAGACGGCTGGCGTCGGAATACGGCCGTTGGACAGTCGCGCCATCGATGAAGAAGCGGCTAAGTTCGGCGCCGCGCCGGTGGACTACATCTACGAGCAGCCCCCGGCTCAACTGTTTCGCGAGATTCTGCCGAAGTATATTGGCGTCGAGATTTTTCACGCGCTGCTGGAGTCGGTGGCGGCCGAACACGCCGCTCGCATGACCGCGATGGATTCAGCGACCAACAACGCCTCCGACATGATCGATTCGTTGACGCTGGTCATGAACCGCGCGCGCCAGGCCAAGATCACGAAGGAAATTATCGAGATCGTGAGCGGCGCAGCAGCGCAATAGAGCAGCACTTAGCAATTGGCACTTAGCAGTTGGCAAAACCCAGTGCTCTAAGCTAAGTGCCAAGTGCTGGTTTTTGAGGTCCTATGCCTGAGAATATCGGACGTGTCATTCAAATCGCAGGTCCCGCAGTGGACGTTCAGTTTACTGAGAGAGCGATGCCTCCTATCTACGAAGCGCTGCGCGTGGTTAGCGACGGCTTCACGGTGCCTTCGCCGATCAACGTCGTTCTCGAAGTGCAACAGCATCTGGGCGAGGGCCGGGTGCGCTGCATCGCCATGTCAGCCACCGATGGCATGGTTCGCGGTATGAAAGCCATCGATCAGGGTGGGCCAATTTCTGTCCCGGTAGGCCCTGGCACACTGGGCCGCGTGATGAATGTCATCGGCGAGCCCGTCGATCAACTCGGGCCGATCGCGCATACCAAAACGATGCCGATTCACCGCCTGGCTCCGGCCTTTGACGAACAGGCCACGACGGCCGAGATGTTCGAGACCGGCGTGAAAGTTGTGGACCTGATCCAACCCTTCCTGAAGGGAGGAAAGATTGGCCTGTTCGGCGGAGCAGGCGTGGGAAAGACCGTTGTCATCATGGAACTGATCAACAACGTGGCCAAGCAGCACGGCGGATTTTCGGTGTTTGCCGGAGTCGGCGAGCGTACTCGTGAAGGCAACGACCTGTGGCTGGAGATGACAGAATCGGGAGTCATCAAGCCGGGCAAGCCCGAAGAGTCGAAGGCCGCATTGATCTATGGCCAGATGACCGAGCCTCCCGGGGCGCGTCTGCGGGTGGCGCTGACTGGACTGACGGTCGCCGAATATTTCCGCGACGAGGAAGGCGCCGACACGCTTCTCTTCATTGACAACATCTTCCGCTTCACGCAGGCAGGATCGGAAGTCTCGGCGCTGCTCGGGCGCATGCCTTCTGCTGTGGGCTATCAACCCAACCTGGCGACCGAGATGGGCGAATTGCAGGAACGCATCACTTCGACCAAGAAGGGATCGGTCACCTCGGTGCAGGCGATTTACGTCCCGGCGGATGACCTGACCGATCCGGCGCCCGCGACCACGTTCGCTCATTTGGATGCGACCACCGTGCTGTCTCGCGCACTGACGGAAATCGGAATTTATCCGGCCGTTGATCCGCTCGCCTCGACCTCGCGAATTCTCGATCCGCGCATTGTCGGCCAGGAGCATTACGACGTGGCGCAGATGGTGAAGAAGACCCTGCAAACCTACAAGGACTTGCAGGACATCATCGCTATCCTGGGCATTGACGAACTGAGCGAAGACCAAAAGGTCACGGTCGCCCGTGCCCGCAAAATCCAGAAATTCCTCTCGCAGCCGTTCCACGTGGCCGAGCAGTTCACCGGCACCCCTGGAAAATACGTCAAGGTTGCCGACACGGTGAAGGGTTTCCGCGAGATCGTCGAGGGCAAGTATGACGATATCCCTGAGCAGGCCTTCTACATGAGGGGGACGATTGATGAAGTGCTGGAAGCCGCGGAGAAGATGAAAACAGCGGCGTAGGGGAAACCAGCACTTGGCACTTGGCCCCTGCGAGGTCTCGGTCGTGCGAACAACTAAGTGCTAAATGCCAAATGCCTGACACTTTCCAACTCGAAATCGTCACCCCGGAAAAGCTGGTGGTGAAAGAAGACGTGGAAGAGGTCCAGGTTCCCGGCCAAAGTGGATATCTGGGAATTCTTCCTGGGCATGCTCCATTAATTACCGAGTTGGGAGTAGGTGTCATCACTTACCGCGCCGGCAACACAACTAAGACCCTTTCGGTCGCTTGGGGGTTTGCCGAGGTTCTCCAGGACAAAGTCACGATCCTCGCCGAGACCGCCGAGCGTCCGGACGAGATCGACCTGGCGCGCGCACAGAAGGCGAAAGAACGGGCCGAGCAGCTGTTGAAGAGCAACGACCCGCAACTTGACTACGAGCGTGCCCAAGATGCTTTGCTGCGGGCGGAAGCGCGGCTGAAAGTCGCCGCTGAGAGATAAGCCTTTCTCCCTCAAAGGAAATGGCCGCCGAAGATTCGGCGGCCACTTTGTTTTCAGCTAATCTAGTATCGGCGGCGCATCACCGAGTCGTATCCTGCGTGGTAGCCAGCGGTGTACTCGGCTTTGTAGCGGTCTTTGCTACCGAACTCGCGGCGATAGCCGCGATCGCGATCGCCAAAGCGGCCGCGCGGTTTCGAGTTGTAGGGCTTGCGATGATCGATGTCCTCGCGCGCAGCCTCCGCACCGTCTTCATAGCCGAAGCGGTTGGCAACATTCTCCCAGTTCGGATCGTAGCCTGTCCGCCAGCCTTCGTGCTGCCAGGCGTCACCGCGATAGCCATCGCGCCACCGTTGGGAGACTTCCTCGTAACCTGAACGGAAGCCGTTGCTGTAGCCTTCCTGGTATCCGCGCTCATACGACTCAACCGGGCCCATCCATCCTTTGTAGCCGCGCGTGGCCTGGCGCCAGTCAGGGGTCCGGTAGTCGTTGGGATCGCGCTCGCGGCCCTCGTGCCGGCCTTTACTGATGCCGTCGTTGTAGCCTTTCTGGTATCCATACTGCCGGGCTTGGGCCGTGTCGCCCTGGCGGTAGTAGTCGTCATCATCGTCATGCGCTAGCGCGAATCCACTCATTACCAGCGTCAGAGCCGTTGCGTAGGCGGCCGTTCTCATCGTTCGCCACATAGGGTCCTCCTGCCGAGGCGCCGCGACAGCTTGTTCTGCCGGCGGTCGGTGCTCGGTAAGTGGGATGCGGGGATGCTCGAAAATTGCTGCAAGGCAGTGAAAGAAATAGTTCCGTTTGGGGGTGGGTCGCTGGAGGAACTTTTGGGCAAGAGTGGTGTTAAAACGGCGATTCTCGGCTTGGAACGTAGGCTGTCAGTGGTTTCAAATACGCCGCTGCCACGCTTGGGGATCACGACTCCCGTGAAAGCAAGCAAGGACAGTCAGAGCCTTGTGCTCTATGCGAAAGAACAGCGCGTAGGGAAATTTTCGTAGACGAGCGCGGTGTACATCTTGAAAGACCGCTGGAAACTGATGGAGATTCTCAGCGATTCGGTTGACAGCGGTTCGAGCTCCCTACGAAAATGCTCTCCCAAACCCGCAAATTGCATTTCGTACCGATCTTGCGCAGCGATAAGTTCACTGCGCGCGGCGGGAGTAAAAAACAACTGGCAGAATCAAGGCCGGCGCCGGGCCAGTTCGCCGCGCAGTTGTTCCCAGGAGACGGCTTGCTCCCGATCTTGGTCGATGGTGGCCAGCCTCCGGGTGAGTTCAGCTTGCTGTGCAGGGGGCAAGGGGATGTCCGAGTCGTGGAGGCTATCCCAAAGCTGGTCGATCAGGGCTAGGCGCTCTTGTGGACTCAGACGGGCGATCTCGTCGGGGGGTCAGGGTCTGCATGTTTTATAAGCTACCTCGTGGCAATTACTGTGACAACCCCGTCGGTTATCACGGGTCTGTCACCAACGTAATGCCCGTTCCTCGGCATTTCCTAGACTCTGCTCTGCTAAACTTTTTGGTTCCCCAGCATTGAGCGAGGCCATCATGCCAATTCAGCGCGTAGGAGTGATTGGCGCCGGGACCATGGGCAACGGCATTGCCCACGTGTTCGCGCGGAGCGGTTATGACGTCGTGCTGTGCGATGTCGAGCAGCGGTTTCTGGAGCGCGGCCTCGACACGATCGGCAAGAATCTCGACCGGGAAGTGGCCAAGAGCAAGATCACCACCACCGACAAGGCGGCTACTCTGGGCCGTATCACGGCGGCCCTGGACCGGGCAAAGCTCGCTGGCTGTGATCTTGTCGTTGAGGCGGCCACGGAGAAGTTTGAAATCAAGGCCGAGATTTTTCGCGACCTCGATCGTGTGATGAGACCGGAAGTGATCCTAGCTTCAAACACGTCCTCCATCTCCATTACGAAAATTGCCGCGCTGACAAAACGCGCAGACAAAGTGATCGGCATGCACTTCTTTAATCCGGTGCCGGTAATGAAACTGGTCGAGGTGATTCGCGGACTGGCGACGTCACAGGCGACGTTCGAAACGGTCAGGGACTTGGCGGCAAAACTGGAAAAAACTCCGGTCGAAGTCAACGATGCACCCGGGTTCGTCTCGAATCGTGTCCTCATGCCACTGCTGAACGAAGCGATGTTTGCTGTGATGGAAGGGGTAGCGACTCCCCAGGCGGTCGACGAAGTCTTCAAGCTCGGGATGGCGCACCCGATGGGGCCGCTGACACTCGCCGATTTCATCGGGCTCGACGTTTGTTTGGACATTATGCGCGTTCTGCAGGACGGCTTGGGCGATCCCAAGTACCGTCCTTGCCCGTTGCTGATCAAGATGGTGGACGCCGGCTGGCTGGGGCGGAAAAGTGGGCGTGGCTTCTATTCGTATTCGTAAGATCAAGATATGACGACGGCTTGGGGCGGGATTCTTCCCGAAGGACATTCCGGTGGCGACTCCTTGCAGTATCTGCTGGCGGCTGCCTGTGGAGTGATTGCGGGATGGATCGACATCAAGGTGGGAGATTTGTTGTTCACCGCCATGATCGTTTTGGCTTCTTGCATGGGGCTGGGGTTCGTGCGTCCGCAGAAACCCTGGCGCTGGGTGGTGCTGGTCGGCATCTTCGTGCCGATCATGGAGTGGTTCGCGTACACGATCCTGGCGCAGAAGCCGGAACGCGCCCAGATCTACGAGTCGTTTCTAGCCTTCTTGCCTGGGATCGTGGGTGCCTACGGCGGCGCATTCGGGCGGGGCGTGGTCGACAACCTGTTCCCGGGCAAGTAGTCGGCAATCCAACGTATTCGCCACACGTTTTTGAGTCCCGTAGGAACAACTGAAAATAGCCCGGCGTTTCAACGCCGGGAACACCGCGTCCTTTTCCAGTGAGTCCCGGAGGGACGGCTGGGCTCGTTGCCACGGATCTCGACAGTTCAGCCGTACCTCCGGCACTTCATGTCCGCTGACTCTCGCGCTCCCGCCAGCGAACTGCCGGCTATTGTCGATCATTCCTCCGTGACCGGTGTCTGCACTTCACATACTTAGATGGGTGATTCTGGTTTCGGTGCGACGTGCGTTATGCGGGCGGTGACCCAATTGGTCCTGGCTAGCTCAAAAAGTACTCCCGTTTCCACAGTGGTTGAGGGTAAGCTGCCAAGATATGGCAGTGTCCGTCTCGTTGTTGGCCAGCGGCAGTCGTGCCAACTGTGCCCTGGTCGCGAGCAGCACCACGCGCATCCTGGTGGACGCAGGCCTCTCCTGCCGGGAGACTTTCAAGCGGTTGCGCGCATTGGGCGAGCGTCCAGAGGATCTGTCGGCCATTCTGATCACGCACGAACACTCTGATCACATTGCTGGCTTGCAGCGGCTTGCGGCCAAAGCGAATGTTCCGGTGTTCCTGACCGAGCCGACTCATCGCGAATGGGGTCGGGCGGTGCGCGACGACGAGGGCAAGGTTCCCGAGCTTCCGAAACGGGAACGCTTCGCTTCAGGATCAGGTTTCTACATCGGCGATATCTCAATCACACCCTTTACGATCCCTCACGATGCCGTCGATCCCGTAGGCTTCACCTTTAGGGCGGAGGGAGTGAAGATTGGGTTCGCCACCGACCTGGGCTACATGCCGGTGAGCGTGCGCGACCATCTGCGCGGTTGCGACATACTGGTAATCGAATCCAATCACGATCTCGAGAAGCTTCGTTCCGGCCCTTATCCGTGGTCAGTGAAGCAGCGTGTCATGAGCCGGGTCGGTCACTTATCCAACGACGCTCTCGCGGAATTCTTCTCTAGCGACTATGATGGGGGAGCGGCATACGTGGTGTTAGCACATTTGTCAGAAGAGAATAACCATCCTGAGATCGCGCGCGCGGCGGCGGAACACGCCCTGCGGGAGCGTCAGGGGTTGTGGCAGAACCGTGTGCTGCTGGCTAGCCAGTCGGAAGTTCTAGAACCCATCCGGCTGTAGTAATTATGAGTCAGTGTGTTGAACCCATCGTAGGGAAAATTCTAGCGGGATGGCGGTATGACATCTCCGGCCTGGCTGCGGAGATGCGCGGCGACTACGAAGCGCACTTCGCCGATTGCCAGCATTGCCGCAGCCGCCAGCAACTGCATCGCGTCATTGACATTTCGCTGATCGTGCTGGCTTCGGTGTCGGCGGCCATGTTCCTGCTGGCCTTTGGTGTGATCCGCTATTTCGGCCCTCGCCACGCTTTCTGGCTGGAAGTGGCGGCGCTGGCGGGCTTCGCCTTGTCGGCACTGATCTGGTTGATTGTGGCGGTGGCGACTCCTGCACCGACTGCGGTGGTCGATGTGGCTCGGCTGGGTGCCCGGCGCGTGCATGATCGCCTGCCGGCTGAGATTCGCGAAAAACTGCCGGAAGAGTTGCGGATGAAGATTACCGGTTCCTGAGGACGGAAAATCCCCGCTTACGGAATTGGCTTCCGGCATCTAAATGGTTCAGTGATGGAGTGCTTCGCTAAAATTTTTGTGCTTTTCGTGGTGACAGTAGTGGGCGCGGTCTCTCTCGGAGCCCAGTCGCTAATGCTCCAAACGCAACCCCTCGAACGCCCGCCGGGTTGTCACGAGCACAGCAGCAAAGCTCCGGCACCCCATCCCACGAGTTCTCAGTGCTGCCTGACAGGCCATAACACTGCTATTCCCCAGACATCCAAGTCGTCGGTACCGATCCTTTACGACATGCAGACCGAGTTTTTCATCGAGTCTCCAATAGGGTCGCTGGTAACTGGCGGCTTCGGAAAGCTTGCCGTTTCTTCTGGCGACCCGCCGGGCACAACTCCTCTCCGGATCTAGTCCTGCATTTCTCCCCATTCAAGAAGCCTCTGAGTACGAAACTCCTACTCGGAAAGCTGTTTCTCTCGATTCGATCCTGAGGAGTACTGAAGTGCGTGTATTGATTCTGTGTTCTCTTGCAGTCAGCATCCTGTCTGCGTCAGCCCAATCGCAAGACAGCGGCCACGACATGGCCGGGCACGACCACTCGCCGCAGGCGCAAACGTCCATGCAAGGCATGCACATGCCGCCCTCGGAGCTTGACTGGCTGCCCACGCCGCATGCTTCCTCCGGTACGGGTTGGCAGCCTGCTGCTACGCCCGCGCATTTGTGGATGAAGTCCCTTGGCGGCTGGGACCTGATGGCGCATGGCGTGGTTTTCTTGGACTACAACCAGCAAGGCGGACCGCGCGGGGCAGGGAAGGCCGAATCCGTGAACTGGCTGATGGTGATGGAGCAGCATTCACTCGGAGGCGGCACGGTCCTGTTTCGCCAGATGTTTTCGGCTGAGTCCCTGACGTCGCCCCATCCCGGCTTCCCTGAACTCTTCCAGACCGGCGAAACGTATCACGGCCAGCCTCTGGTGGACCACCAGCACCCTCACAATGTTTTTGCCGAACTCTCGCTCTACTACACCCGTCCTATCAGCGACAAGATCTCTTGGCTGTTCTATGGCGGCCCGGTTGCGGAGCCTGCGCTGGGTCCGGTGGCGTTCATGCATCGCGCTTCGGCGGCGGAACTGCCCATGGCTCCGCTTTCCCATCACCTGCAAGACTCCACTCACACCAGCTTCGGGGTAGTGACTACGGGGCTGATCATAGATCGATTCAAGATCGAAGGTTCAGTGTTCAACGGCCGCGAGCCCAACGAAAAACGCTATGGCATACAGCTGGCAGCGCTCGACTCCTGGTCAGGGCGTGTGAGCGTGGCCCCTTCGCCGCGCTGGACAGCGCAGTATAGCTACGGACGCTTGGAGCATCCCGAGGCGCTCGAACCCGGCAGCGAGCATCGGCAGTCGGCTTCTATCGAGTATGTGCATCCCTTTGACGACGGTTCCTGGGCGACTTCGGCGATTTGGGGAAGGAAGCACAAAGAACTCGAAAACCGCAACCTGAACAGCTATCTGCTGGAATCGACCCTCAATTTCAACGCGCGCAACTATGCCTTTTCCCGGATCGAACTTGTGGATAAGGATGAGCTCCTCCCGGACGACCCAACCCATCCCAGCTTTCGGATCGCGGCGTATACCGTGGGCGGAGCGAGCGATATCGTCCAGCGCCGGCTCTGGCAGTTGGCCCTGGGCGCGGACCTTACCTTTTATTCGAAACCCTCCGCTCTGAACTCCGTTTATGGAGACAATCCCGTCTCCTTCCAGGTTTTTGTCCGGCTGCGTCCCGGCTCTGGTCAACACCACCATACGCCGTGATCTCGACGACATTACTGAGGCGGATTCTTCGGTAGCTTTCCCATTTGTGGGTTCCGGGAAAAGAGAGCAGAATCTAGAGCCATGGGGGCAGCCCTCCGAGCAGTCCGCCTGATTCAGATCGCAATGCTGATGAGCGTCGGGATCTATGCGGTCGTGGGAGAAGTGGTCGGCCGCCATCTCAACACCGACGAAACGGTGCTCTATGCCATTTCATTCGCTTCAATCAGTGTGGTGGGAGCGATTCTAGTAGTGCGGAAAACGATGGTTTTGCAATCCGAAGCGGAGTTGACGGAAAAACCCGGCGATCCGGTGATCATTGCGCGATGGAAGGCAGGATATTTCGTAACCTACTCGTTGTGCGACGCCCTGGCTCTGTTCGGCCTGCTGCTGCGCATCATGGGATTTACTCTCACCCAGGTCTGGCCTTACTACGCTGGCAGCTTGGTCCTGTTGCTGCTGTTTTGGCCGCGTCTGCCTCAGGCGCAAACGAGCTGATTTAAGGGCGAGATCAGAATGTCGATTCAGGATGAACTCGAACTGAACTCTCTGAAAGCGGTGGGCCGCATTGTGCGCCGGGTTCTCGACTCCATAAAGGCCGAAGTCCGTCCGGGCGTTACAACCCGGTATCTGGATGAAGTCGGCGGGCGCGTAATGGAGGCGAACGGCGCTCATTCCGCACCGTCCATGGTTTATAAGTTTCCGGGCGTGAATTGCATCAGCCTGAACGATGAGGCGGTTCACGGAATCCCGGGAGAGCGCGAGTTGCTGGAAGGAGACATCGTCAAGCTCGATGTCACGTTGGAGAAAGACGGCTACATGGCCGACGCTGCGATCACGGTGCCGGTCGGCCGTGTCAGTCCGCAAGCGGAGCGACTGATTGCCTGCGCGGAGCGTGCTTTCCAGAAAGCCATGCTGGTGGCGCGTGCAGGATTCCGCGTCTTTGAGATCGGCCGCGTGGTGGAACGCGAAGTGCGCAAATCGGGATTCTCGGTGATTCGCGAGCTGGGAGGGCACGGCATCGGGCGCACCATCCATGAAGCTCCGCATGTGCCCAACTATCCCGACCCGCAGGCGCGCCAGATCATGAACGAAGGCCTGGTGATTACAGTGGAACCGATCATCAGCAGCGGTTCGGGACGCGTCTTTACGGACAAGGACGGTTGGACCGTACGTACCGGTGATCGTGGCCTTTCGGCCCATTTCGAGCACACGCTGGTCGTTACCTCCGGCGTACCCCTTCTACTCACGGGAGGCTAGATTCAGCGTTGACCCCAGAGTCGCTTCACGATAAAGTTCAATGTCGAAGGCCCTTTCCCCCTGCCTGCTGGTGTGCGCTCCGCATTCTCCAAACTCGTAGCCGTGGTGTTGGCCCTCGCCAGTCTGGCCTGGGCGGCTCCGGGACAATTTTCTGCGCAGAAGCGCATAGGCCTAACGGCCGGTGACCAATGGGAGCCTGCCCTGTCGGCCGACGGCTCGGGGCGCCTCTACATCCTCTATCCGCACTACGGGCCAGTGCCGGATTGCAAGGATTGCAGCGCGCCCACCATGCTGCTGGTGGTAAGCAATGACAACGGGAAGACCTGGCAGGCGCCACGCGTGCTGCTCGAGTCGGGATCGGGCCAGTATGACCCTCAGATCGTCGTCGATCCAGCCGACCGGCACACTGTGTATGCCGCCTGGTTGCAAAACAAGAAGCGCGTTGTGATGTTGGCGAAATCCGTCGACTCAGGGGCCAACTGGAGCTTCGGCGTTGCTGCTCGCAGCGATGTAGAACTCGACAAGCCAGTGCTCGGCGTGCGCGGCCAGCACATTTATCTGGGCTTCAATCACGAAGAGGATGTCTGGGTCGCTACTTCGCACGATGGAGGGCGGAGTTTCACCAATGCCCGGGTGAATAGCGACACGAGTCCGGGATGGTCGTTGCTGGGGGGAACCACCGTTGATCCGGCCGGCAACGTTTATCTGGCGTGGACTTCCTATTCCAAGGCGAGCGGGGCCAAGGGGCCGGTAAGCCTATATGTTGCCCAGTCGGCGGATGCCGGCAAGACGTGGAGCGCGAGCCCGCTCGACGTTTCGGCGGCGGCGCCGGGTTGTGACGATGAGGATTGCGGCGAGGCCTACCTGGGCGCGCAGATCTCACTGGCCTCCGACGCGGGCGGAACTCTCTATGCGCTGTGGAGTTCCGGCGGCAGGCGATTGGGGCCACAACGGATTTATTTCTCTTCCTCCACCAACGGTGGAGAAAACTGGCTGCCACGGGTAAGCGTGTCGTTAGCCGCGCGCGGAGTCGAGCACGCCTTCCCGGCGATCGTGGCGGGCAGCGCCGGCGATGTGCGAGTGGCCTGGATGGATACGCGCAACGCTTCGCAATGGAACACCTACTACCGCAGTTCCAACAATGGTGGCGCGACCTGGTCGGATGAGACTCGGCTCTCGGGTTACGTGCGGGGATATCGCTATATCGGTAAGAAGGGCTTCCGCTTCCCCTTCGGCGACTATTTCGGAATTGCCATCGACAACCACGACGATACGCATGTGGTGTGGGGCGAGGGGATGAATTATCAATCGCCGGGGTCAATCTGGTACGCGGGCGGCCGATAACCAGGTTCTCGGGCTACTGAATGTCAAAGTACAGTTCGCGAATGACATCAACAACAGGGTCTTGAGCGCCACGTTCGGGCGATGCATTCCACGTTCGTGCGATTGCGGTTTTAGTGCACGGCGCTAGACTGGCTCCGCAAGAAAGAAAGCGCGATGGTTAGCGCCGAATCCTGAAAAACAATGAACCAACTTCGGGGCCGTCCGGGGGACGGTCCCATTTTCTTTGTACTGTGTTAAGCGCCTTTCCACGCGGCCTTTTTGTTGTCGGTTAGTGAGCGCCCACGTCTTAATCCCAGAAGTTGTCGAGCAATTATCTAAGACACACTTGTTTTCAGGATAGTTCTATTCAAGCTATCCGAATCACGAAGTTCCCTCGACCACACTGGCGCGAGGAGTGCCACGTTGTTGCCCAAAACCGGAAGGTGTACGATGGTCGCCCGTAAACCCGTATCTTCCCCGTCGAGAGTAAATGCACGCGGCTACTAGGGCCGCCCGTCGGTCGCTCCCAGGGTCTCGAAAACCGCGCGCGACCTCGGGCATCCGGCTAAAATAACGGAGGGCATTACTTCCCGCCGGAACTGTTATTTCACCTCTTCTTCCTTGTTTCAGTGGGGGGCCGAGCCATACCCGCGTTAGCACCCGGGTGGTGGAGTCAGGTACAGGCACGCATCTGCACGTCAATCCGTCAGCAGCCCGCCTGTGATCTCGCGAATCTTCTGGATCCGGTGTTCGCGACAGTAGCCAGCCAGTTCCTCTACCAACTTTTCTGTCGCGACCGGATCGAAGTAGCTGGCGGTTCCCATCTGCACGGCGCTGGCGCCGGCCAGCATGAATTCGATTACATCCACGGCAGTCGTAATTCCACCCATGCCGATGACTGGAATTTTCACCGCATACGCGGCGTCGTACACCATGCGAAGCGCGATCGGTTTGATGGCTGGCCCGGAAAGTCCGGCCGTCACGTTGGCGATTCGGGGACGGCGCGTCTCAGCGTCAATCGCCATGGCCAAGAACGTATTTACTAGAGAGATCGCGTCCGCGCCAGCCTCTTCGGCAACGTGTGCCATCTGGGCAATGCTGGTGACGTTGGGAGAAAGCTTCACAATCAACGGACGCTTCGCAACGCGCTTCGCCGTACGCACCACTTCGTCGAGCAGGTGCGGATCGCTACCGAACTGAATCCCGCCTTGTGCGGTATTGGGGCAGGAGACGTTCAGTTCGTAGGCGGCAATGCCTTCGCCCTCGTTCAGGATCTCCAGTGTGCGCTCGTAATCCGGGCGGGTGTAACCGAAGACGTTGGCGAAGACGACAATATTTTTCTTCTCGCGCAGCGCCGGAAGTTTTTCGTCGAGGAAAGCGCGCGCCCCGATGTTCTGCAGGCCGATGGCGTTCAGCATGCCCGCAGGCGTTTCGAACAAGCGAGGCGGGGGATGGCCGGTCATGGGTTCTTTCGAGAGGCCCTTGACCACGAATCCACCAAGCTTTTCGAGATGCACGATGTCTTCGAACTCGATGCCGTAACCGAAAGTGCCGGAAGCGGCAATGATCGGATTCTTCAACTCGATACCCGCAAAGCTGACGCTCAAGTCAGGGAGGCCAGAGGCCGTCATGGCGTTTCTCCTGCGGCTGCGATGGCGGGTCGGCGCGGCGCCTGGAGTGCCTCGTTCAGCACTCGTCCGGTGGCATGCGTCGGCGCGTTGATTCCGAGCAGCGATGACAGCGTTACAGCCAGATCGACCGGCTCGGCATGTGTGCGATACATGCCGGGCTGAAACGCGAGTCCGTAAAAGGCAAGGGGCACATGAGTATCGTACGAAAACGGCGTCGCATGATCGGTGCCTGATGTGATTCCCACGTGAAAAGGGCTGGGGACTCCCATCACGTACCAACCACCGTAATGCGAGTAGCTGTGCGCATAGCGGCGGCCCATTTCTGTGTTGGGGGTCTCTCCGCGCGCGAGTACGGACTTCGTGAAGTACCCAAGAAATCCCGCTTGTTTCATGGCTTCGCCGGCATCGGATTCGGCTTCCGCTTCTTTGCGGCCCGCGAATGCTTCTTCGTTTAGCCAAGCCAGAGGGTAGTCCAGATCGAGCAAGTACTCCGCTTTCTTCGTATACTTTTTCGAGAGCATGGAATTGATCTGGTTGCGCAGGCCGTCGGTGTCCAGATTGGCGGCGGGCAGGCGTAGGGTCTTCGCGAACTCCGGCAGTGGTGCGATGCCATGGTCGGCCGAGAGTGCTATCCAAACATTCGCCAGCCCGACTTGGTGCCCAAGGAAGGTGATGAACTCCGCCAGTTGCCGGTCGAGCTCAAGAGCCATGCCGCGCATCCGCGAAGAATCGGGGCCGACCTGGTGGCCCAAAATATCGTTGGCAGAGAGGCTGATGGATAGCAGATCTGTTGCCGGTCCGGTGCCGAGTTTTTCGTAGAGAATCAACTCTTTCGCGAACTCAAATTCGTAGTCGTTCGCGAAAGGAGTGGAGCCGACGACTTCGTAGAAGCCCGCTGGATTCCCGTCCTTTCCCTTGCGCTGGGCCGTCGATCCCAATACGTTCCCGTCACTGTCCTTCCATTCGCGGTTCCAGTATTTGTCGGTGCGATGACTGCCGTTGAAATTCCGCGCCCACTCGGGGAGGTCCTGCCGGTAGTAGGTGGACGTGACCCAGACGCCGCTCTTGGGATCAATCCAGTAGGCGCCGTCGCCGGAAAAACCCGCCGGCAAAACCGACGCGCGGTCTTTCAGGGAAATTGCGAATACGCGGGCCTGGCCGCTCGTGGAGAGCTTCAATTCATCTCCCAGCGTGTCGCTCAGAAGATTGTGCGGAGAAGATCCGGACGCCGAGCTAGTCACGCCAACGAGCTTCGTGGCATCGTCTTGAACCGACGTGACCCGTTTCTTCTTCAGCGGATCCCACCACTCGTTGGCGACGATACCGTGCCCACTCGTGTAGCTTCCGGTGAAAAGAGTAGCGTGTCCTGGACCTGTGCGAGTGTTGGCATAGTCGTAGTTGCAGTCGGTGAAGTAGGCGCCGCGGTCGAGGAAGATACGGAAACCGCCGTCGCCGAACTGGTCGCGATAACGTTCGAGGTAGTCGCCGCGGAACTGGTCGATGACAATCACCACCACCAGCTTGGGACGTGCATTGTAAGCCGAAGCCCAGGCGGCGGGAATCAAGGCCAGCAAAACGAGCGCGGCGTGCCAGGGACGGGGGAGTCTCATCGCGAGTTAGTTTACAGGAGAAGAGCTTTTCACCGCAGAAGAGAAGTCGCAGGTCACGGGTGACAGGTTAGAGAAGTTTGATCCCGTGACCTGTGACCTGCTCTCTCGCGTGCATTCAATCCCGCTTTTCAGCTACAGTAAAAGTCAATGCTCGATCTGAACTTTGTCCGCGACAACCTTGCGCTGGTAGAGGAAAAGCTGCGCCAGCGTGGAATGAATCCCGCCGAAGTGCTGAAGGATTTTCATGCTATCGACACGGAGCGTCGGCAGGCCATCACGCAGAACGAAACACTACAGGCGCGCCGCAACCGTGCTTCCGAGGAAATTGCCAAGCTCAAAAAAAGCGGGCAGGACGCTGCCGCGCTGATTCAGGAAACCAAAGAACTGCGCGAGCAAATCCAAGTCTCCGAAAAGAACGCGGCCGAGTCCGAGGCGCGTCTGCGAGAAATCCTGACCGCCCTTCCGAACTTTCCGCACGCCAGCGTGCCGGTGGGGAAAGGCGCCGAAGATAACGTCGAGGTTCGCCGCTGGGGCACTCCACCACAATTTGATTTCAAACCAAAACCGCATTGGGAGCTCGGCGAAAATCTCGGAGTGCTTGACCTGGAGCGCGCGGTGAAGCTCACGGGAGCCCGCTTCGCAGTGTATTGGGACTTGGGCGCGCGGCTGGAGCGTGCGCTCGCTAATTTCATGCTCGATCTGCACACCCGCGAGCACGGATACACCGAAGTCCTGCCGCCCTACCTGGTCAATTCTGAATCCATGTATGGCACCGGCCAGTTGCCCAAGTTCGCTCAGGATTCCTTTCGGGTTCCACACGGCGAGAAATATCTCTGGCTGATCCCGACCGCTGAGGTGCCAGTCACCAATCTCTATCGGGACGAAGTGCTCGAGGCCGCGCGCCTTCCCATCTCGCTCACCGCCTACACGTCGTGCTTCCGCAGCGAGGCCGGATCATACGGCAAAGATGTGCGCGGCATCATCCGCCAGCATCAGTTTCAAAAAGTCGAGCTGGTAAAGTTCGCCCACCCGGACTCTTCCTACGACGAACTCGAGAAGCTCACCCGGAATGCCGAGACCGTATTGCAAAAGTTGGGCATTCACTACCGTGTCGTCACTCTCTCCACCGGAGACATGGGGCCGTCTTCCGCGAAGACTTACGACATCGAAGTCTGGCTGCCGGGGCAGGGACTGTTCCGCGAAATTTCTTCCTGCTCGAATTTCGAAGCGTTCCAGGCGAGGCGTGCGAATATTCGCTTCCGTCCGGAGGGCAAGAATAAAACCGAATTCGTGCACACGCTGAACGGCAGCGGCCTGGCCGTGGGACGGACCTGGGTGGCGATCGTGGAAAATTATCAGGAGGCCGACGGCAGTGTCCGCATTCCGGAAGCGCTGCAACCGTACATGGGTGCCGACCGCATCGCGGCAAGAAGCGCTTGAAGAGCGCGCCGCGCGCATTTGCCATCGCATGAATTCCCAAATAAACTGGCAGCGTTCCCACTCAGCGACGGCGCCGCTACCCGCCGCCTCTGCCATGAGCGCGATCTGGCGCACAATGCGCGGATATATTTTGTGGTCCTATGAGCGTGGCAGTCTGCACTACGACATCATGGTCACGCTGATTCTGCTGTTCGTTTTTGTTTCGCCGTACTACATCAACTTCAAGGACAAACCGGTAGAGCGCAATCCGCATCCAACAGGAGTGGTGGTAATTCCGGACGCCCAGGGTGGATTGATTTACCAGATACCGGCATCAGCAGTCACCGAGCGCAATGGCGTAGATATTCGCCAGCAGTTGCAGCACATTGTAGAGCCGATCTCGGGCGCAGTGAGCATCACACGCTATGAGACGGTGAAAGATGCGTCGGGGCACCTGCAAAGCTACAAGGTTTGGGTGGAGAAAGAGTAGTCGTGGGATTCAGCGCATGAGATCAGTATTCGCTGCCATGGTCGCGAGCCTGCTGCTTTCCGCGGCCGCGTCGCCACAGAGCAATTTCACAGGACTCGATCGCGTACTTGCGGAAATGGACACCGCTGCGAAAAACTTTCGCAGTACCGAAGCCAGCTTCGTCTGGGACCAATACCAGAAAGTGATTGACGAGACCGATACGCAGAAAGGGAAGATTTATTTCCGTCGACAGGACAACGAAACCCAAATGGCCGCTGACATCGTCGAACCGGACAAAAAATATATCGTATACACCGGCGGCAAAGTGCAGGTGTACCAGCCCAAGATCGATCAGGTGACCGAATACAATCCCGGCAAGAACCGCAGCGACCTCGAAAGCTTCCTGGTGCTGGGCTTCGGCGGCAGCGGTCACGACCTTCTGAAGTCCTATGACGTGAAATATCTGGGACCGGAAACGGTAAACGGCACCGAGGCGGCGAAACTGGAACTGATTCCCAAGTCGCCGCGCCTGCGCAACAACATCGCACGCATCCTGCTGTGGGTCGATCCAGCCCGGGGAGTTTCCGTGCAGCAGCAGTTCTTCGAACCCGGCGGCGACTACCGCCTGGCAAAGTATTCCGATATCCAACTCAATCAAAAACTGTCCGACAGCGCTTTTAAATTGAAAACAACCGGCAAAACCCGAGTCGTTTCCCCGCAAGGGTAGGCAAACGCGGGAGGAAACGCGTTGAATCGCGTGAAGCAGCAGAATCAAGCTGAAAAAGGAGTGAGCGGACGATATACTGCAGAGCAGCACTTAGCATTTAGCACTTGGCATTTAGCCACTGTATCGTTGCGCTGACCAATTAGGCGCGAAGTACTAAGTACTGATTGCTGATTTCCGAGAATTTTTCATGGCGAAAGTTTTTACCATTCCGGTCCCGCCCGACTTGGGTAGAAAAAAGCGTGAGCGCACCTCCGACAGCCGATATGTGGACGGCCAGAAGATGCTGGTCGAAGCCATGAAGTATCTGGCGCAGTCGGACAAAGCCGGCAACCGCTCCGCCATCGAGCTGCTCTCCGAACACGTGCGTACGAAGTTCCGCATGACCGACTCGCCGCTCGGGTGAGTTGAGAAACACCTCACATTAATTTGCAGGGTGTTGAAGCGTGTCTGTTGATCTGACCGCCAGTCAGTTCGTGTCAATTTGGTGTCTTTTCTGATCACGTCGTATTGACTTTCCCGCAATGCTCAATAGACTGGTTGTCACACACACGCTCCGAATGCACTTTCGTCGTTCGCGGCGTTAGAGGGGGCATTTCATGCGGTTCTCGCGGTTATTGTCTCTCGTATTCTCCTTGTCTCTCGGAATGGTTTTCAGTTCTGCCATGCTGGCGCAGACGATCACCGGAACCATCTCCGGCGATGTGACCGACAGTACAGGCGCAGTCGTGCCAGGTGCCACGATCACCGCGCAAAACCTGGGCACCGGAGAGACTCGCACTGCCACCACCACCGGCACGGGCAGCTATCGCATCCCGGACCTCGCCATCGGCAAATACAAAGTGACAGCCACGGCACAAGGCTTCAAGACCGTCGTGCGGACGGCGGAAGTCGCCACCGGTGCGGTGACACACTCCGATTTCTCGCTCCAGGTCGGACAGCGCACCGAAACCGTTGAAGTGGAAGGCAGCGCCCCTCTAGTGGATCTTTCGCCAGACAACAATAATTACGTGGACAGCGAAAAGATCGAAAACGTCCCGCTGAACGGACGCGACTTTAATTCTCTGCTCGCGATCACCCCGGGCGTGCAACGCGATCCTGGGGGAGGGTTTCTTGCCGTCAGCATTAATGGTTCGCGAACGACTTCCAACAACTATTTCATTGACGGTCTATACAACAACGACCGCTACTACGGCGATTCAGCCATCAATCAGACCGGCATTTTAGGAATTCCGGCGGTCACATTTCCTCCTGATGCCATCGAGGAATTAACTGTCCAGGAAACGCCGTCGTCGGAATTTGGAGTCAAGGGCGGCGCGCCGATCTTGTTGAACATGAAGAGCGGCACCAACACCTGGCACGGCGGAGCAACCTGGGTCAATCACAGCGGCATCGGCGATGCGGATAACTATTTCGCCAACCACAATTCCGATAACTGTCAGGGACCCGGTGAGTGTCGCCCGACTCCGATTCACAACAATCAGTTTCACGCCAACACCGGCGGGCCGATCGTTAAGGACAAGGCCTTTTTCTTCCTGTTCTACGAAGGCCAACGCAACAAGTCCGAGTCGATCAAAGGCAGAAGAGTTCCCACGCAATTAGCGATCGACGCTGCGAAGGCGGACATCGCTGCGAATGGCTTGACCATTGATCCGGTCGGACAAGCTCTGTTGGACTATTTCCCGGTGGACACAAATCCGGCTGATCAAATCCCTTGCGATCACACCACGCCTGACTGTACGGATGTCGGTACTATCACGCAGCACACTCCGAGCACCGCCAGTAATAACGAGTTCGGAGTAAAGTTCGATTACAAGCTCAATTCGAGTAACTCGTTGGCAGTGCGCTACATTTTCGGCGATAGCCTCCAGAGTGGACCGCCGTTCGCCGGTCTGCCGCCCAACCCGGCATTCCCGCAAGATATGTTCAACTCTTTCGCACCGTCGCGTGCCCAGATGGCGGGCGTGAGTTGGATTTGGAACATCGGGAACAACAGGGTTCTGGAAAGCCGGCTGGGGTATACGCGTTTCTCGCAAACCTTGGGTATCAACAACAAGGTTGATCCCCAGACTCTGGGGCAGTCGATCGACCCGAATAGCCTCGGAATTGACACGGGCCCGCTGGGCGCCGCCGATTTTGGCGTTCCCTATGTGTACATGTACCACCTCGGATACGGGGGATACATCGGAGGAGTGCAGGGTTATCCTATCGTGACCGCTCCGGATGCGACTTGGGATTGGTCCGAGCATTTCTCCTGGGTAAAGGGAAATCACACCATCAAACTGGGTGGAAACTTCCAGCGCGCCTACACGAACAGCATTCGGAATCAAGCACGAACCGGATTGGCGGTCGGGTACTTCAGCTATTATGCGTCGATCGTGCCTCCCCAATACGGACCGCCCGAATACGGGTATGGGTATTTGTCAGTGCAGAACGATGTTGAGCAGTTGTTGCTGGGAAAAGCTGATTTTGCCAATCGCAGCTTCGGCGACACCCATCGCCATATAACCCAGAACAGCGTGGGCTTCTACGCACAGGATGACTGGAAAATAAAGCCTCGTCTCACGCTCAACTACGGTTTGCGCTACGAAATCAACGGAACCATGCGGGATACTAACAATTTGGAAGCCGTGTTCGACCCGGTGAAAGGCTTCCTCAAAGTCGGCAAGGATGTCGCCGGAATTCATAACGTGGACTACGCCGATTTTGGGCCGCATGTGGGTTTTGCATGGGATGTTTTTGGGAACGGCAAAACCGCGGTTCGGGGCGGCTATTCGTTATCTTTTGACGTAGCCAACTTCGGAGCATTTGCTTCGCCCTACTCTTTCTCCCACGCTCGTACTGGAGTATTCACGCAGGCGAATCTGGGATTTTTTAACGACTCCCATTATTCGGATGTGGCGAATCAGATTGGGAGTGGTGGGCCGCGTGATCTAGGCCTCACTCCCAACGATCCAAGCGCAACCTGTTACGATCCAGCCGCGAACACCGGCGATTACTTCTGCTTCAACGCCGCTACCAACGGGCCACTGTATGGACCAAATCCTGCCGGCTCGCCACCGTTTAACGCATTCTCGATCGTCAGAAACTTCAAGACGCCCCGCTATCACAACTTCAACCTTAGCGTTCAGCGTGAACTGCTGCGCAATAACGTCCTGACTCTGACCTATTCGGGACAGCGCGGGCGAGATTTGCTTATCTATTACGACGCGAACGCGTCGCCGCTTGGAAGTCCGTGCTCGTCGGAGACGAGCTGCGACCAATATCGGCCACTGGTGAAAAGCGGCGCCTTCCCGGATATCAGGCACGTGATTACCGCGACTAACGCCGGTACTTCTCAATACGACAGCATGCAGGTTTCATACAATCAGCGCAATTGGCATGGGCTTGACACGCAGTACAACCTGACCTGGAGCAAGTGTTTCGACCTCAATTCGGTCAATCGCGGCGGCCAGGGTAATTACCCGCAAATCAACAATGACAACCCGGTCGGCAGCACGGAACTCGCTCATCCGAACTTTGCCAACAATCGGGGTCTTTGCGACCACGACGTACGACTTAACTTCAATGTCAGCGGAGTGTACCAACTACCCGACATTCCACACCTGGGCAAGTGGGCTGGTAAAGGATGGCAGCTGAGCACCATTTATACCGCGCTCAGTGGTCACCCGTTCAGCGTATTCAAGAATGGCGGCAGTGACCCGTCCGGCCAGGGACTAACTGGTACTGCCCTACGCGGGAATTTCAACGGGCCGATTATTTACCACACGCGCAACCCAGACTCGTATCTCGTTCCTGGTCTCTTTGATCCCGGCGGCAATTTCGTGCCTACTTTCGTGAATCCCGTTGCCGGCACAGTCGGAAACACGCCCCGTAATTTCCTGATTTCACCTGGACTGAGTCAGTGGGACCTGACTCTGGCCAAGAACACCAAAATTAATGAGCGCCTGAGCGTCGAATTGCGCTGGGAAGTATACAACGTGCTGAACCGCGCGAATTTCTCCCGCTTCAGCTTCGACAATGGCATTAACGACGGCGGGTTCGGCATGCTGGCGGAGACGCCGGATGTTGCCGCCGGCAACCCTGTGATCGCGCAAGGCGGACCAAGAAACATGAACTTGGGACTCAAGATTAAGTTCTAGGACTGTAGCAATCCCGGGAGTCTGGCTATGCTAGACTCCCCTTTTCCTATGCGGTTTCTCTGGCGGTTGGCTTCAGTACTCCCCTGGATCGGTTTCGCCCTGGCCGCCAATCCTCCTGCGGCGCATCCAAACGATACGCGGCCGAATATTCTCCTCGTTACCCTCGACACCACTCGCGCCGACCGCATGGGATTCCTCGGTTCGAAGCGCGGGCTCACACCCAATCTCGATGCCATGGCGCAACAGGGAATCGTGTTCACGCGCGCGTATTCGCAGGTGCCCATAACGACTGCGTCTCACACCACGATCCTGACCGGCACCTATCCGCAGTTCAATCACGTGAATGATTTTGGTATCCCGCTCTCGGCACGACTCCCATATCTGCCCGACCTGCTGCGCGCTAATGGATACCACACCGGTGCTTTCGTCGGCTCCTTGATTCTCGATCCGCATGACGGCACCGCGCCCGGCTTCGATCGCGGATTCGAAGTCTATGACGCTGGATTTCACCTCCGTCGTCATGGTGCGGACCGCTACAAATCCGTCGAGCGTCGGGCAGGCGATGTCGTGAATCACGCGCTCGCGTGGCTCAGTCAGTTGCCGAACGGTCCTTTCTTTTTGTGGGTTCACCTCTACGACGCGCACGATCCCTACGACCCGCCGCCTCCGTTCAAGACTCGCTTCGCTTCTCAGCCCTATGATGGCGAAATCGCCTACGCCGATTCGGCAGTCGGCAAGCTGATCGACGAGATTCGCAAGCACGGTCTCTACGACGAGACGTTGATCGCGGTCATGGCCGACCATGGCGAATCGCTGGGAGCCCACGGCGAGAACACCCATGGAATTTTTCTTTATGACGAAACGCTACACGTGCCGCTGCTCTTCAAATTGCCCGTCGGACGCGCCGGGGGCAGGCGCATCGATACGCGTGCACGTTTGGTGGACGTAGCGCCGACCATCCTGCAAGAGGCTGGCATACCAATCCCGAAAGAAATGCAGGGAGAATCGCTCTCCGCCTTGATGAAGCCAGTCGCCAAGGGCTCGGCCGCTGCAGTGGCGGCCCCAGAAGAGCGCTCCGCGTACGCGGAGACGGACTATCCGCATCGCGCCTTTGGCTGGAGTTCGCTCCGCGCGCTGCGAACAGGAAAATATCTCTACATTCGAGCGCCGGAGCGTGAACTGTATAACCAGTCCACTGACCCCGAGGCGGCGCACAACCTAGCTCCCGGCACGAAAGCGGTCGCGGACACGATCGGTTCCCAGTTAGACGACTTTCGCTCCAAGACCAGCCAGACTCTGGTCGAGCTGGCGAAGCCCGATGCGGAACAGCTGCAAAAACTGCAAGCGCTCGGCTACGTGGCGTCGGATTCAGTGGAGGCAAAGGACAGCGAGAAACTTAGCGGCGCGGATCCCAAGACGAAAGTTAAAGTCTCTAACCTGCTCCACGATGCGATGTTCGATGTGGAAGACGCGCGTTACGAAGAGGCGATCCCGCTGCTGAAGCGCGCCCTGGCGGAGCAGCCGGAACTCCCGGTTGCGAACATGCAGTACGGGATCGCACAGGCCCGCCTCAAAAACTATGGCGAAGCGATCCCCCCGCTGCGGAAAGCCGTCCAGTTGACTCCTGACAACGGACTGGGCCGCTACGAACTTGGACTCGCTCTATTTGAGACGGGCGACTGGAAGGGCGCAGCTCCACAGTTTGAAGCTGCCGTGGCGCGAGCTCCGAAGTGGGCGGACGCGCAATTCTCGCTGGCGTCGGTGTATGCTCGCATCGACCGGGTGCCGGAGGCGGTTGAGCATCTGGACACTTGTCTCGGCCTCGATCCCAACCACTACCGCGCCAACCTGCTGCGCGGGAGAATTCTTTCACTTCAGGGCAAGCCGGCCGAAGGCCTCGCGAACCTAAAAAAAGCTGCGGAGGTCCAACCGGACTCGCGGGAAGCGCACAAATTTCTGGCGGATGTTTATGACCAGCTAGGTGACTCCGCGAAAGCTGCGCAGGAGCGGAGGCTGGTAGGAAGTCAGCAGTGAGGGCGAGGGCGCATTCTCACAGGTGAACTGAACCCGAAAGTGCAGCTTGCCCCAGAGCCGAGCCAGTCTCGGAGCCTCTCACGAGCAACAGTGAACGCTCTCGTCTTAACCACCTCAAAATCCTCGCCCGAAACAACACGGATTGATAAGTGTGGCTTCAGTTCCCGGTGCTCGAACATTTCTGTTTCAACTTGTGATCTGGGATCATCGCCCTCTTGCGAAGTTCCCGAAGGTCCAGGCAAACTGGTTTGACGACTGGGTGCCGGCCCTGGCATCTCGCGTTTCTTGTGCGCCGCAAGAGCAAATCGTGGCCAGCAATGCGGCGAGGCCCGCCTCCCACACAAACTAAGCGCCCCGAATCAGAAACTGTAGCGCAAAGCGAACTGCATAACGCGCTTCTGACTGAGGGTCTGGATGTAGTTGCCGAACGAAGTGCTGTTGGATATGTTGTCATTGCTGTTGGCACTGCCAGCAGCGTCAAAGCGAACTGAGTTAGTCGCGTTGAACAC
>JACXTT010002747.1_pt1 | contig 27619 bp, 16 predicted proteins | sample 9270951 | NCBI WGS metagenome assembly JACXTT01 (sample SAMN15532306, study PRJNA645909) | rock metagenome | isolation source: weathered quartz diorite | place: Puerto Rico | collected 2017-06-21 | reverse complement strand
CTCCCGTATCGCGACCGCCGGTGCCCGAGTCGCTTCCCGAGCTGCCACCCGAGTTCGAGGCCTCCGCCGGCAGCGCGGCGCCGCCATCCGTCGACGCACTCGCCGACGCTCTGGCCCAGAGCATCGATCACGCCCTCGAGCGCGCCCGCCGCGAGTCGCACGGCATGCGCACGCCCGACGAGCCGATCGACCCGCGGGGCAGGAGCTACACGCCGGCTCCGGTGGCCGACAATCGGACGCTGGTGTCGTACGTCGCGCGCGCGTTCATCGGCCTCGCGGGCGATCTCGAGGAGCTGGGTGTGCCCGAGACCCATTGCGAACGCGTCCGGCTCGCGCTGCTCGATCTCGCGCACCATCTGGACACCGGCAGCGTGACGTGGGCGTTGATGCGCGACGCGGTCACGTTGGTGATGCACTACCCGGCGCTCGGCCGCCAGGCCCTGCCGCTGCTGCTGCCCTACCTCGAGAGCGCCGCGTGACGTGAGCGGTTGAGGCGGGGACCCTGCCCTTTGCCCCGCGAGTGACGTCGAGCCCAGACGCCGTTCCCAGCCGCTCGGATCCCGTTGGGGGACACGGCCCTGCCGCGGCCCAAGGGCGTGAGAATTGCCCTCAGCGCCCCGATCTTTCTGGCCGATAACTATTTGCGAAATACCCGTTTGCTCGGGTCCGCACGATCCCGGTCGATGCGGCCGCTTGCCCGCTCGCCGCACGACGTCGCCGTCAGCGGCGCGCCGCGCCATCGGCCGCGCGTCTCGCCGCTCCCCGGAGGGCCGACCACGGTTCGCGGAGTCCGGTTCGTCCATCGCAGAAGGAGAAGCCACATGATGCCCCGCTCGTGCCCACCGCGCGCCGTGATGTCGCTGGTGGCCGTACTCCTCGCCGTGGGGACGCTGGCGCCTTACGCCGCGTTCGCCGCAGACAATCAAGCCACCGGCGACATCGCGGGTAATCCCGCCAACCTCGGCAACTCGAACGTCTTCACCCTGAACTCCACGCAGCTCACGCTGGTCAAGGCCGCGTTCCTCACCGACGGCACACCGATCGCGAGCGGCACGTCGGTGGCGCGGGGCACGCCCGTCAAGTTCATGATCTACATGGACAACACCACCTCGGTGCCGGTGGATTCGGTGAACGTCCAGGACGTCTTGAACGCGGCGTTCGTCTACCAGCCGGCCACGATCCGCGTCAATGCGGCCGTCAATACGGGCTCGACCGTCGCCGCGATCTACGCCGCCGTCAACGCGGCGGTACCCCTCACCGACGCGATCAGCAACGCCGACGTCGCGGGCATCAACGGCGCCACCATCAGCGCCGGATCCGGCACGGGAAACGCGGTGGTCACCGTCCCCGCCAGCAAGGTGTGGGCGATGTTGTTCACCGTGAAGGTCCAGTGAGGCGTCGCCGCGTCTTCGCGCACCGCGCGCAGCACACGGCCTCCTGCGGACGAACGTGATCGGGTCGATCGACACGCGGGCACGGGTGCGTCTCCGCCTGCTGCTGTTCCTGGGCTGGGTGCTGTGGTTCGCGCCGGCTCCGGCTCGGGCCGCCACGAACGCAGCGACCGGTGGAATCGGCGGCACGAACAACGGAACGCTCGCCGGGGGTGACGGCACGGGCACCGCGGTCGTCACGATCAACGTCACGAATCTCGCCCTCGTGAAGCAGGCGCGTGACGTGCGCGGGACGGTGTTGCCGCCCGGCGCCAACGTGGCCGCGGGCCAGGACGTGTTCTTCGTCCTGTACGTCGACAACCCCACGCCGTATCCGGTCGACGACGTACAGCTCACCGATCTGCTGAACGAAGCCCAGTTCACCTACCTACCGAACACGCTCGCAGTCGCCACCGTGCCGAGCGGGTCGAGCGACGCGGCGTTGTGGGCCGCCGCATGGTCGCCGCTCACCGACGACACCGGCGCGCCCGATGACATCGCCTCCATCGTCGACACCGGCGGCGCCTCCGGGCGCGACCGCCTCACCGTGGGCAGCGTCGGCGGCCAGGCGAACCAGACCGCCAGCATTCCGGCGATGTCGCGCCTCGCGATCCGCCTGCGCGCAAGGGTGAACTGACGTGCGCGCGCGCCGCGAATCGGAATGCCGGGGGACGGGCCGATGACGATGCCCGCCGCTTCGTTCGTCGTCTGCCGCCGCCGCGCGCGCCGCATCGCGACGCTCGCGGTCGCGCTCGCCGCGTGGCTCGCGAGCCCGACCGCGTCGCAAGCCCAGACGCTCTCGAACACCGGGAGCGGCACGACCGGCGGCGTTGCACTCGACCCGACGAACTCCACCGTGACGTTGACCCGGCAGCTGGTCCCCGGAGTGTCCTCGATCGCCGAGATCGCGCCGAGCCAAGTCATCGCGGGCACCACGGGGATCGTGTTCACCTGGGACATCCTGCCCGTGATCCTGCCGGGTGATCCCGTGCTCGATCGCATCGCGCTGACGGCGCCCGCGGGTTACGCCGGGCTGTCGGTGCTCTCTGTCACGGTGGGCGGCCAGGTGCTCGCGGCGCAGTGCCCCAATCCGGGTGCCGCGGCCTACTGCGCCACGATCGTGGGGCAGACGGTGACGGTGCGGCTGGGCCAGCCGCTTGCGGACACCACCGTGCACATCCAGGTCAGCGTGCGAGCCGACGCGCCCAATTTGGACGGAGTCGCGGACTTCGTCTCGGCGACCGTGAGCCCCGGCGGCTCCCGTGCATCCACGGCCGGCGACGCCGACGGCAATGCGTCGAACGGCAACAGCCTCACGGTTCGCGTCTACGGCCTCCCCGATTCGCTGCGCTCCACGGTCGTGGTCAACCCTCCCGTGGTCGCCGCCGACGGCGTCGCCTTCAGCACCCTCACCGCCACGCTGCGCGACGGCGGCGGCAACCCGCTCGCGGGCCGCGACGTTCAGTTCTCGACCGACCGCGGTGCCGCCGATTTGCTGACGCAGCCGTCGTCGCCCACCGACAGCGCCGGCATCGCGATCGGCACGGTGCGGTCCAACCTCTCGGGCGTGTCCACCATCACCGCTCGCGACGTGACGGACAACCTGACGGTGGCCGCGCATCCGACGGTGCTGTTCACGCAGGGCCAGGTGCTCCAGCTCCAGAAACGGGCCGATCGCGCCGAGGCCGTCATCGGCGACGTGGTCACCTACACGGTGGAGTTGCGCAATCCGACGTCGCGCGCCGTGATCAACGTGCACGTCGACGATCAGACGCCGCCCGACTTCAAGTACCTCAAGGGCACGGCGAGCCTGAACGGCGCCCGCACGGCGGATCCCGCGGGCTCCGGTCCGCTGACGTTCGACCTGGGCACGCTGCCGGCTTTCGCCGACGGCAACGGCAACGCCCAGGTCGACCCCGGCGAGCCGGGCTACGCGGTGCTGCGCTACCAGCTCGTCGTCGGTTCGGGCGCCGCGCCGGCGTTCTATCGCAACCTGGCGGTCGCGCGCGACGCTTGCCCGGCGTGCCTGCTCTCGAACGCCGGCGAGGCCGGCGTGCGCGTACGCGTCGACGAGATGTTCGGGCTCGGCACGATCATCGGCCGCGTGTTCGACGACCGCAATCGCGACGGCCGGCAGAGCCGCGACGAAGCGGGGGTCGCGAGCGCGCGTGTGGCGCTCGACGACGGCACGTTCGCCACCACCGACGAGCACGGCTTGTATCACTTCTCGGCCGTCCGCCCGGGCGACCGCGGCGTGAAGATCGACCTACAGAGCGTGCCCGGCGTCGCGCAGGCGACGACGAACGAGATGCAGCTCGTCACCGTGACTCCGGGCCTGCTCGCGAAGGCCAACTTCGGCGTTGCGACCGCGCGCGACACCGTGAAGGCCGGGCGCGCCGCAGTGCCCGGGCTCGAGATCGCAGGCCAGGCAACGCGCGAGGCGTCGCTGGTCGTGGGCACGGTCGAGGGGCCGAAGGTGCTGCTCAACGGCGACCTGCTGACGCTGCCGGGTGGAGACGTCCGGCTGTCCGTCGAGGGCTTGTCCGAAACGGTCCAGATCCACGATCGCCAGCTCGTGGGGCCGATGCGATTCGTGATCAGCGTCTCGGACCCGGATCAGATCCGCTCGTGGACGCTCACGGTCGTCGGCGCGCACGGCGACCCGGAGCGCACGTTTCAAGGCGAGGGTGCGCCGCCGGCGGCGGTGTCATGGGACGGCGTGAAGAGCGACGGCACTCGAATCGACGGCGGCGAGGTCCATCAGTACCAGCTCTCGCTGCTCTATCGTGACGGCATCCGCGCCGCGAGTCCGGTGCGAACGTTCGGCGTCGACCGCTCGACGACCATCGCCCTGACCATGACCGGCAAGGCGTTCGAAAGCGGCAAGGCGACGCTGAGCGCCGACGCGAAGGACGCTCTGACCCGAGTCGCCGAGCTGATCCGCCGCCACCCGGCGGAACGGATCTTCATCGAGGGCTACACCGATTCGATCGGTACCGCGGCGCACAACCTGAGACTGTCCGAGCTGCGCGCGAAGTCCGCGGCGGCGTACCTGTTGGACGTCGAGCACATTCCGCAGGAGCGGCTGGTGCTCCGCTGGTACGGCGAGCAGCGCCCGGTGGCGACGAACGCCACCCCGGAGGGACGCGAGCTGAACCGTCGCGTCGAGATCCACGGCCAGGTCACCGACCTCGAGCACGCCCAGATCGCGGACCGGTACCGCCGTGACCCCGTCGTCCGGATCAACGGCGACTCCCTCGCGGTGGATTCCGAAGGCCGGTTCACCACCCAGGTCGCCCCGGCCGCGCAAGACATCGACGTCATGGTGCGCGACCCGCTGGGTCGGGTGGTGCACTCGGCAGTGCCGCTGCCGGAGGTCGAGATCCTGCAGCCCACGGGCACGCTGCGCATCCCGTACGGATCAGAGCGCGGGCCGTATCGAGTCGCGCCGCAGGCGGCCGTGTCTCGCGCCGGCGCGTTCCGGCTGAGCAGCAACGAATCGGAGAACGCGGGCGATCCGGTGGCGACGTGCGAGCTGGTCGGGCGCACGGCGCCGGGCAACGCCGTGCGCGTCGATCAGCGTGAGCTGGTCGCCGACTCCACCGGCACGTTCCGCGCGCAGCTCGATCTGCACCTGGGCTACAACGCCCACGGCATCCTCGTTCGCAACGCCGCGGGCGCCTCGCGCGTCGTCAACCTGCTCGTGACTGCCGCCAGCGAGGACGCGGAGGGACGGCTGCTGATCGCGGTCGAGCGCCAGCCCGACTTGACGGTGTTCCTGCCGCCGCAGGGCGCGCCGCTGACCGGCGAGGCGTACCCGATCTCGGGCCTGACCGATCGCGAGAACCGCATTCAGGTGAACGGCCAGGAGGTGGCGGTCCAGCGCGACGGCAGCTTCCACACGCTGCTGCCGCTGCCGCGCGGCTCGTCGCACGTGCTGATCCAGGCGATCGATCGGGCCGGGCAGGTCTCGACCATCGAACGCGACGTCGAGCGCGTACCGCAACGGCTGTTCTTCCTGGCGCTCGCCGACGGCATGGTGGGCCAGCTCCGCGGCAAGGGGTTCGTGGCAGGCGCCGGCCGGCTCAGGGACACCGGCTTCTATGCCGACGGCCGACTGGCCTACTACCTGAAGGGCTACGTCGCCGGCAAGTATCTGGTGACCTCCGCGTTCGACACGCGCAGCGGTGGGTTCGAGCGCATCCTCGTGGACGTCGACGACGCAGGCAACGACCGGCTGATCACGAATCTCGACCCGGACCGACTGTATCCGGTGTACGGGGACTCGAGCAGCGTGGTGTACGACGCCCAGGCGCAGGGCCGCTTCTACCTCGCCGTCGACAGCGACGAGTTCCAGGCAGTCGTCGGCAACTACCCGATGTCGCTCACGGACACCGAGCTGTCCGGGTTCCAGCGCACGCTGTACGGAGCGCGGATCCAGTACCACTCGGTGTCGCGCACGCGCTACGGACAGCCGCGCACGACGATCGCGATGCTTGGAGCCGAGGCTTCGCAGGTGCACGTGCGCGACGAGCTGCGCGGCACGGGCGGCTCGGTCTACTACTTGAGCCACGCCGACGTCGTCGAGGGCAGCGAACAGCTGGCGCTCGCCGTGCGCGACGCCGCGACGGGCTTGGTGATCGCCCGCGTACCGCAGCGCCGAAATCTGGACTACACGGTGAAGTACCGTGAGGGTCGCGTGCTGTTCGCCCGGCCCGTCGCAAGCGTGCTCGAGGACGGCGGACTGGTCAGCGCCACGGTGCTGCCGGGCAGCCCGGTCACGATCGAGGTCGATTACGAGACGCACGTCCAGGGGCTCGACCGGACCGCGACGGGAGGCCGGGTGCAGCAACACTTCGGCGACCACGTCGCGCTCGGCGGCACGTACCTCAAGGACGACGTGGGCATCGGCGGCTACGAGCTGCGCGGCGGCGACGCCGAGCTGCGCGCCGGTCGCGGCTCGAGGCTCGCGGCGGAGCTCGCCACCAGCGACGGCGCCGGATCTCGCGTCTACGTGAGCGGCGACGGCGGCGCGACCTTCCAGGAGATCACGCCGAACGGACTCCAGCACGGCCAGGCCTGGAAGGTCGGCGCCGATCTCGACGTCGGCGAGTGGTTCGGGCATCCCGACCAGCTCAGCCTCAAGGGCTACCTCAAGCGCGTCGACCCGCAATTCTTCTCGAACGGCAACCTCCAGGAGCGGGGCACGCGCAAGGATGGCGTGAGTGCCAGCGTCGGGGTCACGACGCACGACCGGCTCGGGTTCCAGTACGACCGCGAGGCGCAGTTCAGCGCACCCGGCGACTCGGCCACCGCGGACGCCGTCACGTCGCTGACCGGGCTGACGTACGCGCACGACGTCGGCCGCTGGGGCTTCGGCACCGAGTTCCAGGCGCGCCGCTTCTCCGACGAGACGCGCGGCTTGGCCGATCGCTCGAGCTATGGTACCGGCGGCGTGTGGATGCGGCCGTCGGCTCGGCTCACCGCGCGCGTGGAGCAACAGACCACGTTCAGCGGCCCGAGCAACGATCAGAGTCGCGCCAGCCTGCAATATCAGCTCAGCTCGCGTCTGGGTCTGGACGCGCGCGCGTCCACCGGCACCCTCGGCGGGTCGCTGCAAGGGGGCGCCACTTACGCCACCGGCGGCGGCAACGTCTACCTCAACCAGCGCCTGACCGACGACGCGTCGGGCCACAGCGCCGCAACGGTGGTCGGCGCCCAGGCTCCGATCGGTCCGGGCAGCCGGGCCTACTCCGAATACCAATGGGAGCGGGCGAGCCTCGGGCCGCGCCGGTTGTCGCTGCTCGGGCTCGAGCGCCAGTGGCAGCAGCCCGCCGGCGTCACGCTGTTCGTGAGCGGTGAGTACGGCCAGACCGACGCGCAATCCGGCGCCACGCATCGCGGCGCGCTCGCGGGCGGCGTCGCCTACGCGCCGAATTCGAACCTCAAGGCATCGACGCGCGCCGAATGGCGCCGCGACCACGGCGCCGTCGAACGGCGTCAGGTCCTGTGGACCGATCACGTCGAGTCGCGGATCAACGACGATCTCGTGGTGCTCGGAGACTACCGCTACAGCCTGACCCGCGACCTGCTCGCGGACCGCAACGAGGCGCGGTTCCAGGAGCACGGCCTCGGTCTCGCCTACCGGCCGCTCACGAGCGATCGGGTCAACGCGATCGCTCGCTACACGAGGCTCGATGAGTTCGGTCCGGCGCTGCAGGCGGACAGCTCGCGCGACGCCACGCTGATGGACGTGTTCTCGGCCGAGGCGACGGTCGACGTGAACGCGCTCGTCCAGTGGAGCGGCAAGGGCGCGCTGCGCGCGATGCGGCAGCGGCCGCCGGGCGCACCCGAGGCTCGCACGCGGACATCGCTATGGCTCAGTCGCGTCAGCACCGCGATTCACGGACCGCTGCGGCTCGGCGTCGAGTATCGCGTGCTCGGCCAGCGCGAGGCCCACGACCGGCGCCTGGGCTGGTTGAACGAGCTGACCTGGGACCTCACCCGCAACATGCGCGTCGGCACCGGCTACAACTTCACGGACTTCTCGGACAACGAGTTTTCGAAGAACGACTACTCGGTGCGCGGCTGGTTCGTCCGCGCCCAGGGGAGATACTGAGATGACGACGAACGCCCCACGCCGGCTCGTGCCGGGCCCGGCCGCGCGCGTCGCCCCGGCGCCGGTGCACGAGGCCGAGCCGGACGCGAGCCACGCCGCGCGCCGGGGTCGCGGGTGGATCCGTCTCGCCGCCACGACGGGTGGTGAGATCGTGATCTCGGTGCTCGTCGCGCTGGTGTTCTTCGCCGTCTTCATGCTGGCGCTGGCGGTGATCATGCCGTCGGGCCTGACGCTGAACGAAGTCGTCCAGCCCACCTCGGACTACGACGCCCAGGGCCACCCGAACCCTTCGGCCTCGTTCGTCGGCCTGCGGGATCTGAGCGACCGGCTGAACCCGACGGCGGCGGTCCTCACCGTGCTCAACACCACCGTGCTGCGCAAGCCGGCGGACGCGATCGCCTGGACCTCCGTTTCGTCAGGGACGCCGCTGCGCGAGGGCGACGCCGTGCAGACGACGCGCGAGGGCCGGGCGATGCTCGCGTTCCCGCAGGGCAAGCGGCTGCAGCTCGAGCAGAACTCGCTGATGATCGTACGCGGGACCCGCGCATCCGCCGAGGCGGAGGACCCGACGCCGACGGTGCACGTGTTGGTGGGCGAGTTGTGGGGCAACGTGGCGCGGGACAGTGCGAATCGGGCGGCCGTCAACATTTCCTCACCCGGCGTCCAGGCCCACGTCGCACCGGCCAGCGGCGCGACCTCCGCTCAATTCCGGATCGCCGTCGGGTCCGACAAGACCTCGGTGCTGTCGGTATATCGCGGCGCCGCCGAAGTGAAGGCGCGCGGCCGCACCGTTCGCGTCGCAGCGAACCAGTACGTGTCGATGGATTCGATTCGCGGGCTGGCGCCTCCCGCCGCGCTGCCCGGCGCGCCGGGGTTGGTGGCGCCGGAGGGTGGGACCTCGTTCAGATATCGAGAGCTGACCCCGCAGGTCACGTTCCGTTGGCAGTCGGTTCCGGACGCCGACGGCTATCGACTGCTCGTTTCGCGCAACCCGTACTTCCAAGGCGTCGTCTTCGACCAGCGGTTGCAGGGCACGAGCTTCGCGTTCGGCAATTTCCAGAACGGACCGTATTACTGGCGCGTCAGCGCCCTGCGCGCCGGCGCCGAGGGGCCGCCGTCCCCGCCGCGCGCCCTCTTCATCTCGAACATTCAGCAGGCGCCCACGCTGCAGCTGGAGTTCCCGCCGGACGTGGTGAACGGGGACGCCTGCACCGTCCGCGGCGTCGCGGGCCCCGCTACCCGGATCGTCGTCGCCGGCCAGGACGTCGCGACGGACGCCGCGGGGCGGTTCGAGCAGACCGTGAAGTTGAAGCGTGGATTCAACGTGATCGTCGTGGAAGCCATCGATCGAGTGGGCAACACCACCTACAAGTCGAAGGTCGTGGAAGCCAAGTTCTAGCAGGGGGACGGTAGCGATGCGAGCGGCAGGAATTCCCATACGGTACAAGATCCTGCTGGCCGTGCTGTTGGTCGTCACGGCGGTGGTCAGCACGATCACCTTCACGATGGCGCAATTGTTCCATGCGGATAAGAAGCTCTACTTCCGCGACCTGAGCTCGGTGCAAGCGATGCACGCGGCGCAGGAGACGGGGGCGGTGCTCGCGTCCTACCGGGACCGCCTGGACGTGTGCGCGCGGCTGCTCGAGGACCCGAAGCTCACGCCCGGGCAGCGCACGGCCCTGGTGCAGGACGTCCTGCAAGGCCTGCACGGCTTCGTGTCGCTCACCGCGTACCTGCGCGAGGCCCAGCTCGCCGCCGTCTACGACGATCCTTCGCTGCGCGAGGCGGGAGTCACCGCCGCCGACCTCGAGCGCTACCGGCAGGAGCACCCGCTGCCCTACGACGCGATCGTGGCCGGCAAGACGTACGTCGAGAACTCGACGGTGGGGGATCGGATCCCGACCATCACGATCGCGATCGCTCACCGGGGCAAGGGCTCCGAGCCGCTTATTCTGTCCGCCGTGCTCCGGCTGGACGAGCTGATGAGCGTGGCGACGCGGTCCCAGTCGTTCAACGTGTTCGTGATCGACGGTCGCCACACGCTGCTCAGCCACCGCGATCGCGATCGCGTCACGCGACGCGAGCATATGCCAGGTATTCCGCGGGTGGGCGCGAACAGCGCCGCCCTGGTTCGCGAGTTCTGGGACAACGGCGTCGAGAAGATCGCCGGCTACGCCCCCGTGGCGGGCACCGACTTGATCGCGGGTGCCGAGATCCCCAAGGCCGCGGCTTACTTCGCCACGCGCGAGCTGCTCGGCAACCTGTTGTTCGTGGCGTTGCTGCTGCTCGCCGCGGCGGCGGTCGTCAGCATGATCTGGTCGCAGACGCTGACCCGATCGATCGGGCGGCTGGCCGAGGCGACGCGAGCAATCGCGAAGGGCCGCTTCGACGTCGACGTGAAGGTCCGCTCGCGCGACGAGATCGGGCGGCTGGCGCAGGCGTTCAACCAGATGGCCCGCGAGCTGAACGCCCGCGAGCGCGCGCTGCGGGACGCCGAGGGCAAGCTCATCCAGTCGGAAAAGATGGCCGCCTTCGGCCAGCTCGGCGCCGGCGTCGCACACGAGGTCAAGAACCCGTTGGCCGGCATCCTCGGGCTCGCGCAGCTGCTGCGGCGCAAGACCTACGAGGATCAGGAGCTCAACGACGGCCTGGCGACGATGGAGAAGGAGACCAAACGCTGCCGGGCCATCATCGACAACCTGCTGCGCTTCGCGCGCCAGGAGCGCGTCGGATTCTCGGCCGTGGAGCTCGGGTCGATCGTCAGCGACGCGGTCGCGATCATGCGCCACCAGCTGGCGTTGAGCCAGGTCACGCTCGAGATGTCGGTCGCGGACGGGTTGCCGCGGGTCTTCGGCAACGCGAACCAGCTCCAGCAGGTGCTCATGAACCTGGTGCTCAACGCGCAGCAAGCGATGAACGGCACGCCGGGAGAGGTGATGGTCGAGGCGCAACCGGTCGGTGACGACAAGGTCGTGATCCGGGTCCGGGACAACGGGCCGGGGATTCCCAAGGAGATCCAACAGCGGATCTTCGAGCCGTTCTTCACGACCAAGCCCTCGGGGCAGGGGACAGGACTCGGATTGTCCGTGTCGTACGGCATCGTGACGGAACACAAGGGCACCATCGAAGTGGAGAGCGGGCCGGGACAGACCACGTTCGTCATCACGCTACCGGCGGTGGCCGACGCGAGCTCCGAGGCGGAGGGACCGGCGCCGGAAGGCGGCGAGGTGCCGAAGGCCGCATGAACGGTGCCCGCCGTTCCTCGCGAGGCGCGCTGCGCCGTTCGGGACACGCCGCGGCGTGGGCCCGGGCGATGCTTGCACTCGCGTTCTCCGCCGTGCCTGCCGCGGCGTTCAACGTCACGGGTACCGTGTTCGAGGACGTGAACTACGGGGGTGGCGCGGGCCGCTCGATGGGTGCTTCCGCGGGCGTCACTCGTTCGGGCGCGCGCGTCGAGCTGTTCGACAACTCCGGCAGCTTCGTGTCGTTCACGACGACGAATGCCTCGGGTGCCTACGCCTTCAATGGGCTCGCCAACGGCACCTACACGGTCCGGGTGGTGAACGGCTCGGTCACCTCGTCACGGACGGGCTACGTGGCCGGGCTGCTGCCGGTTCAGACCTACCGGACGAACGCGAGCACGGGTGCGGCCATGGCCTTGACGGACCGAGTCGGCGGTGAGGTGCCCTCGAAGGTCGATGCCGGCAACGGCAGCTCGACGCTCGCCGCGCTCACGAACGCGGCGATGGCGCCGCAGTCCATCACCACGGTCACGAGCGCCGGTCCCGACGTACCCGGCGTGGACTTCGGCTTCAACTTCGACACGATCGTCAACGTGAACGACACGGGGCAAGGGACGCTCCGCCAGTACGTGCTCAACACCAACGCGCTCGGAAACGCGGGGCTTGCGATCCAGGGCCAGCCCGCCGGCCGGGACGTCTCCGTGTTCATGATCAGCGATGGCCTGGCCCACCCCGGACTGCGCGCTGGGATCGCCGATCTGCTCAGCGGGTCGGGCGTCGCCGTGATCACGGTGGCGAGCGTGCTGCCTGCCGTCACGGCGGCCGCGACGTCGATCGATGGCTCGACCCAGACGGCGAACGTCGGCAACACCAACGCGTCGACGCTGGGAGCCGGCGGGACCGTCGGCGTCGACGCGCTCGCGTTGAACCCGGTCGCGGGACCCGAGGTCGAGCTGCGTGCCGGCGGCAGCATGGCGAGCGGCGTCCTGATCCAGGGCGACAACGGCATCGTGCGAGGGATGTCGATTTACGGATTCGGCACCGGCGCGGGCGAAGCCGGCGTCCGCGTCGACACCGGCATCTCGGGCGCGCTGATCGAGAACAACGTGCTGGGCGCCACCGCGTCGTCGTTCACGGACCCGGGCGCGTCGCTGCGCAATTACGCAGGCGTCTACTGCGAGAGCGCGGTCAACGGGACGATTCGCTACAACCTCGTGGGGTTCAGCCGGGTGACGGGTCTCTACCTGAGTTCTTCGACGGGCTGGACCCTCCTGGGGAACGAGATTCGTGACACCGGCGACACGCAGGATGCCGACGGCATCACCCTCAACACGTCGTCGACGAACACGGTGACGGGGAATCGCATCACCGGGACTTCGAGCCAGGGCATCGTCGTGACCGTGGCGCCGTCGTCAAGCAATACGTTCACGAACAATACCGTGACGGGCAACGGCGTCGGAATCCCCTCCGGCATCGCGCAAAGCACCGGCATCACGATGCGCACCGGCGCGACCTCGACGGTGCTGGATCGGAACGTGATCGCTGCCAACTACGGCGCCGGACTTCAGATCAACTCGGGCTCGAGCGGCACGCGGGTGACGCACAATTCGTTCGCGAACAACGGCACGATCACCGCACGCAACGGCAACGGGCCGACCGGACAAATCGGAATCGATCTCAACTCGGCCGGCGACAACGCCGACTTCGGCACGGCGCCGTTCGTCACGCTCAACGACAACGGCGACGCGGATGCGGGCGGCAATGGGCTGCTCAACTTCCCGATCCTCGTTTCCGCTTCGGTACTCGGAGGGAATCTGATCGTCCGCGGATTCGCTCGGCCGGGATCTGTCATCGAGCTATTCATCGCGAACGCCGATCCGTCGGGGTTCGGTGAGGGCGAGACGTATCTCCTGACGCTGACCGAAGGGGGGACCGGCGCCGGCGGCAACGACCCCTACGCCGACACCGACGCGGGAGCCGGCACGTACGGCCCCGGCGCCATCAACGGCATCGCCCAGGGCACGGACAACACGAACCGGTTCACGTTCACGTTCCCGCTGCCGCCCGGTGTGGCCGTGGGCACCGCGCTCACGTCCACCGCGACGCTGGCGAACGAGACGTCCGAGTTCAGCGGCAACGTCGCCGTGACGGGAGCGATCGGCGGCACGGTGTTCGAGGACGTGAACTACGGCGGCGGCGCCGGGCGCAGCCTAGCGGCCGCGTCGGGCGTCGCTCGCTCCGCCGCGCGCGTCGAGCTCTACGGCGCCGTCGGTGGGTTCGTGACCTTCACGACGACCGACGCCTCTGGGAACTATCTGTTCTCGGGCCTCGCCAGCGGCAACTACACCGTGCGCGTCGTGAACTCCACGGTCAGCTCGTCCCGCGGCGGCTACGTGGCCGGGCTGATGCCGGTGCAGACGTTCCGCACCGACGCCGGCAGCGGATCGGTCGCCGCCGTTACCGACCACGTCGGTGGGCAGAACCCCGCGGTCGCCGACGCCGGCAACGGCGGAGCGGGCGCCACGATGAATACGGCAACCGGCGTGTTCACGGCCGGCGTGGTCGGAACGGCGCAGTCGATCACGAACGTGGCGCTGGGCGGGGGCGGCGCCGCAGGCGTGGACTTCGGCTACCACTTCGATTGCTTCGTGAACCGGAACGACAGCGGCCAGGGATCGCTCCGCCAGTGTTTGCTGAATGCCAACGCGCTCGCCAACGCAGGGCTCGCCCAGGTAGGCCGCCCGGCCGGCATCGACAACGTGATCTGTATGCTCGCCGACGGCACGCCGCGGCCCGGTTTGAGCGCGAGTTACGCGAGTCAGTTCACGGCCGGAGTGGCGTCGATCGCACTGACGTCCGCGCTCCCGGCGGTGTCCTCGCCCGCGGTGATCGACGCCCAGACGCAGCCCGGCTGGACGAGCGCGCCGATCGTGGAGGTGGGCGGCGCGGGAGCCGGGGCCGGCGCAATCGGCTTCAGCCTGACGGCGGGGCAGACGACCGTGCGCGGGCTCACGATCAACCGCTTCGCCAGTCACGGGATCGCCGTCTCGGCGGCGGGTGTCGACACGATCTCGGGTTGCTGGATCGGCCTGAACGCCACGGGCACCGCGGCGGCGGCGAACGGCGGCCACGGCATCGCGATCACCGGCGCCCCGTCGAACGTCGTCGGCGGCACGACGCCGACCGCGCGCAACGTGATCTCCGGGAACGCGCAGAACGGCGTGTCGATCCTCGGCGCCGCGGCGACGGGCAACCGCGTGCTCGGAAACGTCATCGGCCTCGACGCGACCGGCACGTCGGCGGTGGCGAACCAAGACGGCGTCGTCGTCGACGGCGGGGCCACCGGCAACACGATCGGCGGCATCGTGGCGGGAGCGGGCAACGTGATCACCGCCAGCTTCCAGTACGGCGTCGTGATCGCGAGCGCCGGGACCCGGCAGAACGCGGTGCTCGAGAACTCGATTTACGGTAACGGTAGCATCGGGATCACGTTGAACTTCGACGCCGTGACGCCGAACAACGGCACGAAGAACGCCGCCCTGCCGAACGACGACATGGACTTCCCGGTGTTCACCTCGGCGATCCTGGCGGGGGGCTCGCTGACCGTGACGGGGTACGTCGGCAGTGCCCCAGGACAGGCGACGTTCGGCGGCGCCCGCGTCGAGGTGTTCCAGTCCGACAACGACGCGAGTGGATTCGGGGAGGGGCGCACGTTCCTGGGATTCCTCACCGCGAATGCGAGCGGCAATTTCAGCGGCGCGCTCGCGGCGCCGGGACTCGTGATCGGAGACCAGATCACCGCCACCGCCACCGATGCGTCCAACAACACCTCTGAATTCGGTCCCCAGCACTCCACCGATCCGCTGACGATCGTGAAGCGGGCGTTCCAGCTCGACGGCGCCCCGATCCCCAACGGAACGGTCGTCGCGAAGGGGGCGGTGTTCAAGTTCCTCCTCTACATCAGCAATCCCGGCCCCGCCGTCTCGGACGTCTCGTTGCGAGACGTGCTGGACCCGTCGTTCACCTACCTCGGGGGCACGCTGCTCAGCGACAACACGCAGCCGGCGTGTGCCAGCGGCACCTGCACCCCCGGCGAGGAGGCGTCGATCCTCGCCGCGACGAACGTCGGCACGGTGGGCACCGATGCGCTCGACGGCGACACGGTGAGCCGCTCGGGCGCGACGATCGACGTGGGGAACCAGAACGTGGCGAATGCGCCGCTGAATCTCGCCGCGGGCAGGGTCTACGCGATCGAGTTCACGGTGCGGATGAACTAGGCTTTGCCTGAGAAGTGCAGGGGGTGCAGCGCGCGGGGCTCGCGAGCAGGTGAAGGGCAGGATGCCCTTCGCCGTCCGCGAGCGGAGCGTCGGCGGTGCCAGGATGGCGCCGCCCAGCGGCCCCGCGCGCTGCACCCCCTGCACTTCTCAGGCAAAGCCTAGCTGCGGCGGAGGCACGCCCGCGGATCAGCCGTGGACGCAGTTCCGGCCCTTCTCCTTGGCGAGGTACAACGCGGCGTCGGCACGGCCGATCAACGCGTCGCCGTCCACTCCGTCTTCGGGGAACGTCGCCACCCCCAGGCTCACGGTCACGGCGCCTTCCGGCTGCGTCTCGCGTTCCTCGAAGGGGTGCTCCTCGACGGCGCGCCGGATCCGCTCGGCCACCGCCAGCGCCCCCTCGTGATTGGCCTCGGGCATCAGGACGACGAACTCCTCGCCTCCGTAGCGCGCGCACAGATGGTCGCTGCGGCCGACGTTCTGGAGGATCTGCGCGACGCCGCGGAGCACTTCGTCGCCCGCGAGGTGTCCGTGCGTGTCGTTGTAGATCTTGAAATGATCGACGTCGAGGAGGATCAGCGAGAACGATCGCTGGTGACGGATCGAGCGCGAGATCTCGCTGTCGAGCGCGCTGCGCAGGTAGCGACGGTTGTACAATCCCGTCAACCAGTCTTTGTCCGCGACGTCCTTCAGATTCCTGTTGAGCCGCTCCAGCTCGCCGGCGTACATCTCGAGCTGGTTCGTGAGCAGCCGGTTGCGGTGCTGGAGCCGCAGCTTCTCGGTGGCGCGATCGACGAGCGCAGAAATCAGGATCAGGTCGTCGAACGGCTTGACGAGGAAGTCGTAGGCGCCCTCGCGCAGCGCCGCCGTCGCGGCTTCGATCGAGGCTTGGCTCGTCATGATCACCACCAAGGCCTCCTGATCGATGCGCTTGATCTCGTGCAGCAGCTGGATCCCGCTCATGCGTCCCATGATGATGTCCGTGATCACCAGCGGGAACGGCTGGGCGCGGAACGCCACCAGAGCGTCCTCGGCGTTCGAGACCTCGGTGGGGGCGTGGCCATCCATGCGCAGCACCTGCGCGATCACCCCGCGGATCGTCGGCTCGTCATCGACGACGAGGATGCGCAGCTTCGCGGAGTCCTTGGCCGCACTTTCGGGCGGAGGCGACGGCATGGCTTCCGGCGCCGATCGCTCGCGGCTCTTCGGCTCCGGCTGAGACGACGAGCCTGGGCCTCTCGGTTTCGTCACAGCGCCGGTTCTCCACGGCCCCGTAGGCCGAGCGGGTGAGGGGGCGGCATTGCAAAGCCTGGCTCCGTTATCGGCATACGGTGACCCCATCATGAGCCGGTCGACGATCCGAGGCGCAGTTCCCGCCGCCGCGCGATCCGAAACAACAAAGAGAGCCCCGGTCCTTCATCGGACCGGGGCCTCTGGACTTTCGGCATCGGCGACGCTGGGTTCCCCCGCTTCGGGGTCGTTCCCGGTGCGTCACTGCACCTTGGGATCCCCTACGAGGACGCCACCTCCACCGAACCCATACGTTTACTGTCCAATGGATCACCTCCTCCTCGGGGCTTCATTCCGTGGAGGGACCCAACCCTCCCGATCCCGCTGGCCGCCCGAGCCGCTGGGATCGCGCGCGTGAATTCGCGCGGGTGAACGTGCCGGATCTTGGGTGGGCGGGCCGCGCTTGTCAAACCGCCGCGGCGTGCCCCCGGCCACTCGAACGAGTCATCGACCCTCCACCGCACGGACTTGAGCGTCCCCGGACCCGAGACCTCGGGAAGCCTATGCTAACCTCACGCCCGTCGAGGCGGGCCCGGGGGCCCGCCGTTTCGGGCCGCGAGAAGGGCTCGCCATGAATCTGGAACGCTACACCGTCAAGTCCCAGGAGGTTCTCGAGCGAGCGCAGCGCCTGGCGCGCGATCGCTCGCACCAGGAACTGCAGCCCGAGCACCTGCTGGCCGCGTTGCTCGAGGACCGCGAAGGCACCGTGGCCGCGGTGCTGTCGAAGCTCGGCGTGACACGCGACCCGCTGGCTGCCCAGGCCACCGAGCTCTTGGACCGGCTGCCGCGGGTGAGTGGTGGCGCGTCGCTGTACCTGGGCAACGGCTTGCGCGCGGTCCTGGATCGCGCCGAGGACGCCGCCACGAAGCTCAAGGACGAGTACGTCAGCGTCGAGCACCTGCTGCTCGCGCTGGCGAGCGACGCCAACCCCGGTCCGTCGCGCGGCGTGCTGCAGCGCTCGGGGGTGGTCGACGAGGCGCTGCTCAAGGCGCTCGCCACCGTCCGCGGCGGCCAGCGCGTGACCGATGCGACGCCCGAGGACAAGTACCAGGCGCTCACGCGCTACGGGCGCGACCTGACCGCGGCGGCGCGGCAGGGGAAGCTGGACCCCGTGATCGGCCGCGACGACGAGATTCGCCGCGTGATCCAGGTGTTGGCCCGGCGGACGAAGAACAACCCCGTCCTGATCGGCGATCCCGGCGTCGGCAAGACGGCCATCGTCGAGGGGCTGGCGCAGCGCATCGTGTCGGGCGACGTGCCCGAGAGTCTCAAGAACAAGCGCGTCGTGGCGCTCGATCTGGGCGCGCTCATCGCCGGCAGCAAGTTTCGCGGCGAGTTCGAGGACCGGCTCAAGGCGGTGCTCAAGGAGGTCACGTCCGAGGAGTCGAACGTGATCCTGTTCATCGACGAGCTCCACACCCTGGTCGGCGCAGGCGGCGCCGAGGGCGCCGTGGACGCCTCGAATCTGTTGAAGCCCGCGCTCGCTCGAGGCGAGCTGCATTGCGTGGGCGCCACGACGCTCGACGAATATCGCAAGTACGTCGAGAAGGACGCGGCGCTCGAGCGTCGCTTCCAGCCGGTGTTCGTCGACGAGCCGAGCGTCGAGGACACGATCGCGATCCTGCGCGGCCTCAAGGAACGCTACGAAGTGCATCACGGCATTCGGATCAAGGACGCCGCGCTGGTGGCGGCGGCGATTCTGTCACACCGCTACATCCCGGACCGCAAGCTGCCCGACAAGGCGATCGACCTGATCGACGAGGCGTCGTCGCGACTGCGCATGGAAATCGACTCGATGCCCGTCGAGCTGGACGAGCTGACTCGGCGCGAGCGCCAGCTGGAGATCGAGCGCCAGGCGCTCGCGAAGGAGTCCGACGCCGGCTCCCGTGAGCGGCTCAGGCGGCTCGAAGACGAGCTCCGCCGGGTGCGCCAGGACAAGGCCGGGCTCGAGGAGCACTGGAAGAAGGAGAAGGAGCCGGTCACGAAGATCCGTGACCTCAAGGCCCAGCGCGAGCGGATCAAGCTCGAGGAGGCCCGCGCCGAGCGCGCGGGCGATCTGGCCCGCGTGGCCGAGCTGCGATACGGCCAGCTGCTCCAAGTCGAGCGTCAGCTCGAGCAGGAAAACGCACGGCTCGCCAAGGTCCAGCTGGAGCGGCGCATGCTGAAGGAGGAGGTCGACGAGGAGGACGTCGCCGAAGTCGTCGCGAAATGGACCGGGATTCCCGTCACGCGGTTAATGGAGGCCGAGGTCGAGAAGCTCGTGAAGATGGAGGAGCGGCTGCATCAGCGCGTCGTGGGTCAAGACGAAGCCGTAGGCGTCGTGTCGGAGGCGGTTCGCCGGGCCCGCGCCGGGCTCCAGGACCCGAAGCGCCCGATCGGCTCGTTCCTGTTCCTGGGGCCCACCGGCGTCGGCAAGACCGAGCTGGCGCGGGCGCTCGCGGAGTTCCTGTTCGACGACGAGCACGCCATGGTGCGCATCGACATGAGCGAGTACCAGGAGAAGCACACCGTCGCGAGACTGGTGGGGGCGCCTCCGGGGTACGTGGGATTCGAGGAGGGCGGCCAGCTCACCGAAGCGGTGCGACGTCGGCCGTACACGGTGATCCTGCTCGACGAGATCGAGAAGGCCCACACCGAGGTGCTCAACGTCCTGCTGCAGCTCCTCGACGACGGCCGCCTGACCGACGGGCAGGGCCGCACCGTGGACTTCCGGAACACGCTCGTCATCATGACCTCGAACCTCGGCTCGCAGTGGATCCTGGAGCTAGGCGAGGGGAAGACTCGCCAGGAAGCCAAGCGGGTGCACGAGGAGATGGAGCGCCGCGTGCAGGAGGCGCTGCAACAGCACTTCCGACCCGAGTTCCTGAATCGCGTCGACGAGATCGTGATCTTCCACGCGCTGACGCGCGAGGATTTGCGACGGATCGTCGACCTGGCGGCGACCGGTCTGACGCGCATGCTGGCGGAGCGCCACATCACGCTGAATCTCACCGACGCGGCGCGCGACGCGCTTGCGGAGGAGGGGTACGATCCCCGCTTCGGGGCGCGACCGCTCAAGCGGACGCTGCAGCGCCGAGTGCAGAACCCGCTCGCGCTCAAGCTGCTCCAAGGTGAATTTCGCGCGGGACAGACGGTCGAGGTCGACTTCGAGCGGGGCGAATTCGCGATGCGGGCGGCCACGCCGCGCGAAGCCGCGGCGGTGTGATCGCGCGCTAGGGTCGCGAGTAGAACACGACCTGATTCTTCGGCGGGCGCTTCGCCAGCAGCAGCGCCTGATTCGCAGCCCGCCACAGGTCTCCGGGCGTCTGCTCGTGCTCGGGATAGACCGCGACGCCGATGCTCACCGTGACGGCGACGTGGTGCACGCTGCCGTCCAACCCCTCGACGCCCACGCTCCGGCGCTCGACCAGGGTGCGAAGGCGCTCCGAAACCGTGCGCACGTCGGGCAGATGCAGCGGCTCGGTGAGCATCACGGCGAACTCCTCGCCGCCCCAACGGCACACCGTGTCGAACGGCCGGACGCCGCTGCTCAGCGCCCGCGCGACCTGCACCAGGACCTGGTTGCCGGCCTCGTACCCGAATCGACTGTTGAACGCCTTGAAGTCGTCGATGTCGGCGATGCATAGCGCCATCGACGCGCCCTCGCGCTGCGCGCGTGCCATTTCGTTGCGCATCTGCAGGTCGAAGTACGGCCGGTTGTACGCGCCCGTGAGCGGATCCACGAACACCAACCGCTCGATACGCGTGGCGCGTTCGAGCGCGGTCGCGCAGCAGTCGGCGATGAGCGCGATCAGCGCCAGTGCCTCGGGACCGAACGGCTCGGGCTCGGCGGCGCGCACCTCGATGACGCCGAGCGGGGCGCTGCCGCTCGGCGCGACGGCGGCGAGCACGAACGAGCGCACGCCGCTGCGCAGCGGGGTTCCGCGCAACGCGGCGGTGGCCGTCGTGTCCGCGCAGTAGAACAACACCGTCGGGTGGACGAGCGCGTCGCTGAGCCAGGCGTCGTTCATCGGGGCGATCGACGCGGGGCCGCCGTTGGCCGGCACGAAGCGCATCTCGGCCACGCCCAACAGCTCTCGCCCGATCTGGTCCAGCTGGTCGAGCAGCGCCGCCCGCGGGTCTCCGGTGCGCGGGTCCGACGAAAACAGCGGCTCGTCGAGCCGCAGCAACCTTCGCACCTGCACGAGCGTGGTCTGGGCCTGCGCCGGAAGGCTCGCGCGGGGGACCAAGCGCACCCCGTCACGCTCCTGCGGCTCGGGCAGGCGCAGCGTGATGATATCGAGCCGGTCACGCGCCTGGTAGCGAACGACGCTCGAACCGCAGGCCGGGATCGACGGCAATCGCGACACCGCGCCGTGGCGCTCGAGCTGCGCCAACGCCAGCAGCGCCGCCTGCTCGATCTGCTCCGAGACGCCCGTCGTCAGCGCGCGCTGGATCTGGGCGCGTTCCGCGGCCGGAAGCGCGTCGAGCGGCAGCACCCGCTCGAGCAGGCTGCGGAAATCGATGTGTTCCTGAGGCATGATCGGCTTCAGCCACTCCGGCAAGGGGCAGCGAGTGACTGCGTGGTGAGCGTGAGCGCAGGTGTCGAGTTCCGGGCACCGTACCCGGACACACTCAAGAATAGCACACGCTTCGTGCTTCGCCGGCGGGCGTGGCCTCGCGAGCGCCCCACGCGTGCGCGGACATCGCGCGACGGCTGTCGCGCGCGCGACGTGCGCGCGAAACGTCGCTCGCGATCCGATCACGTCGCGGTGGGCTCGTCGGCGCGACCGAAAGAGCTTGACCGCGGCGGTGTTCGACCGATACGTTTCAAAACCTTGTGGCACCTGACGTTGCTGGATTGGAGCGATCCCCCATGCGGCTGTCCGAACTCCTCACTCCCGGCTCCATTACCCTGCGCCTCAAGGCCCGTGGGAAGCGCGAGGCCATCGTCGAGCTCGTCGAGCTGCTTGAATCCGGGCACGGCCTCGACAGCCAAGGCGAGATCCTCGACCGGGTGTTGCGGCGGGAGGCGATGATGTCCACCGGCATCGGCAACGGGGTGGCGATTCCGCATGGCAAGGCCCGAGCGGCGGATCGCATGGTTGCCGCCTGCGCGGTGTGCCCGGAGGGCGTCGACTTCGACGCCGAGGACGGTCAGCCCGTACACCTGTTGGTGCTGTTCGTGTCGCCCGAAAACGCCACGACCCAGCACGTCCGGGCACTCGCGAATCTGTCGCGACTGGTCAAGGAAGAATCGGTACGCCGCGCGCTGCGTGAAGCGCCGAGCGTCGAGGCGTTCCTCGCGACGCTGCAGAGCGCCGAAGGCGCCTATATTCCCTGAGTCGCCCTGCGGCGCCCCGCTCGCCGCCACGGGAGGGCCCAGATGCACTTCGTGGACGCATGGACGAGCCTGCCCCCCTGGGATCTGGTGCTGCGGGTCACACCCGCCGCGATCGCGGTCGTGGCCATGCTGTTGCCGGGCCGCGCGGTGGCACGAACGGCCTCGCTGGTGATCGCCCTCTCGGCGCCGCTGTCGCCGGACTTTGGCCCGCCGCTGGCCCATGCGGCTTGGTTCGCGTTGTGGCTGGGCGTCGCGTTGGTTTCCGGCATCAAGCGTGACGCGACCCCGCGCGATGAGGCGTCACGTCCGGGAGGCGTGGAGTCGGGCGCAGTGGGGCTGCTGCTCGCCGCGGCGTTGCTCGTGGTGATGGTCTTGGCGCTCGGGCGCGAGGATCTGCCCGCTGAGACGACCCGGCGGGTGTCCCTCGGCATAGTGATGATCACGGCCGGGATCGCCCACCTGACGCTGCGGCGTGACGCGCTACGCGGGGCGATGGCGTTCGCCACGATGGGTCAGGGACTGCATTGGCTTCATCGCGCAGTGGGTGGCGTCGTCCTCGACTCGGCAGCCGGGACCGCCGGGACGGTGTGGTTCTCGACCGCGCTCGCGGTGGCGCTGGCAGCGCGCGTCGCCCTGATCCGGCAGCGCGACGCGGGCAGTGCGTGGGTCAGCCACGCGCACGACCTGCACGACTGACATGCTGGCGCTGCCGCGGCTCGGCGTTGATTCGGGACACGTCGGAGTCGTCGCCTGCGTGGTGGGACTGGCGTTGCTGATGTCCTCCTCGTTGCTCGCGTGCGCGTTGGGAGTGGAGCTGCTGTCGGCGGCGTATTGGCTGTGGGCGCGCGCCGCCGATGGACGCGAGCAGCTGCCTCGCTGGGAGTGGCTGCGTCGTCCGGCGATGGCCGTGTGGCTGGCGTTCGCCATCGATGTCGTGATCCCGGTGATCGCGCGCGATCCCCTGCTGCGCTCCGCTCCGCGGCTCGCGCCGTTGGCGTGGCTCGAAGCCGGGGCGCTGGTGTGGGCCGGACTCGAGCTGGTGGCCGCGCTGCCGCTGGCGCGCCCGTACTCGGACTTCGCCGGACCGTACGAGCCGCTGCGGCCGTGGATCCCGGTGGTGCTGCCCTCGGCCGGATTCCTGCTGCTGTGGTCGCAGGCCGAGCATTGGACCCGCGTCGAGGGAGTGCGCGAGACCACGGTGGTGCTGCTCGGGATCACGGCGCTGCTGTCCGCGTTGCGCGCGTTCGGGCGCCGCGGCTGGACCGCCAGCCTGCGCTGGTTGTGCGTGACGCAGACGGCGCTCGCGCTGATGCCGCTCGCTCAGCGCACCGTGCACGCACAGGCGCTGTTTCTGCTGTGGCTCGGGGCGTTCGGCGGGCCCGCGTTCGTGCTCGCCGGCGAGCTGTCGGGAGCGTCTCCGCGACGCGGGCGGGTGAACGCACTCCTGTGGCGAGCGGCCAGCTGGGTCTCGGCGCTGTGCGTCGCGTGGCCCGCCCTGGGGGGATTCGCGAGCGCGCGGCCCGGCCCGCTGCCGGCCACGGGATACGCGGTCTCGGCGGTGGCGGCGGGCATCGCGGCGTGGATCATGGTCGGTCGACTCGAAGTGGCTCCCGAGCGCCGCCGATTGATGCGTCCGGGCCTGGGGATCACGTCGGGGCGCATCGCGGCCGCAATCGTGATGGTGCTGGGGCCCCTGGGCCTGGCGCTCGCGTGGTGGTACGGGTTCGAGCCGGGCTGGTGGCCGAGCGCGCTCGCGCTCGCACCGGTGGTGCTCGGCGGGCTGCTCGCGGAGGCGCCGCGCCAGCGACAGCTCGTTCACATGGCGAGACGGCTACGGGGCCCGGCTGCAGTATTGCGCGTCGTCGCCGCGGGCGCGTTCCGGCGCGCCGTTCGCGCCGAGCAGGTCATGCTCCGCGCGTTGATCGGGCTGGTCCGCGCTCTGGGGACGCCGCTTCGCGACCTGCACACCGGCGACGCGCAGGAGTACTTGTTGCTGCTCGCGGGCGTATCGGTCCTGGCTCTGCTGCTGCCGCTGCTGCGATGACGCCCCAACTGGTTGCCGCTTGCGCCGCCGCGCTGCTCGTCATCGCCGCGCTCGGACTGTGGCTCGACCGCGGTCGCAGCGGGGGAGTGCTCGAGCTGGCGGCCCTGCTACCGCTGTTGCCGCTCTGGTCGCTCGTCATCGGCATGTGGTCACCGGGACCGGAGGGCGTCGCGCTGGTCGCGGCGCTCGTCGTGGCGCTGCTGTCGCGCTCCCGCAACGACGTGCTGCACAGCGAGTGCGCGCTCAAGATGATGTGGGTGCTCGGGGCGGCGTTCGCCGTGTCGTTCGCCGGGGTCGCGCTGCTCGCGGTGGTGACAGCGACGTCGGTGATTCGCGAGCAGTGGGGAGTGCTCGGCGTGCCGCTCGAGCCGGCGATGCTGTGGACCACGTCGTTGTCGCTGTCGATGCTGATCGGCTTCGTGCTGCTCGGCGGCGCGCCGTTCCACTTCTGGGCGGCGGATCTGATGCAGGGCGCGCGACCGTGGGTCGCCGCGCTGGCCGTGAGCTCGTTGCAGGCGTGCGGCGTGGCGTGGTTCACGTGGCGACTCGAAGGCATCGAGTCGCTCCCGGAGGCCGCGCGCACCGCCGGGACCCTGCTCTCCATGGGCGCAGGCGTGGCGTTCGCGGTCGGTGCGATCACGCTGCCGTTTCAACGCCGCCCAGAGCGCCGCGTGGGAACGCTGGCCAGCTTGAACGGCGGGCTCGTGCTCGCGTTGCTTGCCGTCCGTCACGGCTCGGCGGCGGGTGGCGGTGTCGCGGCGTTCGCCACGCCCGTGTGGAGCACGCATCTCGCTCTGGGACTCGCGGGCGCCGCCACCATTGCGCCGTTCCTACCGCTCAAGGTCCATAGGCCGGCGCCGGGAGCGGTGCTGTTTCGCCGCCATCCCGTGTGGGGGGCGCTGGGGCTCTATTCGCTGGCCTCGCTCGCCGGCTTGCCCGGCACCCCGGGTGCGTGGATCTGGCTCGGCGTCGCGCGAACGCTCATGACGGCGTCGCGCACCGGCCTGCTGTTGCTGCTCGCGCTCGCCTGGGTGGTCGCGTTCGGGACCGTGGTGCAACAGATGCGCGAGGCGTTCGGCATCCGATCCGAGGCGCCGTTACCGCCGCGCGGCGTTCCGGCCCCGGCGCGCTGGGCGATGTTGCTCGCCGTCGTCGGATTGGCGGCCTTGGCCTACGGGCTCAAGGGGTGAGGGTCGGCGTTCCCACGCGGACGCCGAACGATCACCGCGGTCGCGTCGTCCTCGGCCGTCGCCCCACCTGCAAACGTCTCGAGCGCCCGCGTGAGATGCTCGAGCGCGGGCGTCGCGGCATCTTCACGGTGGGCCGACAGCCAGGCACCGAGGCGCTGGTTGCCGAAGATCTCGCCTCCCCGGGCCCGTCGTTCGATCACGCCGTCCGTGTAGAGCAACAACATCGCGCCGCGGTCGAGGTGCGCGAACCCCATCTTGTAGCTGGCCTCGGGCATGGGCCCCAGCAGCATTCCTCCGACGGAAAGCTCGTGGACGCCGGAGTCGTCGCACAGTAGCGGCGGTGGGTGCCCCGCGTTGACGTAGAGCAGGGTGCCGTTGGTCTCGAGCTCCGCGAACACCAGAGACACGAATCGGCTCGTCAGGCCGCTCCTGTGGATCACTCGGTTCAGCTTCTCGATCGTCCGCGTCAGGCGCAGGTCGCGCTCGATCCCCATGCGCAGTCCGGTGATGACGTCACGTGCTTGGAGCGCCGCCGGAAGACCATGGCCGGCTGCGTCCGCGATCGCGATCCCGAGCGTCTGCGAGTCGAGGAGCAGGTAATCGTACAGGTCTCCGCCCACCTTGTGCGCCGGGCGGCTGAACGCTGCGAGGTCGAATTCACCGAACTCCGGCGGCACCGGAGGGAGCAGGCTGGTCTGGATGGCTCGAGCCTGCTCGAAGGCGTCCTCGAGCGCACGTCGGCGGAGTTGGTTCTGGACGGCGTACTGGATCGCTGCGGCCAAGGCGAGGCCATCGGTCGCGTGGCGCTCACGGCTCGACGGGAACCCCATCGCCACGAGCAGGTCCGCGGTCTCCGTGACCGAGAAGATCGCCACCATCCCGCGGTCGGCCGTGCCGGCCCACGGGAGGTCCGCCCGCGGGCCGTCCGCACTTGGGATATGCGCCGTCCACGCGGGGGTCAGCTCGTCCGCACCGACACCCGCCTGGCCGATCCGCCGCCATCGGTGCTCACGGCGTTCGAACAGCTGAATACTGTCGATACCCTCGGCGTCCCCCAGCTCCGCCAAGAGGGGTTCGAGCAAGCGCTCGGCAAAGCGGCGGGGGGAGCCCGGTCCGGTGGCTCGCTCCACTGCGGATTCGATGCGTCGGTAGAGCTGCTTCGGGTCGGTCGGCACTCGTCGCATCATGCACGTGGCGCGTGGAGCGCGGCAAGGCCGCGGCTCCCGGACACGCAGCCGACCTTGTGTTGGCGTTGCTGAAGCGGCTCCCACGAGGTCGTGGGTGATCGAGGAATGGCCGCTCCGCCGTCGGGGCGACTTGTTGACCGCCAACCCCGGGCGCAAGAATCGAATATGTGTCGTTGCTTTCAACAGCAGGCCGGAGGTTTCATGCGCACCTACGTCATGATCACGGGTATCCTCTTCGCGGCCTTGGTCGTCGCACATGCCGCGCGCCTGTTCGCCGAGGGCGCCGGCGTCGCGGCGAACCCTTTCTTCGCCGTGATCACGCTGTTGTCCGCAGGCTTGGCGGGATGGGCTTGGTATCTACTGCGGCGGTCGGCAGGAGGTGAGAAATGACCCAGTCACAGCAGTCTGCGCAGGGACGGTGGACGCAGCCGATGCGGTGGAGCTGATCCGAGGGGCGATCCCCGGACCCGGCGGAGCGTGGGCCGACATCGGCGCCGGCGATGGCACGTTCACGCGAGCGCTGTTCGAGAGGGTGGGGCGGAGCAGCCGCATCTACGCCGTCGATCGCGATCCCCGTGCGATGGCAGCGGTCGAACGATGGGCAACGGCGGCGCGGGCGAACGTGATCCCGGTGGTGGCCGACTTCTCGCAGCCGTTCGATCTGCCCGGGGTCGACGAGTCACCGCTCGACGGGTTGCTGCTCGCCAACGCACTCCACTTCGTTCGCGAAGCGGACGCCGTGCTCGCGCGGCTCGCCGCGTGGCTGCGTCCCGGCGGCCGCGTCGTGGTCGTCGAGTACGACGGCCGCCGCTCGAGCCGATGGATCCCGTATCCGATTCCCGCCGCCAAGTTGCCGGCGCTGGTTCGTTCCGCGGGCCTCACGACGCCGATCATCACGGCGACGCGACCCTCGGCCTTCGGCGGCAACCTCTACGTCGCGACGTCCGACCGGCTCGCCCTATCGTGAGAGCTGCACCATGCGCGTCGTGGACGCGAAGCCTGCTGCCTCGATCCGCACGA
>JACXTT010002746.1_pt1 | contig 27621 bp, 29 predicted proteins | sample 9270951 | NCBI WGS metagenome assembly JACXTT01 (sample SAMN15532306, study PRJNA645909) | rock metagenome | isolation source: weathered quartz diorite | place: Puerto Rico | collected 2017-06-21 | reverse complement strand
GCGCCGAAGAACGCCCGGAACTGCTGGAGATACGGGTGGTGGACGACGTCCGCGGAGGTCTCGAGCTTGACCCCGAGCTCGCTCCACTTGTTCGGATCGAGACCGGCGATCCGCGTCGACCAGTACTTGCCGTCGACGATCGCGCCGTCGCTGCCGACCAGGTGGACGCGGAGATGGTATGGCTGGTATGAGTCGATGATCGACGCGACCTTGCCGATTGCGCCGTTCTCGAACCTGATGATCGACACGGACGACGTCGGGTACTCGTACCTGGCGAAGATCGGGTTCGGCGACCCCGTCGAGTAGCTGGTCACCTCGACGGGCCGGGAGCCCATGAACCACAGCAACCCGTCCACGGAGTGGCAGCCGCACGACAGCAGGCTGCTTCCGCCGCCAACCTTCAGTCGGTTCCACTCGTACTGCTGCACGGAGGGCCCGACCTCGTGGTAGTAGTCGACCTCGGCGTAGTGGAGCGGCCCGATCAGGTCGCTGTCGAGGAGGCTCCTGGTGGCCGTGAACTGGTCCGAGAAGCGCTCGTTGAAGCAGACGCAGGTGTGAACCCCGGCATGGGCGACGGCCGCCTGCAGCCCGCGAAGCTCTCCGAGGCTGAGAGCGATCGGCTTCTCGATGATGACGTGCTTCCCGGCCTGGGCGGCCGCGATCCCCTGGGCGGCGTGGAGATTGCTGCGGCTGCAGATGTCGATCACGTCGATGTCGTCGCGCCCGAGCAGCACGTCGAAGTCGCGCACGATCTCGATCGGCCGTCCACCCTTCCCGGCCCGCTCTACGTCGCGTGACGTGGAGATCGCGACGACCTCGACGTTCGGGATGCGTGAAAGAGCGGTCACGTGCGCGCCGGCGGCCCAGCCATAGCCGACGAGCCCCACTCGCCAGGTCGTCATCCTGGGGTCCTCCTCGGCGACTTTGTCCAGTGACTGGGCAAAGGTCGCCCGCTGGATGGTACCCATCGGCCACCCCCGTTGTCCATGCTTTTCGGCGTGGACCACTCCCAGCGAGTCCAGCGGCGCAGCGACTCGCCAGGCTGGAGCACCTGGAGGCCGGTGCTGTGGCCAAGGGCCGACATTCGGATGGCATCCGGCCACGCGGACCACGGCTCGATGCACACGGCGCCGGGGGACGTGTAGACGACCACGATGTCGATCGCCGGATCGAAGTGGATCCGGAGCTCGAGTTCGGGCAGGGCGAGCAGCGCCGGGCTCGCGGCACCAAGGAACACCGTATCGATCCGGCGGTCACCGAGGATCGGCGCGTTTCGAAGGTCCGACTCAGGGCTCATGGGGCATTGCTCCCCGGTCGGGAGTAGGTCGTCATCGAGGTCGAGCTGCGAGTTGGCGTGAACGCCCACGCGCACGAGGCCTGGATCGGGACACGCGAACCACGGATGCCAGCCGAGCGCGGCCGGCATGGCCCGGTCCCCGGCTCGGATCTCCGCAATGAGGGTGATGCCCATCGCGTCGAGCCGGATGTCCTGGACAACGGTCCCGCCAAACGGCCAGGGCGGTTCGAGCTCGCGAATGAGGCTCGCCGCAGTCGCCGTCGCGGACACAGCCTGCCAGGCGCCGGTTGACACGAGGCCGTGGACCGCATGCCGGCCCTTGTTGGGTGGGATCCGGACGTGCCGGCCGCGGAACTCCAGGTGCCCCAGGAACAGCTCCGCAACCCACGGCGCGACGAGGAAGGATCCGAACGTCGGGACCGGTCCCGCCCCTTCCCGCCTCGGGATAAGCAGCTCATGGTCGTGGACCCGGAGCGAGAGGAGCATCCCGCCCTCGTCCGGCGCCACGATCGCGGTGGCGTCACCCGCTGCCAGCTCGACCAGGCTCGAGATCACGACCGACTCGGTGGCGCCGTCGCGGCGAGGGCAGCAATCTCCCGATCGTCCAGCGGCCGCTGGTCGATGCGGAATCCGGTGAGCAATCCGCGATAGGGGCCGGTCTCGTCCTCCCCGACTCGCAGGCGTGCCGAGACGGTGGGCGGGCGAGGGAGGTGCCCACTCGCGGCAGCCGCCTCCCGTCCGTCGACGTGGATCGAGACCCGGTTGCCTGTCGACCGGGCCGCGATGTGGTGCCAACCGGGCGCGAGCGAATTCGGTGTCGTCGCGACGATGCCGACCCCGAGCGCGTGCACCGAACCCCGCACGTCCGCGGGCGCATCGATGACGGCGCTCGTGCAGCTGCCGATCGAGACGTAGAGCAGGCCCGCGTGCTCGGCCAGGCTCGTGACTCGCGTCCACTCGCGCATGCGTCGATCGCCGTCAGGACTGCGCATGTTCGCAACCAGAACGGGGTGCCAACCCGGAGGATCGAAGAACCGGCGCAGGCTCGTCCACGAAGCGTCTCGCTCATACCGGAAGAGCTCGGCACGGGGGATCGTGGCGGCGTACAGCTTGCCGTTGTAGAGATTGAGGTCCATCACCTCAGTGCTGTCGCCGAGCCGGCCCATCTGTCTCCAGGCGCGATCGGCCGAGTCCCATGCGGCAACGCGACCGAGCGGCCAGGTGCCCACGACGAGCTGCCGACGGTATGTGGCGATGGAATGGATTTCGTCGCATCGGGCGGGATCGCCCAGCGGGTTCCCGAGGTCCTGCCAGGCGGATCCGCTGGACATCCGTACCGAGGCTGGTTGGAGCATGCCCAGGATCAGCTCGCCGTCATGGATACCCATCGGGTGAGCGAAGGTGTCGAACGAGCCGATCTGCTCCCACCTCTGCTCCCCTCGGTACGCCTGGATCGTCCGGTCGTCTCCGACGACCAGCAGCTCGCCGCGCCAGGAGGCCAGTGCGAAGAGGCGCCGTGAGTCGCCCGGCCGGCCACAGTCCTCCCAGCGTCCGGCACCTTCAAACCGGTAGACGTGACAGGGCCCGAGGGTGTGCTCGCGCACCCGGGTCCAGTCGTAGTTCCACGTAGCCGCGTACAGCTGGTCACGATGCACGACGAGCGGGCCGGCGCCCGATGCGCCGTCGCTCCCAACCTGGCCCAGGTCCTCCCACTCCGTGCCACCAAGGTGCCGGAAGACGTGCCTGCGGTCCGATGGCCGGGCAGCATCCGATGTCGCGGCGTGCAGCCGTCCGTCGAACACCGTCAGAGAGTTGCTGATGTAGTTCGAGGTGGCTGATGGCCTGCCGAAATCGAACCATCGCGGTTCGCTCCCGGCATCGATACCAAACGAGATGCGCACCTCGTCGCCGGAACCGCAGTACCCGCCAGCGCTCGAGATGACGCTGAGGTTGAAGCCCGTTCTCCTCGTGGGGTCGAATTGGGTAGCCAGCCCCCCGGCGATACCACTCCGATCCCGAGGTACTTCGAGCCACAGGCTGATCGTGAACTCGGCTTCGAGGCGACATTCAGCAATCCGTGGCTCAGTCGCGCCTGGTTGGCCATCCGCGGCGCGGAGTACCGAGGTCATCGATGAACGGTGAGACCGAGCTCGCGGGTCAGCAACATTGCCGCTGCGCCGAGGAGCGTCAGGTCCTCCCCGAGTCCGCCATCGATGAGGTGGGTTTCTCGCGTCAGCGGACCGCCGAGCGACCGACTCGTGGCTTCGTCTCGGATCACGCTGAGCCATGGCTCGCCGAGCGCCGTGACGGAACCGTGCACCACGATCTCCCTGACATCCAGAACGCCCAGCAGGTGCGCGATCGCGTTGCCGAGCGCCCGACCGGCGCGCTCGACCACGGCCACTGCATTCGGATCCCCCGCTCTCGCCCGGGCGCCGAGGTCCGCGAGTCCGTCCACATCGATGCCTGCAGCGGCGGCGGCCCGCAGTATCGCCGGCGCGCTCGCCACCGTCTCGAGGCAGCCGCGGCGTCCGCAATGACACTCGGCTCCGTCGGCTTTCACGACGATGTGGCCGATCTCGCCGGCACCGTGACGATCGCCCTCGAACAGCTGGCCGTTGAGGACGAGGCCAGCCCCGATGCCGCCGCCAACATTGATCGCGACCAGGTTCGACGGTCGCGTGTTTCGGCGAAAGAGGTACGTGGCGACGGTGGCCGCCCAGCTGTCGTTGGCGACGATCGTCGGCATGTCGTATCGAGACCGGAGGATCTCGCCGAGTCGCAGATCGCCAAGCGAAAGGTTCAGCGCCCAGCGGATGGTGCCGTCGCCTTCGACGATGCCCGGTGTGCCCACGCTGATCCCCAGGATTTGCTGGTGCTCGCCGGCGAGGATCTCGTCGATGAGATCGGTGACCAGACCCACGGCGGCGTCCACGTCGCCGCCCTCCAGCTCCCGTGTCGCCCTTTGGCGAATCTCGCCTCGGAGGTTGACGAGTGCTGCCCTGAACGTCCGCTCGCCGAGGTCGAGCGTCACGAGCTGCCGCGCGTCGTCGATCAGGGCGACGAGTGTCGGCGCCTTGCCACCCGTCGACGGGCCTCGCCCGACGTCCCGCGCAAGACCTTCGTGCTGGAGCTCCGAGACAAGGTCGCCCACGGACGTCCGCGTCAGCCCGGTGAGGCGCGAGATCTCCGCCCTGCTGATCGGCCCCAAGTCATACACGGCGCGCAACACCAGGCTGGCGTTGTGCGCTCGCGTCTGCGCATGCGTAGCCTTCGCCGGAAACTCGTTCCCGCCCGTCGGCGCCAGCGTTCGCGGATGGAGGTCAGGTGGGCTCCCCTCGCCCCGCTTTGTAGCCAGGCGCCGAATCTAGACTGGCAAGGTGCGCTTTGTCCACAGACAGGACAAAGATTGACCCACCTCGTCCATCCGCACGATTGCCATCGTCCGAGCGTAGGAAGCAACGTCGTCCCCGGTCATCGAGCGGCTCGCCGGCGCCTCGTTCTTCTTGTCGATCCAAGGGTTTTGCCGGGTACCGCTCCCGCGTTTACCCCAGTAGCCTCGGACATGCGCTCGCCCATCACTCGACCTGGACGCTGAAGGAGGAGGCCAATCATGCGTCGGCTGGTTCGCGTCGCGGTTGCAGCGTCGTTGATCGCGTTGGTGCCCGTGTCGACGGCGTCAGCGGCGGTCGGGTTTCCGACCAATGTGTTCATCGCGGATGCGTCTTTCACGTTCGTGGATCGCGGCGTGGAGTGGTCCGGGGTCATTCACGTCATCGACGATCGCCTGAACGGCGGTTTTCGCGAGTCTGTCTTCTTCGCGCGGCAGGGTCCCGAGCGCGTGTGTTACCCAGGCACGCCCGATGAGTTCATCTCGAGCGACGGGATCGAGTTCTTCGGACAGATGTACCGCATCGACGCAAAGATCAGCGACGACCTCGCATCGGCTCGCATGGGAGTCACCGCGAGCGGCCAGAAGATCATCGTGGACGCCTGCACGGGCGAGATCGTCTCCTCGCGCGCAGAGCGGCACAACTTCGATGCCAAACTGACGGGCACCGGCGAGATCTCCGTCGAGACGTCAGACACCGAGATCCTCCTGCCTGACGGGACGCTTGTTCCCGGAACGAGCACCAGCAGCTCTCGGCCTGCGATCGGCAAGGTCGAGGTCGACAGGATCGGCGCTGAGGTGACGGACGCGGCGCTGTTCCACGGAGTAACACTGCCGAGCTGACACAGGCGGCCGGGAGCCCTCGGCCGTCGCGCACAATCTGCCGCGTGATTGACGATCGCCTGCGGAACGGGCTCGTCGAGGTGCCGGGTGGCCTGCCCACGTTCGCGAGCCCCGGCCTGGAAACGCGCGCCATCGCCATCGGTCGGATCGCGGCCGACTCCTACGAATACCTGGCGGCGCTTCTGGGGTCCCGCCCCCAGGCACAGGTGCTCGCCGTGTCCGAGGCGGACTGGCCAAGGGTCAGTGAGATGCCGCTGTACGGGCTGCCGAACGCCAACAACGGCACGCTGGTTGTCGCCGGAACCGAGGCGCCGCTCTGGTCGACCTTCGTCGAGATGGCCGGCCCAGACGGACAGGACGAGCTGGCAGGTCTACGCCGACGCCGACGGGACGATCCGGCTCGGGCCGTTCATGGACCTCGTCGCGGTGCACGAGGTCGCGCACGTGTTCCACGAGGGCACACAGCATTTCCCCAGGCTTTGGCTACAGGAGCTGTTCGCCAACCTGTGCCTTCAGGCCTGGGTCGCCGAGCGCTCGCCCGAACAGCTGGCGGCCCTGCTCACGCTCCCCCGCCTGGGCGCGAAGGCGCCGCCCGAGTCCTTTAGATATCGAACCCGCGACGACTTCGAGCGGCTGTACTCGAACGTCGGTGGCCCGAATTACGTCTGGTTTCAGTTCCGACTGCAGATGGAGGCGGCGGCGCTGTACGACCGCCGCGGTTCCCCCTCCGTCAGGCGTCTGTTCGATGCGTTCCTGCTGGACGACGCGGCACTCGCGCGGCGGCTCGAGACGGCCGTCGATGCGGGCCTCGCGGCGTTTTCGCTCGAGCTCTAGGCCTCCCCTGCCTTAGCGGCCGATCACCTCGAGGACGAGCTTCCCGGGCGAATGCGAACGGGCACCAAACTCGAAAGCTTCCCGAGCGCGTGCGAGCGGGAATACCTCGGCGATGATTGGCACGAGCTTTCGATCATCGACGAGGGCCGCGATCTGATCGAGCTGCGCGCGATTCCCCTCGACGATGAAGTAGACGCCACGAACACCGAGTGCCTCGGCGACACCCGGCGGAACCGGCTTGACCAGGGTCACCAGCACGCCACCCTTGCGCAGCACGTGTAAGGAACGCGCTTGCGTCTCGCCACCGACGGTGTCCAGCACCATGTCGACGTCCCGAACTTTGTCCTCGAAGCGCTCGGCGTGGTAATCGATCACCACGTCGGCCCCCAGACCGCGCACGAACGCGGCATCTCGTCTGGAGGCGGTCGCGAAGATGCGGACCCCTCGCCAGCGCGCCAGCTGGACCGCGAGCGAACCCACGCCGCCGGCGGCGGCGTGAATCAGCGCGCTCTGGCCGGCGACGAGACCGCCGTGCTGGAAGAGAGCCTGCCAGGCGGTGAGGGCCGATAGCGGTAGCGACGCCGCCTCGGTGTGCCCGATGCTCCGCGGCCTCCTCGCCACGTTGATGGCGCGGACTGCCACGAACTCGGCGGCTGCTCCGTCGCGCGGAAAGTCCGCCAGTCCGTAGACCTCGTCTCCGGAACGGAGGTCGTCGGCGTCGAGCGCCACGCGCTCGACCACGCCCGAGACTTCATGCCCCGGGATGGTCGGGATCCGAGGCGTCCCATCCTCGCGCTGGTAGGTCTCGTCCCAGGTCAGCTCGGTCGGCGTGATGCCAGTGGCGAAGACCCGGACGAGCACATCCCCAGCTCGTATTTCGGGCTCGGGCGCGTCCTCGAAGACCAGTCGATCCGGGCCACCCCGCTCGTGGAGTCTGATGGCTTTCAGCGAATCGCTCCTGACTTGCTCCCATGTTGTGCTTGAGGAGTGAACGACGCCTCGTTATGCCGGGCGATTGCAGGAAGGGTTGTTCAGCGGGCGAATCCGTATCTCCTCGTCGTCGACAGGCGCCTGCCAGCCGCCGCGGTCGAACCCGAAGCGGCAGTCTTCATCCGGGCCGCCAGGGCCCTGGTAGACCCCGTCCAGGGTCAGAAACTCGGTTGCCGTCAGCTTCATGGTCGTCGCTTCGGGTGGTTCGTCATTCGCCCAGTCTGGCCTGTCCTCGAGGTCGAGGCGTCGCCCTCAGCCTTTCCGGACGCGGTCGTACAGGCGCACCGACCAGAGATAGCCGACGACCGAGATCCCCAGGCACCACGCAACAGCGATCCAACCGCTATCGCCGATCAGCGTGCCGAGCAGCAGGCCCCGGAGCGTCTCCGTGATCGGGGTGAACGGCTGGACGTCGGCAAAGACTCGCAACGGGTCGGGCATCGAGCTCGTTGGCACGAAGCCGCTGCTGAGGAATGGCAGGAGCGAGATCGGCAGCGGCAGGTTGCTGGCCGTCTCGACGCTGTTCGCGACGAGCCCGAGCGCCACGGCGAGCCATGTCAGGGCAAAGGACACCACGACCAACAGACCGGTCGCGGCCAGCCACTCGACCGGGCCAGTCGTCGGTCGGAAGCCGATGAGGAGCGCCACGAGGACGACGAGCAGCACCGCCAGCATCGTCTGGACGACCGCGCCGAGGACATGCCCGGTCAGCACGGCCGCCCGCGCGATCGCCATGGTCCGGAAGCGCGAGATCAGCCCCGTGGTCATGTCCATCGCCACCACGATCGCCGTTCCCTGCGGCGCGCTGGCGATGGCGATGATCAGGATCCCCGGGACGACGTAGCCGATGTAGAGCGACCGCGCGTCGGTCGTCGCCCCGAGGCCGGCGCCCAGCGTCCCACCGAAGACGTACACGAACAGCAGCAGGAACATGATCGGCAGGACGGCCATGAAGAACGTCAGCGACGGGTAGCGCCGCAGGCGGCGCAGGTCGCGCCGGAACATCGTGAGCGAGTCGGTGAGCAGGTAGGCGGTCATCGGGTGGGTACCTCCGGCGGCGATTCGGCGGGCCGATCGCCGGTGAGCGACAGGAAGACGTCGTCGAGGTCGGCGGTCTGGACCGCCAGGCCATCGACCGTGATCGACGCCGCGTCGAGACGGTCGAGCAGCGCCCGCAGGCCTTGTGCGCCGTCTCGATAGGGCAGCTCGAGGGACAGCGTCTCCTGGTCCCGCCGCGCGCCGTCGCCGAGCATCGCCGCGGCGCGCTGGAGCTGGTCCGGGTCGAGGAACTCGAGCCGGATCCGGCCCCCGGGCACGAGCCGCTTGAGCTCCGCCGGCGTGCCCTCGGCGACGATGTGGCCGTGATCCAGGAGCGCGATCCGGGAGGCGAGCTCGTCCGCCTCCTCGAGGTATTGGGTGGTCAGGAAGATCGTCACGCCGCCGACGACGAGCTCGCGGACGATCGCCCACAGCGTCCGCCGGCTGCGCGGGTCGAGGCCCGCAGTCGGCTCGTCGAGGAAGATGATCTGTGGGCTGCCGATGAGGGTCATCGCCAGGTCGAGCCGGCGCTTCATCCCGCCCGAGTACGTCATGACCGGCTTCCCGGCCGCGTCGGCCAGGTCGAAGCGCTCGAGGAGCTCGCGCACCTGGGCGCGACCGGCTCCGCCGAGGTGGCGCAAGTCGGCCATGAGCCGCAGGTTCTCCTCGCCCGTGAACTGGTCGTCGACCGCGGAGAACTGGCCGGTGACGCCGATCAGGTGACGGACGGATTCCCGCTCGCGAGCGACGTCATGGCCGCCGACGAACGCCTCGCCGCTGTCGGCGTTGATGAGCGTGGTCAGGATGTGGACCGTCGTCGTCTTGCCGGCGCCATTGGGGCCGAGCAGCGCGAAGATCGTGCCGGCCGGCACCTCGAGGTCGATGCCGTCGAGAACGGTTTGCTTCCCGTAGACCTTGTGCAGGCCCATGACCCGGATGGCCGGGCGTCCCTGGCCGTTCATCGCGCACCTCCCGGGAGGCGCGCGGCGAGCTCCCCTGTCCTAGATGTCCAGGTCCTCGACACTCGGCCGGCTGGCCGATCGAGCAACCACTTCGAAGAGCTGCGGCGGGACCCGCTCCCGGACCTCGTCCAATGTCTGAACGATGTCGAGGGTCGATTCGCCGGGCTTGTAGGTGTGACTCGCCTTTGGGCTGATGCCGAGCTGGCCGAGGATCCCGGCCGGCTTGCCGTGCTCGTCGAGCGCCTTCCACTCCGGCGTGCGCTCGGTATGGACGACGAACTTGCCGGTGCGGCCCTGGTAGACGTGGAAGATCTCCGCGCCGCTCCAGTTCGTGCTGGTGAATTCGCCGAGGAGGACGCCCACGAAGCGGACCTTGCGGCCCTTCTCGAGCCCGACGCGAACGACGACCTCGCCGAAGCCGTCTCCCCTGCTCTCCTCGATGTCGACCCAGCGCCGGAGCGCGCTGGAGATGGCGGACGAGAGGTTGTCGCCTGCGAGCTCCTGGGCTCGCTGGTAGAGCGGCAGATCCGCGTCCGAGACGTAGATGGTCTTGTTCGGCACCAATGCATCCTATCCCCGCTGTTGCGGTGTGGGTATGCGTACCAATATACGTATACCACTACTCTGGTGTCAAGCCCCACCACGACGATTTGTCTCCGGCTCTCCTACCCTGTAGGCCGACGAGCTGTAGACGTGAGGTCCCATGACGAAGCGATCAGAGTTCGAACGCGCCAAGCGAGAGGCGCGCAACGCCAGGGTTGCCGAGATCGAAAGCATCTGGCGAGCCGCGGTCCCGAAGGAGGTCGCGGTCGACTTTGACGCGCGCGTCCAGGCCGCGCGGGAGCGTGGCCCCCTCCCGCCGCCGCCGGACATGGCTCCAGGCACGCCGCCTCGCCCGCCGCGCCCCGGCCGAGAGCCGAAACCGCCAAAGATTGACGACCGACAGCGTCGAGGACGCCGCTAGTGGCGCGCCGGCGCTTCAATCCGAAGCCTGCGAAGGTCGATCCAGCGGTGACGCAGGCAGCGGCGGAGCGTGCCGCGATCGCGGCCAGCCGAGTCGCGACCATCAACATGGCGGCCATGACCGGCCGCGCCGACATCACCCGGGGCAGTCGGGTTCGGATCGCGAGCGGGATGTATGCCGGCGAGTTCGCAATCGTCGAGTCCGTCGTCGGTGGCGTCATCCCGGCGGCCGTGGTCCGCACCGAGTCGGGCAGCAGCCGCAGGGCGAGAACGATCGACCTCGTGCCGGCGCCGCGCGAGGACAACGCGTCGGAAACCTAGGGTGACCGCGAGCGAGACCCGCGTCCCGCGCGCGCCACGGATCGTCGTCTCGCTCAGCGATCTCGCCGACCACCCACAGCCCGAGCGCGCGGCTCGCCGCGCCGCCCTGTACCTGGCCGCCGTCCGCCGGCACGGCGGAGACCCGGTCCCGGTCGACACGCGAACGCCGCCGGAGATGTTGGCCGAGGCGCTGACGGAGATGGACGGTCTGCTGCTGACTGGCGGTGGCGACATCGATCCCGCGCGCTACGGACAGGCGAATACGGGCTCGCGCGAGATCGATACGGCGCGCGACGCGCTCGAGGCCCGCGCCTGGGAGGCGGCCGCTGAGCGAGGCGTGCCGGTGCTCGGCATCTGCCGCGGCCTGCAGGCGATCAACGTCTTCGCCGGTGGCTCGCTGCTCCAGGATGTCGACGGCCACGAGGGCCCGAGCTGGGGAACAGGCGAACCGGCGACGCACCCGATCCAGGTCGTGGTCGGGACGCGGCTGGGGGAGCTCCTGGGATCAGCAGACGCGGCGGAGGCACTCGTCGTGAACGCCTATCACCACCAGGGGGTCCGCGCCGGCGACCTCGCGCCGGGGTTGGTCGTCGCCGCCTGGGCGGACAGCTCGGCCGGCCCGCTGGTCGAGGGCCTGGAGGCTCCGGGGGGTCGCTTCGTCGTCGGCGTGCAGTGCCATCCCGAGCGGACTGAGTCGACGCCCTCGGCGTTCGAGAACGTCTTCGAAGCCTTCCTCGCGGCCGCGCGCTGAGTCGGCCATGCAGTCGCGCTAGGGCGCGACGTTGTGGTTCAGGCGAAAGACGTTCGTCGGGTCCCAGGCGCGCTTGAGGGCGCGCAGGCGTTCGAGCTTCGCATCGCCGTAGCTGGCGCGGGTGACCTCGGGGCCCTCCTCGGAGAGCTCGTTGATGTACCTGCCTGGCAGGAGGTCGGGCTCGACGATCGCCATCGCTCCCCGCGCCCACTGGAGGTTGGCGTCGTCCAGGGCGGGGTCCGACCAGGTGGTGTCCGGGCTGACGTCGAACGGCGCCGCTCGACCGTGGAAGGCCGCCGTGTCGTCATCGACGCGTCCGATCGCCCCGCCGAGCGCGGTGATCGAGATGCTGCTGTCGCCGGGCACGTCCTCGACATGCGCGACAAACCCATCGAGGACCGCCGGCGAGCAGTCCGTCACGTAGCCACCCAGGATGGCGGTGCGCGAGCCCCAGGCGAGGGTCAGGTCGCTCGACTGCTGGACTTCGACGTACGGCTCGCTCGTCGTCGTCACCGAAACGGGCGCGGGCCCCGCGAGGAGCGGTGCGACGTCCCGCTCGACGTCCTCCGCCGCCCCGCTGTGGTTGTACGAGATCACGACGATCGGCTCGCCTGGGCCGATGCCGGGATAGCTGTCGTGGGCCTCCGTCACCGCGACCGTGAAGATCGACGAGACGGTCTCGGGTGCGCCCAATGCGAACTCGCGGAACACCGCCCACGACTGCTGCACGTCGCGCCCTGGGTGGATGTGCACCCCACGATGGAGCGTGCCCGCGAATGGGTGCAGCTCGAACTCGAGGCTCGTCGCGATCCCGAAGTTGGCGCCCGCGCCGCGCAGGCCCCAGAACAGGTCCGGCTCCTCGTCCTGCGTCGCGCGTACCACCCGGCCATCGGCCGTGACGAGCTCGACGGCCCGGAGGCTGTCGATCGTCAGCCCGAAGTTCCGCTGCAGCCGCCCGACGCCACCGCCGAGCGTCAGTCCAGCCACTCCGGTGTGACCCACCACGCCGACAGGGCAGACGAGGCCATGCTCCTGGGCGGCGAGGTCGAGCTGGCCGAGGAGGGCTCCGCCGCCAGTCCGGGCGAGCCGCCGCGCCGGGTCGACGCTCACGTCGTTCATGCGCGCCATGTCGATGACGAGCCCGCCATCGCATGTCGAGTGCCCGACGGCGCTGTGGCCGCCACCGCGGACTGCGATCCGGAGGTCTCGGGCCCGGCCGAACCTGATCGCCGCCTGAACGTCGGCGACGCTCTTCGGGAGAACGACGAGGGCCGGCCGGCGGTCGAAGACCGCGTTCCATACTCGCCGGGCGTCGTCGTAGCCGGCCGAGTCCGGCGTGATGACCTCGCCGGAGAAGTCACGCTCTAGCGCAACGAACATGCGCCGACGGTAGCGTTTCTGCGCCCGCCCTAGGATCTCGCCATGAGCCACGAACACGACTACGCGGGCCACGACCATGACCACGACCATGGGGGGCACGAGCATGTCGACTACCCGACTGCCGTCGCCATGTATCGGGCCGACAAGGACGACTACTTCCGGGGCGCCCACGACAGCCCGATCCCGCACGAGGTACGTCACGACTTCCCCGGTCTGCCCTACTTCCCGGTCGACGAGTCGCTGCGGTTCGAGGGGCTGACGCTCGAACCGTATGCGGGCAAGGAGCCGGCGAACTTCCAGATTCCCACTTCGGACGGTAGGCTGCGCGAGGCGGAGCGCGCCGGCACGCTCGCGTTCGAGCTCGGCGGCGCGACCCAGCGACTCACCGGCTATCGCTTCGCGCGTGGTCGATCGACCTCGCTGTTCGTGCCCTTCCTCGACGTGACAAGCGGCACCGAGACGTACGGGGCCGGCCGCTACCTCGACCTCGATCCCGATCCGGACGACGGGACCTACGTCCTCGACTTCAATCTCGCCTATCACCCGAGCTGCGTGTACGACGCGCGCTTCTCCTGCCCACTCACGCCCGCGGAGAACCGGCTCCCGGTCAGGATCGAGGCGGGCGAGCGGCTTGCCCCGGAGAACGGGAGCCACGCGTGAGCGCGAAGGCCAAGCCCAAGGCGGCGCCCGATCGAGTCGCGGCCTATGACCGCCTCGTCGCCGCGGTGCCGGCGGTCGAGCGCAAGGGCGCGTCGATGCCGTACACGTCGGTGAACGGCAACATGTTCAGCTACCTCGACGACTTCGGGTCGATGGCGCTCCGCCTCTCGCCGGCCGATCGAGCGGCGTTCATGGAGCAGTTCGCGTCGACGCTGCACGAGGCGTACGGGTATACCCAGAAGGAATACGTGACGGTTCCTGACGCCCTGCTCGTCGACACGGAGCGCCTGCTCCCGTGGTTCCGCTCCGGCCTCGATTACGCGAGCTCTCTCAAGCCCAAGCCGACGACGCGCCGAAAGAGCTGACGCCGCCGGTCCGTTCGTGGGCAAGTCGCTGTCGCGCTATCGGCGGCCGGTGGCCCACCGCCGGCGCCGCCCTCGGGTCCTACTGGTGACTGCACGCCACCGATTTCTTCCACCCCGGACTGCACTCCACGGCGCCGCGCGGTAAGGTCAGCGGCCCGGGGGAGGCAGCGATGGGGTGGCATGGAACGAGATCCGCACGAGATCCTTGGCGTCCAGCGCAATGACGAGTGGAGCACCGTCCGCGCCGCGTACCTGACCCTCGCTCGCCGCTACCACCCTGACGGCGCCGCACCCGACGGGCCGCTTATGGCCGAGATCAATGCCGCGTACGAGGCGCTGGAGCGGCGACGCCAGATGCTGCGATCAGCCGAGCGGCCGCTGGCGCCCGTCGGACCGGGACGGCCGGAAGCGAAGGACACCACTCCCGAACAGGCCGGCCCGAAGCCCGGATCGCTGCTGTGGCGGATGCGGGCGAACGAGCAGTCGGACTCGCCGATCCTCGACGTCGGCCCGTACGCCGGCCAACGGATCGCCGACGTGGCCCGCCACGACCCGCGCTACCTGCGCGGGCTCAGCCGGCAGTCGAACGGACTTCGATTCCGCCGGGCGATCGAGGAGGCGCTCGGCCCAGGGCGATAGGGAGCTCGCCTCCCCTACCCTGCCGTGATGGCCCTCGGCTCCGACGGCTCCCTCGACCGTGCTCACCAGCTGCTCCGGCAGTCGCCACTGATCGACGGCCACAACGACCTCGCCATCGCGCTGCGCGGCAGGGTCGACGGCATCGGCGTCTCGAGGGTGGATCTGCGGCAGCCCTACGCAGGCCTCGACACGGACATCCCGCGGCTCCGCGCAGGTGGCGTCGGCGGTCAGTTCTGGTCTGTGTGGGTACCAGCCGAGCTGCCGGAGGAGCGGGCCCTACCCATGGCGCTCGAGCAGCTCGACATCGCCGACGGCTTCGCCGGTCGATACCCGGACGTGTTCGGGCGGGCAACGACGGCCAACGAGGTCGAGGCGGTCTTCGCGAGCGGCCGCATCGCCTCGTTGCTCGGGCTCGAGGGCGGCGCGATGATCGCCAGCTCCCTGCCCATCCTGCGCACGTTCTTCGCCCGCGGCGTTCGCTACATGACGCTGACCCACTGGAAGACCACGCGCTGGGCCGACGCGGCGACGGACGAGCCGAAGCACGGCGGTCTGACCGCGTTCGGGCGCGAGGTCGTCCGCGAGATGAACCGGCTCGGCATGCTCGTCGACCTGAGCCACGTCGCGCCGTCGACGATGGCGGCGGCGCTGGACGTCACCGAAGCACCCGTCATCTTCTCGCACTCCGGGGCGTTCGCGGTCAACCCGCACAGGCGCAACGTGCCGGACGACATCTTGCGCCGGGTCCCCACGACCGATGGCGTCGTCATGGCTGTCTTCCTCGGCGCCTTCGTCTCCGACGCCGTCAGGCGCCACATGCAGCCGGGCATGCAGCTCATCGATGCCTACGAGCGCGAGCATCCCGACGCGCCCCGCGAGGCGCTTCGCGACATGCGTCGCAAGTGGACGGCCGACAACCCGCCACCGCGGGCGACCCTGGAACAGGTCGCGGATCACATCGATCACCTGGCCCGGGTTGCGGGCGTCGAGCATGTCGGCATCGGCAGCGATTTCGACGGCGGCGACCTCCTGCCGACCGACCTCGAGGACGTATCGTGCTTTCCGAACCTCATCGCCGAGCTCGTGCGACGCGGCTACTCGGACGACGAGATCCTCGGGATCAGTGGGCGGAACGTGCTTCGCGTCATGCGCGGCGCCGAGGCCGCCGCTCGCCGGCTCCAGACCGAACGCCCGCCGTCAGAGGCGACGATCGAGGAGCTCGACGGCTAGACGCTAGCTAGCCAGGCCCGGACCGCCGGGACGTGCTCGGCGTGAAGATGCTCGGTGAAGTCCGCGCCGATCGCGGCCTCGCCGCCCATCCACGGCAGCCCGTTCGGGTCGTGGGCGACAGACTCGGGCAGCGTCTCGATCGCGGCGGCCAACCGCTCGAACGAGCTGTCGTAGTCGTCGAGGACGTCGTCGAGCGTCCGGCCGAAGTCTCGCTCCTGGATCCAGGCGTTGATCGCGTCGTAGTCGTCATCCGCGAGGTCGGCGGGCCACGGCGGCAGCGGCATGGGTGCACCGCGACCCGCAGCCTCGACCATCGGGATCCGGTAGTTCCGCCACGCCGCGAGATGCGCCGTGAGGTCCTTGAACGTCCAGTCGCCCATCGGGCCGGGCTCATGCATGTGCTCACGGCCGACCTCGGCCACGAGATGGCGCCAGAACGCTCGGTCGGCTCGTATGCGGTCGGCGGCGGCGCGCTGCGCCTTCGATGCCATCGAGCGGAGTCTGGGCTACCTCTTCCGCGTCAGGCGAACCACCGGGATCGTCCGCGCGCCGACCTGCTTCTCGTACTCGCCGAACCAGGGCAGCTGCTGGACGTGGTTGGCCCACAAGCGATCCCGCTCCGGGCCGTCGCGCTCGACGGTCGCCGTCGCCGGGAACTCCTCGGTGTCGGCCTCGACGGTGACATTCGGCTCGGCCTCGACGTTGAAGAGCCAGGCGGGGTGCTTCGGCGCACCGCTGGCCGTGCCCGCGACCACGAGGTCGTCTCCGTCGCGCGAAGACGTCAGGATCGACCGTCGCGGCTCGCCCGACTTGGCGCCCTTCGTGTACAGCAGGATGAGGGCCTGCCCGGCGAGCGGTCCCCCGCTCGGCCGGCCCCCGTGCGCCCGCATGTCCGCGATGAGCTGCGCTTCCCAGTTGCCTGCCGCGTCGGCGTCCCAGCCGCCCTCGGTCTTCGTCTCGGTCTCCGTCATCTGGGCACCCTCGTTGCTGGTCGTTGCTCGCGCAACTATAGGCCGAACGTGGGATGATCGCCCTCGCGTGGACGCCCTGATCTTCATCGCGGGCGCGACACTGCTCGCGTTCGTGCTGTGGGACATCTTCCAGTCGGTCGTCGTGCCCCGCCCGACGCCCGGCCGGCTGCGCATCGCCCGGTATACCGTCCCGCCCGCGTGGCGCCTCTGGCGCTGGCTCGGCATCCGGACGAAGACCGGCCTCGCACGGGACTGGCTGCTGGGGATGTTCGCTCCGGGCGCGGCGATCCTCCTGTTCGGCATGTGGATCCTCGTCATCGTGCTCGCCGACGGCCTGATGCTGTGGGCGCTTCGCGGCGAGATCAGCCCGACCCCGGCCAACTTCGGCGACGCGCTGTACTTCGCCGGCACCTCGGCCCTGACCATCGGCTACGGCGACATCGTCGCCAACGGCACGGTCTCGAGGCTCGTCGTGCTGCTCGCCGCGGCCACGGGCCTCGGCGTCGTGGCCCTGGTCATCACCTTCGTGTTCTCGCTGTTCGGGTCGTATCAGCGGCGCGAGATCCTGGTGGTGACGCTCTCCGCGCGAGCCAAGTCGCCGCCCTCGGCGGTGACCCTGCTCGAGACCTACGCGCGCCTGGACCTGGTCGACGACCTGCCGCCCCTGTTCAAGGAGTGGGAGCACTGGTCGGCGGAGGTGCTCGACAGCCACGTCGCGTATCCACTGCTCGGCTACTTCCGGTCGAGCCACGACAACGTCTCATGGATCAGTGCGGTCGGGGCCGTGCTCGATGCCGCCGCGCTGATCGCGACCACGATCCGCGAGGTGCCGCGAGGGCAGGCGGAGATCACGCTGAGGGTCGGGGCCCACCTGGTCGAGGACATCAGCAACTACCAGGGCCTCTCCAGCGACGGGTCCGGCGTCGACTTCGAGGCGTTCTCCGGCGTGTACGACCGCCTCGCGGCGGCGGGCTATGCCCTCGAGGACCGCGAGGCGGCATGGCGCCACTTCGAGCGGGCCCGGGGCAAGTACGCCAGCCGGCTGGAGTCACTGGCCCGGTATTGGGCGACGCCCGCCCCGTCGTGGGTCGGCGTGAAGGCGCACGGGGGCTCGGTCCTGCACCTGCACCGCCAGCCGGCGCCGACCACCGAGGTGATCAGCTAGCCGGTTCGCAGGATCTCGACGACGTCACCGTCCAGGACCCGGTGATCGCGGCCGACGCGCTGGCCCTCGAATCGCGCCGATGGTCCCCAGATCCGGGCGCCCGTGCACGTCGCGGCCAGGTCGTGATGGACCCAGTCGGCGACGTCGGCGACGGTCGATTCGGGTTCGAGCGCTAGTGGCTCCTCCTCCGTCGTCCCGTTCGAGCGGAGGCGGATGCGGATGAGGCCCGTGAGGCCCCACGCGGCCTCCCGGAAGGCGTCGAGACTGGCCTCGTCGATCACCGATACCGGCCGCACGACGAGCTGGGGGAAGGCCGCCCGTAGGCGCCGGATCCCCTCGGGCGGCGCCTCGTCGGCTCGAGTCGCGGCGATGAAGGCGGGCCTCTCGATCCCGGCGAGCGCGACCTCGTCGATCACCGCACGGAGCTCCTCCGGGTCCGCGTCGGGGCGAGCGCAGAAGACGATGGCATCTGCCGAGCGGAGCACGCCGAGGAGCGCCCGTCCCCCACCGCGATCCTCGTTCGCGCCCTCGATCAGGCCCGGGATCTCGACGAGTTGGACGAGGACGCCGCCGATGCGCGTCAGCGCCGGCACCGGTCGGAGGGTCGTGAACGGGTAGTCGCCCGTCTTGATCTGGATCTCCGACAGCGCCTGGAGCAGCGACGACTTGCCGACGTTCGGCGGCCCGACGAGCGCGATCTGCGCCGCGCCCTCACGGCGAACGGCGATCGAGTCGCGATGGACCGCGTTCGATCGCACACGGGTCTCCTCGACCTCGCCCGCGAGCCACTTGCGCAGGTCCGCGTAGGGCCCGTTGCGGTAGTCGGGCAGCTGCGCCAGGAGCGCCCGGATCTCGCGAGTCCTGGCGGACCCTTCCTTCCCTATGAGCCGTCGCTTCGCCATTGCGGCGAAGGTTCGATGCGGCATCGGCATGGCGATCTCCCTGGTGGACCCGGGCACGGCGCGAGGCGCGCAGCTCCCGCTGCGCAAGCGGCTCGCGTCTCGTGCGCCCCTTCCTCCGACGCTGGTTGTGGAAGGGGCGGATCAGCCTGCCTGCTGGGTCACCTGGGCGGCCCAGTCATCGTACGGACTCCGGGCCCGGAAGTCGTTCATGGCGGGCAGAGGATAGCGCCTCAGAACCCGGTTGACGGACCTTGGAGCGTCGCCGGCGTCAGGTTGAACACGCCGTCCAGCCGCTCGCGCGCGAGCATCTCCGGTGCATCGGCCCAGGCGCGCGTGCCGGGCGACCATGACGACGCGGCCTTGGCGAGCGCCTCGGGAGCGCCACGCTTCGGATCGGCGACGGCAACGAGCCGGATCTCGTCCGCCATGGCGGCGAGGCCGGGCAGGTAGTGCCGGTGGGCGACGTCGCCGGCGCCGACGACGCCGATCCGGAGTCGCTCGCGAGCCATGGCGCGAGCATACGGAGGCAGGCACGGGTCTTGCCTAGACTGGCCGCCGTGACCGACGTTACTGCGTCCCCGACCGCGGGCGGTCGGCTGATGCACCTGCTCGCAGCGAGGGGCGGCACGGCGCCCGGCGAGCCGACCATGGTGCTGCAGCACCGCGAGGCGCTGATCTGGACGCTCGGGAAGGCCGCCGCGCTCGAGCAGCTCGTGATGTGCCAGTACCTGTACGCGGCGTTCTCGCTCAGGGACCGCGAGGACGAGGGGCTGACAGCCGGGCAGCTGGAGGCGACGCGACGCTGGCGCCGTGAGCTCCTGCACATCGCGGAGCAGGAGATGCTGCACCTGGCGCTGGTTCAGAACCTGCTGACCGCGGTCGGCGCGGGGTCCGCGTTCGAGCGGCCCAACTTCCCGTTGCCGCCGCACGCCTATCCGGCAGGTATTCGGATGGAGCTGCTCCCGTTCGACGAGACGTCGCTGCGCCATTTCATCTACCTGGAACGCCCGGAAGGCCTGGACATGGCCGACCAGGACGCCCTCGCCGCGGTGGAGAAGGCCGCTCCCCTGCCCCGTGCCCACGAGGACGACATCGGGCCGCGGCTGCAGGACTTCGCAACGATCGGGGCGCTCTATCGCGCGATCGAGATCGGCTTCGACCGGCTCGCCGAGAAGCTGGGCGAAGCGCGGCTGTTCCTGGGGCCACGCTCGGCGCAGGCGACCGACGGCCACTTCCCCTTCGCGAATCTCGCCGCAGTGTCGGACCTCGCCTCGGCGCATGCGGCCATCGACACGATCGTCGAGCAGGGCGAGGGCGCCCGCGGCGACTGGCGCGATGCCCACTTCGGCCGGCTGATCACGGTCCTCGACGAGTACCTCGACCTTCGCGACGCGGATCCTTCGTTCGAACCGGCGCGGCCGGTGCTCGCGGCATGCGTCCGCGAGCGCGAGGACGGTGTCCCCGTCCCAATCGTCACGGACCCATTCACCAGCCGCAGCGTCGACCTGTTGAACGCGGTGTACGAGGTCATCCTCCAGCTGCTGGCCCGCTATTTCGCCCACAGCGACGAGACCGGCGACCAGCTGGGTGTCCTCGCCGAGGTCAGCGTCGGGCTGATGAAGATGGTGGTGAAGCCGCTCGGTGGGCTCGTCACCCGGCTGCCCGTCGGCGAGGACTACCCGGGGCGAACGGCGGGCCCGACGTTCGAGCTCTTCTATGGCTCGGACCTCCTGCTCCCGCATCGGGCGGCGGCGTGGTCTGTCATGGAGGAGAGGATGCGAGTCCTGGCCGAGCTCGGCACGCGCTGCCAAGAGGTGTGCTCGCCGCTGCACCTGCCGACCCTCACGCACATCACCGAGGCCCTCGCCGACCTCGCGGACCAGCTCGCCGAGGCGCGTTGACATCTGGCCTAGGCGGCCGGACCTGTGCCAAACTCGCCCGCGAGACCCGGCGAGGAGGAGACGCGATGCGGACCGATCGACTGGCGGCACTGGCCGCCATCACCCTGTTCGTGGCTGCTTGCGGGGGCGGCGGCGCATCGAACGCGCCGAGCCAGGCCGCGAGCGCGGCGGCAACCTCGGCAGCGAGCGAGGGCCCGACCGAGGCGGCCATCGCCGCGCCGACGAGCCTGATCACGGCGGGCACGCTAACCGACTGCGTCGACATCGAATACTCGCCGATGGAATTCTTCGCCTCGGCCGATGTCACCGATCCGAACCAATCGACGGGCTTCGACGTCGACGCCGCGCGGGCCGTCGCGGAGAAGCTCGGGCTCAAGCTCGAGATCAGGAACTCAGCCTTCGATAGCCTGATCCCCGACCTTCAGGCCGGCCGGTGCGACATCGTCTGGTCGGCGCTGTACGTGTCGGACGATCGGCTCAAGGTGGCCGACGCCGTGCCCTACATGGCCACGGGCCACGTGATCATGGTCACGAAGGGCAACCCAAAGGCGATCACCAAGGTCGACGACCTGTGCGGCAAGACGATCTCGATCCAGGGCGGCGGACTCGTCGAGACCGACTCGAAGAAGGCAAGCGACGACTGCGTCGCCGCCGGCAAGCAGGCGATCACCATCCAGTCCTACCCGAAGGTCGCCGACGAGTTCCAGCAGATCGTGCTCGGCCGCGTCGACGCCGTCTGGGAGACGGACACGGCCGTGTCCGACTGGCTCCTCAAGCACCCCGGCGACTACGAGGTCGGCTTCGCCTTCCCGCACAACAAGAACTACGGCGTGTACTACGGCAAGGGCAAGACCGACGTGGGCACCGCGCTGACGGCCGCGCTCGCGGCCCTCAAGGCCGACGGCACGCTGGCGGCAATCGCGGCGCAGTACCAGATGGACGCGGCGACGCTCGATACCGTGCAGCAGTAGGCCGACCCCCGAACCAAACCGGATGAGGCCCGCCCGAGCTGGGTGAACATCCAGATCCTCCTCGACGCGCTGACCTCGCGGGCGCTCCGCGAGGGCCTCGTCGTGACGATCTCGCTGACCGTGGTCTCGTTCTCGCTGGGGTTCGTGATCGGGCTGGTCGTCGCGCTCCTGCGCGACAGCCGGTTCCGGCTCGTGCGCGCGGCGGCGTGGACGTACATCTGGGTCTTCCGTGCGATCCCGACCCTCGTCCTCCTGCTCTTCGCCTGGAATGCGCTGCCCCAGCTCATCCCGGCGCTGAAGGGCCCGGGGTACCCGGCCTTCCTCGCCGCCACCCTCGCCCTGTCCATCAACGAGGCGGCCTACGCCGCCGAGATCCTGCGCGGCGGCCTGCTGTCGATCGATGACGGTCAGCGGCTGGCCGCCCGCGCCCTCGGCATGCCGCCGACCTCGGTGTTCCGGCGGGTCGTCCTGCCCCAGCTCGTCCGGGTCGTCATCCCGGCGGCGGCGAACGACTTCATCACGATGCTGAAGATCACCAGCCTGGCCTCGGTGATCTCGCTGCGCGACATCGTCACGAACACGCAGACGAACATCGCCACGTCGTTCCGCTTCGCCGAGTGGTACACGGCCGCGGCGATCTACTACCTGGTGCTCGTCAGCATCTTCATGGTCGGCCAGGCCTGGCTCGAACGCCGTTACGTCTGGGTCTCCCAGCCAGTGGGCGGCCGATCGGGTCTCGGCCTGCTGGGCGGCAACACCTCGGCCCGATGACGACGCACATCCTTGACGACGACGTCATCGCCGCTCTGCGCGCCGGCGCGCCGGACGAGTACGTGCTGGAGGCTCGCGATGTCCGCCGGACTTATGGCAGCCACGCCGTGCTCCGCGGCGTCACGTTCGGGATCAAGCGCGGCGAGGTCAAGGCGATCCTCGGTCCGTCCGGCTCTGGGAAGAGCACCCTGCTCCGCTGCCTCGCCCTGCTCGAGCCGGTCGACGGCGGCGAGGTCCGCCTCGGAGGCCAGGAGCTCGGCGTGCAGCACCGAGACGGGCGGGCCGACCGTCTCCCGGAGCGCGACCTCGCCCGCCAGCGAACCGACATCGGCATGGTCTTCCAGCGCTTCAACCTGTTTCCGCACCTGACCGCGCTGGGCAACGTGATGCTCGGGCTGACAGAGGTCCGGAGGGTGCCCGCCACCGAGGCACGGAGCATCGCCGGCACGATGATCGAACGGGTCGGCCTGGCCCATCGCGCGAGCTTCTACCCGGCGGAGCTATCCGGCGGGCAGCAGCAGCGCGTCGCGATCGCGCGGGCGCTCGTGATGCGGCCGAAGGTGATGCTCTTCGACGAGCCGACGTCGGCGCTCGACCCGGAGCTGGTCGGCGAGGTGCTGCGGGTGATCGAGGAGCTCGCCCGCGAAGGCATGACGATGGTCGTGGTGACCCACGAGATCGGCTTCGCCCGCGGCGTGGCGAACCGGGTCCTGATGATGGACGAGGGCCAGATCGTCGAGGACGGCGCGCCCGCCGAGTTCTTCTCGAACCCCCGGCAGGAGCGGACGCGCCGCTTCCTCGACGCGGTCCGGTAGCTCAGCTTCCGCAGATGACTCCGAACAGGCAAGGCCCGAGCCGTTGCCAGTTCCCGGTGACGTCGTTGGTGCTCGCGTCGAGGCTATGCGGAGGCGTCTTGCCATCGACCGGGATGACGACGATGTTGTTGCCGGTGCTCTGGTATCCGAACAACAGGGTGTCGTCGGGGGACCAGTAGAGCGGGGATCCGGTGACGTCGTCGACCGAGATGTGACGGGGGTTGCTGCCGTCGACATTGGCTACCCACACGTCATCGACCGGGCCGGTGGCACGACCGACCTCCCACGCGATCTGCGTCCCGTCGTTCGACCACGTCGGCCAGAATTCGTCGTCCGCCTGTTGCCGGTCGCTGAGGCGACGGGCCGCCGCGCCGTCCGCCGGGACAACGTAGATCTTGTGCGGCCAGACGTTGCCGTAGGCGAGGATGCTCTTGCCATCGGGCGACCACTGGGGGACTCCGTATGCGGCCGAATCACCCGGAGGGGCGGCTGTCCTGCGCATGTTGGTGCCGTCGGCGTTCACCACGTCGAGGTAGGCAGTCTGGAGATCGGCCGAGATCTCGCGAAAGAGGATCCTGGTGCCATCTGGCGACCACGCAGGGTCCATCGCACGGACTCCAGGCAGGAGTTCGGCGAACGACCCCCTCGCAACATCGGCGATCGCCATCGTGCCGAACCAGACGTTTTCGCGGGTCACGGTCCTGTGCATGAAGACGAGGTGCTGACTGTCCGGCGACCAGCTCGGCTGGATCACGATGCCCCGGCCGAGATCGCTGAAGATCGTCGAATCAAGCTTCATCGGGTCGCTACCGTCTGCCTTCGACACGACGAGCGAAGCGGGCGCCGACGCATTGGCTCGCGTGAAATACGCCAGCAAATCGCCGCTGGGGGAGAACAACGGCGCGGTTTCGATCGCAGGTCCGGTCGTGATGTTGCGACGACCGGTACCGTCGGCGTTGGTCACGATGATGTCGCCGTCGGCGGCGAACGTGATGAGCCCGTTGCGCGCCGGCCCGAAGGGCGCCGGACGCTGGTGGGTGCCGACGTACAGCGCCGCCGCGGCGAGGGCGGCGACGAGGGCGACAACGACCAGGATCAGCACCGGTCGCGGAACGCTCGGAACGAAGCGAAGTCGAAGTGTCGAGATCATCGAGGGCCACCTCTTGGTCAGCAGCAGCCGGCTCGGGCGGCGCGGCGTCGCCGCGGAGCGGGTGATGGCCGCATCGACCATCGACGCCGGCGCAGCACCGCGCGCGTCTTCCTGGAACCAGCTTGCGAGGAGGCGGTCCATGTCGTCGCGAGGCATCCGAAGGTCGTCTCGCGCGGTCATGGGACCCGCCCTTCGGTCAGTTGCGAGCCCGGCTCGGGAGACCCGAGCGCGATGCGCATCGCCCGCGCGCCGCGGTGGAGCCGCGACTTGACCGTGCCCTGCGGCAGGTCCACGAGCTCGGCGATCTCCGGAACGGAGTAGCCCGCGTAGTGATGAAGCACGAGAACTGCCCGATGCTGCGGATCGAGCTGGCGGAAGCCACGCTCGAGGGCGTCGCGGTCGGCCAGCATCGACACGTCGTCCGGCCGCGCACCATAGAGCTCAAGCTCCGGGACCTCCACCTCGCGCCGTCGTCGATCACGCCGCGCCTCGCGATAGCAGGCGTGGACGAGCACGCGATGGAGCCAGCCCTCGAACCGGTCGGGATCGCGCAGCGCCGAGAGGTCACGCCAGGCAGCGACGAGCGCCTCCTGCGTGGCGTCCTCGGCCCGTTCGCGATCTCGCAGGATCAGGCGAGCGACGGCGTACAGTCGATCGGCCGATGCCCGCGCCAGGATGGCGAAGGCATCGTGATCGCCCGCGATCGCCCGCTCCACGAGACCCCGGTCCATCGGGCCTCCAAAGCCGGCGCGGCTAGATGCCGCGCTCTAGGGGTAAAGGGACGTCAGGTCGGGGAATCGTTCCCGAGCTTTGAATCGTTCCTCGCGACGGCGATGAGGGCGAGGCACTCGTAGGCGAGATTCGCCGCGGCCAGCGCGGTCAGCTCGGCGTGATCGTAGGCGGGCGCCACCTCGACGACATCCACGCCCACGACTGGCAGTCCGGCCAGGCCGCGCAGGATCAGCATCAGCTCGCGGGTCGTGAGACCCCCGGGCTCGGGCGTGCCGGTGCCGGGCGCGTGCGCTGGGTCGAGCACGTCGATGTCGATGCTCAGGTAGACCGGCGAGTCCCCCACCCGGCTCCGGAGCCGCTCGATCGCCGCATCGACCCCGTCGCGCGCGATATCGACGGTCGACACGATCTCGAAGCCGAAGCCCTTGTCGTCCTTGAGGTCGTGGGTCCCGTACAGCGAGCCGCGGATGCCCACGTGGACGCAGCGGTCCGCCGCGAGGAGACCCTCCTCGAAGGCACGGCGGAACGGCGTTCCGTGCGTGTAGGCGGCGCCGAAGTAGGTGTTCCAGGTGTCGAGGTGGGCGTCGAAGTGGACCAGCGCGATCGGGCCGTGGCGGGCGCGAGCGACGCGCAGCAGCGGCAGCGCGATCGTGTGATCGCCGCCGAGGACGACGAGTCTGTCGGCACGCTCGAGCGTTTCCGTGGCCCCGGCCTCGATCTGGGCGATGGCCTCGGCGATGTCGAATGGGTTCGGGGCGAGATCGCCCGCGTCGGCGACCTGGGCGAGGGACCAGGGCTGGACGCCGAGCGCCGGGTGGTAGGGCCGGAGCAGCTTCGAGCCGGCACGGATCGCGGCCGGCCCGAATCGCGCGCCGGGGCGGTACGAGACGCCCGAGTCGAATGGCACGCCGACGATGGCCACCCGCGCCCGCGGAACGTCCTCGAGGCGCGGCAGCCGAGCGAACGTGTCGGGGCCGACATAGCGCGGCCGAACACGGCCGTCCGGCGCGCCGATGGGATCCATCGTTCTGAACGATAGCCCTGCCAGCTGCCGCCAACAGGGTGGGGCTGACCCTACTCGAAAACGCCCGGTGCCCGGCTGGTTGGCGGCGCCTCCCGGTCCGATCGTGGCGACGAACGCGGATGGACCGTGAGATCGTTTGAAAGGAAGGGATGCACAGCTGATGGCGATCAATCGCCGATTTCTCTACGCCGGGTTGTTTCTGGTCGCGCTGGGCGGCGTGCTCGTCGCGGTCGACCTGACGGCCGTGAGCACCCACGCGCTCACGAGCGCGCTGCGCCTGTGGCCGCTCGCGTGGATTGCGCTCGGCGTCGGGATCGTCCTGCGGCGGAGCCGGTTCGCGCTCGTCGCGGGGATCCTCGCCGCCTTCGTCCCGGGCGCGGTGCTCGGGGCCGCACTGGCCGTTGCTCCGCACGTGAGCACCGAGTGCGGCAGCGGCGGCGACGTCCTCGATCAGCGGACCACTGACGGCACGCTGACCGCGGGCGCGAACGTCACCGTCAATGTCGACTGCGGTTCCCTGACTCTGGACACGCGAACCGGCTCCGGCTGGTCGGTGGTCAGCACGTCCACGCGCAACCGGATGCCGACGATCGACGCCACAGGCCAGGTCCTGGCGGTGCGTTCGACGGGCAGCGACAGCTGGCTCGCGGACGGCAAGCAGCGCCTGGCGCTGACCCTGCCGACGAGCCCGATCTCGAACCTGTCCGTCGCCCTGAACGCCGGCCGCTCCGAGCTCTCGCTCGAGGGCGCGACGGTCCGGCACCTCGACCTCCAGGGCAATGCCGCCGACATCCTCGTCGACGCGAATGGCGCGGCGATCGAGAAGCTGGACGCGAGCCTGGACCTCGGGCGGCTGTCGATCCAGCTCCCGCAGCGCGGCACGTACACCGGAAAGGTCGACGTCAACGCCGGCCAGCTGCGGCTGTGCATCCCCTATTTCCTGGGGGTGCACGTGGCCTTCAGCGGCTCCCCGCGCGACGTCCGCATCAACGGGCTGACGTCCGACGGCTCGGTCTGGGAGAACGAGGCATACGCCTCGGCGACGAACCGCGCCGATCTCATCGTGAACGTGAACCTTGGCAGCGTTGCCATCAATCCGATCGGAGGATGCAAGTGAACCGCCGTCTGTATCGCTGTCGCGAGAACCGCGTCATCGCCGGTGTCGCCTCTGGCGTCGCCGAGTTCTTCGGGCTCGATCCCACGCTCGTTCGGGTGCTGTGGTTCGTGTCCGCACTCTTCGGCGGCATCGGGCTGATCCTGTACATCGGCCTGTGGATCATCGTCCCGGTCGAACCGCTCGGGGCTGCCAGCGGTCACGCGGCCGGCGCCGGAACGGCTGATGCGGCGCCAGAGGGCCATCGGCACACCGCCGGCGGCGGCGGCCGCTGGGTCACCTTCTTCGGCATCGCCCTGATCCTGCTCGGCAGCCTGGCGCTCGTGGGCGCGCTCCTGCCGAACGTGGCGACGTGGCGCTACTTCGGGCCCCTGTTCTTCATCGGCATGGGCGCCGTCCTCGTCATCGGCGCGATGCGCCGCAATGACGCACCGGCCCCGC
>JACXTT010002745.1_pt1 | contig 27636 bp, 13 predicted proteins | sample 9270951 | NCBI WGS metagenome assembly JACXTT01 (sample SAMN15532306, study PRJNA645909) | rock metagenome | isolation source: weathered quartz diorite | place: Puerto Rico | collected 2017-06-21 | reverse complement strand
GAAGACATGACCCAACCGCAAGCAGCACAACAGGAAAACACCTACGGAGCCTCCTCGATCCAGATCCTGGAAGGCCTGGAGGCGGTACGCAAGCGCCCGGGCATGTATATCGGCGACACCTCCGACGGCACCGGCCTGCACCACCTGGTGTTTGAGGTGCTGGACAACTCCATCGATGAAGCGCTGGCCGGCTACTGCACCGAGATCCAGGTCACCATCCACAGCGACAACTCGATCTCCATCGTCGACAACGGCCGCGGCATTCCGCCTCTGGTCAAGTTTGACGACAAGCACGAACCCAAGCGCAGCGCGGCAGAAATTGCCATGACTGAGCTGCACGCCGGCGGCAAGTTCAACCAGAACAGCTACAAGGTATCCGGCGGCCTGCACGGCGTGGGCGTGTCCTGCGTGAACGCACTGTCCAAGTGGCTGCGCCTGACCGTGCGCCGCGACGGCCAGGTCCACCTGATCGAATTCGCCAAGGGCGACGTGCAGAACCGCATCGTCGAGACCGTGCCCGGCCCCGACGGCCAGCCCGTTGAAGTCTCGCCGATGAAGATCATCGGCGCCACCGACAAGCGCGGCACTGAAGTGCACTTCCTGGCCGACGAAGAGATCTTCACCAACGTTGAGTTCCACTACGAGATCCTCTCCAAGCGCATCCGCGAGCTCTCGTTCCTGAACAACGGCGTCCATATCAAGCTGGTAGACCAGCGCACCGGCAAGGAAGAAGACTTTGCCTTCTCCGGCGGCGTGAAGGGCTTTGTCGAATACATCAACCGCTCCAAGAGCACGCTGCACCCCAACATCTTCTACGCCAATACCGAAAAAGACGGTATCGCCGTGGAAGTGGCCATGCAGTGGAACGACGGCTACAACGAGCAGGTGCTCTGCTTCACCAACAACATCCCGCAGCGGGATGGCGGCACCCACCTGACCGGCCTGCGCGCCGCGATGACGCGCGTCATCAACAAGTACATCGAAGAAAACGAAGTCGCCAAGAAGGCCAAGGTGGAAACCACCGGCGACGACATGCGCGAAGGCCTGTCGTGCGTGCTCTCCGTCAAGGTGCCCGAGCCCAAGTTCAGCTCACAGACCAAAGACAAGCTGGTCTCGTCCGAAGTGCGCCTGCCCGTGGAAGAACTCGTCGGCAAGGCCCTGAACGACTTCCTGCTGGAAACCCCGGGCGATGCCAAGATCATCTGCGGCAAGATCGTAGACGCCGCCCGCGCCCGCGAAGCCGCCCGCAAGGCCCGCGAAATGACCCGCCGCAAGGGCCTGATGGACGGCATGGGCCTGCCCGGCAAACTGGCCGACTGCCAGGAAAAAGACCCCGCCCTGTCAGAACTCTTCCTGGTGGAGGGTGATTCCGCAGGCGGCTCCGCCAAGCAAGGCCGCGACCGTAAGTTCCAGGCCATCCTGCCGCTAAAGGGCAAGATCCTGAACGTAGAGCGCGCCCGCTTTGACAAAATGCTGTCCAGCCAGGAAGTGCTGACGCTGATCACCGCGCTGGGCACCGGCATCGGCAAGGACGACTACAACCTGGAAAAGCTGCGCTACCACCGCATCATCATCATGACCGACGCGGACGTGGACGGCTCGCACATCCGCACGCTGCTGCTGACGTTCTTCTACCGGCAGATGCCTGACATCATCGAGCGCGGCTATGTGTATATCGCGCAGCCGCCGCTGTACAAGATCAAGCATGGCAAGGAAGAGCGGTATATCAAGGATGATGTTGAGCTCAATGCTTATCTGTTGAAGCTGGCGATGGAGAAGGCTGTGCTGATGCGGCCGGATGGGTCGGAGATCAATGGGGATGCGCTGACTGAGTTGGCGCGGCAGTATCAGTTGACTGAGGGTGTTATCTCGCGTCTGTCACGCGTGGTGGATACGGATGCCCTGCGGGCGATTGCTGATGGGGTGGCGCTGGATCTCGACAGCGCGGCAGCGGCTGAGGCGTCTGCCGTTGCGCTGAAGGCTAAGTTGGCTGAGATGCATGCCAAGACGTTGATTGGTGCTGCCGTGAATGATGACGGTACCGCTGATGTGTATGCGCAGTTTGATGAGAAGACTGATAAGCATCGGCTGATGATCGCGCGTCGTCATCATGGCAACGTGCGGCTGTCGCATCTGGATGCGGACTTTGTCCACGGGGCGGATTATGCGGCGCTGTCCAATGCGGCCAAGACGTTCCAGGGGCTGACTCCGGAAGGGACCAAGGTACAGCGTGGTGAAGGGGATAAGCTGCGGGATCAGACCGTTAACGACTTCCACGGGGCTATGCAGTGGTTGCTGGCTGAGGCTGAGCGTGGGGTTTCTCGTCAGCGATATAAGGGGCTGGGGGAGATGAATCCTGAGCAGTTATTTGAGACGACGCTTGATGTAACCCAACGCCGTTTGCTGAAGGTGCAGATTGAGGATGCTATTGCGGCGGACCAGATTTTCACCACCCTTATGGGTGATGAGGTGGAGCCGCGGCGGAATTTTATTGAGAGTAATGCGTTGGTGGCGCGGAATATTGATGTGTAACGGGCGGCGGCAAATGTAGGAAACCGGAATTAGCTGGACTACATACCAGTTCGCTGGACTGGAAATCCGGAATTAGCTGGACTGGCGTACAGCCATGAGAAAAGTGCCCCATGCGGCACTCATAAAATCAACGGGTTATGAGAAGTTTTCTCGTAACCCGTTTTTCGTTTTCTGGTGCGTGAGGCGCCGCGGCAAAGCCGTCCGCCCACCACACACGTGGCCACGGGGCCCGCCACCTGTGGTGCTGGTGTCGAGATTCATCCAACGTTGAACTTTGTTCACTCAACCCTGAACTCCTAGATCGCCACTTCGCAATAAATTCCTTCTTTTTCAAGGAGTTGGTTTGCCGGCCGGGCGCGTCTCTATAAAGCCAGCCCTCCTACACTTTCACTAAAACCCTTTACAGTCACATGGCCCCTGCCAGCCGTCACTCTCATACTTGGCGATCTGGACAGAAAGCAAACATGCCCGCATACTGTATATATGTACAGTATGCGGGCATGTATTGGTGGTCTGCTAACGTCCAGACTTGTTCAGCTGACTGGATCGACAAGTTCTTCCTAGTTGTGGTGGTTGCTAGTGCCGGTACACTCCACGCGACGACAACTCAAACACCACAAGGGTCATGGACAATTTGCAGAGGAGTGTATTGATACTGACTCAGCGACAGGATGTCGATCCATTCGTTGAGATCGTTAGACGCGCAGCCGATTCGGACAAGGATGCGCTCGGGTTTTTCCCAAGTTCAGTCTATCTAGAGTACGCGACCAAAGGAAACCTCTTTGTTGCGGCACACGAAAATGGCGACGAGCATCAGTACGCGGGACACCTACTCTTTGACCTTAGACAGCCAAGGGCAAAGATTCTCCAGATTTTTGTAGCCCCAGACTTCCGCGGCATGGGGTTAGGTGAAAAGCTTGTTGAAAGGCTCAAACGCCATCTGACAGATCTCCAGTACGTCTCAATCGAAGCGCGAGTGGCGGAAGATTTGTCCGATTCGAATCTGTTTTGGGAAGCACAAAATTTCCATGTTCAGCGAGTTGAACCCGGAGGAAGCAGCCGCGGTAAGCAGAGGCGCATGATCGTGGTACGGAACCATGAACTGGCCTCACCGCAACTCTTTGGTGCAAGCGGGATCAGTTCAATGAATCCACTCGGCCTCGGCTTCGCGGCAGGAACTGGCAAGCCTACTTATCTCCTGGATATGAACGTCTTGTTCGATTTGGGACCGCGAAGACAGCGACGCAACGATGTCGTCAACCTATTTCGCGCGGAGCGAATGCAAGTATGCAGCCTGGCGATCAGCTCCGAAATTCGCAACGAACTAGCAAGGTCCTGCCCTCAGGGAAAGACCGACCCCATGCAAGACTTCGCATCGATCTTGCCCGCATACCCTGTACTTGATGATGGATCCAAACATCTCATCACGGAACTTGAAGCACTCGTATTTCGGGAAAGAAGTCAACGCAACGCACTTACCCCTAACGATAGATCCGATCTAAAGCATCTGGCCACTGCGATCTCCCATGGGCTGGAGGGCCTCGTAACAAGTGATGCAACCATCTTGGGCGCCGCAGCCGATCTTCGAGACCGGTATGGAATTGATGTTCTATCTCCTTCGGCGTTCACTCTTCAAGAGCCGCACCCCGTCGATACCACAGCGTTTGGAACGAAACCTGATCGGGTCTTAGCATTTAGCGAAGTCCAGCTCACTGACGACACAGACATCAGAGCCTTGCTGTCTAAATGGAACGTCCCGCCGTCACAACAATTAGCGGAATGGGCAACGGTAGACGGCTCCCGGCAGACGAGCCGGCGCTACGTTGCTCGAAGTGACGACGGCATTGTCGGCTATTTGACTTGGCGCAATACGATAGACCAGAAAACTATCATTGCGATGGTGGCCATCGAGGAACGATCACCTGCTGCAGCTGATTGCGCGCGGCTAATGTTAAGCAAGCTTAATGAGCAAATTCCATCCGATGCTATCGTGCTCATTCGATTGGGGTTTCCAGCTTCGCAATCGCTTATACGCGCCGAAGCCCACTCCCTCGGATTTACCGCCAGCGACGACTATCAAGCTCAGTTACAAAAAATTGTCATTAAGGGGCTAGTGACGGACAAGAATTGGCAACAAAAACGCGAAGCGTTACTTGCAGTCTCAGGCGTTCGCTTGCCACAAGACTCACCAGCATTTAGAAGCGCCAATCAACACATCGAGGTCTACACCGCGAATGGCAATAGGACCCACTTTCCACTCCTGAAGCTCGAAAGCATGCTTGCACCAGGCTTATTCTGCCTGCGTGGGCGCCAAGGCGTCATTACACCGGTTCGCAGACAATTCGCCGAGCACCTTCTTCAGCATCTGCCTCAAGGATCTCTGCTCCCTAAGCCACGAGTGCAGATGTATCAGCAGCGTCACTACCTCAGCCACCCAAAGACGCTCTCGAAATTTGCAGCCGGGACACTGATGTTTTTTTATGAGTCTCAGACAAGAGGCGGGTTAGGAGGAATTATCGCCGTAGGTCGGATAGTACGCTCCTACCTGCAGGATCGAGATGCTATGGGGCATGCAGAGTTGGACGCATCTGTATTCGAGCCAGATCAGCTCGAATCAATCGGTAAGACAGACACTCGTACAGTAACCGTGTTCGACAACCTTAACCTTCTTCCGCGCCCTGTCTACGGCGACACACTGCGACAACTTAACTGCGGCACTCCCGTTAAGCTACTCAGCACTCAAGCCATCGATAGTAATCAAGTTCTGAGTATTCTTGCAAAGGCTTATGGATATGAGCGCGAATGACCATGTTCTGATTTCGCTCGACGAACGGCATGCAAACAATATCCTGGCGGGAACAAAGCGCGTTGAGTTGCGAAGACGAACCATGCATGTCGCCAGCGGGACCGTTGTCTGGCTCTATGTCAAGCAGCCAATAGGTAGCGTCGTAGGCCGCGCTGTAGTTTCGGCAACTCATACGCTGGCTCCGAGCCAAATCTGGCGACGTTTTGGTCAATGCTCTGGCCTTAAGAAAGCTGAGTTCTTCGAATATGTGGAAGGCCTAGAAACAGCATTTGTACTTGAGCTGAAAGATGTGCGACGAATGCAGGACCCCGTCCCACTCGATGCGCTTCGAGACGCCTCTTCCCGTTTCCACCCGCCGCAGTTCTTTACCCGAATCGACGCGGCTAGCTCCTTGGCGCACATTATGGCATCGGGAATGTAGATGCAAAGGACCGGTGCAAAAAGCCGAACTTGCCTGCCGCGCGGAGCCGCCGCACGTGCAACAACCCGCAACAGATCAACTATTCGGTATGGGTAAGTGAGATGGCGTACGAAATTCAGGCTTGGAGTGAGATCCAAGACGATTTTTCCGACACGTTGCTTCTCGGCAATGGGGCAAGTATCGCGGTGCATCAAGGGTTCCGGTACGACAGTTTGTATCAGGAAGCGGTGAAGCATAACAAGCTTGGGGACGCCGCTGCAGTCTTCAAAGCCTTCGGGGAAGAGGTGCATGACTTCGAACTTGTTCTCCGACGTCTCTGGTACGCAAAGCGCGTGTATGAGGCGCTAGAGCTGCCTGCCGAATCTATCGAAAAAACCGACACTGCGTATGCTCAGGTGCGGAATGCCCTAATCAGAATCGTCCAGGAGACCCACGTCTCGTACGATGCTGCCTCAGTGCACTTCGACCCGATTGCTAGGTTCGTCAGTCGGTTCAGATCAGTCTTTTCGCTCAATTACGATCTAGTCCTTTACTGGGCGTTAATGTATGGGCGCAATGAAAACCTTCTCAGTGTCGCCGACTGCTTTCACTACGACAGAGACTTCGGGTCACTTGTTCCAGACCCATCCTTCTCCGCTTACCGAAAGGATGCGAACACGCTATGCTTCTATCCTCACGGCAATCTGGTGTTGGCCCGGACTATTGATGAATTAGAGGTAAAGATGCGCGCCGGCGCTGGGAAGTTGCTGGAGACCGTCGTTGACACTTGGGAGCGCGGGGCGTCTGCACCCCTGTTTGTCTGTGACGGCACGAGCGAGGAAAAGCAGCGGTCGATCTTCGGGTCGACATATCTCGGCCGAGTCTATTCACGCGCTTTCAGCGAGATTCAAGACAACGTCGTCATCTACGGCTGGAGCATGGGGAAGCATGATCAGCACATCCTGGATCAAGTTCTTCTACAAAAGCCACGTGCGCTGGCGGTGTCAGTACGAAACAAGAATGCCGGCACCATCAGGCGAGCTGTCGAGTTGTTTGAAGATAATGTTGATCGCCTGGTGTTCTTCGATTCTGAAAGTCCCGGCGCGTGGAATAACCCTGATGGGGCAAAGGAACGTAAGAAAGAGGAAAAAAGAAACCATCTCAAGGAAGTTCTGGCATCTGTGCGTAGTGACAATTAAGGGTCAACGGTATGAAGAGAATGCTTGAAGCACATTTCGATGAAGTCGAATCCACTCTACTGCAAACCTCCAGAATCGCAGCTAACGCCGGACACACGCTTCATCGCGGAACGCCGCGGGAGAATTTGATCACCAACTTCCTGTCGACTCACCTTGGCGCGAACGTTGCGATTGGCACCGGAGAAGTCATCGACCACCGTTCGGTGCCTCGCGATAAGCGTAACCAGTTCGATATCGTCATTTATCGGACAAACTACCCAAAATTGGATTTCGGTGGTGTTACGGGCTTCCTCGTTGAGTCAGTTGTCGCAACGATCGAAGTCAAGTCATTGCTGGATGAGACCGCAATGCTGCAAGCGTGCTCGGCTGCGGCAAACCTGAAAGCACTCGAGCCGCAGTCAAACCGCTATGCAACCTTAGGTTGGGTACCGCCAAAGCCGCTGTCGTTCGTACTTGCTTACGATGGCCCTGCTCGAATGGAAACAGTCAGAAGCTGGCAAACGAAAGTCACCGAGCAATTGGAACTGCCTGCTGACGACTGGACCGACAGGGATAGGCTGACTACGGCCGGTCATTCACTTGACGCAGTGGCGCTTCTAGGGCGCGGGGTATTTGCACTGTGCAATTCTCCAATGTTTAATTCCGTTGATCCCCGCGCGAAGACGTTTATGTGGGAAGGTGAGCGCGGCAGTCTTCTCTATTTTTTTCTCGCATTGCAGCTCGCGACCATGGGAATGGAAGGTGCGAATCTGAACACTGCGCCGTACCTGCAAGGGCACGCATTCAACGGCCAATTTTTTGGCTAGGCAACTCAAATGGCCGTTCCAGTTTCGAAGCTGCAATAGCGCTCACGCTTGGTCGAAGGACGACTATGGGGCGGAAGCCGCCAGCGGGCCTGGAGTAAGCAAGTTGACGCCTCAAAGCCACAGCATATGTGGCACACTGAGTCCAGTCCACTGTTGAGTGAGCCATGAGCGACCGAGCCAAGAAACTAGAAGAACTGCGAGCCGTCATTCAAGGGCAGTTGGAGTTGCTGCGGCTCACGCTGTACGTAATGTCGGAGGGCCCTACTTTCTATAAGGGGCAGCCATTCTCCTGTGCGTTTGAGGAAGACAAAGCACGCGCCACTGCTGCCGTTTCTATGGGTGCTGGTCAATCTTTGACTACCATCCTGCACAACTCAACAGAGCGCGGCATTGCTGTCCGTGACATCTATCCAATTGCTCGCGGAGTGGTTGAGGGCTTTATCAACGCGGCATTCTTTTCGACTCAGCCGGTTGAAGTCTCACGTCGAGCCCTAGATCACAGATTTTATGCAGCGTGGAAGCACCACAACCGCATCGTGGGCGCCGGAGAATTTTTGCTCTCCTTAGGCGCCGATCGTGACCCTAGAGCAACAGTTGCAAAGAAGTTTCCCGAGTTCTCAGGCAAAGGTCGAGAGTCGTGGACCAATCTCAATACGCCGTCAAGGATTGATCGTATAGGAAAGGTCGTGCCCGCGTCGGGCGGCGCGTTGCTTGGCGCATATGCTGGCATTTATGCAGTGTCTTCCGAAATTATTCACGGCAGCGTGTACGGCATGAGCTATTTCATGAGTGTTCATGGCAGCGAAGAACGCACCGTTGAGAAGTTCCTCGCTAGCACTGAGGAACAAGTGATCGATATTCTTTTGGCGGTTGGGCATGCAGCCAGTGGCTTCATCGCCGCATTCGCCAATGTCCATAAATTCGGCCCCCTAGTGCTGGACGAGCACGAGCTTTTCAAGCGCCTTTTCAAGGCGGCGACGGGAGACGATTGGATAGGCGGAGAGCCCGCCGGCCAAACATAAGGTCATCAGCGTGCCAGAAAATCATTGACCGGCTGCGGCCATGAAGCGCCCCGCCTGGGACGCTGGCGAGTGCGATGGCAAGCTGGTGGAATTCGATCGCTGACTCGCTGGACGAGGATTCGTTAGCCGTAATCAGCGTGGTAGAAACGTCAGGATGCTTCGGAAGTCTGCCACTGCTGCAGAAGCTGCTGCGCGGTTCTATCAATGTATTCCGCCGAGACCCCATGCCGCCTAACGAAATCCTCGGCCAGCTTCGCGATTGCTTTCAACAACACAAGCGACTCGTCGGCGATGGCGTCCAGGCGACCCCGAAGCGCTTGCGTTGCCGCATGATCATGGATCACATGTCGGCTATCCGCTCGCGACTTGTGGACTAACCAATTGCGCTCAGCCAGCAGGCTGGAGAATCTTTGTGCCAGCTCTGGTTGAAGCAGGCTGGCTTTCGCCATTTGATTGATGGTCGCCCCGAAGGTCTTGCCCTGCGCCTTCTCAACCAAGGCTTCGCCAGCGACCACCCCCATTCCCTGCTTAGCCTGCGCCAGCAGGACAAAACACTGGGCGGCGCAGCCTTCCAACTCCTGCAGTTGCCACAGCGCGAATCCGACGCGCTGCGTAATGTCGGCCAGGCGATCCGCCCTTTGAAGCCATTGTTCTTGCATGTGTTCTCCCTTTCAGGCCGTCTATGGCGTTCGTGTTGGCATTGCTAGCTGCGCTTCTTGTAGCGCGCGGCGGAAGAAAACAGAATCTTGTTGGTGATCGGCAGCCCGCCGCGGTCGTACAGATAGTGGATCGGAAGCCGGCGACAGTAAGCCGTCGACTCTTTGTGCTTTCGCACGTCTCCAACATCGCTCGAAAAGAATGGGGCATGGAAAGCCTCTCGAATCCGGTAGAGCTAGAGCGCATGCCCCAACCCCACAACTCGCGGACGCGGCGCATGGCCATAGTCCTCCGCTCGCAGGGACGAGGGCGGTGATCAGGGCCTCGGCGGCAGGGGGCTAAGGTCGTAGGGGGAACGGACATTCTCCTTGTTTCGGTTGGTTAGAAAGTAGAAACCCCGGAGCCTTGCGACGACCGGGTCAGGAGAAAGATATTGAGCTAACCTGAGATAGGGTTACGTCACTACATCAAACCACGAGGCATCTGCTTCTACTTCCTTGGCTTTAGCCTTGCCAAGGACAGCCTTGGCGATGCGGCGCATGTGCGAGCGCATCACGGTCCTGTCATATAGCTCTTGGTACTGGATCGCCACTACCTCGTAGTCGGTGTTCAGCAATTCGTCACGAATTAGCCGGTCTTGCACGGCCGTTTGGACGTTGCCGTGCAGATGTTCGCGCATACCGTCCAGGTACACGCACACACCCTCGAACTGATCGTTGGGTGCATGGAAGTACACATCAGGGCGGGTGACAATGCCGCCGTTTAACTCGATAGGACGTTCAGTCTCGAAGCTCATCAGACCGGCGGCTTTCAACATCGCCACCAGTTGCTGCTCGGGCGGGTTGCCCGGCTTCTTTGTCTGGTTGTCGTCAGGCAGCACAGGCGGAATATCATGGCTTAGCGAGACGGCATCGCCCCATGCTGTGAGATGTTCGAGCGCCACGTGTCGGTTCAGGTGCTCATGGTAGAAGGAGTTACGGAAGTTTTGCAGGCAGTCGATGCACGAAGAGTCGCAGGCCGAGGGACAGTCCTCGACCAGCACCAATGTGTGCTTTACCACTGCAGGCCAATGCTCCAGCAACTGTTCCAGTAGGCCGGAACCGCCGGGCATGGGGTCATACAGGATGGCGTCGAACTTCTCGCCCCCTGGCTTGCCCAGCACCTGCACCTGCAGGTCCGATATCTCCATGTCGAGCACGCCCGCGGCCCCTTGCCGCAATGCCTCCAACACGCTGTACGCGGCCTCCTTGGAGGTGCAGTCCGGCAGCACCAGCGCGTCCGCCACCACCTCAGCATAGAACGCAATCTTCTGGATGGGCCGTCCACACCGCTCGAAGTGGTGCTCATTAAACGAATCGAGCTCCTTGAGCGTGCTCATCGGCGAGCGGCTCTGGCCACAGACCATGCACACCGGGTAGCCCATCTCACCGGTCGAACGAACTTGCGATGCCGCGCCCACGTTAACCAGGCGCATGTGCAGGCCGTGCTTTAGGTGCAAGGCGGCGCTGCCCCACTCGTAAGCCTTGCCGCCGGAGTGCCGCCCCTGGTCCTGGCCAAAGACAGCCACAGGAAGTTGGAAGCGGTAATCCTCATCGTCGGAGATGTACGACTGGTGGGGGGCATCCACGTCGCACACCTGCACGCCGAATATGCTGGACACGCCCACCGATTCGGCCTGCGTTGGCGCGGCCGCTTTACCCAGTCCACCGGTTTCCTGAATTGCCTCGTTGGCCAGGTCCACCGCAAACACGATGGGCTCTTCCGGAACTAGGTGGAACGTGCGCGGCACGAACTTGTGCGCGTTGGCGTAGATCAGATTACCAGGTACGTACTCGCGCACAGCCAGCGCGCTGTTGCGCCGCAGTTCCCAGTCAGAAATGTCCGAGCCGTAGCGCGGTGCAATGTGTGTGATGCTGACCGCGCCGGTGTCCAGGCCATAACCCGGCAGGAAGCCTTCGGCAGCGAGCACGCCGTAGGTGTTCGTGTCGTCGACGCCCTCGGCCTGATTGGCACGGCGGCGCGCTTCTCCCTTCAGTTTCTTGACGAGGCGCTCGCAACGGCTGCGCAATGCCTCTTCATCGGGGTCAAGTGCTCCCTTAGCGCTGGCCACCTTGCGCAACCGCTCCAGCTGATTCAATGCCCACTGCAGCCGCTGGAAGAGGCGGTCGACCACCGCTTGCAGTTCACTTGCCAGTCCATCGATGATGGCCTCGACGCTGACCTGACTGACCACCTCTGCATCGGCGATAGGCCACCCTTGTTGGAAGGCATTCATTGTGGCCGCCAGCAAGGTCTGGCGATGCCTCAGGATCACCGTTCCCAGTTCTGTCACCTTCATCGGTGCGGGGCGTACCATGCCCTCCGCGGTGAACAAGTAGGTCTTGATCTGCTGCGGCAGGCAGTTGCGCACGGCCTCCTGCAGTTCGTCCAGCGCACCCTGCGGCAACTCCTTGTCGCGCAACATCTTGAACACGGCTGTCAGCATCGTCGCGTGCACATGCTTAGCTACCATGATGGGGTTACGCAGGTTGAAGCTGGGTGGTTCCACCAGCCCCTCGAGCATCTTCAACGGTTCGTTGAAGTAGGCGCGATCGTGGCTTGCCGCACGGGCATAGGTAATGTCCAGAGCCATGCGGAACTGGCGGCCAGCACGCCCAGCACGCTGCCAGTAGTTGGCCGGCAGCGGGGGCACGTTGCGCATCAGCACCGCATCCAGCGCGCCGATGTTCACGCCCATCTCAAGGGTCGGCGTGCACACCAAGGTGTTGATGCGCTCGTTGTCGCCCTTGAAAGCGTTCTCGATACGTTCACGTTCGGGGCCGGGAATCTGTGCTGAGTGCTCCTTGGTGCGCAGCATGGCGAATTCCTGGTCGAGCATCAACAGGTCGTAATCGTCCGTATTTTCGGGCTCCACCATCAGCTTTCCGTCGCAGCGCCAGGCCATGCAAGATAGCGTCGGATTGGGACGACTGTGCAGGCGCCGACAGGTCTGGCACCGGTACATGCCCTTGTCAGGTCGCATCATCAGACGATCAACGTCCACCTGATGGGCACCAACACAGCCGGGCAGCGGCCTGCCGCGAGCGCCCTTGAGCTGCACCGGCGCTAGGAGCAGCAACTCGTTGGTCACTAGCATCCACATCTCGCCCAGGAATTCAGGGACCTCGCCTGCCGGAACCCTCCAAGCCAGCGCTGCCTGTTTGGCCACTGTGGCATAGGTGCTGAACCACTGCTTGATACGCGTCTCATCATCTTGTCCGTCGCGCTGAAACTTCAGCGCTGAGGGCACGCCCTTCATGGATGGCAGATAGCCCCGAAGGACTTCTCTTTCTCCATCCATCCAGACCTTTGAATACACACCGGTAACAGCGTCGTACAGCATGCGCCGTGAACGCGCCGCGTCCAGGAGCGACGCCACGCCCTGGGCCAGCGCCTCGGTCTCGCAGCCGATCTTGCCGGCCCAACGCTTGATTTCCGGTCGCTCGCCGGTCAGGCCCAGGTAATCCACCTTCAGCCGACCCATGGGCTCCAGGCCCAGACGCTGCCGGCCACCGATGGCAAGCTCGCGCAAGATCTGCACGCGCAAAAACCACTTCCGCTCCTGGCCGTGGGCCTGGCCCGTCTCTGATTTGGGTTCGACACGCCAGACCTCCGGAATCAGCGCACGTGACAATTCGTCGTCAGCGTCGAGTTGCTGGTCCAGCCACAAGGTCAGGTCACTGACAGAGATCGGGCCTGCCTTCAGCTTCTGGTAGATCAGTTCGCGGAAGCGGTAGCGGCGCGAACGGTCTTGCATCCAGCCGGCCTGGAAGGCGGCGTCCTGCCGGTTGTCGGCAAACACTAGCAGTCGGCGTCGCTCGGCGCGGTGAATCATGCTCTGGGCCAGCACGTGCACATCGGCCACGGTAGTGGCGCGAACCGGACGGGCGGGCTCCCGATAGTTGCCGCTAAAGCGCCGGCCCGCAGCGCCGCAGGACACACAGCGGGTCAATTTGCCGACGTGTTCGCTCTTTTGCTGGACGATGTACAGCGGCTTTAACGCCTTGCTACGGCCACAACCGGCGCACTCGGCCGCGTTATCGTCGTGCACCGTACCGCAGTAGCGGCAGGCAAATAACGTCTCAGTACGCACTGGGTCGTCTTCGGCATCTGCACCCACTTGGTGGTCCAGCGACAGGGCACGCACTCCACCCAAGCTGATCTCCGCGCCGCGCCACACACGGCCCTTGCCTTCGGCGGTGCCCCCACCCGGGCGCTGGCCTGTGAAGTCGAAGTCTTCCAGCCCGTGCTCGAAGTAGTGCTGGCCGCAGGTGGTGCAGCTCAGCAGCGGGAAGCGATGCAGATCGGCGTTCTCAGCCAGCGCATCCTCTGCAGACAGCCATAGCTTGGCATCATTGCTCTGGTCGGGGAAAGTGACCACCGCACCGCTGACGCCGCGCACAAAGCCGTGCACCACCGGGCGCAGCAGCGGTCGCCCGCCCTGGCGCGCGGCGGCGCCCAGGGCCAGCCAAACCAGAATTTCTTCTTGCGAGATGTTGCGGCCTAGCTTGGTGCTCAGATCCGCTAGCAAATCGTCCAGTGCACGCGGCCTGCTCAGCGCCTCGGCGATCTGGAAAGCCACTTCGTTGTGGCTCATCCACTGCCCGATCGCTTCGCGCCAGGGGCCAGCCTGCAGGCGGCTGCCGGTAGCGGTGGTGAACCACACGCGCAAAGCCTGCACATCGCCGTCGGTCGCGTCCTCGCGGTCCACCAGCGATAGCACCTCCAGCAGGGTCTGCAGTTGCGCGGACTGGTTGCCATTCAGCGGCGGGCTGGCGGTGCGCGGCGAGCCCCACACATCGGCCTCGTAGCTCTCGCCCACTAGCGCCACATTACTGCCATCCACGCCGAAGAAGCGGCTGGCGAACTCGCGTCCAGCGTCCAGCCCCTTGACCGGGTCGGCGATGGTAGCCGAGGTCGCGATGCAGGTGGTGCTAGCCTGGTCTTTACCGCAATAGGCACGCAGACGGCGGATCAGGCAGGCCGTCTCGGCGCCTTGGGCCCCGGTGAAAGTATGGGCTTCGTCGAAGACCATGAATTCCAGCCGGGCGTTGTCGAACAGCTCCAGGTCGTGCTGGCGGGTCAGCAGCAGTTCCAGCTGCTTGACGTTGGTCAGCAGGATGCGCGGCTGCTGGCCAGGGGTGCGCATGGTTTCGCGGCTCACGCGCTCCTCTGCGGGGTGCAGGGCCACGTCCAGTTTCTTGTGCTGCATCTCTGCCAGCTTGGCCTGGTAATCGGCCGCAGTGCTACCCGGTGGCAGGCGAACGCCCACCACGTCGGATTCCTTCTGCGGCGTCTTACCCACGTACATGCCGAAGGTCACGCCCGTGCCGGCCAACAGCGCACGCATGCGTTGCAGCTGGTCTTCGGCCAGCGCGTTCATCGGGTAGACGATCACGGCGGTAGTGCCCGCCGACGCGTCTTGGTCGCGCAGTTGCAGGCAGCGGCTGATGATGGGGAACAGGAAGGACTCGGTTTTGCCCGAGCCCGTGCCCGTGGCCACCAGCGTGGGCTGCCCCGCGTGGATGGCGCGGAAGGCCTGCTCCTGGTGCCGATAGGCCGCCGGGTACGGCGACAACTGGCGGATGTGGGCATGTAACACCCCTTCCTTCACCAGCTGCTCCAGCGTGGCACCTTGCTGGAAGGTGCGCGACAGCGAGATGTACGGCCCCTTCATCAGCGGCGTGTTGCGGGTGTGCTCCAGGTTGAGCAGCGTTCGCATCTGCTGGTACAGGCCCGTGTCGGCGAAGGCGTAGGTGCTTAGCTGGTAACGCAGGAAGTCGCCGACGACCTGCTCCGTGTAGGTGATGGGGTTCAGCATCAGAACAAGCCTCCCTGCTTGTAGATTGGCACTTCGTTCTCATAAGCATGCTCGTCCGTGTTCTCCGATTCGCCGTCCGGCTCCGTCGGCACGATTCGGCGAATCAATTCGGCATGCTTGGCGCACTCGTCCCACGACCGTTCAACATCTTCGCTCAGTTGCCAATCCAAGAAGCGGGGGCCGAGAGCTGTTGCGACGGGTTGCATTTCCGCTGCCCTGTCGTCGTGTCCGAGGCCGTAGTCGGAAAGACGTAAGGTCTCGGGCAGCAGCCAACCCTCACCTTCGTTCTGGCTCAAGAAGGCGACAAGCCCTCTGGCCTCCAAATCCTGAAGAGCAACAAGCGTGAGAACGGGATGCCTCAGTTCCGGCGGTTGGTACTTGTCAATTCGCCAAAAGCCACGCTGTTCAAGCGTCCTGCAGAAGGCGTCATTTGTTAGCTGTGCCGTAGGCCTGTCCGTGTCGCCAAGAATCACGCTGGCATCCCTGAGACCGAGACCAAAGTAGTGGAACGCGACTGCTTCGAGGATTGCCTTGAGTCTGGTTCGTTCATGAGCCGTGATCGCCCATAGTCGACGCCACGATTGATGCTTGCGTACCTGACTCTCAAAGTCTGCCCACACCTGTGCGCTCATTTCATCCGGGAACGTCAGTCCCAAGAGGGCCCGCGTATATTCACTCACACCCTGTCGGAATTTTTGCGAGATGGTGCATTCCTCCGCGACAAAAAGGTTTATGTGTGTGCCGCCGAGCCGCTTGCGTACCAGCCAGTCGAATGCGATTGTTGAAAAGGCAAATCCGACTGCTGCGACCGAGTCTTCTCGACCGGAAAAAACTCCGAGGGTGTTGCCGCATGGAAAGCCAGAAATCAGACTTCCGATTGCTGATCGGGTGTCAGTGTTTCTAGCTATGTCACGAAAGACCAGCTTAAGCCCGGCCTTGAATTTGTCCGCTCTATCAAGGCATGTTTTTCGCCCAACCAGGAACTGCGGAAGCACTTCCTTGGAGCCGAATTCCAAAGCCATCCACGTCGCCTGAGAGCTCACCTTGCTGACATAGCCCGACGCGTTCTTGTCGAAGATGTTGATCATTCCGCCCTGGAAGAGGGGCAGCGCAACGTCCTCGATGTGGTCCACGTGGAGCGCCTGGCGCCTATTGCGCGAGAGCACTAGGTTGGCGGATCGATCGAGGATGTTGGCGGGCCCGTCGTAGGTCTGCCACGGCCCCTTCAGCCAGTGCCCGTATTGGTCCGGCTGATACCCCTTCTCCTCCCACTTCGGCCTTGGCTGGAAGAGCTTGGAGTCAGAGGTCATGTTGAAGTCGCCTTGCCGATACGTCACCCCCCAACCCCTCTCACTCCTGTCGCCCAATAACACGCCGTTGTTGTAGATTTTCTGCAGCATATGCAGATCCTGCTCGCTACGTATTTCCAGGATGGCTCTGGAGTACGGCGAAAACTCGGTCACACGCTCGCGTGGATAGGCCAGCACGTGCCGTTCGGCGGTTGCCCAGTCGTCCACGTTGCGGTGCATAAATGCCGCGCGGATGGCCTTCGTGGTGCCGGTTTTCTGGATCACCAGCGGGCAGAATTTGAACGACCGGTGGATGTCGAAGATGCCCTCGCGGTTCTCGAAGCCAAATAGCCACTGCCACTCACAGTGGCTCAGGAACAGCTCGCGCAGGTCGGTCGTGCCCTTGTCGGTGTAAATGCCGCTGGGCACGATCATGCCCATGCGCCCGTGCGGGCGCATCAACGCGTGGCTAAGCTCTAAGAACATCTTCTGAAGGTACGGCTTTCCCGATCCCTGATACATAAACGGGTGGGCTTGATCAGTAAATCCTTTTCGCTTCTTGCGCTGTGTAAGCCACTTTTTATGGAGTCGTTCCGAAGCCTCAAAACTGTCGCGGCCACGGCCACCCAAATTCAGATAATGTTTCCGCTTGCCATCTTTGTCCGTGGTTACACGGTCGCCAAATGGAGCACCGCAACTGTTCATCCAGTTAGCGAAGGCTTTGAAGCTCGCGATGTAGTCAACCCAATTATGCTCAAGGCTTGGGTGCTCTTGAAAATACTCAAGCTGTTTGGCGAGGGCTTCCTGCTTCCCGTAGGCGCGGTACAGCGGGTCGTGGTTGGAGAAAAACTCCTTGGAGTTAGGTTGCATCGTTTCCCACGGCGGGTTGCCCAGCACGGCGTCAAAGCCTTGCTGGATGGCCGTGAACACATCGGGGAACTCCAGCTCCCAATGGAAAAAGCGGCGCTGGGCCGCCGCTTCGGCAGCTAGGGCCAGTGCTTGCGCGGATGGCTTGACGAAATCCAAGGGCGACGGTGCCTGGTCGATATGTTCTCCGGGCCAGAACCACAGCGCGCACCACAGGTCCATGCGGGCCTTGAGCGCGTGGTAATGCGGGTTGGCCAGCACCTCGTCGCGGTAGACGGCGGCGCGCCGGTCGCTATCGTGCACTGGCAGACGGTGCAGCTTGCGAAAGACCTTCAGCAGCTCATCGTGCACCTCGGTGGCTTCCAGGGTGTCACCCAGTGCCATCTGGCCACTCAGCTGGTGGACCAACTGCTCGGGCACTGCCTTGCCGCGGGTAACGATGGCCGCTGTGAACTTGTCGCCGCGCTTCTTCCCCTTGGCATCGGTGTAGAAGTGGTTGACGAGGTTCTGCGGCTTGTCCTTCTGGTAGTCTTTGTCGCCACCCTCGCGCTGCCAGGCCAGGGCCGGGTAGTCGCGGTAGGTGTCGAACCAAGTGCCCACTAGGGCATTGCCGACTTTGAGCTTGTGATCCAGGAAGCCGAAGGGCAGGTCCCGGTCCATGGTTTCCACCCACAAGGCCATGCGGGCCAATTCCACCGCCAGCGGGTCCAGGTCCACGCCGTACAGGCAGCGCTCGACGATGTGCCGCTTCAGCTGGGCGCGCAGCGCGTCTTCAAAGCCTTCATCGGTGGGGCGCAACTTCAGCAGTTCATCGCTTAACACCTCGCTGATCTGGCCGTCGGCCATGCGGGGCACGCCGCCATCTTCGGCGCGCTCGATCAGCTTGTGGTGGTAGAGCGAGGCCACCAGCGCATCGGTGAGGTAGCGCAGTGCACCGGCCAGGAAGGAGCCGGAACCCATGGCCGGGTCACACACTTTGAGCGCCAGAATGGCTTCAGGCCGGCGCGGTTGCCACGCCACCACCTCGGTCAAGCCAGTTCGCGGGTCCACTTCGGTGCCCACCGGCTCATAGGCGAGCGGCTGCAGGGTGCGCCGCACCGTGGGCGCAGCCAACTGAGGGCGGGTGTAGAAGGTGCCGGCACCCTTACGTGTACCGCCCCAGCGCACCAGGTAGAACTGGCCCGGGGCCACTTCGCGGGCGCACAGGCTGCGGGTGGCCTTGGCCAGGGCCTGGGCATCGTCTGCCGTGGCGGCGTTGGCGGCGCGGCGGCCCCGGGGCCTCTTCACCAAACCGGCGATCACCGCGGCGCGTTCGAGCCAGGCCTGGGCGCGCGCCAGGTGGTCTTGGCTGAAGATCAGATCGTCGTCAGGGCCCAGGGCGGGGGCGGTGTTGCCGTCCTCGGGCGCGGCTTCGTCATCGTCGGTGCCCGTGTTGGCCTCATCCCCAGCGCCATTGTCCGGGGCTTCGTTGTATTCCTCGCCTTCGTCGCCGTCGTCACCCGCGTCATCGCCGTCGTCCTCGCCCGTTCCGGCCTTGTCCTTCTTTTTGAGCGCATCGAACAGCTGCTTGATAACCGCATCGCTCATGCCCTCTAGCTGTGACAGGGTCAAAGCGGGCTCGTTGCCCACGGCCAGGAAGATGACCGGGTCATCAGCCGCGGCCTGCTTCAATTCGAAGTCCAGTAGGCCTTCGTACAGGATGCCGATGTACTCGGACGACAGCGCCGAGAAGTCCACCGGCGCGTCGACCAGCTTGTTGCTGCGACCCTGGCGCACGCGCATCCGGGTGCGCGTGATCAGGCGCAGCAGTCGCTGTACCTGGCGGTCAGTCACAGCGTTCTGCGGACCTTCCAGCAGGGCCAGGGCGCGGGTGATGCCATCCTTGGACGAGGCATCGCCCGGCGCAAACAGGGAACCGCTGTAGTGCGGCACCGGCAGCGCTTCATGCGAGGAGCCTTCGTGGATCAGCCTGAACAAGGCCATCAAGCGCGGCCAGGCGCTGCGGCTTTGGGACAGGCGCTCGTTGCCGCGGCCTGTGGCGCGGCGGTCCAAGTTCTGCCGCAGGCCCTCCAGACTGTAGGCGCGCTGGTAGATCGGGTTGTCCACCGGCAGTAGGTTCCGCGCCTCGGCGAAGAGCGTGATGATGCAGCGCATCACAATGCGCGAGCCGGCCACGTAGAGGTCGGCAAAGGTCGGCGCGGTGCCGGCCTGCTGGGCCTGCTCGATTGCCCCGTGCGATGCTGTGATCAGCTCTTCCACGGCTTGGCGCACGCGCTCGCCCAGAACCGCAGATAGGTCGGCTTGGCCCTTGCGCGAGGCGAGGATGGCGCTGAGTAGTGGCCCCTGAGCCTGCCCCGTACTGCAGGTCAGCGCATCGCGGCTAATCAATTGGCGCCAGGCCGTCACCTGGGGGCCGGGAGCACCTTCGACGAACCACAGGTCGATGTCCCATTCACACCAGGCGTCGTAGTCCTGGCCGGCGTGTACCAGGCGCCACTGGCGGCCGTTGGTCACCAGTGCCAAGGGCTGCTGCTTCTGGCGCAGCCACTCAACCACGCGGCTGAGTAGCTGCCGCGAGCGGCCTACGCCCAGCCGCCCACTGAACTGACGGGATGCGCCATCATCGGGCACAAACACGGGTAGCACCTCGCCCTGAGGCCCTTGCCACAGGCGGCGGGGCTTGATCAGCGCGCCGGTGAAGCTGCGCAGACTCCAGCATGCGTCCACGGCCTGCGCCTTCTGCCATTGATCGTCAGGCAGCGCGGCCAGGTCGTGTAGCACGAAGTCCAGCAGCGCACCCAGTCGCTCGTTGCTGCCGTCGAAGGCCGTGACGGCACGGCGCAGGCGTTCGGCACGCCAAGCGGAGAGCGGTGCCAGCTTGGCAGCGAGGTCGCTGGCCACTCGGTCCGGGGAGATGAGCATGCCACCGTGCTTGAGGCTGCTCCACCAGTCGATGACGATACTCATTGTGTCACCCCCGGCAGACGGATTTCGATGCTCACGGGGAAGACCTGGGCGGCACCCATTAAGGCAAAGCGGTCCGGCATCACGTGTTTGAGGATTCGTTCTCGTTCCTGTGTCAGGCGTTCGAGCAGATCGCCAAACTGGCCTTGTCGGCGCTTGAGTTCGTCTTGCAGGTCGCGCAGTTCGCGCTCGGCCTTTTCGTTGGCATCTTCCAGCAGCGAGTACTGAAGCTGCTGCGTGCGGCGCTCTTCGATCTCGCGCTTGATCTTCTCAATGCTCTGCTCGCGTTGCAAGCTGGCCACCTCGCGGATGCGGCGCTCGAAGGCCGCCTTCTCGTGCTCGGTGGCCATTTCGCCAGCGGCTTTCAGCTCAGCGGACAGAGTCGATGTGAGGCGTGAGCGATAGGCGTTCAGCCAGGCTTTCACGTCGCCGTCGATGTCGTCCCAGATGGCGCGGGCCACCGTCACGCCGTTCGGCTCTTCGGCGCCGGGTTGCGCGCCTGCATGCGGCCCAGCATAAGTGAGCATGGAACCCAGCTCACCACCCGTCACAGGCAGGGCCACCGTGCGCACCCAGTGGTGCAGCGTCTCGCGCAGCTGGTTGATACCCAGTTCTTCAACGGTCAGTAGTATTAGTGCGTCAGCCCCAGCCGGCACCGCGCCCCGTGTGACCACCCAACGGCTGGGCGGCGCGAACTCACTTTGCCCACCCGGGAAGCGCAGCCGTGCAAACGAGGTCAGCGCCTGACGCATCACCGGATGGCCCAGGTGCATGAGCACGGTGTCCGGTGACGGCCGGAACACTGGGCGGCCGTTGACCGAGTGGATGAAGTAGCGGTTGTCGAACACCAGCCAGGGCATGGCACCGGCTACACCGCGGTCGCCGCGTAGGCGCAGACTGTCGTCGGCCACAGCCTGCCAGCGCGCCGGCAGCGGCGTGCGCAGCCGCATGCGGCCGGCAGCGTCCGGGCCCTGCAGCGGTTCTTGTGTGGTGCCCAGGCCTAGGGCCATGCGCAGGGTGTCTTGCAGGGTCTGCGGCGTCAAGTCTAGGTCGGCCAGCAGGCGCTCCAGCCGGGCGCGGTCTTCGATGCCACGCTCAGCGGTGACCACGCGGGCGTCGTCGGTGGCGTGCTTGCGCGTACTGATCTCGCGGTCCAGATCGGCCAGCACGTCCTGGTCGTCGTTCAGTTCCATCATGCGACGCTGGAAGGCGGCATCGAACAGCTCGCCCACCGAGCCTAAGTCTTCGCGGATGTCGTTGACCTTCTCCAGCACGCGCGCGACGAAAGCTAGGTCAGCATCGTCGTCGCTGGCGAAGTGGTAGATGGTGACGTCACGCGCCTGTCCGTGCCGGTCAACACGGCCGTTACGTTGCTCCAGGCGAGACGGGTTCCACGGAATCTCGAAGTGGACCAGCAGCCGGGCGGTATGTTGCAGGTTCAGGCCTTCGGATGCGGCATCAGTGGCCACCAGAATCTGGACGGCCGAGGCCGGATCGTTGAACGCGAACTTGATGCGTTCCCGCTCTTCATCCAACATGCCGCCATAGAGCTGGATGATGGCGCCGGTCTCCGCACCGAACTCCCGTTCCAGGCGCTGCACCAGGTAGTCCAGCGTGGTCTTGTACTCGGTGAAGATGATCAGGCGCTCGTCCGGGTTCCAGGCATCGGCGTTACGCAGGCGTTGGCGGATCAGCTCCTTCAATCGGTCGAATCGGGCATCGACGGCGGGCACCTTGGTGGTCACCGGCAGCTCGGTCAGCTTCAGCGCGTGCAGTGCGGCATCCACGGCAGCCACCTCCTTGGTGAGCTGCCCCAGGTACGGGTGCATCCACGCGCCGACCACGTGAGCCGCGTGCAGGTTGCGGCTTTCACGCTCCTGGTCGTCGTCGATGTCTTCCTCGACGGCCCGCCGGGCAGCCAGCACTTCGCTGGCCTGGGTCTGATCTTGGGCGGCCAGGCCGGCCTTGAACCGCAGCCAGCTGTCGGCGAAGGTGACCGGGCTGGACAGCAGCCGCTTGCGCAGCACTTCGATGGCGAAGTTCAGCACTGCCCGGACTTCAGGGGCGGCCATGATCTGGCGCTTCAAAGCTGCGCAGAACGCCCGTACGGCCGTGGCCAGTTCCTTCTCGGCGCGCGTCATGTAGAGCGGTAGCGGCTCCAGGTAGCGGGTGGCAAAGCGCGTCGGCCGGCCAGCCTCCTTGTCCTGCGCGTTGATCTCGCTCTTCAGGCGGCGGATCAACACGTCGCCGATCATCGTGCGCTCTTTCTCGGTGAAAGCAGGCGTGCGCGTGAACCGCACCGGATCAAGCTGCTCCAGGAGGCCCGAGAAGCAGCGGGTGTGGCCGTTGTGCGGCGTGGCCGTCAAGAACAGGCGATGTTCGAACCACGGCGTCAGCAACCGCAACATCTCGGCCAGGTCGCTGTCCTCGCCGAAGTTGGAGGGCATTAGGTTGTGGGCTTCGTCGACGATCAGCAGGTCCCAGGGCAACTGAGCGCCCTGATGGGTCTGCGTCGATCGACAGTTGGCGATGAACTGCTCCAGCACATCGGGCTGTCGCAGGTAGTGGTACGAGGTGATGATCCGTGGCAGCGCACGCCATGGATTTGCATCCAGGCCCATCTCCTTTTGCAGGCGATGGGTGGAGGCCTTGTCCACGATGTCGAAGCCCAGCGAGAACTTCTCTTCCATTTCCTGCTGCCACTGTGTGCGCAGCGAGGCCGGTGTGATGACTAGGACGCGCCGTATGCGGCGCTTTCGCACGAGTTCAGCTAGGATCAGGCCGGCTTCGATGGTTTTTCCCAGACCGACGTCATCGGCCAGCAGCAGAGACACTCGGGGCATGCGCATGGCTCGGGCCAGGGGGACGAGTTGGAAGTCGTCAGCGCTGACGGCGCCGTACACCGGCGCGGTGGGCACGGGCTCGGCCTGGTGTTCAGGGTCGTCTGCAGAAAGGAAGGGGACGATGGCTGTCCAGCGCGTGGCCCGCTGCAGGGCCAGGAACTCATGCATGCGCATCGGCGCATCGACATCGATACGAGGCAGCGCGTTGGGCTCCAGGACCGCCGGTCGCCGTTCACGTTCCCACAGCAGGGTTTCCTCAGGGTCGCCGTCAGAGTCACTAAACTCGATAGTGACAAGGTGAAGCAATTCCGATGTCTTGGAGGCAGCAAAGGGTTCTACAGCCGAGATTACGCCACGGCGGTTACGAACGGTCGCTAGCATTCCAATGCGAGGAATGTGTGGGTTATTTGAGTTACTCGCGGACAAGTCCATTTTGTCATTCATCTTTGACTACAGTGCGCAATTATCTTTTGAACACCACAAAAATGCCATGACGGTTCGGGGCTGGATCGCACATGATCCCGGCTGAGTTGGCTGCCGGCGTTGGCAAGTACCGACGCCCTCGCATACGTCCGCCAGCGGATGGTCGGTCCGGGGCCTATCAAATGCAGACCGCGGCCCTCGTAAGGAGGAAAACAGAGTCACTCGCGCGGTGCCTCCCAGAACCCCGCGATTGGCGGGAAACCCTTGAACAACTGCCAGGTAAGTGCCGATATTGGGGGTTTTTTTAGTACTGTTAATCAGTACAAATCCTTTGTTATCAATAACTTACAATTCATTTCCCCTTGGCGTGTGGCCGGATATGTACTTTAATAGCTGCTGATTGCTATCAGCACGTTGTATTAAATGCCTTCTCCAGGTGCGGCCGCATGAGTAGCCCATTCGCCACTTTTATCCGTGACTTACGTTTGCGTAGTGGCTTGCGTCAACATGAGCTGGCCAAGCTGTTGGGCTACGAGCAGGCCTACGTCTCAGCCCTCGAATTGGGCTCTAAGCCGCCGAGTGAAGAGTTCTTGGGCAGGCTCGACAGAGGACTGTCTCTGAACGACCGAGACAACCTCGAAATGCGCATTGCCGCAGAAAAATCAAAGCGGCGATTTGTACTACCCGCAGATGTGCCGACCGAGACGTATCTGCTGTGTCACGAGCTTTGGGAGAAGATTGACCGGCTGTATCCCGCTCAAATTCGGGCCTTACGTGAATTGGTCAGGATTGATGAACTTCTTGCAGACGAGCCTACGTACGGCTCGGCACGCTTGCGCCGACGTAGGTCAAAGGAGGATGCCGAAATGTAAAAACGGGACAAACCTTGGCGGCTTGCCCCGTCGCTGACCTCGTTAGGAGGCCGATACTTCTGCTTGGCGGTTGAAGTATCCCTCCTCGCGGTCGGCTGGTCAAGGCCGTCCATTCATCGATCATCGGTTTGCGCCGGTCTTGCTTTGGGGATAACAACCCAAGGTCGGGAGTTATTACGCCCGAAAATCGGAGTCTCTTGGGGACGTCCTCGCATGGGCGCCGCCGGCTGGTGGTCGCGTCGAAAAAGCGATCAGGGATCTATCATGTCCGACCACGCCTCACCTACCCCGCATATCCCGGGGAGGCACCTCTTCCCCTCCGACCTTCCATATCACAGCACTCGCAATCCCGTGCGACCTTCAGGTCGAGGGTTCAGGGGGAAATTCGCCTCCCGCAAAATGCGCCGAATGGTGCGGTGCGAGAGCCTCCTTGAGATGAACTGTCTCTACCTAGCAGAGTTCGCTCGCACCATCGCAGCCTTCGACGAACAACCTGTGTCGATTTCATATCTGATCAGTGGACGCCGGCGGCGATATACGCCTGACTTTAGGTTTCTTTGGCAAGACGGCCGGGAATGGTTTGTTGAGGTCAAGCCCGCCGAAAAGCTCAACACGCCGGAGAACAACGAGCGCTTTGCCGCAATCACCAGTCACTTTGAAAGTGCCGGTGCTCGCTTTGTTGCACTCACGGAAGAGCAGATCTGCCAATCCCATCGGTCGAAAATGGTTCAGTACCTCCTGCGCATGCGTCCAAAGGATTCGGGATCGAGCGCCTGGGCGGACTTAAGTTGGGATGATCACCGTTCAGCCAGCTTTGCGGAGGCGGCACAACTACTAGGGAGACCGAAAACGGTGGTAGAGGCATTGGCCCGTCGCGAGCTCGCCTGCGACCTCCACCAGCCATTGACTGCGGGAACTTCGATTCGCACGTTCGCGGAGGCCGATGATGACGCACTCTTCGTTTAAGCGAGGCTCGATTCTCTCGATCGACGACGTCTGCCATCGTATCGTCGAAATTGCTGGTGACCGCTTTCAACTGCGCGCCGCCAGCGACGGTGCACTGCATGAGTACTCGAGTCAAGAACTCTTGAGCTTGTACGAGAATGCTCGTCTCAAGGTCACCGCTCTTCAAAACTTCCCGGCTGAGGGTGACGGGCGTTCTAACCAAGCCCCGGTCGAACGTAGTCTGGCGGATTTCTCGGAACCGATACGTATCAAGGCCATGCGCAAGTGGAGGTACCTTACGGCAATCTGCCCAGACGGGCGGCTCGGTTTCAGTCGAAAGATGCTGCGTGAATCGCTTCGCATGTGTGCTGAGCAAATCGAGCCAGGCAAGATGCCACCAAGGATCGCAACGTTCTATTCTTGGCGACGGAAGTGGGTGTTCGGCCGCTTTGACATCCGCGCCCTAATAGACAAATGGGAGCTTCGCGGCCGACGACCGGGCACTGACTACCCCGACGTACTTCGCGAACTGATAGTCGAAGGTATCGAGACAGTCTATCTCACAGAGCAACGCGAGTCCAAAGCGGAGCTGCGTGATTGGATAAATGCTCGACTCAGGAAGGTAAATCTTGCGAGAGCGCCAGAAGAAGCGCTGCGGGATGTCACGATCCGGCTCATCAATAAATTTCTCGCTCAATATGAAAAATACGACGTGCTGAAGCGTCGTTATGGCGAGCGGCTAGCGACACAAGAGCTAGCGATGTTTGGTAAGGGGCCGGAATGCACGCGACCACTGCAGCGCGTCGAAGTTGACAACACCCCACTGGATATCTTAGTCATCGACGAAGCTACAAGGCTTGTGCTCGGACGGCCGTGGGTCACGGTGATGATTGACAGGTATTCGCGCATGGTGGTCGGCTTCTATGTGAGCTTCAGGAGGCCCAGTGTTGAATCGGTGCTTCGCTGCTTGCGTCACGCCATGCTCCCCAAGACGTATATGCGTGAGAAGTACCCCGAAATCCTGACCATTTGGCCGTGCTACGGGGTGATCGAGCTACTCGTATGCGACAACGGTCTTGAGTTTCACGCGCAAGACCTGGAAGCTGCATGCGCAGACATTGGAACGCATCTGCTCTATTGTCAGCCGCGCACCCCTCATTTAAAAGGAGTCATCGAGCGCTTCCTCAAGACACTCAACTACAACTTCCTCCACCTCGTCCCGGGGACCACATACGCAACGTATGGAAAGCGGCTTGGCTACGACTCAGTTGCAAAAGCCGTTCTTACGTTGCGCGAACTTCAGCAGGTCCTTCACAAGTGGATCGTGGAAGTGTATGGCGCGACGTATCACAGAGGCGTCAACACTGCACCCTTACAACGGTGGAAAGAAGGTGTGGAAATCGACCCGCCTGAACTTGCGCCTGACCCGCAACGTCTCAAGGTATATCTTGGACAAGTCGAAACGAGACGGTTGGATCAGAATGGCGTTCAACTAAATAACTTGCGGTATACGTCATCCGCACTTCAGTGCATTCGCGGGAATAAAAAGTCGCTAGAAGTTAAGGTCAGATATGACCCGGATGATCTGGGGGCCGTGCATGTTTTGGATCTGGAGCGCAAGGACTATGTCGTTGCAACCTGCACAACGCCGGACGTTGCGAACGGCCTCACGATTGAGCAACATACTCTGATCACTAGAAAGGCGAAGGCGGACTATGCGGCATTGCCGCTACACGACGCCATGCTCATCGCGAAGACGGAGTTGCGGGAATATACCGAGCGTCTAATGCAGACCCGGATATCGCCGGTATTACCGAAAGAAAAGCAGTCCGCAGCGGCCAAGGAAGTGCTAAGGCAGCACGCCGAAGCATCGTCTGCTATCACAGACACAAATCCAAAGCTCCCCCCCACAGAGACAAATACGGCGGATTTCGTGGCCTCGTGGCTGGCTAACCAAGAGTTGTCGAACTACGAGGTTGAATACTGTCCGATGCAACCAAGAGGATCTAGGGAGTGAGCCATGGAAAAAAATAGCAGCGACCGGCCGAAGCGACTTCGCGACATACCCCTAGGGCATTCGCAGAGCGATATGTTTCCTAGTGGCACACCTTCACTTCGCCCGGCCGATGCGGCCGTGTTCGAGTTTAGGAG
>JACXTT010002744.1_pt1 | contig 27638 bp, 23 predicted proteins | sample 9270951 | NCBI WGS metagenome assembly JACXTT01 (sample SAMN15532306, study PRJNA645909) | rock metagenome | isolation source: weathered quartz diorite | place: Puerto Rico | collected 2017-06-21 | reverse complement strand
CGCAAGGCGAGCACGCCGGTCGGATAGTCCGGCTTGGAGATCGCGATGTCGAATTCCTTCACGGCGCCCGTCGCGGGATCGAGCCGTCCGATCTTCTGCAGCCCGAACGACGAGTACCAGGCCTTGCCCGCGCGATCGACGATCACATCGTGAGGCTGCGCCAGCTTGCTCGGCAGGTCGTATTCGGTGTAGATCACGCGGGTGGCCTCGCCAGTAGGGCGCGGGAAGATCTTGAGCTCGTAGCTCCACTTGCCCAAGGCGCTCAGGTTCACTTTCGCGAGATACTCGCCGAGCTCCCTGTACACCTGCACGCGCTGATCGCCCCGCTCCTCCATGAGCCGCTCGCCGCGACGAAGTTGCGGCGCGCCCGGGATGCTTTGGTTCACGTAGCCCTGCATCCGCGGCAGCACGACACCAATGAACTCGTCGGCGGAGTACTTCGACCGGGCGACGCGCTCGAGCGTGTGACAGCCGAGGCAGTTCAGCAGCTGGCGCTTCTCCTGGGCGGAGCCCGGCATGCTCTCCATCCACTCGGCGTTCGTGAGCTGGGCGGCGACGTCGGTTGCTTTGCGAAGGCGAAGGTCCGTCGTTGCGGGCGCGTCCTTCACCTCGACTTCCGAATCCCCGTCGAGCGCGTAGCCCGCGGCGCGAATGCGGATCGCGTAATGGCCCGGCGCGAACTTGTTTGCGGGAAACCGATAGACGCCCTTTGCGTCCGTGACCACGGTGATCGTGATCGGCGAGCCCGCGCGCTGCGCGCTCACGAGGACGCCTTCCATCGCGCCTTCTTCCCTGGAGCTCACCGTGCCTGACAGCAGCGAGCCGGGGTTCGCGGCGACCGCGTGCGACGCGGCGATGAGGAGCGAGAACATGACTGCTGTTGGCCTCGTCATGAATCCTCCGATGGGCGCGGGAGACGAAGCAATCTTACCCTCGCTCCACTGCCTGATCGACAGATCGACGACACAGATGGTGCGCCGTTTCACATAGTAGCCCGCGGCGTGTAGTTCAAGTCCACGAAAGGTCGCCGGTTCAAAGTTAGCCGCCATATCCGGTGACGAGCAAGCAGTTGGCGGGAGAGATCATGGGCGATGGGTTCCCCACGACTTCAGCACGAAATTCGATGCACGGAGCATTTGCGGTACTGGTGGCTTGCGTTGTCGAAGCGGCCGCCCAGTGCGCCATTGCCGCCACACAAGACTTCACTGATCCTGCAGTATTCGCCCGATCGACTGGCTCACCGATCACTATCGGCTTTAACGGCATTCTTCCCTCGGGGACGGCGTACCAGAGCTTTAATCCGCTAACCGTGTCCGGGGCAAACTTTTTCACAACGACGCCGGGCGTATTTGTCAATGTCACGCGCGCGAATTACTACTCGCCGCACGTATATTCCGCTGACATGATTGTTGCCTCCGCTAATCCGGCCGGCCAACCGGGGAACAACGAGCTGACTATTTCGTTTCAACCGACCCATGCAGTCGCGGTTGACCTTGGCGGAGTTGGTGCAAATGGCCGGGCGACGCTGGCGCTGTCAAATGGACACACTGTTTCTACCACGCTTGCGGGGATTGGCCAAACTCAGTTCATCGGTTTTGTTTCCGATGATGCAGTCTCGTCGCTGACCATCAACACAATCCAAGATGCATGGATCGTGCTAGATGTCATTTTGGCCAGTTCGCCTTCCACTGTTCCTCAGCCAAGCCAAAATTACTCGGACATCTGGTGGAATCCGAATGAATCGGGATGGGGTCTAACGCTCGCGGACCACGGCACTCAGATGTTTGCAGTTTGGTATACGTACAGACAGGACGGCTCGTCAACATGGTTTGTAGTTCCAGGTGGCACCTTCACGCAGGGCAAACGCCTTTTCTCGGGAGATATGTATCAAACGACAGGGCCACCCTACAGTGCCACGTTCTTTGATCCCGGCACAGTGACGACCGCGAAAGTTGGATCGATCGCTCTTGACTTCTCACCGCCCGGCCTGGCGCAAGGCAACGTGCTATTTACGGCCACCGTTGGTTCGCTATCACAGACCAAGCAGATTCAAAGGCAGCCGTTCGGCAGCCAAGCTCCGAACTGGGGAGTCGACCTCACCGATATGTGGTGGAATCCCGCAGAGTCCGGTTGGGGAGTCGCGCTCGCGCAGCATGGCAGCAGTGTCTTTGGCGTGTGGTTCACGTACGACGCGCAGCGGCGCCCGATTTTCTTCACGCTACCAGGCGCAACATTCAGCGACGCGACTACCTTTTCAGGCGATCTGTATTCAACTACAGGACCCTATTTTGGAAATGCACGATTCGACCCGGCTCAAGTAAAGCCGACCAAGGTTGGCACTGCCACGATCAGCTTTGCCGCAAAAGCCGCAGGTCAAATGAGTGGCACATTCAGCCCAACTGTGCTCGGCACGCCAGTTCCTCCGAAAGGGATACTCCGAGAGACAGCGATTGGCGCACTACCGGGCGTTTGTTCAGTCACGCTGATACCTTCTGCCTCCCCAAAATTTACATGGACTCCGCCCACCATTGGCACGGTATCAGTCGTCACCGCCGAAGGATGTCCCTGGGAGGCCGGGGCCGAGAGTCTGACCCACTTCATCGATCTCTTGCCCCCCGAGAGCGGCGTAGGGCCAGGCATCATCCGCTATAGCGTCGAACAAAACGAGTTGCTTTCAGAAAAGAGCGGATACGTTTTCATCAAGAATACTGCCGCATTTCATGTCGTCACGCAGCAGGCACACCCAGTGGACACGAACTGCGAAGTTTTCTTTAAGCCGTCTACCGTTCCTCCCGTCGGGCCATCTGCAATAACGCAAGAGGTGGAAGTAGACGCGGGAGGCTCATGCGGTACGTGGACCTCGACGAGCGATTCGACTTGGCTAGAGATTGTTTCCGGGGGAACAGGGCCCGGAACCAAGACCATGACCTATTCCGTGGGTCTCAATGAGGACGCTGAACGCACGGGGCGCATCTCGATCGCCGGCGCCGTACTGCTAGTAACTCAGCACTGTGGCGTTCTGCTCTCGGCTACAAGCAAATCAATTGATGCTGCAGGGGGAAATGACGACATAGGCGTTACGGCATCAGGGGATTGTGATTGGGGCCCCGTGACCAGCAATGATCCCAGCTGGCTCACGGTCTTCTCAATCAATCCCGGGCGCGGCCCGGGCCGCATCACTTATGTTGTATCTCCAAATCACACAACCGCGACACGCACCGCGGCGATCCACATAGCAGGCCAGACCTTCACGGTTACTCAGTCCGGCGCAGCTCCTGCATGTCCAATATCGCTATCCTCGACGAGCCGCACATTCGATTCGTCCGCAGACGGCGGAATCGTGAACGTGACTGCGCCCACCGGATGCGTATGGAATGCAACGAGTAGTGACCCAACATGGCTGGTGGTCAGCGCAGGAAGTGTTGGCTCTGGCAACGGAACCGTCAGCTATACGGTCGGCGCGAACACCGGGACAAGCTCGCGGACAGCAACTCTCACAATCGGTGGACAAGTCTTTACTGTTACCCAGCTTGCCCCCGTCACGAAGAGTGTCACTTGCAGCGGCACCTATTCAATGACCTTTGGCGCGCAGGATTGGGGATTCTGCGTAATCGCTGCTCGGACCGTGAATGGCTCCTTCGTAATTAACCTTCCGGTGTGGCCACCGGGGCCATCTGGCAATCAAGGCACGAGTCAAATGACGGGGCTATACAACTGGGACGCACCGCCTCCAGTGCCCTCGCGGACCGCACCAGCATGTTTGGCGGTTTCTACGCTGGGTCCGGGCACGGTGATCTATGGAGGCTCCGCCCAATCCGGCTCCATGGTGATTTTTTTGAGCACGAATGGCTTTACTCAAGGGAGCGTGTTCTCATGGGCGTATCAAAGCGCGAACGGATCAACCTTGACGGGTCCGCTAACATTCGGCGCAGATAGAGGATCAGCGACCTGCACGTTACAGTAGCGGCGCCGAAATGCGAAATCCCCGCAATTAGATATGCGATGTCCGCTTTTGGCCGATAGCGGACATCGTCCACGTCATTCGATCAACAGCTTGCGCTCGAACGTCTTGTGAAGCGCAGATCTACTGGAATTCCCCGTATTGCCGTGCGAGCGCCTGCGTCAGTCACGGCCGCAGTCTCTCGGTTCAAACGACCGGCTTCAGCGACTCCAGTGTCGTCGGGAGCAGCTCGCTCACCGTCGGATGGATGCGGACGTGGCGCTGGAACTCGGCGTAAGGCAGCTTCGAGTAGATCGCGTCGATGAGCGAGTGCACCGATTCGTCGGCGCTGGTTCCCAGCAAGCTCGCTCCGAGTATGCGCCCGCTCGACTCCTCGACATGGATCTTGAGGAAGCCGTTCGTCTCCCCCTTCTCAATGGCACGGCCCACGCGCGACATCGGGTACTTGCCGACCAGGGCGCGGATGCCCGGCCGGCGGATGTCGCCTTCGTTCATGCCGACGCGTCCCAGCGGCGGATCCGTGAAGAGCGCGTAGATGGGGACACGGTCGGTGTACTTGCGCCCGGCGTTCGCGAGCAGGTTGTCGGCGACGATCTCGTAGTCGTTGTACGCGGTGTGCGTGAAGGCGCCCTTGCCGTTGCAGTCGCCCAACGCCCACACGCGCGGGTTGGCGGTGCGCAGCCCTTCGTCGACCTTGATGAAGCCGCGCTCGTCGACCGCGATGCCGGCGCGGTCGAGTCCCAGGTCGTCGGTGTTGGGCACGCGCCCGACGGCGAGCAGGACGTGCGAGCCGCGGGCAAGCGGCGGCCCTTCGCTGCATTCCAGTCCGAGCGCAACTCCGGCGCCGTCCTTGCGCAGGCTGAGGCACTTTGCGCTCAGGTGAAGATCGATGCCTTCCGCCGCGAGGAATTCCTGGATCGCGAGCGACACGTCCTCGTCCTCGCGACCGACGAGCCGCGGAGCCATCTCGATCACGGAGACCTCGGAACCGAAGCGGCGCATGATCTGCGCAAATTCGAGCCCGATGTAGCTCCCGCCGACGATGAGGAGATGCGGCGGGATGAAGTCGAGATCCATCATGCTCACGTTGGTGAGGTAGGGCACCTCGTCGATGCCCGGCATCTTCGGCACGGATGGCCGACCGCCGGTGTTGACGTAGATCCGCTCCGCCGTGAGCGTCTCGGAGCCGACTTGCACGCGCGCCTCGTCGGCGAAGCGCGCGTGGCCCTTGAAGACCTCGGCGCCCGCGAGCCCACGCATCCACTTTTCCACGCCTCCGCTCGCCTTGCGGACGATCTCGTCCTTGCGCGCCTTGACGCGCTTCATGTCGGCGCGAGGCGGTTCGGCGATGAGCACGCCGTAGTCCGCGGCGCGCTGCGCCGTGCGGGCGGCGTACGCGCTCGCCACCATCGCCTTGGTGGGCGTGCAACCGTTGTTGACGCACGTGCCGCCGAACTTGTCGCGCTCGACGATCGCGACCTTCATGCCGGCGCCGGAGAGGCGTGCGGCGAGCGCGGGTCCGGCCTGGCCGGTGCCGATGATGAGGGCGTCGAAGTGGTTCGCCATGGGACTTGCGTCCGAGTGTAGCGCCATGGCACCCAGGTGTGTACGAGGGAACCTTCGACGAACGCCGCAAGAACGCGATCGTGAAAAAGAAAAGGCCGGGACTCGGCCCGGCCTTTTCGAGAACCCTTACGCGCTTACAGACAGAGCGGGCAAGCCGCGTAGATTGCCGTCGCTACGGAGGCGAGGACCACCCCAACTGCAATTGCGATTTGACGGGTCCTGGATTTCACGGATCACCTCCTTTCATGACGGTTGAACGAGCCGATATTTTACCACCAGAGATGCCTACCGCACCGGGATCATGACGTGCTCGTAAGGAGTTCCACCAAACATGATGTAGGGTTTGCGGGTGTCGTTGGCGGTCACGGGATAGCTGTCGAGCATCTTCACGATACCGGGTGCGCCAATCATGACGTGGGGACCCGTCTGCACCCACTTCTTGCCCGCCGGCGGCTCGCTTGCAAACGGATCGTCGTTGCTGGCGTCCGAGCCGCCCTTGAGCATATAGGCAAACCAGATTTTGCCTTCCGGAGGTTTCTCGTGCGCCAGCAGCGCCTTGAACCATTCGAAAGCGTTCCGGTCCAGACACATCGGATCGACCCCGGGGGTGCTGGGATCGTCAGGGACGCAAGTAAACAGGCCCTGACCTTGGCGCAGCGTCCGCAGCTTGCCATCCGATCCAACCGCAACGATCGTGGCGTCTTTGGAAACGGCCGGCGGCGCGGCCGACATCGCACTGGCGATCAGCTCGGCGTCAGTCTTCGGTTTCGGAGCCTCTTGTTTGGACCCGTGGTGCTGCGCCGTCGCAGTCGTGGCGTACAAACCGAGGCCGAAACCGGCTAGCGCAAGTATCCCTGTAGAACGCATGGCATTCTCCCTCTTTGAGCAGACGCTCGATCAGGTCGGCCTCCGACCCGAGCCCACCCTGAAGGCAACCGGCAGCTCAAGTCCATTGCCGGACTTGTAGACGGTGGCGCGGCGCTCGAAAGCGGCGCGGATCACGTCCTGCGTCGCCTTGTCCTGATGCCTGATAGCGGCGCCGGTCAAGACGAAGCTGCCCAGGCCGCCGCGCCAAAGGCTCTCCGTATCGGCAACAGAATAGACGGTCGAGTGTTCCTCGATCGCGACCTCATCGAGCCGGGCGAGACGCAGAAGCCGGAGGAATTCACCTGTGTCGGAGAAACGCAGCCAGTCGTGCCCCTGCGGAAAGTCGGACGGCAGCGTAATCGCAAGCTCGGCAATGGTTTCGCGGAAGAGGCCTTGAATGCGCTGGCGGTCCCAATGATCCCACCAGGCCAGGGCAATGCGTCCGCCTGGCCTGAGGACGCGCACGCATTCCGTCACGGCCGCTTCCGGCTGCGGAAAATGGCCGATCGCAAAACCGCAGACGACGGCGTCGAACGTGCGGTCCGCAAACGGCAGATGCTCGACGTCGCCTTCGCGAAATTCAATTGCCGGATGGAGCCGCCGCGCCAACTCGACCATCCGCGGCGACAGATCGACGCCGGAGGCGTGCGCCCCGCGGCTCGCGGCCGTCGCCGCAAGCGCACCCGGGCCGCTCGCCACGTCCAAGAGATGCATGCCCGGACGTATGCGCACGGCTTCAAGAAGGGGTTTGGTGGCCAACGTGGTCACAGGCGTGAAAAACGCGTGATAGCTCGTCGCCAACGCATCGTGGCCCCGGCGCTCGAACGCACGGAGCCGCTCCGCATCGCTGGCTGATAGTTCCACCGCGGTCATGATCGCCTCCCTTCCAAATCACGTTGGCGCCGCCAGCATGCGTGCTTGCGGGCCGGCAGTCTTTGACTTTGTCTGCGGTGTCCCTTGTGGCACACTTGATTTTTACTGCAGACGGCTTGCGGGAGGGTCGGCGTGCTCGGTACGCGAAGCTCCCGGAACTTTGCCCCGCCATGATCCTCGCGTTCGGCGATTGCGAAGTCGACGTCGATTGCCGCGAACTGCGCCGGGCCGGCAAGGTCACCCACGTCGAGCCGCAGGTCTTCGATTTGCTGGTCCATCTGGTCACGCACCGCGACCGGGCGGTGAGCAAGGACGAGCTGTTTCATGCGGTATGGAACGACAGGTTCGTGTCTGAGGCCACGCTATCCAGCCGCATCAGTGCGGCACGCCGCGCGATCGGTGATGACGGCGAAGCGCAAACCTACCTGCGTACGGTTCCTCGCCACGGCTTCCGCTTTGTCGGGGCGGTAGAGGAGCGCGGCCCCGCGGAGCCGCGGGCGGCACCATCGAGGGAGGCTGGGAAGCCCAGCATCGCGGTTCTCCCGTTCACTAACCTTAGTGGCGACGTTGCGCAGGAGTATTTTGCGGATGGGATCGCGGCCGATCTGATTGCCGGACTGTCGCGCGTCCGCTGGCTGCGCGTCGTCGCGCGCAGCTCGAGCTTCAGCTACAAAGGCAAACCGGCGGATCCAAAGCACGTCGCTCACGAGCTCGGGGTACGCTACATCGTCGATGGCAGCGTGCGACACGGGGGCGACCGGGTGCGCATCAGCATCGAGCTGGTCGACGCCTCAGCCGCGACCCAGCTTTGGGCGATGCATTTTGACCGCACGGTCACCGACATCTTTGCCGTGCAAGACGACATTGCGCGCGCGATTCTCGGTGCAATCGAGCCGGAGCTGGCCGGCGCCGAGTGGGAGCGCGCCAGAGGCAAGGTCGCGGACAATCTCACCGCGTGGGATCACTATCAACGGGGAACTTGGCAGCTCTATCGGTTCGCCGCCGAAGACATCGCAGCGGCGCAACATCACTGCCGCCTGGCAATTGTCGCCGATCCAGAATTCGCTCAGGCCCATGTCGCTCTCGCTTATGCCTGCCACCTGTCCCTGATCTTCGACTACGCGGCCGACCGCGTCGGCACGTTGCGCGAGGGGCTTCAGGTCGCGCAACGCGCAGTGCAACTGGACAGCCGCGACTCGTTTGCGCACGCCATTCTCGGCCGGCTGCACATGATGGCGCGAGATTTTGATCGCGCCATTGCAGAAACGCGCACGGCGATCGAACTCAATCCGTACGCGGCGCAGGCCTATTTTGGACTGGGCTTTGCATATGCCGTCTCCGGCCAGCCGCAAGAGGCGCTGCAACCGCTGCAAAAGGCCATCGACCTGAGCCCCCGCGATCCGAACCTCGCCTCGTTTGCCACCGTGCTCGCGACGGCACACGTTCTGCTCGATCGACCCGCCGACGCGTTGGAGTATGCGCGCTTCGCCGTGCGCCAGCCTCTATCGCACGTCAATGCCTATATGCTCCTCGCTATCGCGGCGACAGAAGTCGGGGATGCGGAAGCGACGCGGATGGCTCGCGAGCGCCTGCTGGCACTCAAACCCGATTTCCGCCCCGATTTCGTGGCACGCTGCTGGCCATTCAAAAACCGGCGGGATGAGGCACGGCTGGTGCAGGCATTGGTGAAGGCTCGGCTGTAGCCGGGCTGGGCTGGCGTCCAACACGAGGCCTCGCATGAACGGCCTCGTGTTGTCGAAACCCTATAGGTTCGAATCTGCGTGGAGGAGAAGCAACACAAAAGAAAACGCCACCGCGAGGGTGGCGTTTTCATTTGTGTGGCGTCCCCACGGGGATTCGAACCCCGGTTATCGCCGTGAAAGGGCGGTGTCCTAGGCCTCTAGACGATGGGGACAAACAATCAAAACTGGATTCCCGCCTACGCGGGAATGACAAGACCCGCGGGAATGACTAAACCGTTGGTGGAGGTAAGCGGGATCGAACCGCTGACCTCTTGCATGCCATGCAAGCGCTCTCCCAGCTGAGCTATACCCCCGGCCAAGCGTGAAATTATAGCAAAGGTCCCTCACCCCGGCCCTCTCCCAAGGGAGAGGGAGCACCCTAGCCGGCGGCACGCTGCAGGCGCTCGAGGACCACGTCCTTGCGCAGCGCCGCGGCGATGGCGTCGATCGCCGGCGTCTGCGCCTGCCCGGTGATGGCGACGCGAAACGGCATCATCACCTGCGGCATCTTGAGCTTGCGCTCGGCGACCGTCTGCTTGAGCGTCGCGCTCACGGCGGGCGCGGTCCACGGATCCAGCGCCTTGAGCTTCGGGATGAGGTCGCGCAGGACTTCGCGTCCGCCCGCATCGAGATGGCCTTTCGCATCATCGGCCGGATGCGGGGTCTGCGAGAGCGTGACGAGCACCTGCTCGACATCGGCGAGCACGTGCAGCTTCGGCCGCCAGGCGGCCGCCATCGCCTGCGGATCCATCACGGCTTCGACCGACTTGTAGACCTCGGGCTTCCCGGTCCTGAGCGGCTGGACGAGCTCCTGGTCCGAAAGCTTGCGCAGGTATTCGCCATTGAGCCATCGGAGCTTCTCGGGATCCCAGCGCGCGGGCGACTTGCTCACGTGCTCCAGCCCGAACCACTGCACCAGCTCTTGCCGCGAGAAGATCTCCGCGTCTCCGTGCGACCAGCCGAGGCGCGCGAGGTAGTTCACCATCGCCTCCGGCAGGAAGCCCTCGTCGCGGTAGTGCATGACGTTCACCGCGCCGTGGCGTTTCGAGAGCCGCTGGCCGTCGTTGCCGAGGATCATCGGCACATGGCCGAAGGCCGGCAGCTCCGCCCCGAGCGCGCGGTAAAGGTTGATCTGGCGTGGCGTGTTGTTGACGTGGTCGTCGCCGCGGATCACGTGCGTCATCGCCATGTCGATGTCGTCCACGACGACGCCGAAGTTGTACGTCGGCACGCCGTCCGCGCGCAGCAGCACGAGGTCGTCGAGCTCGTCGTTGGAGACGGTGATCGGTCCCTTCACGAGATCGTTCCAGCTCACGTCGCCCGTGAGCGGGTTCTTGAAGCGCAGCACCCCCTGGCGTCCAGCGGGCTTCGCCTCCTTCGACTCGCGCCAGCGGCGGTCGTAGCGCGGCTTCTCTCCGCGCGCCGTCTGCGCCTCGCGCATGGCGTCGAGCTCTTCCCTGGTCTCGTAAGCCCAATACGCGAGGCCCTTCGAGAGGAGCTGCTCGGCGATGTCGCGGTAGCGGTCGAGCCGCTTCATCTGGAAGAACGGCCCCTCGCCCCAGTCGAGGTCGAGCCACGTCATCGCGTCGAAGATGGCCTGCTCGGATTGCTGCGTCGAGCGCTCGAGGTCGGTGTCCTCGATGCGCAGCACGAAGACGCCGCCGTGGTGCTTGGCGAACGCCCAGTTGAAGAGCGCGGTGCGCGCGCCGCCGAGGTGGAGGTAGCCGGTGGGAGAAGGCGCGAAGCGGGTGCGGACGGTAGCCATCGAGTCGCCAATGATAAAATAACGACCGTCTCGCCAAAAACGATTGGGCGGTTAGCTCAGCGGTAGAGCACTCCCCTCACACGGGAGGGGCCACTGGTTCGATCCCAGTACCGCCCACCATTCTCCTTGGCCCGGATCGCGTCTGGGAGGAGAAGAACGATGAAGATGCGCAGGTGGCTCGTCGTCGCGTTCGTCTCGTTGTTCCTGCCGGCCGCAGCGCAGCTCCCCACCGCCAATCCCGAACGCGTCGGCCTTTCGCCCGAAAGACTCGATCGCATCACCGCGTACTTCGCGAACGAGATCGCCGAGAAGCGGCTGCCCGGCGCGGTGATCCTCGTCGCGAGCAAGGGCCGCATCGCTTACTTCGAGAGCTTCGGCACGGTGGATCCGGCGACCGGCGCGCCGATGACGAAGGATTCGATCTTCCGCCTCTGGTCACTGACGAAGCCGTTCGTCGCGGTCGCGACGATGTCGCTCGTCGAGGAAGGAGGGCTCTCGCTTTCCGATCCCGTCTCGAAATACCTGCCGGAATTCGCGAAGCTCGAGGTCAGCGTGGAGAAGCGCGATCCGCAGACCGGAGAGATGACCTACGCGACCGTACCCGCCGAGCGCCAGGTCACGCTTTACGATCTGCTGCGGCATACATCGGGAATCTCGTATGGCACGACTTCCAATGCGCGGGTGAACGAGCTGTACAACAAGGTGCAGTTCGACCCACTCGACATTTCCAGCGCGGAGTTCGCGGGGCGCATCGCCAAGCTGCCGCTGGCCCATCAGCCGGGTGCGGTTTTCGAATACAGCTACTCGTACCACGTGCTCGGACGAGTCCTGGAGGTGGTCACCGGCATGCGATTGTCGGAGCTGCTCGAGAAGCGCGTCTTCGCGCCGCTCTCGATGCGCGATTCCGCGTTCCATGTTCCGGCGGAAAAGAGAGCCCGTCTCGCGCAGCCCTTTGCGACGATCCCGGGCACCGGCAATTCGTCGACTATCCCGGATGCGACGCGAAGACCGGCAATGGACGCGGGCGGCGGCAACGCTGTCGGAACCGCGGGCGACTACGCCAGATTCCTGCAGATGATCCTGAACGGCGGCCAGCTCGACGGCCGCCGCATCGTGAGCCGCTCGAGCGTGCGGTTGATGACGTCTGACCACCTCGTCGGTACGGCGCCCGCGAAGTGGGGGCCAGGAGTTGTCACGTTCAATTCACCGGGCTATACGTATGGGCTCGGGTTCGGCTTGCGTCGCGAAGCCGGTGGGGCCTCGGTCCCCGGTTCCGCGGGCGAATTCATGTGGACGGGTTACGGGAACCTCGTGTTCTTCGTCGATCCTCAGCAGCAGTTGATCGCCATCTTCATGTCCGCCGGCGAGGGCAACCCCATTCGCATGACCCATCGCCGCGCCTTCCGCAATCTCGTCTACCAGGCGATCGCCGACTGACCAAATAAGAGGGTCAGACACCTTATTGCAGCGAATAAGGTGTCTGACCCTTTTATTGATCACGCTATCATGCGTGCCACATGTGTGGCATTGGAGGTTATCTCGGCGTCTCTCCCGTCGCGCGCGCGGCCGTCGATGAGATGCTCGAGCGGCTGAAGCGCCGCGGGCCCGACGCGCAGAACCGCGTGCTGTGGGACGCGCAGTTCAAGCCGGCGTCGGGCGAAGTCTTCAACGCGCTCGCCACCGCGCGTCTCGCGATCATGGACCCGCGGCCCGAGGCGGACCAGCCGATGGTGAACGACGCGGGCGACATCTGGATCTCGTACAACGGCGAGGTCTACGACTGGGTCGGCCACGCGAAGGAGCTCGAGGCGCGCGGCGCGCGCTTCCGCACGCACTGCGACACCGAGTTCATCCTGCGCGCGTACGAGGCGTGGGGCATCGACTGCGTCGAGCGGCTGCGCGGCATGTTCGCGATCTCGATCGTGGATCTCCGCAAGCGCGAGGCGTGGCTGATTCGCGATCGCATGGGACTCAAGCCCGTGGTCTACTCGGCGATCGACGGCTCGCTCGCGTTCGCATCCACCGTGCGCGCCGTCCTGCCGCTCGTGCCGCGCGACCGCCGCGCGGTCTCGCGCCAAGGCATCGACGCCTATCTCGCGCACCGCTATGTTCCGGCGCCGCGAACGATCTTCGAAGATATCCAGCGTCTCGAAGCCGGCCACTGGCTGCGCTTCGACCTCACGACGCGCGCGATCGAGAAGCGGCGCTACTGGTCGCCGCGCGCGGCGGCGCCGCCGACGGGCGCCCTCCTCGACCACGCGATCCGCATCCGCCTGCCGTCGGATCGGCCGCTCGGCATCTTCCTGAGCTCCGGCGTCGATTCGTCCACCATCGCGAGCCGCATCGCCGCGATGGGGCGCAGCGACGTGCCGACGTACACGGCGACCTTTCCGGGCTCGAGCATGGATGAGGGCGTGCAGGCCGCTGCCCTGTCGGCGAAACTTGGCATGGCGAATCACGCCGTGCCGGTGCCGCAGGCGATCGCGCAGGATTTCGCGCAGATCGTGGCCGACATGGACGAGCCGTTCGCCGATCCGAGCGCGCTGCCGACCTGGATCCTCTGCCGCGAAGCCACGCGCCATATAAAGGTCGCGCTGGGCGGCGAAGGGCTCGACGAGCTCCTCGGCGGCTACAAGCGCATCGCGAAGCACGCGCGCACGCATTGGCGCCATTCGCTGTCGTTCGCGTCGCTGCCGATCACGCCGTCGCCGTCGCCGAAGGGCTGGTCGAAGTGGAGCGCGGAGATGAAGATGGGCTGGCTCGAGGCCTACAGCCTGCGCTTCTCCGGCTTCACGCCGTCGCAACGGAAATACCTGCAGCCCGATGCGCGCGACATGCCGCTCACGCACTGGCGCATGCCGGCCGATCCCTCGAGCAATCCGGTGGCGGCGCTCGTCGAGGTCGATTTCGAGAACTATCTGCCCGAATACATCCTGCGCAAGACCGATCTCGCGAGCATGGCTCAGGGGCTCGAGATGCGCGCGCCCTTCCTCGATCACCATTTCGTCGAGGCGGTGCTCGCGCTGCCCCCGGCCGAGCGCTTCACCGAGCCGCCGAAGCTCCTCGTCGAAAAGCTCCTTCCCGGGTTGAAGCCGCTAGACCTCCTCGGCCGCAAGAAGCGCGGATTCAATCCGCCGCTCACCGAATGGCTCACGCGCGACCTCGCCGCCCGCTTCGACGGGCTTGGCGCCCGTCTCGCGGAGGCGACGTCGCGGCAGGTCGATGCCAGCGCCGTCGATCGCTATTGCGAGAGCTATCTTCACGCAGCCGACCAGCCGGGCGAGCAGCTCCTGCAGCTCCTGATCCTCGACGAGAGCCTCGCGCAGCTGCGCGCGAGCGCGCGCTAGCCATGTGCGGCATCGCGGGATACCTCTCGCCTTCTCCGGTCGCCGACGACGTGCTGGTGCGCATGACGCGCAGACTCGCGCATCGCGGCCCCGACGAGGAGGGCTTCCATCGCGCGGGCGGCCTCGGGCTCGGCTTCCGCCGGCTCTCCGTGATCGATCTCGCCTTGAGCCACCAGCCGATGACGAGCGAGGACGGCGCGCTCACCATCGTCTTCAACGGCGAGATCTACAACTTCAGGGAGCTGCGCCACCAGCTCATCGCCCGCGGCGCGCGCTTCCGCACCAACGGCGACACCGAGGTGCTCCTCCACGCGTATCGCGAATTCGGCACCGACATGCTCGGGAAACTGCGCGGCATGTTCGCGCTTGCGCTCTGGGACGCGAAGCGCGAGCGCCTCTTCGTCGCGCGCGACCATTTCGGCGTGAAGCCGCTGCATTACTTCTGGGACGGCGCGACGTTCGTGTTCGGCTCGGAGCTCAAGGCCGTGCGCGAGCATCCGGCGGTCGGCGCCGCGATCGACCTCGACGCGCTCGGCCTCTATCTCGAGTGCCAGTACATTCCGTCGCCGAAGACGATCTATCGCGACGTGCGCAAGCTCGAGTCGGCGCACGCGCTCACGATCGAGCGCGGAAAGCTCGAGAGCTGGCGGTATTGGTGCCCCGATTATTCGGCCAAGCTTCCCGACGACGAGGCGGCGGCGGTCGAGGCCACCGACCGCGAGCTGCGCAATTCGGTCGAATCGATGCTCGTTGCCGACGTGCCGCTCGGCACTTTCCTCTCCGGCGGCGTCGATTCGAGCCTTGTCAGCGCCATCGCGCGAGACGTGAAGGGCGCGGCCATCGACACCTTCCACATCGGCTTCGAGGAGGAGACGCCGTCGAACGAGCACGTGCACGCGGCCGCGGTGGCGAAGCACATCGGATCGAACCATCACGTGCTGATGCTGCGCTCGGGCGACCTCCTCGAGAGCTTCCGCTCGTGGATCGATGTCTTCGACGAGCCCTTCGGCGATCCCGCGGCGCTTCCCACGATGCTGCTCTCGCATCACGCGCGCCAGGGTGTGACCGTGGTGCTCACCGGCGAAGGCGCGGACGAAGTCTTCGGCGGCTATTCGAACTACGGCAAGCGCGCGGGCGACGAGCGTGTCACGCGCGTGCTCGGCGGGCGCTTCTCGCCGCTGCCGGGGCTGGTGCGACACCTGCCACCTCGCATGCGCAAGGACCGGCTGCTGAAGGCGATCGGCGAGAAATCGTCGCGGCGCTACGCGACGATCCCCAACATCTTCGATCGCGCGCTGCTGCCGTCGATCTCGACGCCGGCGTTCGCCGCCGCCCAGCGCACCGCCATCGTCGACTACGCCGAGCGCTTCTTCGACGAATGCAATTCCGAGAGCTACCTCGAGCGCATCATGCACGTCGATGCGCGCTTGTGGCTCGTCGACGACCTCCTCACCAAGGTCGATCGCGCGACGATGTCGATCTCGCTCGAGGCGCGCGTGCCGTACCTCGACCACCAGTTCGTCGAGTTCTGCGCGCGGCTGCGGCCCGAATGGAAGGTGCGCGGCTCGCTGGCGAAGTCGATCCTGAAGAAGGTGGCCGAACGTTACCTGCCGCGCGAGGTGATCCATCGCGAGAAGCAGGGCTTCACGCTGCCGCTCACGGAATGGATCGCCGGCCCGTTGCGCGAGGAGGTCACCCGCGGCTCGCAGCGCCTCGCCGTGCGTGGGCTCCTGCGCGCCGGTTACCTCGACGATCTCCTCGCGCGCCAATTCTCCGGCCGCCGCAACGAAACCGGCCGCATCTGGTCCCTGCTGATCCTGGAAAAATGGCTCGAGCGCTGGGCGCCCGACTTCAAACTCTGACGCTCGAGGAGTTGAGCGGCGGCGCCTGCGCCGTCCGTTCCAACGATCGCCCCGCTAATCGCAACCGCGACTACTCAATCAATTTGTGCTTCATTGCGTAGTGGACGAGGTCGACGTTCGTGTGCAGGCTGAGCTTCTTCAGGATGCGGCCGCGATAGGTGCTGACCGTCGAGGGTGAAAGCTTCATCTCGTCGGCGATCTCCTGGAGGGTCTTCCCGGAGGCGAGCATCCACATGACGCGGTACTCGCGGTCGGAGAGGCGCTCGTGGGGTGGGCGCTCCTGCTCGGGCATCAACCGCGATGCCAGCTTCTCGGCGAGCGCCGGGCTCACGTAGCGCCCGCCGGTCGCGACTTTCTTCACCGCCGCGGTGAGCTCGTCATCGGCGGTCTCCTTCGAGATGTATCCGGCCGCGCCCGCTTTCAGCGCGCGCAGCCCGTGCGGATCCTCGGGGTAGATGCTGAGGATCAGCACCGGGCGATCGGGATAGTCGCGCTTCACCTCGGAGAGCAGCTCCACGCCGCCCTTGCCCGGCATCGAATAATCGAGCACTGCGACGTCCCAGTCGACCTGGTGCGCGACGTCGTAGGCTTCGTTGCCGTCGCGCGCCTCGGCGACGACGTCGACTTCGGGATCCGCGGCGAGCATCGCCTTCAATCCCTGCCGCACGACCGGATGGTCGTCGGCGATAAGTACTTTCACCGGTCGACCGCCGGTGCCATGTCCGATCGAAGAGGTAGCGTAGCTCATGCGTGGAACACCGGTTGTCGTGCAGACACGGGGACGGTCACCGCAATGCAGGTGCCCTTGCCTTCCTGCCCTGTCGCCTCGACCGTGCCGCCGAAGGCGAGTACGCGTTCACGAAGTCCCAGGAATCCGAGCGAACGCCGGCTCTCGATCTCCTCGTCGCGAATCCCGCGGCCGTTGTCGGTCACGACGAGCGTGATCGCCGAGGAATTCGAATCGAGCGTGGCCGTCACCTTCGTCGCGTTCGCGTGGCGCGCGACGTTGGTGAGCAGCTCCTGGAAGATGCGGAAAAGTGCGGTCGCGCGCTCCTTGTCGGGCTCGGAGAACTGCGGCGCGATGTTGAGCTGGCAGCGGATGCCGGTGCGCTTCGAGAACTCGCGCGCCTGCCACTCGAAGGCGGCGGCGAGCCCGATCTCGTCCAGCACCTCGGGCCTCAATCCCGACGAGATGCGGCGCACGGCATTGATGATGCGGTCGATGCTCGCGCTGAGCACCGACGCTTTCTCGGCGCGCGTCGCGAGTGCGTCGGTCTCGTAGTTGCGCGCGAAGGACGCGATGTCGAACTTGAGCCCCGTCAGTCCCTGGCCCAGGTCGTCGTGCACTTCACGCGCGATGCGGATGCGTTCTTCCTCGCGCACCGATTGCAGGTGCGCCGCGAGCGCGCGCAGCTTCTCTTCCGAGGCGCGCAGCCGCTGCTCGGTGAGCGCGCGCTCGGCGAGCTCCGCCGAGAGCATGCGGTTCATATCGTGCAGCCCGATGAACACCGCGACCTTCGAGCGCAGCACCTCGGGCACGATCGGCTTCACGATGTAGTCGACGCCGCCGGCGCGGTAGCTGCGGAACATGCCGACGAGGTCTTCCTGTGTAGCCGTCATGAAGATGATCGGCGTGTGCCGCGAACGCTTGCGCTCGCGGATGAGCTTCGCCGTGGTGAAGCCGTCGATGCCGGGCATGCGCACATCGAGCAGGATCGCCGCAAAGTCCTCGTCGAGCACGTTGCGCAGCGCCTGCTCGCCGGAGGTCGCCGTCACGAGCTTCGACCCGAGCGTCGCCAGCACCTCCTTCATCGCGAGCACGTTCGCCGGATCGTCGTCGACGATCAGGATGCTCGCTTGTTTGAAGGCGTCCACGCGGTTGCACCTCGCTTGGGGCAATGTCCAGTTGAACTAGAGTCTAGAAACGAAGGATTGCACCCCGCTTCCGCACTACTTAGTAGTTACGGACTAAGTCCTACACGCTGCGGTTCCCGCCAAACGGAGCAGAGACGCGAAAAAAGCCGGGCGCGGATAGGCCATTCGAACTAGCCGCCGCGCTTTGGGCGCAGAATGCGTCGCGGGAGGACCCAACAATGAACAACGAACGCCTCGCACGCTTGGCTGCGGCGCTTCTGCTTTCGCTCTGCGCCGGCTGCGCGACCCAAATCCCGCCCCTCGACCCCGGCGAGGAGCTCGCGATCATCTCCGAGAAGAAGGCCGAGGCGCAGGTCGTCAACACCGACATCGGCAAGGGGGCGGCCATCGGCGCCAGCGTGGGGACTGCCGGAGGCCTGATTGTCGGCAGCGCCGCCGCCGCGGCCCTGTCGGTCGTTTGCGGGCCGTTCTACGCGCTCTGCATGCCGGGCAGCATCGCGCTCTTCGGCGTCGGCGGGGCGGTGGCGGGAGGCATCGCGGGCGGAGCGGCCGGCGTCATCATCGGCATCTCCGAGGAGAAGAAGAAGCAGCTCCTCGCCAATCTTGCGCAGATCGATGCCCAAAGGGGGCTCGCCGGCGCGGTCGAGTCGCGCGCGAGCATGCGCTGGAAGCTCGTGCCCGCGCCCAACGAGATCATCGTGAGGCTCGACAAGCTCGACCTGCGCGCGACTCGCGAGAAGGAGGTCTCGCTCGCGCTGACGGCCGTGGTGATGTGGAAGGACAAGGACGATCCGCGGCCGCTGCTGAAGTCGTACGAATACCTCGGTCCCGCCACGCCGCTAGCGGTTTTCTAGTCCTTGAGCTTCTCGGGCGCCGGAAGGCTTGTGCGCGCCGCGGTCGGCGCGATGCGCGGTTCCGCCGTGGGTGAACCCCGCCACCTGCATCGCCCCGCACATCCGCCCGTAGTGCAACGCGAGCTCCTGCGCCAGGCGCTCGATCGAGAAAGCGGCGCGGATGCGGCGCTTGCATGCGCGGCTCATCCACGAGATGCGCTCGCGATCGCCGGAAAGCACCGCGAGCGCCTCGGCGATCGCCTTGCCGTCGCGCGTCGGCACGAGGAAGCCGTGGATGCCGTCGGTCATCACGTCGGGAATCGCGCCCACCGGTGTCGCGATCACCGGAATGCCGGCGGCCATCGCCTCGAGGAGCGCGTACGGCAGCCCTTCGCTGTAGCTCGGAAGCAGCAGAACGTCGGAGCCGGTCATGAGCTTCACCTTGTCCGCGCCGAACACCGGTCCGATGAAGCACACGCGCGGCGCGATGCCGAGCGCCTGCGCGTAGCGGCGCAGGCGGCTTTCCTCGGCGCCGTGTCCCGCGACGATGAGGCGCGTGTCGACGCCGAGCTCGTGCGCGAGCCGCATGCCCTGCAGGGTCTCGTAGAGGCCCTTGTCGCGCGCCACGCGGCCGATATAAAGAAGGTGCAGCGGCCGCTCCGGATTGGAGCGCACCAGCGGCAGTGGCGAGTACGGCCGGCAGTCGATGCCGTTGGGCAACACGACGAGATGCTGCGCGGGGACGAACTCGCGGTACGCCTCGAGCTCGCACTGCGCGAGCAGCACGACGAGGTCGGGGACCATGAGCGTGCGGCGCAGGAAATTGGTCAGGAGCGCGCTGTTCGCGAAGAAGCGCTGCGGCAGCTCGCCGCCATGCACCTGGTAGAGCACGCGCGCGCCGAGCGCCTTCGCCACCGCGAGGTACATGAGGTCGCGCCAGTACGAGCGCGAGTCGAGCGACGTGTTGATGTGGACGATCGACGCGTGGCGGAAGATGATGGTCGCCGCGAGCAGGAACGGGCTCACGAGGAGCCGCACCAGCCGCCCGACCGCGCCCTCGTCGCGGCCTTCGCTGCCGACCCGGAAATGCACCACCTCGAAGTCGTCGGCGAGGCTCGACTCCATCAGCAGGTTCACGTGTGTGCTCGCGCCGCTCGACGCGGCGCGGTGCGGCCCGAGGAGGACGATCACGGGATGGTTCATGACATCTCCTGGAGTGCGCGCGGCGGCGCCGAGCCGCGCGACCGGCGCGATGAGCGCCGCGGGCGATCGCGCTAGGGATTGACGAGCCGGAGCGCCAGCGCCTTGCCCACCGCCTGCGTGCGGTTGAGGACGTTGAGCTTGCGCAGCGTCTTCTGCACGTGGTTCTTCACGGTGAGCGGGCTGATGTCGAGGATCATGCCGATCTCGATGTTGCTCTTGCCGTGATAGATCCATTGCAGGATTTGCGTCTCTCGCGGTGTGAGGAGCCCGGTCTTCGCGGGCTTCGGCGCCCCGGCGCGCTCGAGCGGCCAGGTGACGAGGCTCCGCACCCATGCGGCGTGCATGTACGGGACGACGAGGTCGGCGAGGTACGTCTGTTTCGGGCCCGCGGCGCCGGGACGGCACGCGAACACGAAGAAGCTGATCGTCTGGCCGGTGGCATCGTGCGTGCCGTGGGCGAGCACGTGGCTCGCGCCCAGGCGCAGGAATTCGCGCGTGAGCGCGCTTCCGGCGAGCGGCCCGCGCTCCGTCTCGCAGAGCACGGCGCGGCAGCGGTTCTCTTCCCAGAGCTTCACGAGGTGCGGCAACAGCGACACGTCCTGCTGGAACACCTCGTTCAGGCGCGCGCAGTCGACCGGCGCGGTCGAGAAGCTGTCGACGCGCATCGCCATTTGCCGGCCTTCGTGCAGCCCGCAGACGAGCACTTCGTGCGGGATCAGGCTTTGCAGCGCGCCTTGTACCCAGCTGAAGAGCTGCGCGCGCGTGTGCACGCGCAACGACACGTCGATGTTGAGAAGCAGCGCTTCCCGCTCGGAGTCGTTCAGCCGCGCCGGCGACGCGTCGTTCGCGGCGGTGATCTCCTCGGGCCGGTCGCTGTCCGGAATCATGTGCGGCATGGGTTCGGTTCGCATGACAGGCCACGATACCCATAGATTGTGAAATGCCGATGAAATTGCGCCGGATACACGGCACGCCGCGCGGCCAGTTAGGTGAGTACCTCACAAGCGTGACAGCGGCTTCCTACACAGGCGCACAGTGCTGGCTACGGATCCCGCTTCAGCCCCTCGCCTGCCACGCCGCGATCCTGCGGGGCACCGACATCGACAAGCCCCGGAACCTGGCGAAGTCGGTGACGGTGGAATAGAACGCCGACCGCGTAAGCAGCGTAGTACGACGCGAGCATTCCCAGCACCACGAGCGTGAGCGGGCTGCGGGCGAAGTCCTGCATGCCCGCCCCTCCCCGCGGCACGGCGGGCATGGTCATCACTTCGTACATGCGGTAGAGCACGCGCGCGACCAGCAGCGACGAGAGCGCGATGCCGATGTGCGCGTTGGGCGTGTAGAAGATGCCTTCGGCGGTCTTCTCGAACCGCGTGAGCTTCAATCCCCAGATCGCGAGGCCGACACCGACGACGGCCGTCGCGGCGAGGATGGCGAGCGACGCCGGCCGCGCAGCCGACGCCGTCGCGAGCATCGCGAGCAGCAGCGGGAAGAAGATCGCCGCGGTCCAGTGGCGCCAGGCCCTCGAGCGCTGGCGCCCGATCATGCGCCGCACGCGCGAGTAGATCCGCCACGCGATCAACGGGATCGCGATCGCGAAGCCGACCGCCGCCGGCGCGACGTGGACTTCCATCTACTTGTAGTAGCCGACGCCGCAGACCTGGTCGCCGACCTTGGTGACGAAGCTCTCCTTCGCCGACGGCTCCGACTGGCCGGGCTTGGGCCACATGTACGACACCGTCTTCATCTTGCCCTCCTCGGCGACCGAGAACATCTCCTTGCCGAACGCCTTGCCCTTCTTGTCCTTGAGCTCGAGGATGTTGGTGCCGACGTTGGTCGGGTGCGCCGTGGTGTAGCCGTCGGAGGCGCGCATGCAGAACGGATACAAGTCGCGGTCGTGGAAGCCACCCTCGTTGATCTTCGCGATGGTGGCGGCCTTGTCCTTCTCCATCTCCGCGACGACTTTATCGAGCATCGTTTTCGCCTCGGCCGCGGTACCGAATTCGGCGGCGGCGAGCGCGGACGATGCGAAGGTGGCTGCGGCGAGCATTGCGATGGCGCGTGGTACGAGCTTCATGGGGATTCTCCCTGGTCACGTGGCACGAGCTGAAGGTAGTCCTCGACGGTCCCGCGGCAAAGGGGTTTCATCATCACGCGAAGCGTATTGATGCGGCTGCCCATGCGCACGCCCGCGCGCGTGCGCACGTCGCGATAGCCGCATTTCTTCCAGAAGCGCTCGGCGCGCGCGTTGCCGGCGACCACGCCGAGGCGCAGCCACTTCGCGCCGCCTTCCTTCATCCAGCGCTCGAGCGCGTCGTAGAGCGCGCGCGCCGCGCCGCCGCCGTGGAGATTCGTCGCGACGATGAAAAGGCCGACGTGCCAGACGTCGTCGGCGACAAGGTCCTCGATCAGGTCGGCCATCGCCACGAGCCGGCCCGTTTCGTCGCGGAAGCCGAGGAGCCACTTGCGCGTGAACGACATCTCGTCGGGCGGGATGTGATGGAACGTCTCGTGCGCCGATCGCGGCGCCGGCCCCTCGCCCATCACGGTCTCGAAGTACAGCGGATTCTCGTCGTAGAAGCGCTGCAGCTCGTCGATGTCGGCGGACGCGAGCTCGACCGCACGGTACGGCGCGGCTTCAAAGAGCGTGTCTTCGGCGGCGATCGCGGTTGTCATAGGCGAATAGAATACCGCGCATGGTGATTCACGGCAGTTGCCACTGCGCCAACATCGCGTTCGAGCTCGCCTGGGAGCCCGATCCGCGCGAGATCCCGGCGCGCGCGTGCGACTGCACGTTCTGCACGAAACATGGCGGCGTGTGGACCTCGAATCCGCACGGCAAGCTGCGCGTGCGGGTGAAGGACCCGGCGCGCGTCTCGAAGTATTCCTTCGGCTCCGGCACGGCGGTCTTCCACGTCTGCGGCCGCTGCGGCGCGGTTCCCGTCGTGACCAGCCGGATCGACGGCACGCTCTACGCCGTCGTGAGCGTGAACGCGTTCGACGGCGTCGACCCGGCGCTGCTGAAGCGCGCGCCGGTCACGTTCGAGGGCGAGATCGTGGACGATCGCCTCGCGCGCCGCAAGCGCGGCTGGATTCGCGACGTGGATTTCGCAGGCGCCTGATGCCGGTCACACCTTTCCGTCTCGGAGTGATCGCCCTCGCGGTCTGGCCGGCTGGGCATGCCGGAGCCGAAAAAAAAGCCTGCCGTTTGGGGACAGGCTTTCAAAGCCGCAGGCGTCACTTCAGTTCATCGGGCCGGGACGCGTGCGGCACAGGACAACGATGCCGAGGAACCCGAGCGCGAGCAGCCACGCGGTCTGCGGATCGGGTGTGGCGAAGATGTCGGAGAGCGAGACGAGCCCCGGGTTATCCGCTAGGGCAACCGCGATCGGTGCCGAGAATTCCATTGACCGAGCGTAGGGCGGGCGTGTGAAGAAGTTGCGACTACGCGGCGTTCGCGAGGTAGTCCTGAATGCCTTGCGTCGGACGGAGCATCGCGGCCGGCACCGGATCGGCAGGAATCCGCCGCGGCGTGTTCACCGGAAGCTCGCGGCGGAAACAATAACCGACGCCGCGCACCGTTTCGAGAAGGTCCTTGTGGCCCGTGGGCTCGAGCGCCTGACGCAGCCGCCTGATGTGCACGTCGACCGTGCGCTCCTCGACATAGACGTTGTTGCCCCAGATCTCGTCGAGCAGCTGCGCGCGGCTGTAGACGCGCCCCGGGTGCGTCATGAAGAAGCGCAGCATCCGGAATTCCAGCGCGCCGAGCTCGATGTCCCGGCCGTTGCCGGTGATGCGGCGCGAGGCCGGATCGAGTCGCAGGCCCGCGATCTCCACCGGCATGTCGGCGTGCTGCGGCGCGCAGCGGCGCATGACCGCCTTGATGCGGGCGAGGAGCTCGCGCGGCGAGAACGGCTTGATCAGGTAATCGTCGGCGCCGGCCTCGAGCCCGGTGATCTTGTCGGACTCGCCGTCACGGCCGGTGAGCAGGATGATCGGGATCGCCATCGTGCGCGCCTCGGCGCGGAGCCTGCGCGCGAACGTAAGGCCGGGCGTATCGGGGAGCATCCAGTCGAGAAGGAGCAGCTGCGGCAGCGTCGTGTTCATCAGCGCCTCCGCCTGCCTGGTGTTGCCCGCCCGCAGCACGCGATATCCGGCGTTCTGCAGATTCAGGGTCAGCACCTCCTGCAGCTCGGGATCGTCTTCGACGACAAGAATCGTATTGTCCATGGCGATAGTCCAAAGGAACGGGAATCGTTGGGACCATCGTAGATGTACGCCCCATGTCACGAAGTCGGGCGCGGCATGATTCGCCTGTCGGAACGGACTGTAGGAATGTAGCCGGACTCCTACACCGCGTACGGGGGCCGCCACGAAATCTCGACGCGGCGGCGCCCCCGTTGTCGCCTCAATGCGATACGCGTTTTCTAAAGTGACTGGAGTTTGTCGTACACGTCCTTCGGCCAGGTCGCGTCGGGACCGTTGTGCAATTTCACAGTCGCGTCCCTGAACGGCTTACGGTCGACGCGGATCACGGTCTTGCCGCGCTTCTCGAAGTCCGCCGCGAGCCTCTTCTCGATGTCGATGATCTCCTGGGTCGCGCGCGCCGCGCCTTCCTTGAGGCATGCGTCGAAGATCTTCCTGTCGGCGTCCGAGAGCTTGCTCCAGGCGGGCCCGCCGACGATCGTGAGGAGCGCGTCGGTGATGTGGCCGGTGAGCACGATGTACTTCTGCACCTCGTAGAACTTCTTCGCGTCGATCGTCGGCAGCGGATTCTCCTGCGCGTCCACGGTGCCGTTCTGCAGCGCGAGGTACACCTCGGCGAAGGCGATGGGCGTCGGATTGGCGCCGACGGCGCGCGGGAACATGGTGTAGAGCGGCGCATCCGGGACGCGAATCTTCAGGCCCTTCATGTCCTCGGGCTTGTTGATCGCCTTGTTCGACGTCACGTGGCGCTCGCCGTAATAGGTGATCGCCGACACGTGGTTGCCGCCCGCCTTCTGGTAGCCGTCGGCGAGCTGCGCGAAGAGCGGGCTCGTCGAATAGCGCTTCCAGTGGTCGAAGTCGCGGAACATGAAGGGTGCGCCGCCGATCGCGAGCGGCCCGTAGGTGCGCCCCGCGAACAGCTGCCCGGTATAGATGATGTCGACCGTGCCGAGCGTGAGGCCCTGGTTGATGTCGGTCTCCTTGCCGAGCGTGGACGCGGGAAAGACCTCGACCTCGTAGCGCCCGTTGGTGCGCTTCTTGATCTCGGCCGCGGCCCACACCGCCGCCGTGTGGTACGGCTCGCTCGTCTCGTACACGTGCGCCCACTTGAGCTTCGTCTGCGCGAACGCGCCGGTCGCCAGCGCGAGCGCGGCGATCGCGAGAATCCCCCTCGATACCTTCTTCATTCTTCCTCCTTGGTTAGACGACCGCCCCGATGTACCAGGGCACGAATTCATCCTGGCCGAAGCCGTGCTGCTCGCTGCGGCTCGGCTGTCCCGACGCGGTCGCCAGGATCAGCTCGAAGATCTTCTGCCCCGCCTCCTGCACGCCGAGCGAGCCGTCGAGGATGTGGCCGCAGTTGAAATCCATGTCGTCCTGCATGCGCTCGTACATCGGCGTGTTGGTGGCGAGCTTGAGCGAGGGCGACGGCTTGCAGCCGTAGACCGAGCCCCGGCCCGTCGTGAAGCAGATCATGTTCGCGCCGCCGGCGACCTGCCCCGTCGCGCTCACCGGATCGTAGCCGGGCGTGTCCATGAAGACGAAGCCCTTCGCGGTGACGGGCTGCGCGTACTCGTAGACGTCCATCAGCCCCGTCGTGCCGCCCTTGGCGACCGCGCCGAGCGACTTTTCCAGAATCGTGGTCAAGCCCCCCGCCTTGTTGCCCGGCGTCGGGTTGTTGTTCATCTCGCCCTTGTTGCGCGCGGTGTATTCCTCCCACCAGTGGATGCGCTCCACGATCTTCTCGCCGACGCCGCGCGATACCGCGCGGCGCGTGAGGAGGTGCTCGGCGCCGTAGATCTCGGGCGTCTCCGAAAGGATCGCGGTGCCGCCGTGCTTCACGAGGAGATCGACGGCCGCGCCGAGCGCCGGATTCGCGGTGATGCCCGAGTAGCCGTCGGAGCCGCCGCACTGCAGTCCCACGACGATGGCGCTCGCGGGAACGGTCGAACGAGCGACCTGGTTGGCGACCGGCAGCATCTCGCGCACGATGCGCACGCCCTCGGCGACCGATTTCGCCGTGCCGCCGGCCTCCTGGATCGTCATCGCGCGCAAGAGCGGCCCCTGCGCGAGGCCCTGGGTGAAGAAGAGCGCGTCCATCTGGTTGCCCTCGCAGCCCAGGCCGATGATGAGCACGCCCGCGAAGTTCGCGTGGCGCGCGTAGCCCGCGAGCGTGCGGCGCAGCACGTCCATGCCCTCGCCGCCCACGTCCATGCCGCAACCGGCGGTGTGCGTGAGGGCGACGACACCGTCGACATTCGGATAGGCGGCGAGCGCTTCGCCCCGGAACGCGTCGGCCACGTGCTTCGCGACCGTCGCGGAGCAGTTCACAGTGGAGAGAATGCCGATGTAGTTGCGGGTGGCCACGCGCCCGTCGGGACGCACGATGCCCTGGAACGTGGCGGGGTCGTCGGCGAATCTCGTCGGCGCGTACGTCTCGCCGAACGCGTAGTCGCGCGAGAAGTCGCGCACCTCGAGGTTGTGGACGTGCACGTGCTCACCGGGCGCAATCGGCTGCGTCGCGAAGCCGATGATCTGGTCGTAGCGGCGCACGGGTGCGTCCTTCGCGATCGCGCGCGTGGCGACCTTGTGCCCGGCGGGAATGCGGTCCTTGCAGACGACGTTCTCCTTGAGCAGGCTGGTGCCGGTCTCGAGCTCGCGGCACGCGATGACGACGTCGTCGGCGGGATTGAGTCGCAGGTAGAGCGGAGTCTCGCGAAGCATGGCGTTTCCTACTTGAAATAGCCCGGCAGCCAGAGGCTGATCGACGGAATGTACGTGACGATGACGAGGCTCACGAGCAGCGGCACGAGCCACGGCAGGATCGCCATCGTCGTTCGCTCGACCGAGAGCTTCGACACGCGCGCGAGCACGAAGAGCACGAGGCCCATCGGGGGATGCAGCAGGCCGATCATGAGGTTCAGCACCATGACGAGGCCGAAGTGCACCGGGTCGATGCCCAGCTGGCGCACGATCGGAAGCAGGATCGGAACGAGGATTGTAATGGCTGCCGTGGGCTCGAGGAAGCAGCCCACGAAGAGCATGAGGAGGTTGGCGAGCAGGAGGAACGATTGCGGGCCCGAGGTCACGGCGAGGACCCATTGCGCGATCATCTCGGTCGCGCGCGTCGCGGTGAGCATCCAGCCGAAGATCGAGGCGGCGGCGACGATGAAGAGCACGGCGGAGGTCGTCTCGATCGTGTCCATCGACACCTTGATGAGCTTCTTCCAGTGCATCGTGCGGTACCAGACGAGGCCGAGGAAGAGCGCCCACACGCACGCGGCGATCGCGCCTTCGGTCGCGGTGAAGACGCCGGTCGTCATGCCGCCGATGAGGAGCACCGGCGTCATGATCGGCAGCACCGCCTGGAACTTCCACTTCCAGTCGGCGATGAAAAGCAGAGCGAGGCCGATGACGACCGTGCGTTGCGCCGGGAGCTGGATGCCGAAATCGGGATCGACGAGGAGCCACACCGCGGTCGGCCATCCCAGCACGATGGCGAGCTCGCCGAAGGCGCGCAGCACCCGCGCCCACCGGA